>Ga0182001_10000334_pt1 | contig 9868 bp, 8 predicted proteins | sample BulsoiFelSFmetaG_FD_120485 | JGI IMG/M metagenome (GOLD analysis project Ga0182001, IMG submission 120485) | Bulk soil microbial communities from Mexico - San Felipe (SF) metaG | ecosystem: Environmental > Terrestrial > Soil > Agricultural land | place: Mexico: San Luis Potosi | collected 2012-05-30 | reverse complement strand
GGGATGATCTTCACGCCGGCCGGCGCCTGCGCGATGATTTGGCCGATGTTGCGGATGAGCCCCTCGACGCTGCCGCCGCTGTCGATGTCGACGAAGGGGAAGCGGCCGGCGAAGAAGTCGTCGCCCATGTGGATGACGTTCGAGCCGGTGAAGAAGATGACGCTGTCGCCGTCGGTGTGGCCGGCGGGGAAGTGTATGACGCGAATCTCCTCGCCGTTGAAGTGGAACTGCATGGCCGAGTCGTAGGTGATGACGGGCAGCGCCTCCTTCGGCGCGGGCGGGATGCGCTGGCCGACGAGGTTTTCGGCGCCGACGGCGAGCCGCCGCCGCACGTTGGCGTGCGCGACGAGCGCCCCCTCGCGGCCGAAGAAGGCGTTGCCGCCTGTGTGGTCGAAGTGCCAGTGGGTGTTGAGGATGAACTTGAGCGGGCCGGGGTTGATGGCCTTGAGCGCCGCGCGAATCTTCTCGGCCAGCGGCGCGAACTGGTCGTCGACGATGAGCAGCCCGTCGGGGCCTGCGATGACGCCGATGTTGCCGCCCGAGCCTTCGAGCATGTAGACGTTGCCGGCGGCCTTCGTCGTCTTAATCTCGACGCCCGCGGAGCGGTCCTGCGGCCCTCGGTGGCCGTGGGCGTGCGCGCGCGCCGCGGGTGCCGGGCACAGCGACAGCACTGCTATCAGGGCGAAAAGCTTCCTCATACTTCTTCAGTCTCCTTGTTTACAGGTTCGGGTCTTTGAGGACGGCGATGAAGGGCAGGTTGCGGTAGCGCTCGGCGTAGTCGAGGCCGTAGCCGACGACGAAGGCGTCCGGGATGCGGAAGCCGCAGTAGTCTATCTTGACCTCGCGCTCGCGCCGCTCCCACTTGTCCAAGAGCGCGGCCAGCCGGACGCTGCGCGCGCCGCGCTGGTGCAGGCTGTTGATGAGGAACGAGAGCGTGAGGCCCGTGTCCACGATGTCCTCGACGATGAGGATGTCGCGCCCCTCGACCGGCACGTCCAAATCCTTAACTATCCGCACCTCGCCCGACGAGCGCATGCCGGAGCCGTAGCTCGAAATCGCCATGAACTCGACGCCGAGCCGCAGGTCCGTCGCCCGCGCCAGGTCGCTCATGAAGATGTAGGCGCCCTTGAGGACGCCGATGAGCAGCGGCGTCTGCCCCCTGTAGTCGCGCGCGATCTCGGCGCCCATCTCGGCGATGCGCGTCTGTATCTGCTCGGAGCTGAAGAGCGGTTCGAGGTTCGGGTTGCTGAACTCCGACGGGGCTTCGGCGGAAGATGACAAGGGCGGCCTCCTGTTGACGAGAGAGCAAAATTTTGCGGAGCGGGTATAATACAGAACATGGCAGACGAGATGTCAACGCGCGACCGCGTGCGCGCCCTCGTGCGCGAGGTGCTCGAAGCGGCCGGCCCCGCCGAAGACGCCGGACAGCATGACCCCCAACCGACGCCCGCCGGGCACGGCGCGGGCGCCGGAGGCGACGCCCCCGCGGGCCGCGCGCGCGTCGTCGAAGTGGCCGCGCCGACGCCGCCCACGGCGGCCGAAGCGCGCGACTACACGCACGACGAGTCCTCGAAGACCATCATCACCGAGCGCGACGTGAGCGGCCTGCCCGAAGGCGCGCGCCTGCGCCTCGCAGAGGGCGCGCGCCTGACGCCGCTCGCGGCAGACATCGTCCGCGAGCGCCGCGTCGAGATTGTGCGCCGCCAGTCGCGCCGCGGCCCCGGCACCTCGAAGACCGTCGCCGTCGGCGCCGACCACGGCGGCTACCCTTTGAAGGAGGAGCTGAAAGCCTTCCTCGCGGAACTCGGCCACCGCGTCCGCGACTTCGGCACGAACTCCAAGGAGGCCGTCGACTACCCGGACTTCGCACACGCCGTCGCCCGCGCCGTCTCCGAGGGCGAGGCCGAGGTCGGCATCTGCATCGACGGCGCCGGCGTCGGCTCCGCGATGACGGCCAACAAGGTGCCCGGCGTCCGCGCCGCCGCCTGCTACTCCGTCAAAGTCGCCGTCAACTCCCGCGAGCACAACGGCGCCAACGTCCTCACCCTGGGGAGCGGCACCATCGACTCCCAACAGATGCGCGACATCGTCCGAGCCTGGCTCGCCGCCGACATCACCGAAGACCGCCACAAGCGCCGCGTCGCCAAAATCGACGCCGTCGAGCGCCAGTACAGGTGATAAAATCGGGACGCGCCACCCCGCAACATAATCCTGCGGAGGTGGCGTTAACTTTGGGCAAGTTTGAAAAAGTACTTGAACGAATCCTCAGCGGGGAATCAGATGCGAACGTCGCCTTCCACGACTTGTGCTATCTGCTGGAGCGGCTTGGCTTCGACGAACACATCAGCGGAGGGCACCACAATTTTAGAAGGGCCGGCGTGCGTGAGATAGTGACGCTCCAGCCCCAGGGTAACAAGGCCAAGCGTTATCAGGTGCGCCAGGTGCGTGAACTGATTTTACAATACGACCTCGGAGGCGAGAGATAATGCATAAATACAGAATCGTTGTTTATTGGAGCGAAGAAGACAATGTTTTCATCGCCGAAGTCCCGGAATTGCCGGGGTGTATGACGCACGGGGATACACAAGCCGCCGCCTTAACTAATGCTAACGAGGCAATTCAGGGGTGGATTGACGCGGCGAAATACTTCGGCGATCCGATTCCTCAACCAGCGGAAGAGGGCACGGTTCTCAAGAGAGTTTCGTAGGGGTGAAGAATAGACATGCCGTATTCACAGAACGGAGATTACGATAGGCTCGTCGAGCAGATTACGGACGTTATCGTCGCGCGGCTGAACGGGGATGAGGCCGCTGGCGACGGGGCGTGCGGGTGCTCGAACGCGTGCTTCGGGAGGTGCCCGGAGCGGATGCAGCGGGTGGTGGACGCGGGGGCGTCGCGCATCGGGCTCGTTTTGGGCGAGGCGGGGACGGCGCGCGACTGGGCCGGGTTCGTCGACCACACGCTGCTGAAGCCGGAGGCGAGCGAGGCCGACATCAGGCGGCTGTGCGAGGAGGCGGCCGAGTACCGCTTCGCGAGCGTCTGCGTGAACCCTTCGTGGGTGAAGGTGTCGGCGTGCGTGCTGAAGGGCTCGGGCGTGCCGGTCTGCACGGTGGTCGGGTTCCCCTTGGGTGCGACGCTGGCCGACGTGAAGGCTTACGAGACGCGGCGGGCCATCTTCGACGGCGCGCGCGAGATAGACATGGTCATCAACATCGGCGCCTTGAAGAGCGGCGACGACTGCGCCGTCGAGTACGACATCCGCGCCGTCGTCGAGGCCGCGCACTCGGAGGGCGTGCTGGTCAAGACCATCATCGAGACGGCCCTCTTGACGGACGAGGAGAAGGTGCGCGCCTGCCTCGCCGCGAAGCGCGCGGGCGCCGACTTCGTGAAGACCTCGACGGGCTTCGCCAAGGCGGGCGCGACCGTGGCCGACGTGGCGCTGATGCGGCGCACCGTCGGGCAGGAGATGGGCGTCAAGGCGGCCGGCGGCGTCAAGGGCATCACGGACGCGCGCGCCATGCTCGAAGCCGGCGCGACGCGCATCGGCGCCTCGGTCGGCGTCAAAATCGCGCAGGAGGCCGCGGGCGTCAAGACGGCCGCCACCTCGGCCGCTTACTGAAGCAAGTCATGAAATCCCGCACGAAGAAACTGACCCGCCCGGCGGCGTTCGCCCTCCTGCCCCTGTTCCTTCTGGGCGCGACGGGCGCGCGCCCGCAGACCAAAGCGCCGCAAGCCGCCGCCGGCAAGACCGTGACCGTCGTACTGACGGCCGCCGGCAAGGACGGGCGGGCCTTCCGTTCGCTCAGGGCCGAGGACCTGAGCGTCGAGGAGGAGGGCGCGGCGCGGCCCGTCGCGGGGCTCGAACACAGGGCCGACCTGCCGCTCGTACTCGCCATCGGGCTCGACATCAGCGCCTCGCAGGAGCGCGTCATCGACGGCACGAAGATGGCGGCCGACGAGTTGGTGCGGAGCGTCATGCGGCCGGGCAAGGACCGCGCGGCCGTCTTCTCGTTCAACCACGAGACGACGCTCGAACAGGAGATGACGGCCGACGCGGGCCGCGTGCGCGCCGGCATCGAGCGCCTCAAGGTGACGCCCTCGACGCTGACCGGCCTGTACGGCGTCGTCATCGTCGGCACGCCCCCGAAGGGGCCGGCGAACGTGCCCGGGGCGACGGCGCTCTGGGAGTCGGTCGCGGCCGTCTGCGACGACCTGCTGTCGCAGACTTCGGGGCCGGGCCGCCGCGCCATCGTCCTCATCACCGACGGCGTGGACACGGGCAGCACCGCCAAGCTCGACGACGCCGTGCGCATCGCCATCCAGACGGGCGCCTCCGTCTACGCCATCGGCATCGGCGACGAGAAGGAGTACGACGGCGTCGAGCGCGGCGACCTGCGCAAGCTCGCGGAGCGGACCGGCGGGCGCGCCTTCTTCCCCAAAAAGGTGAAGGACCTGCCCGGAGTCTTCGCGCAGTTGCGCGAGGAACTGTTCTCGGCCTACGTCCTCACGTTCACGTCGCCCTACACGAGCCCCGACGGCTCCTTCCGCAGGCTCAAGGTCAAGGTCACGGGCCCGGAGGCGCGCAGGGCCGGCGTCGAAATCGCCTTCCCGCACGGCTACTTCGCCGGCAACGCGCCCGTGCCTCTCAAGTAGCGCGCGGGGCGGGCCCGCTTGAACCGGCGGGGTTTCTCGTCTATCCTCGTCCCCACAAGCAAGCGAACAACTGAATAAGGTGGGGGGAAGATGGCGCCGAAGAGACCCAACATCCTGGCTGTGATTCTCGGCGGCGGCGCGGGCACGCGTCTGTCGCCGCTAACGCTGACGCGCTCGAAGCCGGCCGTGCCGCTGGGCGGCAAGTACAGGCTCGTCGACATCCCGATCTCGAACTGCATCAACTCCGACATCCAGCGCATCTTCGTGCTGACGCAGTACAACTCGGCGTCTCTCAACAAGCACATCTCTCAGACCTACCGCTTCTCGCAGTTCTCAAACGGCTTCGTCGAAATCCTCGCCGCCGAGCAGACGCCCACGAGCCCCGAGTGGTTCCAGGGGACGGCCGACGCCGTCCGGCAGGTCTTGCCGCACATCCGCGACTGGGGCATCGACACGCTTTTGATACTTTCGGGCGACCACCTCTACCGGATGGACTACCGCCGCTTCCTCGCGCGCCACTTCGAGACCGAGGCCGACGTGACCATCTCGGTCATCCCGTTCGTGCGCGAGCAGGCCGAGGACTTCGGGCTGCTGAAGGCCGAGACGAGCGGGCGCATTCTCGAATTCCGCGAGAAGCCGAAGGGTCAGGCGCTCGAAGAGATGAGAGTTGACACCTCCGCCTTCGGCCTCTCGCCCGAGGAGGCCGAGCGGCGCCCCTTCCTCGCCTCGATGGGCATCTACGTCTTCAAGTATTCGTGGCTCGAAGAGTTGCTGGCGCGCGACAACGCGTGGGTCGACTTCGGCAAGCAGGTCATCCCGGCGGCCATCTCCTGCTGCAACGTGCAGGCTTACATGTTCGACGGCTACTGGGAGGACATCGGGACCATCTCGGCCTTCCACCAGGCGAACCTCGACCTGACGGCGACGCTGCCGAAGTTCAACCTCTTCGACTTCGAGGCGCCCATCTACACTCGCGCGCGCTACCTGCCGCCGTCGAAGGTCAACAACTGCCAGTTCAACCAGTCCATCGTCGCCGAGGGCTGCATCCTCACCCGCGCCGTCCTGAACCGCTCCATCATCGGCGTCCGCACGCGCATCGACTTCGGCGCGCACGTCGAGAACACCTACGTCATGGGCGCCGACTACTACCAGTCGCTCGACGCCATGAAGGAGGACGCCAGTCAGGGCCGGCCGCGCGTCGGCATCGGCGAGGGCTCCATCATCCGCAACGCCATCGTCGACAAGAACGCGCGCATCGGCGCCGGCGTCCGCCTCGTCAACGAGCGCGGCGTGCAGGACGCGGTCGCGCCCGACGGTAGCTGGTACATCCGCGACGGCATCATCCTCGTCCCCAAGAACGGCGTCATCCCCGACGGCACCGTGGTCTGAAGGAAAAAGGTAAAGGGGAAGAGGGTAAAAGGGAAAAGGCGTGACGGCCTTCCTCCCCTTTACCCTCTTCCCCTTTTACCCCTTTACCTTTTTCGCCCCTCTTCTTATTGGATGTTGAATGGGCGGCGGCGCAGTTCGGGGGCACGCTTCGTGTCGTCGCCCTGGGCGGTCGAGTCGGCGGGGGCGTTCGAGCCGGCCGGCTGGTAGATGTAGCTGTCGCGGGCGCGGACGACGAGGTTGGGGCGCTTGACGCGGACCTTTATCTGGCGCCGCTCGGCCGACTGCGACTGGCGCGAGGGGTAATAGCCGAGGCTGTACTGGCGCCGCAGTTCCTCCGCGATGTTCGTGAAAGCCTGTTCGAGGTAGCGCAGGTCGTCGGCGTTGTGATGGCGCCCGCCGGTCAGCGCGGCCAGTTGGCGCAGGTACTCGCCGCCGCGCTCGTACTCGGCGCGTGAGGTGCCGGCGCCGCCCCCGCCGCCCCCGCCGCCGCTCCCGATGCTGACGTTACCGCCGCCGAGGATGTCGATGAGGATGTCGAGCCCGCCGCGGCGCTGGCGCGGGTACTGCGGGGGCGGGTAGTTACCGCCGCCAGCGCCGCCGCCCGCGGGCGGGTCCCTGTAGGTGTCGTACTGAATCGGGTAGACGAGCGCGTCCAGCTCCTCGGCCTCGGCCAGCGTGCTCTGGTAGCTGGCGTGCCGGCTGGTCGTGTCCACGCCGTCGGTGAAGAGGACGAGCGCCTTCCGGCCGCGCACCTGCGAGAGCTGCTGGCGGATGGCGAGGTCAACGGCGTCGTAGAGCTTCGTGCCCTGCCCCCGGCGCGTGTTGCGGACGGCGTCGCGCAAAAGCCTTCGGTCGTTCGTGATGGGCGAGAGCACGCGCACCTGGTCGTCGAAGGAGATGACGACGACGCGGTCCTCGGGCCTCAACTGGTCGAGGAAGGCGACGGCCGCGTCCTGCATCTCTTCGAGCTTGAAGCGCGTGGAGGCCGACGTGTCGATGAGCAGGGCGACGGTGAAGGGCTGCTCGACGGAGGCGAAGTAGGCGACCTGCTGCTCGGCGCCGTCCTCGAAGATGCGGAAGTCCTGCTGCCGCAGCCCCGAGATGAAGCGGCCGTCACGGTCGAGCACGCTGACGGGCACGGTGACGAGCGTCGAGCTGACGCTGACGACCTCGTCCTCGCCGACTTCCTCGGCCACGTCGCCGGGGCGCTCGTCGGCGCGGCCCGCCTGCGTCGGCGCCGTCGGCACGTTCGAGCGCGGGAAGGGCGTCGGCGCGGTCGTCGGCCTCGGCGTCGCCGCAGTCGGCGCGGGCCTCGCGGACGCGGACGGCGGCGCGGGCGGCTGCGTCTTCGCGCCCCCGCCCACGCGCCGCGGGCGCGTCTGCCCCGAAACCAGAGCGGGCACCAGAACGGCGAGGAGTAGCACGAAAGCGACCGATTTTCTCATCTTTTTAGCCCCCGGAAGCGGCAAGCGAGCCTTTGACGGGCGAGGCCGAACACCCTTTGATTGTCGCCCGCCGCTGAGAGATGCCAAAAAAGTTAGCGGGGAGCTGGTGGCCGCTGACGCCCCCGCGGGGCTTCTCCTTTTTACGTGTCGCCCCCTCGCGGCTTTTACTTACTGAACGCCGCGCTCCAGCGCGTTGAAGACGAAGGGGAAGGTGCCCCAGGTCTGCGCGCGGTGCTGCGGGCGGAAGCCGTAGAGGATGACCCGGCCGCGGCCCAGGTCGGCCTCGACCGCCGCGGCGCGGCCGGCGATGTGCTGCGCGCCGAGCAGCCAGCCCGAGCGCAGAACGTCCTCACGGCGCTCGGCGTAGTGGGCGACGACGCGCGCGCGCCGAGCGTCCGTGACTTCAAAGGCGGCGCCGTTGACGAAGTACACGTCCGTGCCGGCCGGGAGGCCGCGGGCGAGCGGGTGCGCCGTCTCAAGGTCAACGCGCAGCACCGAGCCGGGGCAATAGAACTCCGAAGTCTTCAGACCTTCGAGGACGTTGCGGACCGGCAGGCCGAGCCTTTGGATGGCGAACTCCGTCGAGTCGTCCCAGGTGACGAGCGTGCCGCCGTCCTCGACAAATCTTTTCAGGCTCGCCGCGCCCGCGTCCCCTATGCCGCCCGTGATTTCGGGCGGCGCCGTCCCGCGCGCCCGCCCCTCGACAATCTCGCGCAGCCGCATCGAAGGCAGCACGATAACGTCGTACTTCGCGCGCAGGTTGCCGGCGCGCACTTCGGCGTCGCGCAGGGACGTGTAAGGCACGTTGAAGGTGTCGAAGACGTAGCGCGTCCAGCCCTCGTCCATCGAGCCCGTCCAGCCCTTGTAGAGCGCGGCGCGGACTTCGCGGCGGACGGGGCTCGAAACTGGCGAGGGGGCCGTGTACAGGCGCCCCTTCGGGAGCGGCAGGCTCAGGTCGCGGCGCACGTCCTCTTCGCTCTCGACGCGCGTGAGGCGCCGCTCGGCCTCGGGCTCGCGGACGGAGGCGACGGGGAGCGCCTGCACGCCCATCTGCATCGGCAGCGTCCAGCCGGCCACGTCGTAGGGGCGCTCGGCCTCGCCGCCGGCCGCGCGCCGGTCCGGGTAGACCTGCCGCTCGAAGAGCGCCTGCACGTTCGCTCGGTAGGGCTGCCGCAGGAAGACGATGTAGCTGCCGAGCGGCCACTCGTGCGGAGGGTTGCGCGCGTCGTTGTAGACGGTGCCGTGCGAGGGGGCGAGCGTCAGGTGCAGCTCGCGGTCCATGCGGAAGACTTCGACGCCCTGCTCGACGAGCGCGCCGACCATCTTCGACACGTTCTCGTCGCGCCCCTGCCCGGCCGGGATGATGTAGGCGACCACCGTCTCCTCCTTCGCACCGCCCTCGGACGCGCCGCCGGCCGCGTCGCGCGGGGGCCAGTCGAGGGCGCGCCGGCCCAGCTCGTAGAAGTTGCGCAGGTAGCGCTCGCGGTACCTCGCCGCCATCGAGAGCACGGAGCGCGACGCGACCAGCTCCATCTCAAGAATGTCGCGCGGGCGCCACTCGCCGCCGGGCCAAGGGTCGGGAAAGTTGGTCGCGGGCTGCAAGGCGTTGGGCAGTCCGCGCGTCGAGGCGCGCTGCAACTGCTCGCGCGTCACGCGCGTCGGCGTCATCAGGCGGGCGCTCGCCGCTTCGGTCAGGATGCCGATGGAGTTGTGATAGTAAGGCGCCGTGCGGAAGCCGCCGTGCCACCACGTGTCGTAGGCGGCGTTCGTGAGCACGCCGCGGAAGCCGGCGGCCTGTAGGTCGGCGGCTATCTTGTGCCCGACGAGGCCGACCTCGCGCAGCAGGAGCGGCGCGATGTGCGGGTTCGGCGGGTCGTAGAAGGGCGGGACGAAGAAGCGCGAGCCGTTCGGCCCCTGCTGGTGAACGTCGTAGACGACCTGCGGGAACCACTCCTTCCAGAGCAGCCGCGTCAGCGCGCGCGTCTCGCGGAGGTTGAGCATGAACCAGTCGCGGTTGTCGTCGTGGCCCGCGTAGTGGTGGTAAAGCTCGGGCGGCTCTGTGCCCTCCCACGCCTGCCCGAGCGAGCGGCGGTACCAGTCGGCGACGATGTCGATGCCGTCGGGGTTGGCCGCCGGGACGAGCAGCAGAATCGTGTTGCGGAGAATCTCGCGCGCCTCCTCGTCCTGCCGCGTCGCCAGCTCGTAGGCGAGCTGCATCGACATCTGCGAGGCGACGATTTCCGTCGAGTGAATCGAGCAGGAGACGACGACGACCGCCCGGCCCTCGCGCACGAGCCGGTCGCGCTCGGCCTCCGAGCCGACCTTGCGCGGGTCGGCGAGGCGCGACTGGATTTCGCGGTACCTGTCGAGTTCGCGTATAT
>Ga0182001_10000333_pt1 | contig 9868 bp, 12 predicted proteins | sample BulsoiFelSFmetaG_FD_120485 | JGI IMG/M metagenome (GOLD analysis project Ga0182001, IMG submission 120485) | Bulk soil microbial communities from Mexico - San Felipe (SF) metaG | ecosystem: Environmental > Terrestrial > Soil > Agricultural land | place: Mexico: San Luis Potosi | collected... | reverse complement strand
TGGATGGGCTTTGGTCCCACGAACGCGGGGTTCTGGCGGATGAACGTGGCGCTGGAGGCGGGAGAGCACCAGCGCGCTGCCACCATCGCCGAGAGTCTGCGCCCGGAGGCTCACCCTTTCCGAGGGTGTCAGGCCATGTACTGGGTGGACTACGGCCGTGCGCTGGCCCGGGTGCGGGGACGCCACGACGATGCGGTGATGGCGTTGCGCCGGGCAGAGCAGATTTCGCCCCGCCGCGTGCACCGCAATCCCTTCGCCCGCGAGGTGATCACCGGGCTGCTCACGCGCTCGCGGCGCGACTCCCCGGCCGGGCGGGAGCTACGGAGAATGGTATACCGGGCTGGACTGCCCGGATGATGTTCATGATGTTCCCACCACGGAACACGACGAGCTTGATCGCGTTCACTCTGGTCAATTGTGACCAACGGTACCAATGACGTTGCAGCGACGATGCCGATCGGCCCCCGCCGGGTGATCCCTGCGTCGTGCTCATTACACGGCGGTCCGGCGGGATTCACCAACGTGGTGATGCGCAAGCGCGGCGGCGGGATCGAGCTTGACCCGCACGTGACCGCCTGCTGCGTGATCACCTTCGATGAGGACGCGGCCACCGCGGTGCGGGACACGATCACGGAGTGGCTGGGGTGAGCGCGCCGCGACAGCTTCACCTGATCTCCGCCGATGAGGCACTGGCCCAGGGATACCGACCCGGGGGTTACCTCGCGCTGTGCGGAGATTCGATCGACGCGGCGGCCCTGCCGGGCGCCCGTTGCCCGGATGAGTGTGACTGCGAGGTCACCTACTGCCTCGGATGTCTCGACGCGGCCACGGAACGCAACTGGGCAGCCGGGGTAAACGTTCGCTGTCCCCCAGGGATCACCGTGGTGACGGGCACGCGGCCGGGTACCCGCCGGTGAGCTGGTATCTGCGGTCGCTGGGGGAAACCGTCTTGATCCAAACCTTGTTGTGACCCAGCACCGCCCGTTTGCGGTGGTTGGTGCGGAGGGTGGCTATCAGAGGTATTACGCCGCGATGGCCCATGCCTCGGGGCCTCCCACGGCTTCGACATCTCGCTTACTAAACGTGGTAGCACAGCGGGCAACGCAATGAGGGAGGAGGCGCATGGTGACGTCTCACCTCGGAAATCGGGGGTTCTGCGAGCCCCCGACGCCAGGGAGGATACCTCCCTGACCGGTGTCAGCGCAGCTCAGAGCGGGGGAGGAACAGCAGGGAGAACTCCCTGCCTCCCTGCCAGGATCCCTGTGACTTTCTGTAGCCATAAGCCAGTCAGCGTGACCCCTCCGCGACAGGCGAACATCCGCTCAGGCGCCGGTCCTTGCCCCAATCGTCGTTGACCCGGACCGTCTCCGCTCGCCTAAGCGTGTCACACAAGAGTGGAAGGCAACTACCGACAGAGAGAATTTACCCCCGATACCGTGCATCAGAATCCACTACCAGGGGCCTACCAGGGTAGAGACATCCCTGTACCCCACGGAGCCGGGTAAACCCCACCAACAGCAACCACGCAGGTAGCACCCAGGCGTCCGGTCACCATGCTGGGACCGCGATCAGCAAGATCATGCCCATTTTCTGCCCCCACTCCGTTACAGCGCATTAGAGCGCATTAGAGCGCGTGTGTTGCCGAATTATCCTCTAAAGGAAATCAAGGCGGTCCACAAAGCGGGCCGCGCCGGCCCGGCCCCGGCCTGCTGGCAACCTCCGGTCGGCATCGGCCGGGCCGGCCGGCCAGCTGACGAACGACAAGTCCTCGGGGCTCCGCCCCGAACCCTGGCCACTCCTCGGAGATCCGCTCAGCTTTCCGCGGCTGCCGCTTTCGCTGCGTATCCGTCAGGTAAGCCCCAGCTGGATGGGCTGGGAAAGGTCCCTCCCTCCAGCAAGTGCCACAGCCGTCATCAGAGGAACGCCGGGAGTCACCTGTTTTGATTCCCAAGCTCATGTCCTCAATCCTAGGAAGAACTCGCCCACATCGAATACGCGCCCTTACCGGTCGCTGTACAGCCATCCGTACAGCTAAGCCGGTCGACAGCCACCGGTGAGGAGCGGCGGCAGCCGACAGATTTAATATCGATACGGCTGATCACGACTTGCACGGCGGGAGCCAGACCCGCCGTGCGAGTCACAAGACGGGGTCAGTAACAGTCAAACTGGGGACCACCTCTGACCACAGCTGGCCGCAGGTCAAGGTCTGGGCATCATAGGCAAATAAATCAGCTCGTGATGAAGGCGAGTAGATCTGCGTTGAACTCCTGTTCGTGGGCGCCGGTCAACCCGTGTGGCGCGCCCGGGTAGATCTTGAGCGTGGCGTTGGGCACAATTTTCGATGACTTCAGGGCCGAGGCCTGGATCGGCACAATCTGGTCGTCGTCGCCATGCAGGATCAGGGTGGGACATCGATCCTTTTGAGGTCCTCAGTCAGATCGGTTTCCGAGAAAGCTTTGACGCAGTCGTAGGCACCCTTGATGCCGACGGTCATCGACATCAACCAAAACGCGTCCCGCGCGCCCTGAGAGACGTTCGACCCGTCCCGGTTGGCCCCGTAGAACGGAAAGGCCAGGTCGCGGTAAAACTGCGACCGATCGGCCAGAATCCCCGCCCGGATCTGGTCGAACGGCTGGATCGGCAGGCCTTCGGGATTGGCCTCGGTCTTGAGCATCAGCGGTGGGATCGCACTCAGCAACACCATCTTGGCGACCCTGGAAGTGCCATGCCGACCGACATAGCGGGTGACCTCACCGCCACCGGTCGAATGTCCGACCAACACGACGTCGGTAAGGTCAAGAGAATCGATTACCACGGCAAGGTCGTCTGCGTAGTGGTCCAGGTCATTGCCCTCCCATGGCTGGCTGGACCGACCGCCGCCGCGCCGATCATGCGCCACCGCCCGGAAGCCGTGTGAGGCCACATAGTAGGCCGAGCCATCCCACACATCGGCGGTCAGCGGCCAGCCATGACTGAAGACAACGGGCTGGCCGCTACCCCAATCCTTATAGAAGATCTCGGTGCCATCGGTGGTCGTGACCGTGGGCATGGCGCACTCCTGTCCAGAGTTGGATGCCGATCGATCAAGATCGGTTAAGTCTGACCCTGTCAGACCGGCCTACGACGCTGCGTCCGCCAGCGGGTTGACTTCGCTCACCACGTTCGGGGGGCCGGCTTGAACGCGTCGCAGCGCGGGCATCCCGCCACGCCGAACGAACCGTAGACAAACTCGGGCTCCACGAGTACTCGATGAGCTGCTGCCCTCGGCCTGCCACGTCACCGAGCAGTACGCGAACAACGCCGTAGAAGCTGATCATGGGCGCCTGAAGTCCCGGCTGCGGCCGATGCGTGGTCTGAAACGGCTTCGCTCAGCACGAGTGATCTGTACAGGACACGCATTCGTCCAGAACATGCGCCGTGGTCACTTCGAACTAGCCCTGAGTATTCGCCGCGATCTTGTGTTGGGCGTGTTTTGACAGAGAAAGTGCTCCTGGCCTGGGAGAATGAGGTTGTCGAAGCCTTTCACCCAGTATCGCCAAGGAGCACTTTTCAGGTGTGGGATGTTAGCTCATGGTCGAAGGATCTCGCGGTGGAGATCGGTGGCCGCGACGTGATCAATCATGCCGGGGCGGCAGCACTGCGGCTGCTTGCTGACCGCACTGGCTTGACCGGTGGGTTGTCGCGGGCGTTGGCCCGCCGCGGGTTTGCGCCGGTCCATGATCGGGGCCGGGTACTGGCCGATACCGCGGTGTTGATCGCTGACGGTGGCCGGGTGATGTCGGATTTGGCCGTGCTGCGCGATCAGGCCGAGCTGTACGGGCCGATCCCCTCGGATCCGACGCTGTGGCGCGCCCTGGAGGAGATCGGTGAACCGCAGCGGCGCAAGGTCTTCCAGCAGCGGGCCAAGACCCGCGCCCCTGTGTGGTCGCTGATCGCCCAGCGGCACGGCCGGATTCCGCCGTCACGGGTCGCTGACCGTGACCTGGGTAAGACGATCGTGATCCGGATGGACGCCTCGCTGGTGATCGCCCACTCCGACAAACAGCTGGCAGCAGGAACCTATCAGGGCAGCTGGGGTCACCATCCGTTGATGGCCTGGTGTGAGAACACCGTGCGAGTCGCTAGCGCTCAAGCTGCGCAAGGGCAGCGCCGGGTCCAACACCGTCAGTGACCACATCGAGGTGCTCGAGGAGGCCATCATCCAGATCCCGGCCCGGTATCACCGCGACCTGTTGATCACCCTGGACGGTGCCGGCGCCTCCCACGGCCTCATCAACCACATCACCAACCTCAACGCCTCGCCCTGGAGAACAGTGCAGTACTCCACCGGATGGGAGCTGGGCGCACGAGAACGCACCGCCCTCAGCCGCGCACCCCAGCACGGCTGGGACCACGTGCTCGACACCGAAGGTGCACCCCGCGACCTGGCTGAGGCCGCAGTGATCGAGCTCACCGCCCTGCTCCGGGAAGGACCAGACGGTGACCAGCTGGCGAACTGACCCAAGACCTGCGCATCATCACCCGCCGCGAGAAACCCCACCCCGGCGCACAACTGGCTCTGTTCGAACAGATCGATGGGTGCGCTAGCAGCTCCTGGCCACCAACACACCCGGCAGGACCACGCAGTTCCTCGAAGCCCGCCACCGATCACACGCCCGCGTGGAAGACAACATTCACACCGGCAAGCAAACCGGCCTCGGACACCTACCCTCCACCTCGATCGAGATCAACCGAGCCTGGTGCCTGGCCGCGACCATCGCCTGCGACCTGCTGTGCTGGCTACGGCTGCTCTGCCTGCATGGAACACTGGCCAGCGCCGAACCGAAGACCCTGCGCTACCGGCTCTGCTGCATACCGCAGCCCGCATCGTGCGCGGCCAACGCAAACACACAATCCGCATCCCCGGAACCTGGCCCTGGGCAAGCCAACTCGCTACCTGCCTCCGCGCGACATTCGCGCTGCCCCCACCAACTGGATGTTGATCAACACAAACCTGCCCCGACCACAGCACCAACCCCCGGACCGTGGAATCCGGCGCTCACCCACCGCGACACTCGGGCCAGCAACCCGCACAGCACCTTGACAACAACATCAACAACAATCATGAAGATCGCACCTGGGAACCGGAAGCCACACCCGTCAACCCGCGAATGATCAAGGCTAGCCGTCGTCCTCGACCCGAACCACCGGATTCCAGCAGCGTTTACCGAACTCGCGTCCGCCATCTGAACAGCACAGAGGCCGCCGTCGACCGTGCCCACCTTCCGCTAACGCAACAGCGCCCCGTGGCGACACCGCCGCTGCGAGGGGCCCTCGCTAGCTGCTCGACCGGTCGCCCGATCGGTTCAAGCTGGACACCGTAACGGCGTGTCGACAGCCACCAACATGAGTTTATCGCCATCCGCCTCAGCGCCTCGCCCGCCGGTGAACACCTCGTACGAGTCCACAGGTAGCTTCCCGGGAGTATCAACCGTGCGTGCCTGCGGGGGGATTTTAAGGTGCTCCGGGGACGGCAGCGAGGGTAGCGTCGGCGCCGAGATGGTGATGAGCGTGGCTGCGGTGGGCGGGAGCGCATCCGGATAGGGGGCATGATGCGCGCAGTGCTGACATTGTGAATTCTGAATAACTGGGCTTGTAGATTATCGACCGTGGAGGGCCCATGCCATTATTGAGCGTGATAACAGCGGTTCATTCAGGCCGTCAGGAGTATTTGAGGGAGGCTGCTGTCACGGTGCTAGACCAAGAGCTTCCCGAGGAGTGGGAGATGGAGTGGCTGGTACAAGAAGATTTCGATGAACCAGAGATGGAGGGCCTTGTCGAGCAGATCGCCGAACGTGATGCTAGAGTGCGATACGCGGCTAACCGGACAACGTTAGGGCCTGGCGGCACTCGCAATCTTGCGTTGTGGCGAGCACGTGGCGATCTGGTCCGCACCTTTGATAGCGATGACCTGCTTTTGCCAGGAGCGATCGGTCACTCTCTTGAAGTATTCGGGGAGCATCCCGATGTTCACTGGTCGGCCGGTCGAACGGAAAACTTGAGATTGGATGGTACCCGCGATCCTTACCTTGCGTCACCTCTGCCATATGGGTATGTGGCGCCAGGTGTCCTCAACCGGGTGATGGCAGAAACTGGCTTGTGTCCGATACACTGCGCTGGCCTAACGATGCGCATCAGCACCCTTCGAGCGGTCGGAGGATGGGTCGGGTTACCTGTTGGAGAAGATGTCAGCATGATCTCGCCGATAGCCGAGATTTTCCCCGGCTGGCATGATTCTGCGGTCACGTGGTTGTACCGGCGGCATCCAGGTCAGATCACCAATGAGATGCCATACGATTTCTGGCGTTCCCTCGGTGAGACGGCAGCAGAGCAACGCCTCACAGGATTACGAGAGATTTTATCCAACTGCCGGCCTCGAAAATAAGACGGGTTCACTGACCTCGTGAAGTAGCACGCAGGGAGACATGGTAGTGGTCACAGTGTTGCTCAGCTTCGGCGAATGTCGCCGTTGAACAGGATCCGGCGGTGTGCTTGGATGCGCTCGCCACCGTTAGACCAAGTCGCTTAATTGCCGCCGAGCGTTGTACACCGCTAGTTTCACCCAAGGTTCGCCAGAACGGACGCGTAAAAGCTCGAGTCATCTGATCATGATGGTGTCGGTACAGCCACGTGACCGTTGGGTCATGCCAACCAAAGAATATCTCCGAAATTGCTGCGAGTAGCCCGACGTCTTCTCCTGCCGGCAAACCCATCCAGCCACCGAATGCACGTATAACGTCAACTCGTACCATAAGACCCGCACAGTGCACGGGACATACACCATATTCAGCCATAAGAAGATTTAATGAACCTGGCGACACAAGACCAAAGGGAAGCGCCGATGCATACGGTACCCTACCCTTATCCGGCATCAGTTCATCAAGTTGAGTCACTGACCATTGAATATCGGAGCGCGCGACAAACGGGGCTATCTGAACCGCCAGACCCCCCGGCAAAAGCAAATCGTCGCTATCCAGCGTGCGAATTAACTCTCCCCTCGCTCTCTGAAGAGCAAGAGTTCGGGTCCCACCGGGCCCCAGCACTGCACCATTAACTTCATACCGTACTCGTTGATCCCCCGCGGCAAACTTCTCCACCAGACCTTGCAGCTCGGGCTCCTCGCTATCTTCTTGAACTAGCCATTCAAGATCCCACTCGACCGGCAGCCTTTGCTCCAACACACTTTTTGCCGTCTCGAACAGGTAACGCTCACGCCCACTGTGTACTGCGGTGACCAGACTCACAAGACTTCGCGAAGACATGTCCAGCCCGATCTGTCCTAATTGTCCGGTAGAATGTGCTCCCGTCCGGCGACATCAATCAGCACCCATAGGTAAGAGAACACGCATCACCCGGTAGTACGTCATGCCCCGCCCCAATCGTGTGAACTCGTGGCAAGGGACGGATCCGGCGGCACCGCCCGGATCGCTCAGTCGGCGCCCTGGCCGCCGCTGCATCGACACTCAACGGTCCAGCGTCGCCGTACTGCGGCGCAGCTCACCGCAACCAACCCATACCGCCTATGTCACACCGCTCGCCGTCGGTATGGGTTGGTTGCGGTGAGGTAGTTGTGACCAAACTCCGCCAGGTCAGCCTCCATGCCGAAGTAGCAGGTGTGCATACGAACCCACCAGCCATCAGGCAAAACACGATCTACAAAACACTGGGTATCGCAGTAGGGGCAGTAGGGGCCCATGTCACTAGCCCGCCTCATCTAGCCGTGGCCACATGCCGCGTGATGTCTGATAGACGTGTTCACAAGCTCCGAGGTTGCTGTCCATGCCACTCCCATCCGCACCAGATCCCAGAAAAGTGTCCAGGTTTACTCACCAGCGGCGGCATCGAAGGCAGCCGCGGTGACCAGCGCCGCTGCTGCCGCCTCCATGCAGTCACTGATCGTGATCCCATGCTGTACACCCCCACAGAGTGGGTCTCCTGGCTGACTGATACCTCTTCCCCCGGCAACCGGCCATGGCGAACCACGCCGCACCGCCCGTGTCAACTTCGGGCATCGTTGCCGTACCCAACACCCCGGCCTGCTATCGGTCACCGTCGCCGACCGTGACCGACTGACGCTGACATTCCCTACCGTCCATTCGATCACGTCGCGGTAGAACACCGTCCGGATGAGATCAGGTCACGGTGCCCCCTCGCGCGCAGCTCATCGACCAGCACCGATGCCCAGCACCGACATCGATCACCAGATCACTGGGGCATTGTTGATCACAGTCATGAGGCGTCGACTGGCGGCCTCTCGCTCAGGTGCTTGAGCGAGTTCATCCAACACCGCCGCGACACGAACCTGCGATGCAGCGCCCACGGCGAGGTCATCATCGCCACGCTGCTGTGCCCTTCTAATAATCTATCGACCCGCTCCGTGCGGATTGTGCACGCAACCGAACGAGCGTCGACCTTATGAATGGTTGGACCAGAGTGCCGGCTGGTGTCGGCGGAGTCCGAAGGTGACCGAGGTGTTGCCGTTGCTGTACCTGCACGGGCTGTCGAGTAGCGACTTCGTGCCCGCGCTGGGCCAGTCCCTGGGTTCTGCGCCGGGCTGTCGTCCTCAGGCCACTGCGTCCAAACGTGCCATAACCAGACGGGGGATATCCCTGCGTTGCCGTATCTGACAGGCCTCTGTCGGGCTCGTCACATATAGCCGAGGTTTAGAAGCCTCGGTGCCGTCATGACGATACGGAAGTCATCATGGAACACGGTTGGAAACATTGGCTGGGTGTTTTCGCAGCTGCGACGGTCCTCACTGGTGGGCTAGCTTCGATCTTCCATCGCGACAACGCAACAGCGCCCCAGCGACAGTCCGCGGGCTGCAGCGGTGCGTGTCCCTGCGGGACCATCTGAAGCGCGCAGGAACCGTTGAGATCTGGCGCGCGCCCCGACAAGATCGTGGCTGGAGAACGTGCGTAACGCGCACACCAATACTGCCACGGGGCCGGGGGACAATCGCGGGCGGCTACAGAATTCAGCGCGGCGGGCTTAATCTGTGGGACTCAAATATAGAATCCTGGGTTTGACGTGCAGGTTTCAGCTGCCTGTGTTGGGTCATGCGGAGATCTGGTACTCGCTGGTGAGTCCGTCGAGGATCGATCTGCGGCGAATCTGATAGTCGGTGAGGTTGATCACTTGTGAGGGCTGGGTTTCGGCCTGGACCGGTGTGAGTTCCGCAAGCGTCCGGTGCGGTCGCACGGTATTGAAGTGGTGCCGGTAGACGGCGAGGATCGGTTGTAAGTGTCGTTCGTTGACGATCAGAATCTTGTCGAGCAGCTCCCGGCGCAGCGTTCCGATCATCCGTTCACAGATCGCGTTCGCCCTCGGCACTCGCGGACTGGTGAGGATCTGGATGCCATCAGCGGCGAAGACCGCATCGAACGCCCTGGTGTACCGGCAGTCACGGTCCCGGAGCAGGAACTTCACGCTGGTGGCACGGTTACCGAGACCATCAGCAGGTTGCAAGCAGCCTGCGTTGTCCACGGACCGCTCGGGTGCGCGGCCACTCCGAGTAGATATCCCTTGCAGGAACCATGCGCCACGGCGATCAGCCCATAGGGTCGTCTGAGGAACACGGTGTCCACGTGCAAAAAATCCACGGCAAGGACGGCCTGGAACTGGCTGGCGAGGAATTGACGCCAGGTCGGACCTAACCGGCGCGGCGCGGGGTCGATGCCAGCCTCGTGGAGGATCCGCCACACCGTGGAGGCGGTGATGCGATGGCCGAGCCGGACCAGTCCACCCTGTACCCGCCGGTGACCCCAGGTGGGATTCTCAGCAGCCATGCGGATACCAGGTTTTTGATCGCCGCTGCGGTGGTAGACGT
>Ga0182001_10000332_pt1 | contig 9896 bp, 8 predicted proteins | sample BulsoiFelSFmetaG_FD_120485 | JGI IMG/M metagenome (GOLD analysis project Ga0182001, IMG submission 120485) | Bulk soil microbial communities from Mexico - San Felipe (SF) metaG | ecosystem: Environmental > Terrestrial > Soil > Agricultural land | place: Mexico: San Luis Potosi | collected 2012-05-30 | reverse complement strand
ATGTGCCTGGAATTTTTTGTAAGTTAAATACCGGCTCGACGTTTCTCAAACGCGCGGGAGGCGCGCGTCAGAAAAGATTCTGAAGACTGCGAAGGCTCTCCCCTGATGATGCGCTGCGCGCTCCAGTGTTTCCAGAAGTAGGGAGAAGATGATTTTCATCTCACCCGCAGGCGCGACAATCTCTTTTCGCAAATCTTCATCGCTGCCGAAATAAGTGAAACCGCGCCAGCGGGTCGCTTCGACTTCATTCAAATATTCAATGACGCGCGCCCGTGTGCTCAGAGATTCGGGCAGCGTCCACTCGAAAGGGTCGTCCCAGAGATTCGCGGTGATGCCGCCGAAAGTCTGTTCGACTGCCGCCGCGCTGCGCAAGATATGTTCTCCGCATGAATAGACAGGAAACGCGCCGGATGATTGGCGAGGCTGCCAGTAAAGCTTTTCTTCAGGAATGATTTCGATGAAAGCGATAGAGCGCGAATGAAGCCGCGCGAACTGTTCATCGAGAACGGAAGTTATATTCTTCATGAAGACGGCCTGCGCCCTGACTTAGATGTCAGGAGCATATATCAAAAAACCTCTTAGCGTGCTTTCGTTTTCTCTTTGCGCCTTTGCGTGAAATCTGGTCGTCGGTTCTCGCAAAGGCGCAAAGAGAAAGCGAAAAGGTGCAAAGAGGTTTTCTTGAGTCGCGGCGCAAATCTTAAACTCAATCTTTAGCCCTGCGGTCGGTCTCTTCCAGAACCGTCCCGAGGTCTCTTCCGCTCAAGTTAAAGCCTGTATAGACGTGTCCCTTCGCCCCGACCTGTGCGCCGCGCGAAGGAACGCCCCGCTTTGTCACGACCCAAATCCGTCCAGTCCCGTCATCAATCTCGTACGCGCCCTGATTGAGCACACCGTAAGAGTTCGTCACACGTCCGGTGACTGCGACCTCTTTATTATGGTATCTGCCAGGGTCTGCCAGAATCTTTGAGATTGTTTCGTGTTGTGGACAAGCCGTGAAAAGTAGTGTTCCGAAGAGGAGAAGTAAAGAGAGACTGATTCTATGACCGATTCGCATCGCATCTCCTTTAAGCTGAATTCTTATTTCGGGAGAGCGGGAAGATGATAGCATGAATAGTTGGCAGTGGGCAGTTGGCAGTTAAAACCGAAAGGCAGTCAAGCGGAGATACCTGACTGCCTTTTCTTCCTGCCAACTGCCTACTGCTAACTTTTACTTCCCAAACCATCCAATCGGTTTACCCGAGAGATCAACCCAGACGCTCTTGACTTGTGTGTAGAGTTCGAGCGCGTGCTTGCCCATCTCGCGCCCGTAGCCGGATTGCTTGTAGCCGCCGAAGGGTGATGCGGCATTGAACATATTGAAAGTGTTAATCCAGACCACACCCGCTTTGATTTTTCTGGCAAAGCGATGAGCGCGCGTGATGTCGTTTGTCCAGATTCCAGCCGAGAGACCGTAGATCGTTTCATTCGCTTGCTTGATTAAATCCTCTTCATCCTTGAAGGTGATGACGGAAGTGACAGGACCAAAAATCTCTTCCTGTGCGACGCGCATCTGATTCTTCACCTCGCTGAAGATGGTCGGCTGAAAGAAGTAGCCTTTCTGAAAATCGCCTTCGAGTGCGGGCGGGCAACCGCCAGTCAAAACGTTCGCGCCCTCTTCGCGCGCTATGTCAACGTAACCCTTGATGCGGTCGAGCTGCTCTTCGGAGACCTGCGGCCCCATGTGCGTCGTCGCTTCCATCGGGTTGCCGACTTTAATCTTCTGCGCTTTCTCTTTGAAGCGGTCAAGAAACTCGTCCTTAATCTCTTCAGAAAGAAAGAGGCGCGAGCCTGCGCAACAGACCTGACCTTGATTGAAGAAGATGCCCATCATCGCGCCGTTGACCGCCTGGTCTATGTTGGCATCTGCGAAGACTATGTTTGGAGCTTTGCCGCCGAGTTCGAGCGAGACTTTCGTCAAGTTGTCTGCCGCCGCGTGCGCGATGAGCTTGCCGACTTCGGTCGAGCCTGTGAAAGCTATCTTGTCAATCCCCTTGTGCGCGGCGAGCGCAGCGCCAGCGGTCTCGCCATAACCAGGAACGATGTTGACGACGCCATCCGGGAAACCCGCTTCCTGAATCAGCTTGCCCAGTTCCATAGCATTGACAGGAGTTTGCTCGGCAGGCTTGAGCACGACGGTATTTCCAGCCGCGAGCGCGGGCGCAAGTTTCCATGCGGCCATCAGGAGCGGAAAGTTCCAGGGGATGATCTGGCCGCAGACGCCAATGGGTTCACGCAAGGTGTAATTGAACATCTGACCCGGCACAGGAATCGTCTCGCCTTCGATCTTCGTGGCGTAGCCAGCAAAGTATTCAAAGTTTTCCGCGACCTGCGGCAGGTCCACATACTGCGATTCGCGTATCGGCTTGCCATTGTCTGCGGTTTCGAGCGCGGCAAGTTCCTTGCTGTTCTCTTCGATAAGCTGCGCGAGTTTGTAAAGCAGACGACCGCGATCACGCGCGCTCATCCGTGACCACTTGCCTTCAAAGGCGCGACGCGCAGCCGTCACAGCCTTATCAACGTCAGCTTGATCTGCCTCCGCGACTTCGGCCAACGTTTGCCCGGTCGCAGGATTCGGCGTCGTGAATGTTTTGCCGGACTCGGCATCAACCCACTTGCCGTCAATGAAAAGTTGATACTTGCGCGGCGTGTCTGTGGCCGCCGGTTGTGCGGAAGACATAATGATTGCTCCTCTGTGGCTGAATTTTATTCTGAAAGTTTCTTGCTCGCTTATTGCTCTTTAATTAACTGTCGCAGCACAAAGGGAAGAATGCCGCCGTGCTGGTAGTAGTCAAGCTCAATCGGCGTGTCTATGCGAAGCGTCAAAGGCACTTCTTCAGTCTCGCCGTTCGCGCGACGAATGACGAGCGTCACGTCCTGGCGCGGCTTGACGCCGCCCGTTTCGAGTCCTGTGATGTCGAAAACTTCACTGCCGTCTAATTTGAGTGAAGCAGCATTCGTTCCTTCTTTGAACTGACAAGGGAGAACACCCATGCCAACCAGATTGCTGCGATGGATGCGCTCAAAGCTCTGCGCGATGACGGCTCGCACACCGAGCAGGCGTGTGCCCTTCGCAGCCCAATCGCGCGAGCTGCCCGTGCCATACTCCTGTCCGGCGAGGACGATGAGAGGAGTTCCCGCCGCCTGGTAATGAACAGAAGCGTCGTAGATGCTCATCTGCTCGCCGACGGGTTGCAGAATGGTGACGCCGCCTTCCGTGCCCGGAGCCATCAGATTCTTAATGCGGACGTTGGCGAATGTGCCGCGCACCATCACCTGATGATTGCCTCGACGCGAGCCGTAGGAATTAAAATCTTCAACATTGACGCCGCGCAGTTGCAGATACTTGCCTGCCGGAGAGTTGGGCTTGATTGCGCCTGCTGGCGAGATATGATCCGTCGTCACGGAGTCGCCGAAGATAGCGAGCGGGCGAGCGTTTTTGATGTTGGAGAAAACACCCGGATTCATGCCGAACTTCTCAAAGTAGGGCGGCTCTTGAATGTAAGTCGAGTGCTCGTCCCATTCGTAAACATCGCCCGCGCTCGACGGAATCTCATTCCATAAAGGATTCTGTTCGGCAAAATCGCTGTAAAGCTTGCGATAGGTGTCAGGGTCGAGCGCGGCACGCAACAGCTCGCTAATCTCTCCGAGCGTGGGCCAGATGTCACGCAGGTAAACATCCTGTCCGTCTTTACCTTTGCCGAGCGGCTCACTCGACATGTCTATGTTGACGCGGCCTGCGAGCGCGAAAGCGACGACGAGCGGCGGCGACATCAAAAAATTGGCCTTGACGCTTTGATGAACGCGTGCCTCAAAGTTTCGATTGCCCGAGAGGACACTCGCCGCAATCAGGTCGTTCTTCGTAATCACATCCTCGATGCGCGGGTCTAGTGGTCCACTGTTTCCGATGCAGGTCGTGCAGCCGTAACCGACCAGATTGAAACCAATCTCATTCAGGTAAGGTTGAAGCCCTGTCTTTTCCAGATATTCTGTGACGACGCGTGAGCCGGGCGCGAGCGATGTCTTGACCGAAGGGTCTGGACGAAGGCCAAGCTCGACAGCCTTCCTGGCAAGCAGTCCTGCGGCAATCATCACGCTCGGGTTCGAGGTGTTAGTGCAAGAAGTTATCGCCGCGATGACGACATCGCCATGCCCCAGATCATCGAAGCGCTCTGGAAATTCTCCAGCAGGAATCTCACCGACGCGGTCGGGCGTCGGGCGATTGTTCATCATCTCGATTTCAGTCAGAGGACTTGTGTCTATCTTGCTGACGTGTATCTCTTCAATTTCCGGCGCGGTCTCAATGCCCTGCTCGCCACCCCCAGCTAAATGCTCGGCCCGATTGAATGCGCTTCGCCCGACGCTGACGTTGAAACGCTTGGCCAAATCCTTTTTCGATTTGCCATAGCCGTTCTCGGTCACAGGATTCTGAAACAGGTCGAGGAATTTCTCTTTGAGGTCTGGAAGCTCTATACGATCTTGCGGACGTTTTGGCCCAGCCACGCTCGGCTTGATGGTCGAGAGATCAAGCTCAAGCAGAGTGCTGTAATCACATTCGCCCTGCTTCGGGATGCCGAACAACCCTTGCGCCTTGTAATAGTTTCTGATCGTCTCAACTTGAGCTTCTTCGCGTCCAGTCGCCAGCAGATACTTGCAGGTCTCTTCGTCAACCGGGAAGAAGCCCATCGTCGCGCCGTATTCTGGAGCCATGTTGGCAATCGTCGCGCGATCTGTCGCTGGCAAAGAAGCTGCGCCAAGCCCATGAAACTCGACGAACTTGCCGACGACCTTCGCCTGCCTGAGCATCTCTGTGACGCGGAGCACGAGGTCTGTCGCCGTCACGCCTTCGCTCAACTGTCCGCTCAAGTGAACACCGACGACATCAGGCGTCAGGAAGTAAACGGGCTGGCCCAGCATGCCTGCTTCGGCTTCGATTCCGCCGACGCCCCAGGCGACGATTCCTAATCCGTTAATCATCGTCGTGTGCGAGTCCGTGCCGACGAGCGTATCTGGGTAATAGATGCCATCTTTTTCCCAAACTCCGCGCGCGAGGTATTCGAGGTTGACCTGATGAACGATGCCGATGCCTGGCGGCACGACGCGAAATCCGTCAAATGCCTGCATCCCCCATTTCAAGAACTGGTAACGAGAGTTGTTGCGCTTGAACTCCATCTCCATGTTCTTTTGAAAAGCGTCCGGCGTGCTTGAGAAATCAACCTGGACGGAATGGTCAATCACGAGGTCAACGGGGACGAGCGGCTCGATGATGCTCGTGTCTTTATCCATCCGCTCGACGCAAGAGCGCATCGCTGCCAGATCAACCAATAACGGCACGCCCGTAAAATCCTGCAAGAGAACGCGCGCGACGATGAAAGGTATCTCTTCCGTGCGTTCGGCATCTGCTTTCCAATTGGCGAGCGAGCGCACCTCTTGCTCTCTAATCTTCTTCCCATCGAAATTTCTGAGGACTGATTCGAGCACTATACGAATGCTGACGGGCAACCTTGAGACGGGGCCGATGCCTTCGCGTTCAAGCTGCGGTAGAGAATAGAACTGACCTTCGCGCCCCTCAGAAGGGGTGAACGTTTGCAATGTATTGAAGAGATTATGCGGCATAAGGGTTCAAGCGTTGACGTAATTTCACGCAGCAGCTCGTTGATTCAAGCGCACGGTGAAAAGTTGGTTGAATTGGGTTATTTTCCAGCAAAGTTTAGTGTAAAGGCGAGAGGCTGGTACGTCAAGCGAGGCTCTCGAAAGAGATAATTTTGTACTCAGCATGAGACTTTGATTGCCCGGCTTCACGCCTATTTGTTATATTGCAGGCCATTAGCAAATAGCATTCAGCTTGTGGGGAGCTTCGCTGGGATTATCAGCACTCGATTCGTCTTGCTCACCGAAGTCAGGAATTGCGATTGCTGAACTCTCGTCAAGGAGACAAGGAAGATGCCCAAGAAGAAGCCGGAAGATTTCGAGTACCTGAGCAACAACCCGGAGTTCGTCCCAGACCCAGACATAGAAGAGTTTATGGAAGAGGAGATTTCGCGCGCTCCGAAAGACCCGGACCACCTGGCTCAACGATTGCGAAACAACACGGCTGCCTCGCCCTCGGATGCAGGCGGTGACCCGGACGCCACTTGGGAAGATGTTAACGATAGCGGCACGGAGACCATCTCGGGCGACAATCCGACACCGGACCAATCGGTCGTCGAAGAGAACGCCTTCGCCGTCGGCGTCACCTATGAAGACAACGAAGAATTAGACTTGCTCGATAAGATTCAACGCCGCGACCGCGACCGCTACGAGTTGGATGAGAGATCAAAGACAGACGAAGATACGATTTGAAAGCAGTGACGAGTGACGAGTGACAAGTGACAAGCAAGAAGGCTTTCACTCGTCACTTGTCACTCGTCACTCGTCACTGCTTTCGTGGTTGCAGAGTAATACTTTTGATAACGATCTTTTCAGCGGGACGCGAAGCTCCCGGCCCCTCCGGGTCGGATGATTCGGTCGGCGCGTTCGCAATCACATCCGCATTGTTCATGCCTTCGATCACACGCCCGAAGACAGTGTAGTTGCCATCAAAGTCTGGGACGCGCCTGAGCGTAATGTAGAACTGGCAGTTGGCCGTGTCGCGCGCCTGCTCGTCAGATAAACCACGTTGTGGATTTGCGCCTTTTCGAGCTGCGCCCACAATTCCGCGCTCGTAAGGTATGTCGCTGAATTCGCCGGGCACGTTCGGGTACTTGGAATCTCCCGTCCCGTCGTTATTCGGGTCGTCATCCTTCGAGAGCGGGTCGCCGCCCTGAATGATTCCGAGCTTCGGGTCAATCCGGTGAAAGGTCGTGCCGTTATAGAATCCTTCTTTGATTAACTGCTTGAAGCGCTCGACCATCTTCGGCGCGATGTTCGGGTAAAGCTCGATCACTATCTTGCCGTATGCCGGATTCTCCATCTCGATGACGGCGACCTCCGAATCCGCGATGGGCTTGATGCCTTTCTTGATATTCGCAGCCACGTTCGCGTTATTGCTATTGGTGGCATTTTTCTTTCCGCAACCAACAATTAAGAACAAAGATAGAGCTAAGAAAATCGCGCACGATATTCTAAGTCGTGATTTATTCACTCTGAGTTTTCCCTCCACTCCTCATACATCCACTTCAAGAATTTTTGCTAACGCTTGTTAAAACAATTTTTTGCTATCCAGCAAGATAGTCACCGGCCCGTCATTGACGAGTTCGACTTTCATCATCCGGCGAAAGCTACCTGTGCCAACGCGCGGCACGAGATTGCTCGCTTCGTGGACGAAAGATTCGTAAAGCGGCTCGGCAACTTCGGGAGGCGCGGCCTCGCTCCAACTGGGTCGCCGCCCGCGCCGCACGTCTCCGTATAAAGTAAACTGCGAGACGATCAACAACCCGCCACCCACATCCGTGACAGAGAGATTCATCCGCCCCTCAGCATCATCGAAGAGGCGCAAGCCTGCAATCTTTTCCACCAGATACTTAACGTCCTGCAACGTATCATCGCCCGCAATGCCTAAGAGAACGACGAGACCGCTTCCGATCTCGCCGACCGTTTCTCCCTCGACTATGACACGAGCGCTCGTGACGCGCTGCAAAACGGCTCGCATTATTTTTTCGGCGGGCGGCTCGGTCTAATCTCAACACGGCTCGGCAAGCTGCGATCATCATGGTGCAGCAGATCGAGCACGACGCGCGCAATGTCTGCGGGCTGCAACTGCCAACTCTGGCTCTCGTCCGGCTCGTCATTGCCGAAATAAGTGTTGACCGAGCCGGGCATGATGTAGCTGACCTTGATGCCATCATGCCTGACCTCCTGCATCAAAGCTTCGCTGAAACCGTTGAGGCCAAACTTCGAGGCATTGTAGGTGGCCATCTGCGGGTGCGCGTTGACTCCGGCGAGCGAAGAGATGTTGATGATGTAACCGCCCCCGCGCTTCTTCATCTGCGGGATGGCTTCGCGGCAGCAGTAAAAGACGCCGAAGAGATTCGTCTCGATACAAGCGCGGAAATCTTCCAGGCTTGTTTCGTCCACGCGCCCGAAGATGCCTATGCCAGCGTTGTTGACGAGCACGTCAACGCCGCCGAACTCAGCAGCCGTATGCTCAAAAAGAGCTTTGACTTCATCGTAGTCACGAACATCACAGACGACGCCCGTCACGCGACCTTCGCCAACATCGCCCAACTCGCCGACAGTGCGCTCGACCTCATCCGCTTTGCGCGCGCTGACGCACACACTCAAACCTTCGCCGAGCAGTGCCTCAGCAATCGCGCGCCCGATGCCCTTCGTGCTTCCAGTGACTATCGCAGACTTCCCATTGAGATTCATAAAATGTATCCAAAGTCCAAAGTCCAATGTCTAATGTCCAATGTCTGAAAACAGGTTCTTGACTTTGGACATTGGGCTTTGGACTCTATTGTAGTTTTTCCTTCAATCTTTCATTAACCACCTTCGGATTCGCTTTGCTCTTCGAAGCTTTCATCACCTGGCCGACGAAGAAGCCGAAGAGGGTTTCTTTACCCGCTCGGTAATTAGCGAGTTCCTGCGGGTTCGAGTTCAAGACATCTTCGATAATCGAATCAATCTCACCCGTGTCGCTGACCTGGACAAGTCCTTGTTCTTCGATGATCGCGGCGGCAGACTTGCCTGTGGCGAACATTTCGACGAGAACGTCTTTGCCCTGCTTGCCGCTAATCTTGCCTTCGTCAATGAGGCGAAGGAGCGCGCTCAGCTCGGCTGCTCGCACAGGAGATTTGTCCGCCGTGATGCCTGCCGCTTCCAGCTCGCGTAACAACTCTGTTCTTATCCAATTCGCCGCCGCGCGAGGATTGCTCGAAGCCCGTGCAGCCTCTTCGTAGTAGTCGGCGAGGGCGCGATTCGCAGTCAACTGCACGGCATCGTTGTAAGGCAGATCGTACTCTGCCATGAAACGCCTCCGCCTCGCGTCAGGCAATTCGGGCATCGCGGAGCGCGTCTCATCTATAAAATCTTTCGAGACGACGAGCGGCGGCAAGTCCGGCTCAGGAAAATAACGATAGTCGTGCGCCTCCTCTTTCGAGCGCATGATTCGAGTTTCTCCTGCACGGTCATCCCATAACCTCGTCTCCTGAGCAACACTCCCGCCTGATTCAATCAATTCAATCTGTCTTTCAATCTCATACTCGATGGCACGCTGCATGTAACGAACCGAGTTCAAATTCTTCAGCTCGACCTTCGCCCCCAACTTTCGGTCGCCGATTCGCCTGACGGATACATTCGGCTCGCAACGCAAGTTTCCCTTCTCCATGTCGGCTTCGGATGCTCCGACCCAATACAAGGACTGGCGCACGTAGTTGACGTAATCGTAAGCCTGCCATGAGGAGCGAAAGTCCGGCTCTGTGACTATCTCGGCCAAAGGAGTTCCGGCGCGGTTGAGATCAATGTAAGAGTAGCGGTCAACATCCGGTAAACCTTCGTGAACGTTCTTACCCGCATCCTCTTCCAGATGAAGACGCGTGATGCGAACTTTCAGGGGACGCCACTCGCGCGGGTGTCCGGCCTCATCGCGCTCGGCGGTCATGATCTCTAGCTCACCGCGCTCGGAGAATGGTTGGTCGTATTGCGAGATTTGATAACCCTTCGGCAAGTCAGGATAGAAATAGTTCTTGCGCGCGAAGATCGAACGCTCGTTGATCTGTAAAGAGAGGGCCAGAGCCGCACGCGCTCCCAGTTCGACAGCACGGCGATTCAAGACAGGCAGCGCGCCCGGCAATCCCAAACAGACAGGGCAAGTGTTCGCGTTCGGCTCGTCGCCGAAACGTGTCGAGCACGCACAGAAAATTTTCGACTCAGTGCTCAGT
>Ga0182001_10000331_pt1 | contig 9901 bp, 6 predicted proteins | sample BulsoiFelSFmetaG_FD_120485 | JGI IMG/M metagenome (GOLD analysis project Ga0182001, IMG submission 120485) | Bulk soil microbial communities from Mexico - San Felipe (SF) metaG | ecosystem: Environmental > Terrestrial > Soil > Agricultural land | place: Mexico: San Luis Potosi | collected 2012-05-30 | reverse complement strand
GGCATCATGTTGGGCGATGGCATCATGCTCGGCGACGGTCTAGTTCTGAGCGATGGTCATCTCACCAAAGACGGGATCATGCTCGGCGACGGGATCATGCTCGGCGACGGCCTCGTCCTTAGCGATGGCATCATGTTAGGCGATGGCTTGGTCTTGAGCGATGGCATCATGCTTGGTGATGGCCTTGTCCTCAGCGACGGCATCATGTTGGGCGATGGCATCATGCTCGGCGACGGTCTAGTTCTGAGCGATGGCCTGGTCTTGAGCGACGGCCTCGTCTTGAGCGATGGCATCATGCTTGGTGACTAATCCGATAACGGCTAATCAAATAGAAAAGGGCGGAGATTAACAACTCCGCCCTTTTTCATTAACTCATCGCAGTAATACGACGCAGCGAAAGATAAGAAGACGGCTCTGAGGATGATTGTCCTCCAAAGGAAGATAGCTATCCTGTAAAGGAAGATAGCTATCCTGTAAAGGAAGATGACTATCCTCCTTAGGAGTTTAGTTAATCTCCTTCATCGTCACGGGCAAATATAAAGGAGTGCGAGCATACATTAAACCAATCTTGGGCTGCTTCATGCTCCGACATCAGCAATCTTTGACAAGCTTTCCTGTCTCGATTCCCTTTCGACGGTCAGAGCCAATCCCATGATGAAGTAAAAGATCATCGCCACTTCCGAATCGCCAAGGTTGTAATGCACCATCCCGCTCGAAATGAATCCGACAAGGCCGCCGAGCGCGCCTAAGACAATCCCGCGCTCAATCCATCCGTCAACTTTTCGGCTTCGCGCCAGACGCCAGAGCATTCCGGCATAAACTGCCAGCAGAAGAATCCAGAGGAGAAGCGCGGGCACACCACGCTCAACCGCTAACTGCAAAGGCGTCGAGTGCATGTGGCCGACAGGAATGCGCCCACCGTCGAACAATCCCCACTCGCGCCAGTGGCTTTTAATCGAATCCATCCCGACGCCCGCGAGCAAGTGTCTGGGCTTGCTGATTAAAAGATTAAATCCCTCGCGCCAGACAGTCTCGCGCCAAGTGATTGATTGATCGTTCTGGTCAACGAAGCCAACTTGTCTCTGCTGTTGCAAGATGAATAGCCCAACCAGCACGAGCGGCAAAGCGATGCTGATCGTGACAACGACCGCACGACGATTCATCCCGACGAGGGCGATGACGAACGCCGAGAGCAAGAGAGCCAGCCAGGATGCACGCGTCACGGTCAAAAGCAGCGCACCGCACATGCCTGCGAGAGCAACCGCAAGCAGTGCGCCCATTAAACTGCGCTTTCTGTGAAGCGCGATGAAGAGGCCGAGCGTGAGCGAGGCAATGAGTTGCAGAGCTTCAGCATAAGTTACGTATTGACCGTAGAAACCTGCCGCGCGCCAATCGCGCCCGCGCCCTGCACTTGCAAGCCCTAGCTTTTCAAGCGCGGTTGCTCCATTCAAAAGCTGCCCGCGTGGAACACGAAGCACCGGCATCCACTCGACGCGATAAATTCTGATCTCGGCAAACTCGTTGTCGCCGACGTTTGAGCCATCAAGCGCAGCCACCAGCTCTTCCACGTTATGCAACCGCTTGCCGTCAACTTCGAGAATCGTGTCGCCATCCTGAACAGGCGTCGGCGTCTCTCGCTTGTCTTCGCTGACGAAGACAGCCGCGCGCAGAGGACTATTGATTGCCACGCCTTCAACTTTCACACCACGCCCAACTACGCGCTCGCCGAATGTGTAGAAGACATTGACCATCGTGGACGCGATGAGCACGAGCGCGAGCGCGCGGAGCACACGCTTTGATCTAACGTTCTCGGCCACCAGATAGACGATTGTGAAGAGCGAGGCAGCGCGCAACTTGCCTATTGAGACGTTCGTGTCGTAAGAGAGAAGCGACGAGATGAAGGTCAGTATGAAGAAGCCTAAGAGGGCGTAATCAACCGGCGTGCGCAGAAGCTTTGGGCGTGGGCGAAAGAGAAAGCGCGCCACCCAGCAGAGAAGCCCAGCCGTCCATGCTATCTGTGTTGCCGCAATCGAGTGCGGGGCAAAGATGGCGAAGACAAAGAGCCAGAAAGTTACTAAGCGCTCAAGCCAGACGCCAGCACGACTCTCACGTCGCTCTTCATCATGCACAGCGATCTTCTCGACTGTTTCGGCCACAGGTGAATTCATCAAATCGAGTTCGGGTTAGATTCTAATGATATTTTGTTTCATCAGTTGCCACTAGCACGAGCCTAGTGGCTCAGAGTTCTTGATAAGAGAAAGGCTTGAGCCGAATTTAGAAATTAGATTTCCTTTCGGCTTTAGCCAGAATGTTTAGGCTAAAGCCAAATATTTATTAGCAAACTTAACCCACTAGCTAAAGCTAGTGGCAACTGATAGGGCATAATGTCAGCAGAGAAAGTTTTACGTATCCTGCGCCTCGAAATACTTTATATTAGCTCCGACGGATTATATTCGACCTCTAAGGAAAGAGCATGCGTAAATCAAGCCTTGCCCTCGCGCTCGTTTTTGCTTTGACTTCGATTCAAGCCACAGCGCAGACCTCTTCGGTCGCACAATATCTGGAAGAGGTCAAAGCTCTACAGAACCGCCCTGATACAATCGCCGCCCTCGCCTACATAGACAAGACGCGCGACGCGATCAAGCGCGAGTGGATTGCCATCACAGAGATCAACGCGCCTTCGGGCCAGGAAAAGCAGCGCGCCGCTTACATCGAAAAGCTCTTGAAGAAGCTGAAGCTCAAAGAGATTCACCGGGACGCGGTCGGCAACCTCATCGCGGTCCGCAAAGGCACTGGCGGTGGTCCCGCAGTTGTCTTCGACGCGCACATGGACACGGTCTTTCAGCCCGGCTTGAAGATCAAGGCGGAGGTGCGCGACGGCAAAATATTCGCGCCCGGCATCGGCGACGACACGCGCAACATAGAAGCCCTGCTCGCCAGCATCCGCGCGCTCAATGCCGCGAACATTAAGACGAAGGGCGACCTCATCTTCGTCTTCACCGTCGCTGAAGAGACCACGATGGGCGGCGCGAAATTTTTTGCTAAAGAGAACAAGGACAAAGTTAATTACTACGTCGCGCTCGACGGTGGCTACGAAGGTTTCACCTATGCTGGCATCGGCATCAACTGGTATCGCTATCACTTCATAGGACCAGGAGGCCACACGCGCTCCGAGACGCCGCCATTCTCCGCAACCTTGCCGCTGGCGCGCTCCATCTCGCGCATCTACGAGTTGAGCGTCCCGAAAAATTCATCGTCGAATCTGAACATAGGAATGCTCGGCGGCTCAGAAGTCGTCAACGCGAAGGCCGCAGATGCCTGGTTCTCGCTCGACCTGCGCTCGACCAGCAACGATGTGATTGCCGACTTGAAAGCTAAAGTTGATGCGATTGTTAAGGAGGAAGCAGAAAAGGCGGGCTTGAGTTTCAAGATAGATGTCATCTCCGAATCTCCTGCTGCTGTGATTCCGGGCAATCGTGAATCCGCGCTGGTCAAGATGTCGGAAGCGGTTCACTTAGCAATGGGCTTTCAGCATCCGCCGATTACGCCGACGGGCTCGAACAATTCGAGCGCGGCTCTGCGCGAAGGCATCACATCAATCTCGACGGGCGCAGGCCCATGCGGCGACTCTCACTCTCTGACCGAGTGGTGCTACATAGAGCCTTTCTACAGAGGCACGAAGAAGATCATCATGATGGAGCTTGCGCTCGCGCAAGTGAGCAACTAATCAATTCAAAGAGCAGCAGCTAAATAATGAAACGTGAATCTCCCAATCACTTCATCGAAACTCCTCATCTCAGACTCGTCCCCTGCGAGATGGCACATGTCGAAGCCGTGATGCGTGACCCGACGGAGCTTGGACAGCTTCTCGGCGCTCGTGTTCACAAGGACTGGCCTGTCTTTCCAGAGACGATTGGTTACGTGCATGAATCTTTGAAGGCGGACCCGGCCTCGCACAAGTGGGGCTTTCATCTCTTCGTTCACAGAGAGGATAGAATCTTAATCGGCGAAGGCGGCTTCAAGGGTAAGCCCGATGAAGAAGGCATGGTCGAGATAGGCTATGCGATTGTCCCTGAGTACAGAGAGCGCGGGCTTGCCTTTGAAGCTGCACGCGGCCTCGCAGACTTCGCCTTCCTTCACTCGGAAGTCAAAGTCGTTCAGGCGCATACTCTCAAAGACGGAACGGCTTCGATTCGCATCCTCGAAAAACTCGGCATGAAGTTCTGCGGCACAGCCCAGGACCCGGACGAAGGAGAGGTCTTGCGTTGGAGAGTTGAGAGGAAAAATTACATTCTGTAGGGGCAGAGGCTCACTCCCTGCCCGCGTAACATTAAGACAATCGGGCCGGGAGTGAGCCTCTGCCCCTACGTTTAATATGCATCGTCGCCCCGCAACATCACGGGCAGCGTTCGCAAAATTATTTTCAGGTCAAGAAGCAGCGACCAGTTCTCTATGTAGAAGAGATCGAGACGGACCATCTCGTCAAAGGGCAGGCGGTTTCTTCCTGAGACTTGCCACAGCCCAGTCAATCCCGGCTTCATATCCAGTCGCTTGCGATGCCAGAGTTGATAGGCTTCGACCTCGTAAGGAATCGGCGGGCGCGGGCCGACGATGCTCATGTCGCCGCGCAAGACATTAAGAAGCTGCGGCAGCTCGTCCAGACTCAAACGACGCAGCCAACGCCCCGTCCGCGTGATGCGCGTGTCTGAAACGAGTTTGTATGCGGGGCGTTCTCCTTCGACGAGCGTGGCTTCGGCCTCGCCCGCGATATATTTCTGTTGATACTCTCTGTGCGTCAAGTCGTCCGCGCCCGTTCGCATCGTGCGAAATTTGTAGAAGAGAAAGATGCGCCCGTCCATCCCGACGCGCTCCTGCTTGTAGAAGATCGGGCCGCGCGAATCCAACTTGATAACGAGCGCGATGATTAACCAGAACGGCAGCAGGATGGTGAGCGCGATCAAAGAGATGATGATGTCTGAAGCGCGTTTGACGAGACGCGCCGCTGAAGACAGTGGCTCGCGGAAGAGCCGTATCATCGGGAGCGCGCCGATCTGATCAATCTCCGTCTTGCGCGGCAGACAGTTGAAGAGACTCGGCGCGATTCTAAATTCAACGCCGCGCCCGCGCCCGACCCTCATCATCACATCGAAGAGCGCGTCGCCCGAGACGCGCGGGTCTGTGATGATTACTTCGTTGGCGCGCGACTCGCGGATTGCGTCGGGCAAGCCCTTGATGTCGCTGACGACGGGGACGCCCTCGAACTCTACGGGCACACTCTCGTCAATCAAGCCGTTCTCAACAACCCCGATGACGCGATAGCCGAGGCTCGGGCGTTCCCTCATCTCCTTAATGCAGAGCGCGGCCTCTGGTCCACGCCCGACGACGAGCGTCGGAATCAAGTTGATGTCGCGCCTGCGCGCAAAGGTCTGCGCCGTGCGAACGATCAAGCGCACCAGGCCAAAGGCCGCGAGCGCGAGGAAGAAGTCAAGAACAAAAACGCCGCGCGCGTAAGAGAAGGCGCGATACTGAAAACCGCCGCGATACAAGAAGGCCGCCGCCACGATCAGGAGACTTCCGATAGCAGTCGCCTTGAAAACCCTGACGCCGTCTTCGACAAACGAGAACTCGCCGCGCAAGCGGTAGAGGTCTAAATAGTAAAGAGCCAGCAAGCGAATCGGCAGGATGAAAGGCAACAGCGCCGCGTAAGGAGCAAAGCGCGCGCTCCATATCAGATTGCCATTGCCGTAGTTTTGAATGACGTGACTTCCCTCGCGCAGGTAGAAGGCTGCGAAGAAAGAGAGCGCGGCCAGGCAGAGGTCTGCGACGACGAGAGTGGTCCTGACAATAGGAATGACCCAACGCGGCGCGCGCGCGCCAACGCTGACGGCGCGCGGGTCACTCAACCGCTCTTTCAATCGCTCGGCTCTCATTTTAGTGAATAGTGAATAGTGAATAGTCAACAATGAAGAGATGGTTTTCACTTTTCACTATTCACTATTCACTAAGTATCAAGTCTGCCACTTGCGAACGAACGTGCACAGCGCGGCGAGCATTGGCTTCTTTCTTCTTCTCGACGACCAGCGCGTCCAAATCTTCTCTTGTCGAGATGCGCCTGAGTCTTCCTTCGCGCACAAGCTCTTCGTCAATCGCCGCCCAGCGTCCCGCGTAAATGGTCGCACAGGGAACGCCGAGCGCAGCCGCTTCACGATTCATCGTGCCGCCCGCGCTGATGACTAAATCGCTCGCGGCGATCAGATTCGAGCCGTCGAGGGCTGCGCGCGGCAGAATCATATTCGCGCCCGCACTCGCCTGAAAAATGTGACGTTGCGCCTCTGTGCGTGCAAGCAAAATTATTTTCACATCCTCGCGCGCTGAAAGTCGTGCCAGCAACTCATCGAACAACTCGTTTTCAAAGCGATGATAGAGCGCGTCACGCGCTGGCGGCCTGATGATAACCAGCACATCACGAGTCTTCACACCAAGCTCTCGAAGCATCTCGGCAAAGCGCGGGTCGGGCGCAAAATCTGCCAGGTAAACATCCTCTTTCGTTCCTTCATAGCGCCTCACTTTTCGTGCGCGCGCGCCGAATCTTCTGAGAGCATCGTCAGGAAAAGAACTTGGAACGATGACGCGTGAGGCCAACCTGAAGGCCAGGTGATTCGCTGGCTGATGCTCGTAATCCATCAGCGTCACGCTTCTGACCCCAAGCATGCGCGCCGCAGCCACCTGAGCATACGAGTTATGGCTGACTGCCAAATCGAACTTGCGCCCACGCGCCCATTTCAAGAGAGCAGCCGCGCGTCCAATTAAGTTTCCGGCCTTCCCGTGAAGCGCGCGCCCGCCATGCCCGCCGATAACCGTTGGTAGCAAGCCAGCGCTTTCAGCCATCTCAACCGTCTGCGCAAACTCGCGCGCCGTCGTCAACACCTCATGCCCGCGACGCTCGAACTCAGGAATCAACGCGCTGAAGAATGGCACATGCGGCGAGTTTGCCAGATCAATCCAAAGCCTCATAAGTAAGCAGTGAGCAGTAAGCAGTGAGCAGTAAAAACAGAAAACTGCTTACTGCTTACTGCTTACTGCTCACTTCCAATAATCGCGCCAATCCATACAGCATCCAACTTTGCGACCAGCGCATGTAGGGCGTGCGGACCAGATAGAAGCGACGGCGTTGATAGTAGAAGAAGCCGCGCGCGTCCTGTAAATTTTCGATAGACCAATGCGCTATCTTTCGCGCGAGAGTTAAGGCGTCCGTATCCAGCTCTTTTAGCTCCGCGAGCGCAATCAACGCAGCGCCAGCCGAGTGCGCGTCCGCCGGGTAGAGTCTATCATGGAAATACTTAGGCCAGCCGTTTGCCAGAAAGAACCGCTCGCGCCAGAACTCGTGCCCGCGCTTCAAGCTTTCCGAGAATTCATCACGGGCTTCCACGCACGAGCGCATGATGCGAGCCATGCTTGTCAAGACGAATGCCGTGTGAAAGTTGTCTGCCCATGATTGATAATCATCTTCACCATAGGCCCAAGACCCATCCTCTCTTTGACGATTGACGACGTAACGCGCGCCCCGCACGGCTAATTCGCACAACTCTCTTTCACCGGTCAACGCGCCGACCGAAGCGAGCGTCTCCGCCGCCAGCAGACTTGCATTGAAGACGCGCGTCCGGTCCACAGGTGAATAGCTCCAACAGATTTCCTCTTTCGTTTCAACGCCGCGAGGCAAATCATTAAGGATGAAATCGCAAATGCTTCGCGCCTTGCCGAGATACGAATCATCTTTAAGGTCGTCTGCGGCTTCTGTGAGCGCGCGTGCGGCAAACGCAGTCGGAACAATCGTTGGAGTGCCGACGGGAGCATAGAAGGCGCGTCCCTGCCAATCGAAGTTGTATCCCCACGCCGTGCCGCTTTGAGTTTTCAAACTGGAAGATAAAAGGTCTTCAAGCAACTTGCGCGCTTCCGTTTCAGCCTCTTTCTTTCGCGTTCGGCGGAAGTTTGAGAGAGCGGCGAGCGCAAAGAGCGCCGTCCCCTTCGCATTTCTTTCAAGAGGAACACGGGCGATTCTTCTGAAACTAACGGGCGAGCGTTTGAAGAGTTGGGTCCAGGCGAGACGCGCCGCGCGCGAGTGTTTGAGTGGAGTGGATTGAAAGAGACGACTGTTCAGCGCGTCGAACGGGTCATGCCCCGCATAGTCTCGCTCGCGGCACCAGGCGGCGAGGTTATTGTATGCGCGCTCCAGTTCTTTAGTCATAAAAGCAGTGAGCAGTGAGCGGTAAGCAGTAAGCAGTTAGTATTAGCTCGTTAAGTCAAGGGTTATCAGTGAAGTGCTCACTTCATCAACCATGAAATAACTGCTTACTGCTTACTGCTTACTGCTCACTGCTCACTGACGTTTCGATTCTTCGCGCCGTCTCGATAAAACTCTCGTCCCACAGTTCAAACATGAGAAGCGTCCAGAGCAGCTTGCTGTGATTGGCGCGACCGCGCTCGTGCTCGTCCTGAAGGCGCTCGACGTAAGCAGCGTCGAAAAGTCCGGCTCTCCGTACCCGCTCCGGCGACAGCAGGTCGCGCGCGAGCGGGCGCAGGCGTCCCTTCAACCATTCCGCAACGGGCACGCCGAAACCTTTCTTGCCGCGTCGCGTGACAAACGGCGGAAGAAGATCGCCGACCGCCTTCTTCAAAATATATTTTGTCGCGCGCCCCTTGAGTTTGTATTCGAGCGGAAGGCTCGCGGCATATTCCGCCACGCGCGGGTCCAGAAATGGCGCGCGCACCTCTAACGAGACGGCCATGCTCGCGCGATCAACTTTCGTCAGAATGTCTTCGGCCAGGTAAAGCTGCGTGTCCAGGCACTGCATCCGCTCGATTGTGTTGTCCGCGTCACACTCATCAGAGATGATGCGGCGCGCGCCCGCGTAGATGTCGCCATTGCTTGCCGCGCGCGCGTCCTCTGTCAAAAGCTGTGCTTGCTCGTCGGGCGTGAACGAGCCGAACCAGACATGGTGGCGCGCCACCTCGCCATAGTTCATCCCCGCGATGAAGCGGCGAGCTTTGAAATCGAACGAAAGATTCTCTGTTTTAACAGGAAGATGCCGAACGATTGGCTCGACGAGCGCGCGACGCAAGAGGCGCGGCACGCGCGCGTAAGTGCGCGCCATCTTGTGCGCTGGGTACATTTGATAGCCTGCGAAAAGCTCGTCACCGCCGTCGCCGCCGAGCGCGACCGTGACGTGCTTGCGTGTAAAGCGCGAGAGCAAGTAGGTCGGCACGAGCGAAGGATCGCTGAAAGGCTCGTCCATCCACGAGCCTATCTCGCCGACCAGGTTCGCAGCAAGGTCAACGCTCAAACGCTCTTCGTGATGATCCGTGCCTAAAAATTTTGCAACCGCGCGCGCATAAGCGGATTCATCGAATGACTGCTCGGCGAAAGAAATCGAAAACGTCTTGACAGCTTCCGTTGACGAGCGCACGGCCATCGCAGCAATCGTCGAAGAGTCCACGCCGCCTGAGAGCAAGACGCCGAGCGGCACGTCCGAGACCAGGCGCATCCGCACGGAGTTCGCAATCAACTCTCTTAACTCTTCCGCCGCCTCTTCAACAGAAGGCGCGGGCTGCCGCTTCTTGTAGCTCAACTTCCAGTAACGCTTCGTCTCGACGCGCCCGTCTTCGACCGTGAGCGTGTGCGCTGCCGGGAGTTTTTGAATGCCGTTATAAATAGAGAGCGGCGACGGGATGTAATCGAAAGAAAGATATTGTCTGAGCGCGTCCAGGTTCAGGCTCGGATGAACCGCAGGGTGCGCGAGAAGAACCTTTGGCTCTGAAGCGAAGAGGAATGTTTTATCGAAGACGCCCCAATAGAGCGGCTTCTCACCAAAGCGGTCGCGCGCAATGAAGAGGCGGCGGCGGC
>Ga0182001_10000330_pt1 | contig 9942 bp, 7 predicted proteins | sample BulsoiFelSFmetaG_FD_120485 | JGI IMG/M metagenome (GOLD analysis project Ga0182001, IMG submission 120485) | Bulk soil microbial communities from Mexico - San Felipe (SF) metaG | ecosystem: Environmental > Terrestrial > Soil > Agricultural land | place: Mexico: San Luis Potosi | collected 2012-05-30 | reverse complement strand
TTTTGAGAAGCGCGTGACCGCCGGAGGCGTGCACACGATCACGGCGCACGCTCTGGAGATTGCGCCCGCGCTCGCCGCCTTGCCTTTGATTGATTTATGGGCAGGTTTACGACCGCGCGCAATGGACGATTGGCCTGTGTTGGGCGAAAGCTCCGACACGCGCGGACTCTTCTATGCAACAGGGCATTATCGTAATGGCATCCTCTTAGCGCCCATCACGGGCGAGTTGATTGCGGAGCAGATTACGACTAATATTACGCCTCCTCAGTTACAGGCTTTCAGCCCTGATCGCTTTCGCCTGATGTCCGTTGGTTCGTGAGAAATAATTTATGAAGAAACTTGCGCCCGCTTTGCTTTTCATCTGCTCCCTCGTCTTTGCATCTTCCCAGGCTTTAGCCCAGGCGCGTCACGTGACCGCGCCGCTACCGTCTGCCTCTCCGGCAGACGAGCGCGCTGCCTCCGTTCTGTATGACGAGGCATCCGGCTATGCCGCCCGGAAGTTTCAAGATTTTGCCGCGAAGAAGACGCCTTATGATCCGAAGCTCGCGGAGCAGACTCTGAAAGAGCAGAAAGAGTTGGCGGCGCGGCATGCTGCGACGCTGAGCGCGCGCAAGAATTTATCGGGCGACGACCTCTATTATTTAGGGCTGCTTTACAGTATCTCGAACAACGAAGACCGCACGGTTGAGGCGCTCGCTAAATTTCTCGAAAGCAAAAAGGACGGAGGCGAACATTCGCAGTTTGCGCGCTACATCCTGGTGCAGCGCGCGGCGCAAGTTAATCGTCTGGAAGATGCCGAAAGCGCGCTCGCAGATTACCTCCGCCTTGAGCCGCTCAAACAGAGCGAGCACGTCGTGATGGAGAACGCTCTCGCCAGCGCGTATCGAAAACTTAAGCAGTTTGAGCGCGCCGCGCCGCACGCCGAAGAGGGTTTCAAGGCCGCGAAAACTTTGCAACAGACCGCGCAGAACGATCAGACCAGTCGCCTGCTCTATAACTCGGGACTGCTGCTCGTTGACACCTATCAAGATTTGAAAAAGCCGGAAGCGACCATTGCAAGCGTGCTCGAAGAGCTTCGCAAATTGGGCGTGGACACGTCGTCACCGCGACTGTACGTTGACGCCACAGGTAAGCTCGCAGACCTTCTCGTTGACACCAAGCAAAAAGCGAAAGCCGTCAAGATGGTCGAAGATTCAATCGCCAACGTGACCGCGAACGTCAAGAACGAGCGCGATAAGGCGCAGATACTCGCCGGTCTGATACGTAAACAAAGACAGTTGCAGCTTCAGGGCGAAATCGCGCCCGAAATAGCGGTTGCCAAGTGGATCGAGCAAGCTCCATTGAAACTCTCGGACCTGCGAGGCCATGTCGTCCTTCTGGATTTCTGGGCCACATGGTGCGGCCCGTGTCTCGCCGCCTTCCCGCATTTGAGAGAGTGGAACGAGAAGTATAAAGAGCGCGGCCTGGTCGTTCTTGGAATCACAAAATATTATGGGCGCGGCGAAGGGCGAGCGATGTCCGAACAGGAAGAGCAGGGCTATCTCGAACGCTTCAAGAAGCAGTACAACTTGACCTACGGAGTCGGCGTGGCTGAGACTGAGGACAACCTTCGCAGCTATAATGTCAGCGCCATCCCCACAGCCGTCCTGATAGACCGTCACGGCGTCGTCCGTTTGATGACCACAGGCTCAGGCGGCGGCAACGAGGTCCAGATCGCGGCAGAGATTGAAAAACTGCTGAACGAGAGTGACAAGTGACGAGTGACGAGTAAAGATGAGTTTTATCTCGTCACTTGTCACTCGTCACTCGTCACTGCTCTTGATATACTGTGAGCCGTATTTCGGGCATCTGAATATCTTGCCTGCGAGGATTTAATGGAAGGTAATAGCATCACCGTCTGGCTCGCTTTCTTGGCTGGCCTCTTATCGTTTCTCTCGCCGTGTGTGCTGCCGCTTGTGCCCGGTTATGTCTCGCTTATCTCGGGCGTCAGCATTGACCATCTCAAGGGCGGCAGCGACGAGGCGCGCTCTAACGCTCGTCGCGCAGTCATTCTCAATTCCATAGCCTTCAACATAGGACTCTCGGTGATCTTCGTTTCGCTCGGCGCAGCCGCGGGACTCCTGGGCACAAGTCTGACGACCAACCCCTGGATCAGAATCATCGGAGGAATCGTTATCATCGCCTTCGGGTTGCAGTTGATGGGGCTTTTGAAGATCGGCGCGCTCTACAAAGACACGCGCATGTTCTCGCAGCAGAAGCCGCGCGGGATGCTGGGTTCGATGACGCTGGGAATGGCCTTTGCCGCAGGTTGGACGCCGTGCATTGGCCCAATCCTCGGCGGTATCATTGGCCTTGCGGCGACGAGCGGCGGTTGGAGGAAGGGTCTCTTTCTTTCGTGCTTCTATGCGGCGGGTCTCGCCGTTCCGTTTCTTTTGACGGGTCTGGGGATAAATAAGTTTTTGAGCTTCTACTCGAAGTTCCGCAAGCATCTGCACAAGGTCGAAGTCGTCTCGGGCGTGATGCTGATCTCTATCGGTCTCTTGGTAGCGACCAATCAAGTAACGCGGCTCAACTCCTTCTTCTCGCGGTTTATTCCAGACGCAGGCACGGTCTTGAATACTGAGAGCCCAACCACATCCGCGACTCCTGAGCTTGTCGAAGCAGGCAATGCGACGCCCGCGCCGGAAATCGAGGCAAAGAAAGTTACGGGCGAGACGTTTCAGTTAAAGGATTTGCGTGGGCGCGTCGTGGTCCTAAACTTCTGGGCGACGTGGTGTGTTCCCTGTCGCGAAGAGATTCCCGAGCTTATCAGTATGCAGCATGAATTGGATGCGCGCGGCCTGAGTGTTGTCGGCGCGGTCTGGAATGATCCGGCGACGACGGACGATATTAAGGCTTACCAGAAAGCAGTCAAGCTGGATTACACTATTTTGCTCGATGGCGACCCCATTGCGAATAAATTCGGCGGCATCCCGAGTGTTCCCACAACTTTCATCATTGACCGTGAGGGGCGCATTCGCAAAAAGATTCTCGGGCAGGCGCACCGCGCTGACCTTGAGGCCGCAATCAAACCGTTGCTGGACGAAGCGCCAGCCACAGCAAGCTCTAAATAGCCGTTCAGAGGAAATCCTCTTACTAGCTTGGTCCGGAGATATTTGGACTAACGATTACTTTGAAGGATAATCGGCATGAGTGTTGAAGAGCGCATTATTAAGCTCGAAGAATTTGCATCGGACGTGCGCAACTTCACAAAGATTTTAACGGAGATGATTCGCCGTCATGATGAGCGATTAGACGAGCATGAAGAGATAATCCGCGAGCACAAAGAGATGTTTCGAGAGGCGAATCGTTCCATTGCTGCTCTCGCCGACGCTCAAATTCGTACTGAAGATAGTCTTCAGAAAATAATCGAGAGACATGATGGCCGCTAACTCTGAAATACAATTTATATTGGCTCTTTTGGTGGCAGATGCAAACTTTCACTCTTATCAAAGCGAATGAATCGCTTTCGCAGAAAACTTCTCCCCGCAAATTCTATAGCCGGAGAACAAGCTTATGAAAAAGTTTCTCATCCTCTTCGCGCTCATCTTCGCCATTGCGCCCATGACGCTTCGCGCACAGGGCAATCACGAATACGAGCCGCTCGAAGAGAAGACAATCAACTACAAAGATTGGACGTTCAACGATCTCAAAGAGAACAAGCCCGTCAACCTGCGCTCGTTCGTACAGGGCAAGAAGCTTGTGCTCGTCGTCTATTTCGCTCCCTGGTGTCCGAACTGGCGCAACGAAGCGCCGGGAGCCGCCGCGCTTTACGAAAAGTACAAGGACAAAGGTCTGGCAGTCATAGGCGTCAGCGAGTACGGCACACGCGCAGATTCTCTGGCCTTCTTTGGCACGGATGGCCCGCCCTACATGGTCGTCTCCGAATCGGAATCGCGTGATGATAAAGAGAAGACCACGCACTTTACGTATCGCAAAGCTTCCGGCGACCTGCGCCGCTGGGGGTCGCCCTACAATGTTTTTCTTGAGCCAGCGAAGCTCAACAAATCGGGCGATGTGTTGACCGAGAAAGCCTGGGTCGTCAACGGCGAGTTGATCGAAGCGGATGTCGAAAAATTTGTACGCGAGCACTTGGGTCTGGACAAGCCAGCCGCGACCAAGACCTCCGATTTCAAGCTTGTGACGGACAGAGACAAACTGATGCAAGCGACCAAAGCATCAGACCCGACGCAATGCAGCCCCGCGCCAAGCCCCGCGAGCACGAGCAGCAAGAAGCAGTAGAGATAATTAGTCTTCAATCGCTGAATCGTAAATCGTGATGAGAGGAAGCAGCATTCTTTCTCATCACGATTTACAGCTCTTTTTGCTAAGATGTCGCGTTTCGCAATCATACTGAAAGCTATTCTTACCGGGTCACATGAAACTTCGCGTCCTTTATCACGGCCACTGCTTCGACGGCGTGGCTTCGGCGGCGGTCTTCACACGCTTTTACAAATCACGCATCAACCCGGAGGCAGAAGTCGAATACACGAGCCTGCTGCATCGTCCGGGCGCGCTCTTTGACGACGAGATGTTCGACGGCGACGAGAATGCCATCGTTGATTTCAAATACTCGACCTCTGATCGTTTGACCTGGTGGTTCGACCATCACCAGTCAGCGTTTCTCACTGCGGAAGACGAAGCACACTTTCGCCAAGACCAATCGGGCAAGAAATTTCTGGACGCAACGCGCAAGTCATGTACGGAATTAATCGCGGATGTCGCGCGCTCGCGCTTCGGTTTTGAAGACGCGGAACTAGACCCGCTCGTTCACTGGGCGCACATCATTGACGGCGCGCTCTATGATTCACCAGCACAGTGTGTGGAATTGGCCGCGCCAGCCTTGCAGTTGATGCAGGTCATCGAGAGCGTTCCAGATGACGAGTTCGTCGAGCGAATTGTCCGCGACCTGGTAACGCGCTCGCTCGATGAAGTTGCTACGAGCGGCATGGTGCAGGAACGTTTTCGTCCTATTTTAGAGAAGCACCGCGAGACGCTTGAGATTATTCGTCGCAAGGCCGTTTACGCGAACGGCGTCGTCCAGTTCGATCTGGTTGACGAAGGATTGGAAGGCTTCAACAAATTCATCCCTTACTATCTTTATCCGCAGACGACCTATTCGGTCGCGCTGACGCGCGGGCCGTACCGCACGAAAATCTCTGTCGGCTCGAACCCCTGGGCTCCCAGACCCCGCACACACAACATCGCCTCGATCTGCGAACGCTACGGCGGCGGCGGCCACGCTGTCGTCGGCGCAGTCTCGTTCGCGCCCGATGAAGTCGAGAAAGGCCGCGCGGCTATGAGAGAGATTGTTGAGGAGTTGTCTTTTGATTAAGCCATGAGAAAGTGAACTCGGCGTAAAGTCGAGAAGTTTTAATCCACGAAATAACACGAAGCCACACGAAAGAAAAACTCTCCTCGTGTGGCTTCGTGTTATTTCGTGGATGATTAACGTGCCATTAACTCTTCAATCTCTTCCACATGCTTCGGCGCTTTGCTCGACAGGATGTGGTTGCCGTCCTCTGTCACGAGCACGTCGTCTTCGATTCTGACGCCAATGCCAAGATACTTTTCGGGAATCTCTTTGGTGTTCGCCGCGATGTAGATGCCTGGTTCGACCGTCATCACCATGCCGGGTTCAAGCTGGCGCGATTCGTCCTTGATGTGATAGCGGCCCACGTCGTGAACGTCCAGCCCGAGGAAATGCCCGATGGTATGCATGTAGAACTGTTTGTACTTCTCTTCCTTGATGAGCGTTTCGACATCGCCTTTAAGGAGTCCGAGACGCACCATGCCTTCGGTCAGGACTTCGGTTGCGCGCTTATTAATATCCTGCGGGCGAGAGCCGGGGCGCACCATCTCTATGCAGGTGAGCTGGGCCTCCAAAACCAGGTCGTAGATTTCGCGCTGCCCTTCCGTAAAGCGACCGTTGACGGGGAAGGTGCGCGTGATGTCTGCCGCATAGCCTTTGTATTCCGCGCCTGCGTCAATCAAAAGGAGGTCGCCGTCTTTAAGCTCCGCGTCGTTGTTGATGTAGTGAAGGACGGTCGCGTTTGCGCCGCTGCCGACGATTGAGGTGTAGGCCGGAGCGTTCGCGCCGCTCTTGCGGAAGTGGTATTCGATGAGCGCTTCGACTTCATACTCTTTCATGCCGGGTCGCGCCTGAAGCATCGCCTCGCGGTGTGCTTCCGCCGAGATGTCTGCGGCGCGTTGCATGTGCTCGATCTCTTCCGCGCTCTTGAAGAGACGCATCTCGTGCAGGATTGCGCCAGTGTCAATGACGGCTTCGGGCGCGCGCATGCCGCGTCGGCCCAGAGCGCGCAAGCGTCTAATCTGTGCGACGACGGTTTCATCCAAATCAGGATTGCCGTTGCCGATGCGGTAATAAAGATTGGTCGCGCCGTTGAGAATCTCGCCGAGTTTTTCGTCGAACTCGCTGATGGGGTAAGCTTCGTCCGCTCCAAACTCACTCTTCGCGCCTTCGACTCCTGCGCGTCGTCCGTCCCAAATCTCCCTTTCAGGATCGCGCGGGCGAACGAAGAGCGTGTACTTCTGCTCTTTTGACGGAGCGACGACCGCGATGGCTTCAGGCTCGTCGAAGCCCGTCAGGTAATAGAAATCTGAGTCCTGACGATAGCGATAATTTGTGTCGTTCGAGCGTGTGGCTTCGCGCGCGCTCGCCACAATGGCAACGGAATCGGGATTCATGCGCTTGATGAACTCTGCGAGTTGTGGTCTTTGCATTGGATGGGTTCTCCTCTGTTTAAGGGCGTTTCGAGATGCAATGATTTTGAAAGAGCATTGTAACCGAGAGGCGGTATGACTTGGAAATGTGCTTGCGGCTTGATGGAAATTTATTCGCGCAAAGAAATTGTGAGAGAGACGCACGGAAACTGCCACTTTCAAACAGTAGTCTGAAGCGTAAAGTAATCATCATCAGACAGAAACCAGGGAGGTGTTAGCATGGCAGAGAAACTGAACGGGTTACGAGTCGCAATTCTCGTCGCGGATGGATTCGAGCAGGTGGAGATGACTGAGCCGCGAAAGGCTCTCGACGAAGCGGGTGCGCAGACGAGCATCGTCTCGCCAGCAGAAGGCGAGGTTCAAGGTTGGAACCATCACGACAAGGCAGATAAGTTTCCGGTTGATGTCCCGCTGGCGGAAGCTAATGCAAAGGATTTCGACGCGCTCCTCTTGCCCGGAGGCGTAATCAATCCTGACCAACTCCGCATGAAACCGGAAGCAGTCAATTTCGTCAAAGAGTTTTTCGAGGCGGGCAAGCCTGTGGCGGCCATCTGTCACGGCCCCTGGACTCTTGTCGAAGCTGACGTTGTGCGCGGGCGCACAGTCACATCTTGGCCTTCGATTAAAACTGATTTGAAGAACGCAGGGGCTGAGTGGGTTGACGAGAAAGTTATTGTGGACAATGGCCTTGTGACAAGCCGCAAGCCGGACGACATCCCTGCCTTCAACCAGAAGATGATCGAGGAGTTCGGTGAAGGACAACATCAGAAACAGCAGGCGGCGGCAAGTTAAGCAACGGAAAGCATGCAGCGATGTTGTCCCTAAGGGACAACAGGATATTAGCCGGTGGCAAGCCGCAAGGCGCAGCCACCGGATGGAGAGCGTAAAAATAATCGCGTCCCGAAGGGACGCCGGACATTTGTTGGATTTATTCCGCAAAATATCCGGCGTCCCTTCGGGACGCGATTGATGTAATTCGTCGTGGATTCCGGTGGTTGCACCACCGGCTAATTTCCATCATCCCTTCGGGATGTCTTTATTGACACGTCACGCATTCTGTCTTAAATCATATTGTCCGGTTCTGCTCTAACACCAAACGGTACTCGAATCTTTCGTCAACGGAGACAATTATGAAGAGAGGCTTGCATCGCCAACTCGTCAATTTCAGCCTGTCACTCATTCTGTTCACAAGCGCCACGCCAATCAATCGAGCAGCGATGCCTGATTCAGCTACGAAAAACGCGCAGCAAGGAGCGCAAACTATGCCCTGGATGAAAGAATCAATGCAAAAGATTGAAAGTGAGTTGATCGCGAAATACGGCGAAGGGCAGCGCGCGCGCATTGAGCGTGGGGTCAGGCAGGTCGCCAGCTTCTGGCGTGCTGAAGACGGTGATGCAAGCATCTTTGAAGATTTCGTGCGGACGAACTTCGCTGGCGATCAGGCGACACTCGACACCTTGTTCGAACGCTTCGAGCATAACCTTGAGATGATTGACGGCCACATGCAGGAGATCGGGCGCGAGTTTCGCCAGCAGTCGGATTTAGATTTGGGTCCGATCATGCCCTTTGATGATGTCTTTGCTGGTTACGATCCGTCGGCTCATGTGACCGATGATTTCTTTCAGAACAAGCTGGCCTTCACAGTCCTGTTGAATTTTCCGCTGACAACTTTGCAAGAGCGTCTCAATGAAGGCGAGAAATGGTCGCGCCGTCAGTGGGCCGAAGTTCGCCTCGCGCAGAGATTCTCCAAACGCATTCCGGCTGACGTGAACTTGAGCATAGCTCAGGCTTCAGCCGAATCAGGCCGCTACATCGCCGAATACAACATCTGGATGCATCACCTCGTTGATGAGAAAGGCAATCGTCTCTTCGCGCCCGGCTTGCGGCTGCTCTCGCATTGGAATCTGCGCGACGAGATCAAGGCTGACTATAGCGACGCGCAGAATGGTCTTGCCAAGCAGCGCACTATTCAACAGGTAATGGAGCGCATCGTCACGCAGACGATTCCAGCGATTGTTGTTAATAATCCGAATGTTGACTGGAACCCTTTCACGAATGATGTGAAGCGCGCAGCCGTTACGGACAACACTAACGCGCTGACCGGAGGCATGACGAATCTCTCGCCGATTACAAACGCGCCCGAGCCGAACACGCGTTACGCCAAACTGCTCCTGGATTTTCAGGCTTCGAGAAAAGCAGACCCATATTCGCCGACCGCGCCGACCTTGATCGCGCGCCGCTTCGACGAGGACCGAGAGATACCCGAAGAGCGCGTCAAACAGATGTTCGAGCAACTGCTCTCTTCGCCGCTCGTCCCGCAGGTTGCCAAGTTGATTGAGTCGCGCCTTCAACGCCCGCTTGAACCCTTCGACATCTGGTACAACGGCTTTCGCCCGCGCGGCGCGTACACGGAAGCCCAGCTCGACGCGATTGTTCAGAAGAAATATCCGACCGCCGAAGCTTACAAAAAAGATATTCCGAATCTGCTCGTGCAACTAGGCTTCACAAAAGAGCGCGCCGAGTATTTAGCCAACAACATCATCGTTGACCCGGCGCGCGGCTCAGGCCATGCGATGGGCGCGAGCATGCGCGAAGCCAAGGCTCATCTGCGAACGCGCGTTGAAAAAGGCGGGATGAACTACAAGGGCTTCAACATCGCCGTTCACGAGATGGGGCACAACGTCGAACAGACCTTCTCGCTCAACCAGATTGACTACTACACGCTGCAAGGCGTGCCGAACACAGCGTTCACAGAAGCGCTCGCTTTCGTCTTTCAGGGCCACGACCTGGAGCTTCTTGGACTCGCAAAGCGCGATGCGAAGACGCGCGCTCTTAAAACTCTGGACGACTTCTGGGGCGCATACGAGATCGCCGGAGTCGCGCTCGTTGACATGGCCGTCTGGCACTGGATGTACGATCACCCCGCAGCGACGCCTGCCGAATTGAAGGACGCGACGATTCAGATTTCCAAAGACATCTGGAACAAGTATTACGCGCCCGTTTTCAAAAAGCGCGATGTCGTCCTTTTAGGCATCTACTCGCACATGATTGATTCATTTCTTTATCTTCCAGACTACCCCATCGGCCACATGATCGCCTTCCAGATAGAGGAGCAGATGGACAAGGCCGGAAACCTCGGCGCGGAGTTCGAACGCATGG
>Ga0182001_10000329_pt1 | contig 9957 bp, 4 predicted proteins | sample BulsoiFelSFmetaG_FD_120485 | JGI IMG/M metagenome (GOLD analysis project Ga0182001, IMG submission 120485) | Bulk soil microbial communities from Mexico - San Felipe (SF) metaG | ecosystem: Environmental > Terrestrial > Soil > Agricultural land | place: Mexico: San Luis Potosi | collected 2012-05-30 | reverse complement strand
GTCAAACCCGGTCAGGTCGTGCCGCTCTACCGTATCGGGACGACCAATTCCATCGACCCTGAGAAGTCGCTCCTGATACGCGACCTGAGCGTCGTGCAAGACCCTTCGCGCACCTTCAACCCGTGCTCCAACACCGGCACGCCGATGGGCAAGTGGACGTTCGGCTATCTCATGACGCAACTCGCCAACCAGACGCAGACCGGCATCGACCCGCGCGTCTTCACGCGCCAATGGCTAAATAAATGGCTCGCGCCCGCCCCCACCGTCAACGGGTTTACGCCGACCGTCCGCCAGCGTATGCAGTCAATCATCATCGACCCGTGGGAGGCCGCCAGCGGCGGGCCGGGTCAGCCGCTCGACCTCTCGAAAGCGCCTTTCCGCCTGCTCGCCATCGTCAATCGCGTAGACCTGCGACGCAACAACGGCTTCGGCGGGAGAGACGCGGGCGAGGGCCGTTTCGTCTTCAGCGCGATTGACCGCAGAAACGGCGGCTGCGGCACGATGCAGTTTACCGTCATCTTCGAGTACGGCATCGACCGGCAGGGCAACGCCGTCCGCGACTGGGCGCGGCAGTGGTACGACCTCAGCGCGATGAGCTTCGGCCCGCAGTTCAACACCGCGCTCGAAGCCATCACGGAACAGTTCGCACGCGCGGGCGCTGCGCCCACGAAGCCGAACGGCAGCGCGCTCAACCAGCTCCGCACCAACGAAATCGCCATCGCCAACGCCTCGCCCGACGACGACTGGCAGCTACGCGAGTTCCGTCTCTTCGCAGACGGCGCACCCGACGCGGGCCAACTGCGTATGGTGACGGTCAAGCTGACGCCCGACAGCTCTCGCATGGCAGCCGATACCACGGCGAGGTTCATCAATCACAAGACACAGTTGATTCTACAGGAGCGGCATACCGTGCCTGAGATTTGGGAGAGCCTGAACTTCCTCGGCGGCTTCTCAGACGTTATCAACCCGACCAACGCCTTCCCGCCGCCCAACAACTTCTGGCGCGACGGGCCGACCGTTCACATCAGCAACCGCGAGGCGCGTCACAAGTTCTCCATCAACACCTGTAACGCCTGCCACGCGACCGAGACGGCGACGGCCTTCACGCACGTCAAGCCGGCCCCGTTCGGCACGGTGGCTGGGCTCTCCGGCTTCATGACCGGGATCGACGTGGCAGACGCGGCCGACGGCTCGCCGACCCGCCACTTCAACGAGTTCGAGCGGCGCGCCCTCGACCTCGACCAGCTCGTCAACCTGCCGAGCGTCTTCCAGATGAACCACCGCCGCACCCCGATGACTCACTGAGCACTCCGCCTCGCGCGGGGCAGTCGCACCACCCGCTCCGGCGACACGTCCGCAACGGGGCCGGGCCACAACAGGCCCCGGCCCCGTTGCGCTTTCGGCAAGTCGCTGGCGCGGCGGCACCTCAACACGACCCTGCTCCCGGACGGCACGGTGCCCTTCAGTCTCAGATAGAACACTGGTCAGCACACGAGGTGCGACAGCGAGAGCTTGAGTGAGAGCAGAATGTCGGGGGGGCGATGACTCTGAGCCGGCCGAGGCGCGGGAGACGGGCGGCCGGGTGCCGGGTTGCCGCGTTGACGGGTAGAACGGGGCCGGCGGTCAAAGAAATACTCCTTGCCGCCAGCGTGGGAGAAGTTTTTCCTTGACTCGCCCCTTTCATAGAACACTGCCCTCACCGCCACCAAGGCGTGTGTGGGTGTGCCTTTCTGCCTCGAAAGAGGGTCAGCCTTAAAAGATGATATGAGGTTGAAACATCAAACAGCACCTCTATCGCCCGCCGTATGTGATACGGCACCCCCTCCAAAGGGAATCTTTTGACGACATACTCGTCAAGCGCCCACGCCGAAATGATCCACGCGGCGAGGAACACGCATTCTAAAATTTTTCGTCCGATGATACTCAACCATTCAGACAACGCGTCTTCATCGGGATCATACATGTTGCACCTGCCAGGTCTGCGGCCTCTCGGCCACACGCGACGGCGTGGTCACTTTCCCGTTAATCGAACCTCCGCCAGTAAGAACTCCCCGCCTTTCAATCCATGAGGTGCAGAGACCGAAAGAAGGATTGAAATCTCAGACGTGCGAGTCTATGCGCTGGTGATACTCGTGCCGGTGGGAAGACAAAATACGCAAACGGGCGCTACGAATTGAGACTCTCTCGTAGCCAGCCGGCCACTACGAAAGGATCGGTCGCCACTACCGTGCTGGCAAACAACTCCATCGCGCCGACATCACTGTGCTTGCTTCGGCTGTCTCCTCTATCCACCCATCGCATTAGCACGGGCGGCCATTTGGAGAAACGTTTGTCTACCGAGGCCGTGACGTATTCCGGGGACAAAATTACGGCGAGAGAGTAATTACTGGTTCCTCGGCCGATCAACGTCTGCAAGAGGGTGTAAATCATCAATGCTCCATCCTGTAGGGTGGGGGCTACCACGGTAACGTCTTTCTCTTTAACTGGAGCGAGGTTGACCCAAGCCACGCACCTGCCGTCGGTGAGGTCAAGTGCCACATTCTGGTGAGCCGACTGAACTCGCTCCCAGTAGTCCGCAGGGCAGCTCGTGAGGATGTTCTCCGCATAGCCGAAATGGCGCCCGCCCTCTTTACCGACGATCTGTAAATGTGCGTGGGCCACGCTGCCTGCCGACTTAGGCCCGCCGTTCAGGAAGACGATAAAAAATCTCGCACGCGGTCTGACTTCCAACGCCTTACGGACATAGCGTTCGGCGAGTCGGAACATCGAGAGGAAGTCCCCGCGAGAGAGTCTTAGAAGGTTGTGAGATTTCTCGTCCCCGATGACCATGCCGCTCACCGGGGCCATCCGCGCCCAGTTGGCCCGCGCGACGAACCTCCCATCCTCCGACCACACCTCCCCGAATTCGTCGGCCCACATTCCCTTCTCCATCCATCCGGCGGAGTCGCACCAGCGGCAACCTGCGAGTGCTCGCTCCTGTTCAATGAGTTCGGCGGGGTCGGGGCCGATGATCGGGGACGTGCGGCGGCTCCGGAGAGGGTTGAAGATCACCTCATGGCCCAGATGTTTGTCCCGGATGACGATTGTATATTGGTCTTCGACGAACTCTCGCGGCACTCCCATCACGTCGAAGGTGTCTGCCCAGGCGCGCTCGCTCATTCGCATGCGCACTGACGGGACTCTTTCTAGCTCGTACAACTCATGAACCTGCCTGAGCCTCTGGTCACCCGTTCGCAGAGACAAGTCCTCCAAACTCTCGATGCGGCCCGATATTGAGGGCATCCGTGGGGTGTCGTTATTGTCGTCGTGTGCTGACATGGCGCGAACCTCCCTTGCAGCGCATTAGTATCACAGGGGGCCGATGAGTGGTGCTTGGGGTCAGCTTCGCCTTTGGGGATGGTTCCCATTTAGACGCTAGAGGGTGGCTCGGGCTGAAGAGTGTTTCGGGCTGAAGAATATTTCGGGCTGAAGATACCCTGTCAAAGGTTCATGCCACAATAAACTCGCGCGCCCTCCCTCTTATAATTTGTTCACAGATCATTTTCTCTTAATTAACTTGATGGGAATTTAGTGGGGTCGAAATCGGCAGGCGTGCTACACTTTTAGCACTAACTCAATTTCGTCCGCCTCGCTCAAGTACATCGCAACTCATGCGTTGAAACACTACCCGGCGATATCACCTCAAGCGGAGAAGTGACATGGACTCTCCAAACTTTTACAGGTTCAGCTACTACACACCGGAACAAGATGACAGGCACCTGCTACATCATCTCCGTGATGGGGATGCCTCGATGGAGCTATCTGAAGTGCTTAGAGATAAGGGCTATCGGTATGGCGGATTGGTGCTCAATTATCCCGTCGATGATAGAAAATACCCTCCGGGTTATAGTATCCCCAGAAGATGTGTGGACGACGCTTTTCTTAAGCCCAGCGATTTGCTCCTGCTCACAACACGGCCCGCCCTGGACGACAGAGTAGACCCTGCGCGGAGTTACATTAACCGGAGCTACACCACGCTTGAGGACAAGGTGTTCAAGGCTTTGCGCCAATACTTCCAACATTGCTCCCGGACTCATGTGCTTCTTTCCGAGTATGTCATGCACAAATATGCCCAAGTCGGGGAAAGGTTCAACATACAATTCAGGCAGAACCAGACGCAGAACCAGACGCAGAACCCCAAGCAGAATCTCGGGTCAGTTTATGACTCGATCAATAGACATAAGCCCCCATCTTCAAACCTGACTGCCATGTACATGGTGTTCATAGAGCGTGCGTGGGAGAACGGGCCTAAATTGCTTTGTGCTTTCGGCATGGGAGGGCCTGAGACGCTCATCTGGGCCTACCTGCTTAGAACTAAGTTCCATGATTTGGTCGCGTCTCAAGAATTCGTCATGGCAGAAATGGAGGAAAGGCCCATCCTCCCCGGGTGCGACAAGCTGGACGAGGTTAAGGATTGGAACGTAAAAATTCTGACTGAGGAACGTCTTTAGAGAAACCATACCTTGTGTCGGTGCCGGTCGTGAGACAAGAACCGATCGTTACCGTTGAGTTTCCCGTCGCGCCAGACGGTCAGCCCTCGCCGCGCCCAATCTCGGCCGGGAGCGCCGTAATCAGAGACGGGTGGAGTTTAGTGATCCGGCCCACCTCGTTGCCTCGCGGCGACAGACTGTCGGCGTGGGCGTAGCTGATGAGGACATAATTCTTAAAACCAGAACGTATGCCATTACTCTGCCCCCCTCTGCTCGGAATTGTGGCTGGCGCGGAAGGCGGCACATGCCCTAAGCACGCAGGCCGGTAATGAAGGGCGGCAGGTCTGAACTTGCCTGCGAGACTCGTACGGCATGGGATTGCTGCGAATTATTGTGAGTTTACTTTGAAAGGCGAGCAGAGCTGCCCGTCACCCCTCCGGGCGGGGGCGCGCCCGAAGTTAAACCGCAAAGCGGGAGACCGCCTGCCGTCCCTTCGGGTGATGACGAGTAACGGGCAAAGCAAGCTTTGCGCGGTGGCAGTGTTGCAAGAAATATTTTGGCTGCAATTATTAGTGGCCCGCGTCGGGGACTCCCCGGTACGCGCGCCATTCGGGCGTCATAAGCCTGAGGCGGTGCCCGCGTCTCCCCCGGCACGCCGCGGCCGGGCGGAGGGCGGGCGGTTTCGCGCCTGAAGGCACGAGCAACCCCGTCCGCCCTCCGCCCGGGCATCCGCCGCGCTTGTGTGAATCCTCTCCCTGCCGCCGGGCCGGCGTTAACGCCCGGCGGCGTGGGTCAGTAAAAGCCCGCCGGTCGGCTTACTGCTCGGAGAGGACCCACGGCTGAGGCTGCGGGTCGAAGCTCTGGAGCACGGTCGTCTTACCCGTCGCGTTGTCCGAGACTTCGATTGAGGCGGCCAGCGCGGGCGGCGCACCCGTGGGGTCGCCGACCTCGACGAGTTTCACCACCGCGCGCACGGCCATGCGCCCCTCGCCCCTCATGATGTCGGCGACGTTGACGCTCATCGACGCGATGCCGCACGCGTCGAGGCGCCTCGTGCCGCGCGCCAACTCGCGCCCCTCGGCGTTGACCACGTATATCTCGGCGGTGCCGAGGTACTGGCCGGGCGTGATGTCGCAGGGGGGGAACCACTTGTCTCTGGGGATGAGGTTGACGTGTATGCTCTGGTCGCGCGTGACGCCGACGCCGCCGGAGGCCATCCTGTAGTAGCGTCTGTCGGAGGTCTGGGCGAGGCCCGCGGGCGACAGGAGCGCCACCGCCAGCGTGAGCAGGCCGAGCGCGCGGAAAGAAAGGGGACGGATGGGGTTGGTTGTGTTGCGCATTTACTCTTCTCCTTCTTAGAACGTTGGTGTTCGTTCCGCCGTGAGGCGAAAGTTATCGGCGGCCGAGCCCCTTCCACCCGAAGCCCGCCGGCCGGCCGACGGCCTTAAGCCGGCGCCCGCGCTGGGGGCCACTCCCGTCGGAGTCCCGCCCTGACGCGCACACACTACGCGAGGGAGGGCGGGCTGTCATGAAGGTTTGGTAAGGGGTTCGGTAAAGGTTTGGTAATGAACAGGCGGAGGGCGTCGGGGCGGGACGCGGGGCGCGAACCGACACCAATTCAATCTCTCGTCGCGGCGACTCGTCCGACGCCGCCGAAAAACGGGGTGACCGGAGTGACGTGCTGTTATAGAATTCCGGGCGCGCTATGGTGGCCGGCTATGATGTGCGTTGTTCCCCGAACCGAAGATGCGAGCCCCGACCTTCCATTTCCCGCCTTTCCGTCTCTCATCTGACGTGGACCTCCTCTACCGTGACGGAGCGCCGGTGCGTATCGAGCCGCGCGCCGTGCAGGTGCTCCGCTACCTCGTCCGCCACCACGACCGCGTCGTCCCGAAGGAAGAACTTCTCGACCGCGTCTGGGCCGACGTGTTTACGACCGACGCCGTGCTCAAGCAGGCCATCTCGCAAATCCGCCGCGCCCTCGGCGAGACGCCCGGCGCGCCCCGCTACGTCCAGACCTTTCACGCGCGCGGCTACCGATTCGTCGCCCCCGTCGATGTCCAAGAGGCGCGGCCGGACTCCGGCGGCGCGGGCGAGCGCGCGGACGCACACGACGCACCCCCGGCCCCCGAATCGCCCGCCCCCCTCGCGGACGGGCCGGCGGCGCACGCTCAGCCCAACTACGACCTGCTCGTCGGGCGCGAGAAGGAGTTGTCTCTGCTCAGGGCCGAGTACGGCCGCGCGCTCGAAGGCGGAGGGCAGCCCGTCGTCGTCAAGGGCGAGCCCGGCATCGGCAAGACGCAGCTCGCGCGACACTTCGGGCGCTGGGCGAGGGCCGAGGGCGCCCGCTACGTCTACGCGCGTTTCTTCGACTACGAAGGCAGCCGGCTTGCGCCCTACGAAGCCTTCATTGACCTTCTGCGCGCCGCCATCTACGAGGGGCGGGAGGCTGTGCCGGTGCGGCGGCGCGACTCCCCGGCCGAGGGCTTGCGCGAGGCGGTCGAGGCGCGCTGCGGCGAGCGCCTGCCCGATGAGCTGTTCCGCGGCGCGCGCTCTCCGCTGGCGCACGTCGGGGCGGGGGCGGGGGGTGACGACCACTTCCGCGTCATCGTCCCCATCGCCCGCGCCTTCCTCCGACTCGCGGGAGAGCGCCCGCTCGTGATGGTGCTCGACGACATCCAGTGGGCCGACGAGGTGAGCCTCGACTGTCTGGGCTACCTGATGCGCGCCCGCGCCGACGAGCCGTTGCTGCTCGTCCTGCTGGCGCGCACGGAGGGGGCGGGAGAGACGGGCGACGCCACCGCGCGCTGGCTCCGGCGCGAGGCCGTATACCGAAGCTTCACCTCGGTCAACTTGAAACCGCTCGACGAGGTCGCGTGCCGCGAGGCGGTCGAGGAGGCGTTCGGAGGCCCCGGCCAGGCGCCCGTCGTCCCGCGGGCCGAGACGCACCTCATCCACCGCGTCACCGGCGGCAACCCATACTTCCTCGTCGAAACGCTCCGCCTGCTCGTCGCCGAGGGGCGCATCAGCGGAACGGAGGCGCGCGACGAGGCGCGCTGGCAGTGGCACGGCGTCGAGGACGTGCCGCTGCCCGACTCGCTGGTGATGGCCGCGATGGCGAAGCTCGAAAGGCTCTCGCCCGAGCTGCGCGGGCTGCTCGAACAGGCCGCCGTCATCGGCGACGAGTTCCGCGTCGAGACCCTCGTGCGGATGTCGGCGCGCGCCGAGGAGGAGGTGGACGAGAGCTTGCAGGAGGGCGTGCGCCTCGGTGTGCTCTCCGGCCGCGGCGTCTCGGTCGGCGAGGATTATCGCTTCTACCACACGCTGCTTCGTCACGTCCTTTACGACGGGCTGGGCGCGCGGCAGCGGCGGCGCCTGCACCGCCTTGCGGCCGACGCCATCGAGGAGGTCTACGCGCGCCACGCCGAGCGCGTGGCCGACGCGCTCGGCGTCCATTACGAGGCGGCCGGAGACGCGGAGCGCGCCTTCCATTGGAGCATGCGCGCCTGGGCGGTCGCCAGCGCCAGTTGGCACTGGGGGGACGCCGTCTCCTGCGTCGAGCGCGCCCGCCGCGCCGCCCGGCAGTTGGACTTCCATGAGCACGCGAACTCCGGCGAGCCGGGCGGCTCGTCGCCGAAGGACGGGCCGCGGGCCACCCTCGCCGAGAAGTTGAAGATGCAGCTCGCGCTCGTCGAGAGCTTTCACGCCGTCGGTCGAAACAAGGAGATCATCCTCCTTCTGCCGGAATCGCTGGCGCTGGCGCGCTCGCTCGGCGACCGCGGGGCCGAGGCGGCGCTGCTGTTCCGGTCCGGGCTCGTCCACATTGCGCTGAGTCAGTACCCGGAAGCGCAGCGCGTCACGGAGCAGGCGCGCGAGGCTTACCGACTGCTCGGCGACGCCGAGCGCGAAAGGCTCTCGCTCCTCCAGCTCGGACAGATTAGCGCCAGCATGGGCGACTGCGAGGCCGCGGCGCGACTCATCGAAGGGATGCTCGGCGAGGGCGGGTTGGCCGAGGCGACCGAAGCATCGGCCAACGCCCTGCTCGGCTGGGCGCGCGCGCTGCAAGGCCGCTACGCCGAGGGCGTCGAGCGGCTCCGGAGGGCGCTCGACCACTACGCGCTGCGCGGCAACGTGCGGCAGCGCGCGCAAGTCCTGCGCCGACTGCACTGGGCCGACCTGAGCCGCGGGCAGTACGAGTCGGCCGTCGCGCTCGCCGTGCGCGCGCGCAAAGACTTCCAGACTACGGGCGACCTCTTCGGCGAAGCCAAGACCCACATGGGCATCGGTCAGGCGCGCATCGCGCAGGGGCTCTACGACGAGGGCATCCGGCACCTGCGCCGCACGCTCGAAAGCCTGAATAACAACGGCGACGCCCACTGCGAGGCCGAGGCGCTCTGGCTCCTCGGTCGTGCGCACGCCGAGGCCGGGCGGCTCGACGAGGCCGAACGCTCTCTCGGCCGCGCCCTTGAGATGATCCGCGTCATCGGCGACCGCGACGACGAGTTCCGCATCCTCGTTGACCAGGCGCGCGTCCGCGTCGCGCGCGGCGACCACGAGGCCGCGCTCTCGAAGTCGTGCGAGGCGGCGAAGATAGCCGAAGAACTGCGCTGCCGTGACGGGCTCGGCCTCGCACTCGTCGAGCAGTCACACGCACGGCGCGAGCTGCGCGAGCCGCGACAGGCGGCCGAGGCCGCGGGCGAGGCCGTCAGACTCCTCGACGAGACAGGTTCGGGCGAACGCTGGCGCGGCTACTGGGCGCTCGCCCTCGCGCTCGACGCGGCCGGCGATGGGGAATCTCTCACGACGCTCGGCCGCGCCGTCGAACTCCTCGACGAGTTGCGCGCGCAGTTCGCCCCCGAGGACGAGCCCCGGCGCGCCGAGATGACCCGCGCTCGCAACGCCCCCGCGCGCCTCCTCCTACGCAGGCTGCTCGAAGCAGGCCGCGACGAAGAGGCCCGCCGAGTCAAGCTCCGCTGGGCGCTCGACGAAGCAGCGGACCCGCCCCTCCAACCCGCCCCCGCCGCCTGACCCGCGGCCCTTACCAAACCCTTACCAAACCCTGATGACCGACGCGACCCTTCGGCCTTAGAGTCCTCCGCGGTTGAGGGCGGGGCCGTACCGCCCGGTACCGACCTCGCCCTCAGCCGCACTCGTCCGCACGTCGCTGCCAGCGACCGCCACCGCCGCCGAGGGTGTGAAATCGCTTCAACCGCTTGGCGGTCCCCTTTGAAAATCACCCCCTTGCCCCCTCGGGAGAAAGGTTTGGAAAGATGCCGAACGACGCCGGCCTGTCGGCCACGCTCATCGTCGTCCTCTCGTTACTCGTCACGCTGCCCTTCCTCGCGTTGACACTGGTCTTCGTCGGGCGGCTCGTCCGGAACTCGGCGCGCAACCGCGCGCTGCTCGCCAAGGGGGAGCCCGCCCAGGCTTTCATCCTTTCGGCCGCCGACACGGGCGTCACCGTCAACGACAGCCCGCAGGTCCGCCT
>Ga0182001_10000328_pt1 | contig 9976 bp, 4 predicted proteins | sample BulsoiFelSFmetaG_FD_120485 | JGI IMG/M metagenome (GOLD analysis project Ga0182001, IMG submission 120485) | Bulk soil microbial communities from Mexico - San Felipe (SF) metaG | ecosystem: Environmental > Terrestrial > Soil > Agricultural land | place: Mexico: San Luis Potosi | collected 2012-05-30 | reverse complement strand
TTTTTAGCTTTTGACTCAAGGCTCAAGACTTCAGACTCCAGACTTATTCTTCGCGGCGGCAAGCGCGGCTTCAAAAACTCTCGGGTACGTTCCGCAGCGACAGAAATTTCCTTTGCACGCCTCGCGCACCTCTTCGAGCGTCGGGTTCGGATTCTTCTTCAAATAAGCGGAGATAGTCGTCACAAACCCTGGCGTGCAGAAGCCGCACATCAATGCATCCTTTTCGATGAAAGCCGCCTGCACCGTGTTGAGCGATTCAGGCGAGCCTAAGCCTTCGACGGTCGTAATCTTTTTGCCGATTGCGTCAACGGCCAGGACCAGACAGGAATATGCAGGCTTGCCGTCAATCAAGACTGTGCACGCGCCGCACGTCCCCATATCGCAGACGAGCTTTGGTCCTGTAAGCGGCGTGTCCAGGTTATTGCGCAGCGTGTTAAGGAGCGTTGTGCGCGGCTCGACCTTGGCCGTATGCCTCTGGCCGTTCACATCCAGAGCCACTGTGATAGTTCCGCTCAAAGGTCGGCTGCCGGTTGTCGCTTGCTCCTCTTTCGCTTCCGCTTCGGCCCAGAGCTTGTCGGCGATTGCCGCGCCCGCGCCAGCAATGCCGACGCCTTTGAGGAAACGTCTCCGGCTTGGATTGTGTGAGCTATCTTTTTTGTCTTTGTTATCTTCAGAATTGTCCGGCATCAGCTCCTCCAGCACTTTTTTACTTATGGAAGAATCTCGAAATCACCTTTAAGTCTTATGTCTTCGGATGAAGAGCCTATCATAACTCTAAACATTCCCGGTTCAACCACAAATTTCATCTGACGATTCCAGAGAGATAAATCATCCGGCGTTAGTGTGAAACTAACAGTCCTGGCCTCGCCGGGTTTGAGGTGGACGCGCTCGAAGCCGCGCAAAGTTTTTTCATAGGTGGTGACGCTACTCACCATGTCATGTGTATAAAGCTGCACGATTTCATCGCCTTCGCGCGAACCCGTGTTCTTCACGTTAAAGGTGACAGTTACGTTGCCACGCGCTGTTTGCTTCAAAGGAGTAAACTTGAGATTGCTATAAGCAAATGTTGTGTAGCTTAAGCCGAAGCCGAAGTTGTAGAGCGCGCCGTTGACGCGCGTCTTCTCGCCTTCCCACTGCGCGTTCGGCTTGGTCGGAAAGTTATACGGAATCTGTCCGACGGTCTTGGGAAACGAGATGGTCAATTTACCGCCAGGATTGTAGTCGCCGAATAAAACATCTGCGATAGCCGTCCCGCCCTGCGCTCCCGGAAACCATCCCTCGACAATTCCAGGCACATACTTGTTGACCCAGTTGATGCTCAAAGGGCGGCCATTGAGAAGAACAACGACGACCGGCTTGCCTGTCGCATAGACGGCTTGGACCAACTCCAATTGGCGACCCGGCAAATCCAGACTCGTGCGGCTCGCGCTCTCGCCGACGGTCTTTGACGAATCGCCAAGCACGATCACTGCCACATCCGAAGCGCGCGCCGCCTCGACGGCTTTGTTGATTTCGCCCTGCTCTTCTTTCGTCAGCGGCTCAGGCAAAATTTCCGTGTCAGGCCAATGCGCGCTTACTATCTCACAGCCCTTCGCGTAATTAACTGTGACCTGATTGCCTAACTTATTCTTGATGCCCTCAAGCACCGTGACGCCTTTGACACCCGATGGGCCATAACGATATTGAGTCAGGCTGTCATCATCTGCGTTCGGTCCAATGACGGCGATTGATTTAATCTCTTTGCTCAAGGGCAGAATGTTCTGCTCGTTCTTGAGAAGGACAAGACTTTCGCGTGCCGCACGCAAAGCCACCTGTTGATGCTCGGCTGAGTTGACTATTCGTTCGGTCGCTTCCGCATCCTGCACATAAGGATGATCGAAGATGCCGACCATGAACTTGACGCGCAGGACATCGCGCACCCTGTCGTCAAGGGTCTTCATTGGCACTTTTCCTTCTTTGACCAACTCGCGCAGAGGGAGAATGAAATCTTCCGGCTTTGTGAAATTCGTCTTTACGTTGAGACCGGCTTCGATTGCTTGACGCACGGCATCTTTCATGTCTGCGGCAACACCGTGCTTGTTGTATAGATATTCGACAGCCGCACTGTCAGAGACGACGTAGCCACGAAACCCAAAATCATTTCTCAAACGTTCGGTCAACCAGTAATGGCTTCCTGTGATGGGGATGCTGTCGTAATCATTATAGGAACTCATCACGCCGAGCAGTCCACCCTCTTTGATTGCAGCCTTGAAGGGAGGAAGAAAAACATTCTCGACCTCGCGCGGGCTTGTTTGCGGGTCAGTGCGCGCCTGGCCTTCGCGCGCGCCCTTGCCGTAACTGTAAACCGCGAAATGTTTGCCCGTCGCGGCGACCGTGTAGTTCTCCTGCAAGCCTTTGACCATCTCAACGCCTAAACGAGAAGCCAGGTAAGGCTCTTCGCCATAAGTGTCTTCGACGCGACCCCAGCGTTGATCGCGCGCGACATCCAACGTCGGAGCATAGATATTAGTGTAACCAAGCGCTCTTGCTTCTTGCGCTGTGATGCGCCCGATCTCGCGGACCAACTCTCTGTCCCAGGTGTGGCCGATACTTAATTCAGAAGGGAAACTCGTCGCCGTCAGAGAGGCGACGCCGCGCAAACCTTCGTTGGTGAAATCAGCGGGGATGCCGAGCCGCGTCTCTTCTATAAAGAAGCGTTGCACTTCGTTCATGGCCCAGACGTGCTTTTTGATGTCTCTGGCGTAGATGCTTGTCGCGCCCTTGTCCCAACCGTTCAAGTGTTCATCTATATTAGCGATGCCATCTTTCCAGATTTGCTTCTTCCATTCAGGCGTCGGCAATTCATCTTTGAGGACGCGATTGAATCCGTAAAGGGTCGCCGTCTGGCATGTCTTCTCCTCCAAAGTCATCTGCGAGAGCAGGTCTTCAATGCGCGCATTGATGTCAGCCTTTGGATTTTCGTAAACGTCCATCCGGCCATTCTTGTTCAGATCGATCCAGCCGTCATGATAGATGTTTCGTTTGTCGCCAGACTTCTGTTGCGCCGTCGAATCGAGATTGAAGCCGGATAAAAGCAGCACAAGGGCGAGCAACATGTGAACCGTTCGCATTTGATCTTGGTCTCTTCCTGATGTTGATCTGAAAGCAATTTGAAAGGGGACGTTTTTCTATAACCTGAAAACTCGGGCGAGGGCAAGCATATCACAAAAACATTGACAGCGTTACCGGTAACGTTTAATATCCGTTTCCGTCAGGTCTGGACTATCGCTATCAGCATTCAAGAACAAAAATTCCCGCAAGCAGAAAGTTTGTTTCAGATTTTAATCGGAAGAGGTGAACTATATGTACACCTGTGGCAGATCGAGGATTCTTGCGGCTCTGATTGCATTAATCTTTTTTACACATGCAACTCTCGTCTCATCGGCAACCGCGAACGCTGGCGCGTTCAATCACAGTCAATCTCTTAAAAGCCTGAAATCTAAAGCGACGGTTGATTGGTCAAAGGCTGTCGTCGAGTCAACCATGAAGCGTTACCCCACTGCGCAAGATTTGGGCGCATGGGGCTATGCCAAGTCGCTCTATCTTTACGGGCAGTATCTGGTCTGGAAGAGAACGGGAGAGAAAAGGTATCTGCAATATATAAAGGACTGGGTTGATTCGCACGTTGACGCGGAAGGCAATGTGACCAACACGGACAAGGACGGAAAGAAGAGCCAGGTCAAGTTTGACAATCTGGACAGCATGTTGCCGGGTAATCTCCTGCTGCTTCTTTATCAGGAGACGAAGGAGGCCAAATACAAACTCGCAGCCGAGAAGATTAGAAAAAGGTTCGACACGTACCCGAGAACTAAAGACGGCGGCTTCTGGCATGCGACGAGCTTGAGTCGGCAATGGCAGTTGTGGCTCGACGGCGTCTTCATGTCCATGCCTTTTCTGGTTAGATACGGAAAAGTTTTCGGCGAGAGCCAGTATGCCAATGACGAAGCGGCGAAGCAGCTTTTAACTTACGCCAGCCACTTGAGCGATCCGGTGACAGGACTCATGTTCCACGCTTATGACGAGAGCGGCTCGCAGAAGTGGGCCGACCCTGTGACGCATCACTCTGCTGAGTTCTGGTGTCGCGCGATGGGTTGGTTCGGGATGACCTTGATCGAAGTCCTGAAGGTCTTGCCTCGGAATCATCCGAAAAGGAATCAGTTGATTGCGCTAGTGCGGCAACTCGTCAAAGCTTACACAAAGTATCAGGACCAGAAGACGGGTCTCTGGTATCAGGTGGTTGACAAAGGCGACTTGCCTGACAACTGGCTAGAAACATCCAGCTCGAGCATGTACACTTACACCATCTCGATGGCGGTCAAGCGTGGTTACGTCGAAAAGAGTTATCAACGTGCAGCAGATAAAGGTTATCAAGGCGTGCTCACGAAAATCTCTCTGGGCGCGGACGGCTTAACCAACATCACGGACATTTGCGAAGGGACAAATGTCGCAGACCTCGCCTACTACTTAGCCAGAAAAAGAAACACCAACGACTTTCACGGCCTCGGCGCGTTTCTCATCATGAACGAGCACATGATGAAATCTGCGAAGCCGTGAGGAGAAACCTTCTTGCCGGGTCGCCGCAAAACGCTGACGGGGCAGCGGTGGCCGCGAACTTTCTGAATGAAAAGTTATATTGTTCTAATTAGGAACAAAATACTTGTTGACACCGTTACCGGTAACGAATATAATCCGCGCCACATTATCGCGGACAAGTGGTTTTATCCAGAACTTATCTTTTCTGAAAACAGCTAATTAAGCCTGCGGCTGAAAAGTCCACGTCCTCGCACAGCTTGGATCTCAAGGTCCTGAGTGTTCCGGCAACGGCTAGACTTATTTTCGTAAAGGAGAGCTTCCCCATGTCCACTTCAAAGAGTCACTGGTCTCGGTCACTTTACATTTTGTTCGCGCTCCTGTTGCTGAGCCTGCCAGCCAAGTCGCAAACAATCACAGGTTCCATCTCAGGCACCGTCACTGATCCAAATGGTGGCATCATTCCGGGTGCGATTGTCACAATCATTAGCGAGAAGACGAATGATGTGCGCACTCTGACGACGAATGATGAGGGCAGGTTTAACTTCACGTCTGTGCAGCCCGGAGCATACACAATCAAAGTGGAGCGAGATGGTTTCCAGACTCTAGAGCGCAGAGGCACTATCCTCAGCGCCAATGAAAACCTGGCGCTCGGCGAGATGAAGTTGGACCCCGGGCAGGTGACTCAAACAGTCACTGTGACGAGCGAAGGTCAGACAATCGAAAGAGAGTCGAGTGACCTGACGGCCAGGATAACTTCGGACCAGATCAACTTGATCTCGACGAAAGGGCGTGATGTAACATCGCTCTTGCGCCTCTTGCCTGGAACGTCCAATATCCCCGACATTGAAGCAGTGGGCAATGGTTTCGGGACGACGCTCCCGAACTTCTCCGGGCAGCGGTCACGTTCGACTGTGGCCACTGTTGATGGCCTCAATGCCAGCGAGCCGAGCGGCAGCAACTTATTAAGCCTGACCACGAGCCTCGATGCGATTGCGGAAGTGAAAGTTCTGCGCGATAACTACGCTGCGGAGTACGGCAATAACGGCGGCGCGATGATCAATATCGTCACCAAAGGTGGCGGCAAAAATTATGCGGGCACTGCCTACTACTTCCTGCGTAACGAAGCCTTGAACGCCGCCAATTTTTTCAATAACAAGGCTGGCCTGAAACGCGCGCTTTATCGCTTCAACTACTGGGGCTTTAATTACGGCGGCCCGCTGCCTCTCTTCAAATTCGGCGAAGGTGGTCCAAGCTTCGTCAAGAACAAAGCCTTCTTCTTCTTCAACCTTGAGAAGCCGCACACGATTACGCCGACCGATCCTGTTTTCGTGACCGTGCCGACGGCGCTCGAACGCATCGGCAATTTCTCGCAGTCTGTTAATTCGAGCGGGGCAAAGCCGACCATCCTCGATCCATTGACCGGCCAGCCCTTCCCCGGCAACATCATTCCTGCTTCCAGAATTAACCAGAGCGCACAGAATCTGCTCAACTACTTTCCATTGCCGAATTCACCCATTGCGAGCAATCCGGGCCGCTACGTTTTTCAAAGAAGCGTGGACGTGCCGAAGCATAGCTATCTCTTTCGCATTGATGTGAAGCCGACCAGTAAGGACAGCATTTATTTCAAGGCCCAATGGTGGACTTCGGACAACGAGGGGACGGCCACGTCCGGCTGGCCCAACGGGAGCGGTGGAGTTGATCGGTGGGGCATCCGCTCACATTATCTCTACACAGACGATGGACGCTCGGCCAACTGGATTCACATCTTCAGCTCATCGGTCGTCAATGAATTTAATATCGGCTGGCGCACTGACACAGAAGGGTTCATCCCGACAACAGGCTTTGCGGAAGGCTTGACGAGATCAGCTCTGAACTATACTGCTCCGCAACTCTTTCCCTCAAACAACAGGCTCAACCTCGTCCCCGTCGTGACAGGTTGGAGCAGTGTCGCGGGCAATCCCGCCAACATCAACTGGCTGAATCGTTGGGGAGAGGTTGGCGAAGACCATATCCAGCCCTCTTTGTCCGATAACCTCTCTTACACGCGCGGCAATCACACCTTTAAGTTCGGCGCTTATTACGAGAGGCTGCTGAATGAAGAAGCGCCTGGCGGAACATGGTCCGGTCAATTAGATTTTGGCACAAGCACGTCCAATGGGTTCACGACTGCGGCTGGAAATACAGGATTTGCTTACGCCAACGCGCTGCTTGGAAATTTCAACACTTACACAGAGCAGAGTTCGCGCCCCTTTACCAACCTGGCATTGAAGCAGCTTCAGTGGTACGCGCAGGACCAGTGGAAGTTCAGCAAGACTTTGACACTCAACTATGGAATGCGCTTCGGCTACACATCGGGTCAATATCAACTTGATGGTCAAGGTTCTAACTTCGATCCGTCACGCTTCAACCCTGTCAATGCTCCGTTGCTCTACATACCTTATTGCAACGGCCAACCCAATGGCGTCCCTGCATTCGGGACGGCCTGCACGGCTGCCAATCAGTTCGCCATTGACCCGCGCCAGATCAATAACCCGGCACGCACACTCTTCAACAAGAATCTGGTTCGGGCGATCATCCCCGGCAGCGGCGACCCGCTCAATGGTTTGGCATTGCCGACAGACCCGACCACTCCGCGAGCGTATAGACGAACGCCGCCGATTTATTATGAGCCGCGAATCGGTTTCGCCTGGGACATCTGGGGCAAGGGAAAGACTGTCCTGCGCGGGATGGGCGGCATTTATCACATGCCGCGCGTTGGCGGCGGCACGGGCGGCGCGAGCAGCTTGGGCAACAATCCGCCACAACAGCGCACTTTCCAAATTCTCAACGGCAACATTGATAATCTAACTAATTTGACCAGCACAGCGGCGCTCTTTCCTGTGACCATCAGCGCCCTTGAGGTTGATTCAAACATTCCGACGACTTACAACACCTCGTTGGGAATACAACAGGACATTGGCTTCAAGACTATTCTGGAAGTCTCTTATGTCGGAGCTTTCGCGCGGCACTTAGGCGAAAGACGCAACATCAACGCTATTCCCGACAACGCTAGGTTTGTGGATTGCACTCTCACAGCAAAATACAATGTGCCGTGTCATCCAGAAAACCGTGACCCGTTTTCCGCAAGCGGCGTCAAGAACAACGATTTTCTGCGACCATACAGAGGCTACGGTGACATCAATCTGGTGATGTACTCCGGCACCTCGAACTATAACGGATTGCAGGTCCAGGCGAACCGGCGCTACACGCGCGGCTTCCAGGTCGGCCTCGCTTACACTTACTCAAAGTCGTTCGATTACGCCAACGACGACTCTTCCGATGTCTCGTACCCGCGTCCGTACAAGGCATTTAACTATGCTCCATCTGATTTCGACCAGACGCACATTCTGACGATCAACTACATTTATGATGTGCCCGCGCTCAGTCATAGATGGAACAACGGCCTGGTGAGAACCATTTTCGACAACTGGCAGATTTCCGGCACGACTTCATACGCCACAGGCAGGCCCAAGAACCTGTCTGTCTCTTACACCTCCGGTACGGTCGCCATCACCGCCGGACAGATTTGTCCTGCGGGTTCGATTCAAACGTCCTCGACAGTCTGCACGATGATTACGGACTTCACTGGCGGCACAGTCAATGCTCGTCCGAACATAATTTGTGATCCGACGAAGGGGGCGACCGGTTCAGACCTGACAGGCTCGGCGTATGTTATCAACGTCAATTGCTTCACGAATCCAACCGGCCTCGGGCAACTCGGCAACATGCCTAGAAACTCTGTTCGCATCCCGTCAATCTTTAATACTGACCTGGCGTTCTTCAAGAATTTCCGCTTCGGTGAGCGGCGGGAACTACAGCTTCGCTGGGAGACGTATAATCTTTTCAACAGGGCGAACTTCGATGACATTGACGGCAGCCTAACCTTCGGCCTTGTCTCTGTGACCAATGCTGATGGCTCAAAGGGAGCAGTTATCAAACAGACGAGAACAACCTTTGGGACGGCGACAACGGCACGCACGCCGCGTGTCATGCAGGTGTCGTTAAGATTCAACTTCTAACCTTGTCTTAAGACTCGCACAACTGGCAGACTCAGATGTGCTGATTTCGAGCAGGGAGCAAATGTGGCGGTGATGGTTTCTCGCATCACCGCCACATTTGCTGATGCAGAAAAGTTTGCCGACTTTATAATGGATTTCTGGGCGGGCGAAGCATTGGGCGGACATGCGCGCGAGTTCACAGTGAAAGAGTTGCCGCCGCACTCTTGAAGAATCTTGACGTGCGCGTGACGATTTAATGCAAAAGACGATGTAAGCTTTGGTTGACCGGAAAACCTGAACATTAGTCACACAGTCATCAGCAAGGGGATTGAGACTATGAATCAGACAATCAATCAGTCTATGAACCTGACGAGCATTGACTGGATCATTATGCTCGTCTATTTCGTCTTTGTCCTCGGCATCGGATGGACGCTCAAACGCTACATGAAGACGAGCAAGGATTTCTTCCTTTCGGGTCGCTCGTTGCCAGCGTGGATAACGGGACTCGCCTTCATCTCTGCGAACCTTGGCGCGCAGGAGGTCATCGGCATGGGCGCGTCCGGCGCAAAGTACGGCATCGCGACGAGCCACTTCTACTGGGTCGGCGCGATTCCAGCGATGGTCTTCGTCGGCATCTTCATGATGCCTTTCTATTACGGCTCGCGCGCGCGAAGCGTGCCCGAATACCTGAAGCTTCGTTTCGATGAGAAGACGCGCGGCCTCAACGCTATTTCGTTCGCGGCGATGACGGTCTTCTCCTCCGGCATCTCGATGTACGCGATGGGGCTTCTGTTAGAAACGCTTCTCGGTTGGAACTTTACTTTTAGCGTTCTGGTCTCCGCTGTTATTGTCCTCTTCTATATCTTTCTGGGCGGATTGACATCGGCAATCTACAACGAGGTCTTGCAGTTCTTTCTGATCGTCTTCGGCTTTGCGCCTCTAGTCATCGTCGGTCTCAAAGACGCAGGCGGTTGGGGCGGCCTCGTCACAAGATTGGGCACAGTCGCCACCGCACAGGGTTTCGCCCCTGGCACCTGGACACACTCCTGGAAGTTCATGGGCGATACTGCGACGAATCCTATGGGCGTCGAATGGTTTGGCCTGGCGATGGGTTTAGGATTCGTGCTCTCGTTCGGTTACTGGTGCACAGACTTTCTGGTCGTGCAGCGCGCGATGGCTGCGGATTCCATGTCGGCTGCGAGGCGAACGCCGCTCATCGCTGCTCTGCCAAAGATGTTCTTTCCAATTTTGGTTATCTTGCCGGGCATGATCGCCATCGCTTTGACTTACAAATCCGGCACGAGCGGTTTCGCTCTGCCAAAGAAGCCGGACGGAACATTTAACTACGACATGTCAATTCCGTTGAT
>Ga0182001_10000327_pt1 | contig 9985 bp, 11 predicted proteins | sample BulsoiFelSFmetaG_FD_120485 | JGI IMG/M metagenome (GOLD analysis project Ga0182001, IMG submission 120485) | Bulk soil microbial communities from Mexico - San Felipe (SF) metaG | ecosystem: Environmental > Terrestrial > Soil > Agricultural land | place: Mexico: San Luis Potosi | collected... | reverse complement strand
GCGGTCGGCCGCGAGGTCGTAGACGTAAACGCCGAGCGCGGTGCTGGGCCGCACCGCCCACCCCGCGAGCTTGCGACCGTCGGGCGACCAGCTCGTGCCCCAGAAAAAGTTGAGAGGCTCGGCGGAGATGAGCGGGAGGCGGTGCGGCGTCTGCCCGTCCCAGGGGCGCGCGGCCTCGATGATGGTGGGCGACTCTGCGAAGCGGTTGAAGGCGAGGCGCGAGCCGTCGGGCGACCAGAACGGGTAGGCGACGCTTGAGCCCTCCGTGTAGGTCAGCCGCCGCAGCCCGCTGCCGTCGGGCCGGACGGCCCACGCCTCATATTTGCCGCTGCGGTCCGAGTAGAAGACGAGTTCCCTGCCGTCGGGCGACCAGCGCGGGTCGCGGTCCTTGTGCGCGTCGTTGGTCAACTGGCGCGGCGCGGCCGTGCCGTCCCTGTCGACGACGAAGAGGTCCTCCTGCTTCTCGCCCTGAGAGCTGTAGGCCAGCCAGCGGCCGTCGGGCGAGGGGTCGGGCGAGCGCGCGTGCCTGAAGCCGCGCGTGACGGCGACGGGCTGGCCCGCGACCGCCTCGCGGCGCGGGTCGAAGGCGACGCGCATGATGTTCGTGCTGCTGACGCGGTTGACGTAGGCGGCCCGCCGGCCGTCACGCGAGAAGGAGAGCCGCTCGGCGTAGGCCGAGGGCGTCGTCACGGGCTCGGGCGGCCCCGTCGCCCTGCCCGTCTGCTCTTCGACGGGGAGCCGCCAGAGGTTCATCTGGCCGCCGCGGTCGCTTGAGAAGTAGACGTGCCGGCCGTCGGGCGACCAGACGGGGCTCCAGTCGAAGGCCGCGTCGTCGGTGAGCTGGACGGGCGCGCCGCCCGAGGCTGCGACGGTCCAGAGGTCGCGACGCCCGCCCTTGTGCTTGCCCCAGTAGGCGATGCGCGCGCCCGTCGGCGACCAGGCCGGGTGCGAGGCGTCGCCCGCGTCCTCGAACGTGACCTGCCGCCTCTCGCCGGTCGAGACGTTGACGACCCAGACGGCGCTCGAATCGGGTCGGCGCTCGCTCGGGTCCGCAACGTCGTGCGTGCTGAAGGCCAGTTCGCGCCCGTCCGGCGACCAAGCGGGGTAGTAGCCGAAGTCCGTCAGGCGGCGGACCGACTCGCCCGTCGCCTCCATGACGAAGATGCCGCCCCCTTCGCGCTCGGAGCGGAAGGCGATGGCCTCGCCGTCGGGCGAGAAGGCGGGCTGCGTGTCGTCCGAGGGGGTGTCGGCCGTCAGGTTGAGCGCGTTGCGCCCGCCGACGCGACGGACGTACACGTCCCAGTTGCCGGAGGCGGTCGCGGCGTAGGCGAGCGACTTGCCGTCGGGCGAGAGGCTGGCGAAGAGTTCCTGGCCGGGGTCGTCGGTCAACTGCGTGAAGCTGAAGTGGCGGACGGGCTGCTGCTCGGCGACGGCGGCGGGCCTTCGGCTGAGCGCGACGAGGCCGGCCGCGGCTGCGGCGGCGAGCGCCGCGAGCGCCAGACCGATTTTCCAGATGCGCGCGGGCGAGGCCCCGCGCCGGCGTGCGGCGAGCGAGGCGTTGCTCACCGACCCGGCCGACGGCGACGATTCCAGCGCGCGGCGCAGGCGCAGCAGCTCGGCGCGCATGTCCGAGGCCGTCTGGTAGCGCAGCTCCGGGTCCTTCTCCAGCGCGCGGCAGACGATGTGGTCGAACTCGGCGGAGAGTTGCGGGTTGAGGGCGCTCGGCGGGTCCGGGTCGCGGTTGAGGATGGCGTCGAAGGTCGCGGCGGCCGTCGCGCCCTTGAAGGGCGACCTGCCGGTCGTCAACTCGTAGAGCAGCGCGCCGAAGGAGAAGATGTCCGTACGGTGGTCCACCTCGCGCCCCAAAGCCTGCTCGGGCGACATGTAAGAGATGGTGCCCATCACGTCGCCCGTCCGCGTCACCGCGCCTTCACGGTCGGGCGCGCGCTCGACGAGCTTGGCGAGGCCGAAGTCGAGCACCTTGACGTAGCCGTCGGGCCGGAGCATGACGTTCTCCGGCTTCACGTCGCGGTGGACGATGCCGGCGCCGTGCGCGGCGGCCAAAGCCTCCGCGACCTGCGTGGCGACGCGGAGCGCGTCGCGCTCCTCGGGCCTCGCCGCGGAGTAGCGCGCGCGCAGCGTCTCGCCCTCGACGAACTCGGCGGCGATGAAGTGCAGGTCGCCGTCCCGGCCGACCTCGTAGATGGTGAGGATGTTCGGGTGGTTCAGGGCCGAGACGGCGCGGGCCTCGCGCTCGAAGCGGCCGACGCGCGCCGGGTCGGCGACGAACTCGCCGGGGAGAATCTTCAGGGCGACGTTGCGGCCGAGCCTCTCGTCGTGCGCGAGGTAGACCTCGCCCATGCCGCCCACGCCCAGAAGCCTCTCGACGCGGTAAGCGCCCACGCGCCGGCCGACGAGCGAGACTTCGCGGCCGTTCCCGTCGCCGGCCAGGTCCCGCGCCACGACCTTCATCGCCGAGCGCTCCATGAAGCCCTCGGCCACCTTCGACTGCTCGGCCAGCAGGCTCAGCACCTCGCGGCGCATCTCTTCGTCGCCGCCGCACCGCTCGGCGACGTAAGCCTCGCGCTCGCCCGCCGGCAGCTCAAGGGCGGCGTCGAGGAGCCGGTCCATCTGTGCCCAGCGTTCCGCGTTCATTCCCGGGACCCGCGGCTGAGTTCGCGGTGCAGCCAGAGCTTCGCCTTGTTCCACTCGCGCATGACCGTGATGGACGCGACGCCCAGGACCTCCGCCGTCTCCTCGACCGAGAGGCCACCGAAGAACCTCAGCTCGACGACGCGCGCCTTCCGGGCGTCGAGCGCCGCGAGCGACGTGAGCGCCTCGTCGAGCGCGACCACGTCGGCGTCGCGCTCCTGCGGGACGGCGAGGGCCTCGACGAGCGAGACGCGCGGCACCTCGCGCCCCCCCGAGCGCGGGCGCGCTCGCGCGAAGTCCACGAGTATCCGGCGCATCAGTCCGGCCGAGACGCCGAAGAAGTGCGCGCGGTTCTGCCAGCGGACGTTCTTCCAGTCGATGAGGCGGACGTAAGCCTCGTTGACGAGGGCGGACGTTTGCAGGGTGTGGCCGGGGCGCTCGCGGCTCATGTAACGGCGCGCGAGCCGGCGCAGCTCCGCGTGGACGAGTGGCGTCAGCCGTTCGAGTGCGTCCCTGTCGCCGTCGCACCAGGCTTGGAGCATCTCCGTCACTTCGTGCGTCGCGGGCATGGGTTTATTCAGGCGGAGTCGGGAAGGTCCGTGCCGCGTAATTTAACACACCTGCCGAGCGGCGGCGTACAACTTTCCTGCCCCGCCGCCCGACGGCCCGCCGAAAAAAATTCCGCCGCGATGATAGTTATCGCCCCGCCTCCCCGCCTTACAGGGTGAACGACATTTCAAGCGATTCGACGGAGGACGATGACGATGGAAGGGAAAACCTTAACGAAGAAGCTTTCGCAAGCCGCCACTGCCGCCTTGGTCGCGGCGCTGCTCTGCTACGCGCCCGCGCTGGCCGGCGCGGGTTTGACGAAGGCGGGGGCGGGCACACTCGTCCTGACCTCGGGCGTGGTAGTGGGCCTTCTGCCGGGCCAGACGGCGCGGCTCAACGTCTCCAACCCGGGCCGGCCGGGCGGCGGCGACGATTCCGTGCAGGCTCACGTCAAGGTGTTCGACGGCGCGGGCGCGCTGCTCCACCAGACCGACGAGGCCGACGTGCGCGCGGGCGGCTTCCGCTCCTTCGACATCAACCGCGACGACCTCGCGCGCACGGGCGACCCGCGCACGGGCCGCCTCGAAGTCCGCGTAGAGCTTTTCGTCAGGGCCGCGCCGCCCCGTCCCGACGGCGACAACAGTTGCGCCGGGCACACCTACGTCAACCAGGGCGTCTTGCAGGTGATAAAGAACGACAGCGGCGAGACGACCGTCGCGCTGCTCCTGCCGGCCGTGCAGAAAGTCCGCGAGGCCGCGGCCCGTTGAACGACACACTCCCCGACCTGAACTCGCCGGAGGAAATAGACCATTCCGCCCTTGCAGGGCTCACCAGGGTCGGCGCGGGCGTCCTCACTTAAACCCCGCCTCTTACTCGCTCGGCCCGGCGGCCTTCGCCGTCGGCCTGTAAATACTTCGCGGGCGGTCGTGCCGCCGCGCGCTCATCGCCTATACTGTGCGCGTGCGTTACACCCCGGCCGCGCTGCTCTACAAATTCCTGCTCTACCCGCTCCTGCGACTCTACTGGCTGGTCTTACGGCCCAACGTGCTCGGCGTCCGCTGCCTCATTGAGCACGAGGGCCGCGTGCTGCTCATACGCAACCCCTACGGGCCGATGAAGTGGGACCTGCCGGGCGGGGGCGTGCGGCGCGGCGAGCGGCCGGAGGAGGCGGCGCGGCGCGAGGTCCGCGAGGAGGTCGGCGTCTCGCTCAAGGGGCTGCTGCCGCTCGGGCGCTACACCGGCACCGAGCACTACGATAAAGACACGGTCGTCAGCTACTTCGCGCTGGCCGAGAGCGCGGCCCTGAAACCGCGCCGCGCAGAGGTCTACGACGAGGGCTGGTTCGAGTGGGGGCGGCTCCCCGAGCCGCTGTCGCAGGAGGTCGCAAAAGTCATCCGCCTCTACCGCGCGGCGGCCGGGCCCTGACTCGCCGAAGCGGCCCGGCCGCGCGCCCTCGCGTAAACTTAAAAATGGCGTCGTCGTCACGTCAAAGCGGGATATAATTTCCCCCGTCCCTCGCGCCCCCCGCCCTCGCCTTTTATTCGACCCGTCCGGACGAGTGCGCCTATGCCCGACGAGACCCTTCGCTCGAAACCGCCTGAACGCGACCCGGCGGAAGTCGCGGCGGCCGACCTGCGCGGCCCCGAGCTTGCGACCTACTGGCTTTCGGCCATCATCGAGTCGGCCGGCGACGCCATCATCAGCAAGGACCTCGACGGGCGCATCACGAGCTGGAACAAAGGCGCCGAGCGCATCTTCGGCTACAAGGCCGACGAGATTATCGGCAAGCCCGTCACCGTCCTGATTCCCCCGGAACACCTCGACGAAGAGCCCGGCATCCTCGCGCGCATCCGCGCCGGCGACAGCGTCGAGCACTACGAGACGGTGCGGGTGCGCAAGGACGGCACGCGCCTCGACATCTCGCTCACGGTCTCGCCCATCCGCGGCGCCGACGGGCGCGTCATCGGCGTCTCTAAAGTCGCCCGCGACATCACCGAGCGCAAGCGCGCCGAGGAGGAGCTGCGGCGCCGCGAGGAGGAGCTGACCGACTTCGTCGAGAACTCGGCCGTCGGCCTCCACTGGGTCGCGGCCGACGGGACCATCGTCTGGGCGAACCAGGCGGAGCTTGACCTGCTCGGCTACGCGCGCGAGGAGTACATCGGGCACCACATCGCCGAGTTTCACGCCGACCGCGGGGTCATCGAAGACATCCTCGCGCGGCTCACCGCGGACGAGACGCTGCACGGCTACGAGGCCCGCCTGCGCTGCAAGGACGGCTCGCTCAGGTACGTCCTCATCAGCTCGAACGTCCGCCGCCGCGACGGCGAGTTCGTCCACACGCGCTGCTTCACGCGCGACATCACCGAGCGGAAGCGCGCGGAAGAGTCGCTCATGCTCTACGGGCGCGTGCTCGACAGCATGGTGGAGGGCGTCAGCGTCGCGGACGAGCGGGGCTTCATCATCTACACCAACCCGGCCGAGGACGAGATGTTCGGCTACGCGCGGGGCGAGCTGGTCGGCCGCCACGTCACCGTGCAGAACGCCTACCCGCCGGAAGAGAACGAGCGCCTCGTGCGCGAGGTCATCGAGCAGCTCGGGACGCACGGCTTCTGGTCCGGCCGGTCGCGCAAGCGCAGGAAGGACGGCACGCCTTTCGTCACCTTCGCGCGCATCACCGCGCTCGAAATCGCGGGCCGGAAGCATTGGGTCTGCGTGCAGGAGGACGTTACCGAGCGCAAGCGGGCCGAGGAAGAGAGGGAGCGGCTGCTCGCCAGCGAGCAACAGGCGCGCGCCGCCGCCGAAGAGGCGAGCCGCCTCAAGGACGAGTTCCTCGCCACCATGTCGCACGAGCTTCGCACGCCCCTGACGGCCGTCCTCGGCTGGGCGCACATGCTGCGGACGGGACAGTTCGAGGGCGACGAGACGGCGAGGGCGCTCGAAACCATCGAGCGCAACGCGCGCGCCCAGTCGCAGCTCATCGACGACCTGCTCGACGTGTCCCGCATCATCACCGGCAAGCTCCGACTGGACGTGCGGCCCCTCGACCCGGCCTCCATCATCGAGTCGGCCGTCGAAGCCGTCCGCCCCGCGGCCGAGGCCAAGGGCGTGAGGGTGCAGAAGGTCCTCGACACGGGGCTGGTCTCCGTCTCGGGCGACCCCTTCAGGCTCCAGCAGGTGGTCTGGAACCTCCTCTCGAACGCCATCAAGTTCACGCCGCGCGGCGGGCGCGTGCAGGTCCGGATGGAGCGCGTCAACTCGCACGTCGAGATTGCCGTGAGTGACACCGGGCAGGGCATCCCGGCGGAGTTTTTGCCGCACGTCTTCGACCGCTTTCGGCAGGCCGACATGGGCACGACCAAAAAGCACGGCGGCCTCGGGCTCGGGCTTTCAATCGTGCGCCACCTCGTCGAGCTGCATGGCGGAAGCGTCCGCGCTGAGAGCGCAGGCGAGGGGCAGGGCGCGACCTTCCGCGTGCTGCTGCCGGTCGCCGCCGTCTACCACGCGGCCGACGTGCAGGAGCGCGCACACCCGGCGGCGAGAGACACGCTCCCTTCCTACGATTGCCCCGAGAGGCTCGACGGGCTGAAGGTGCTGGTGGTGGACGACGAGCCGGACGCGCGCGACTTGCTAAGGGTCGGGCTCGGCCGCTGCGGGGCCGAGGTGAGCGTCGCCGGCTCGGTCGAAGAGGCGCTCCGGGCCGTCGAGAAGGAGAGGCCCGACCTGCTCATCAGCGACATCGGGATGCCGGGGCAGGACGGGTACGAGTTGATCAGGCTCGTGCGCGCCCTGCCGGCCGCCGCCGGCGGGAGGGTGCCGGCCATCGCCCTGACGGCCTACGCGCGCACGGAGGACCGGCTTCACGCGCTGAGGGCCGGCTACCAGATGCACGTCTCCAAGCCCGTCGAGTTGGCCGAGCTGATGGCCGTGGCCGCGAGCCTCGCGCGGCGCGCGGGGTAGCAGCGTCGGGCGCCCCGCGGGAAGCTATTCGCGCGCGCGTGTGATATAGTCGCGCCCGTAAGTCACCCGCAGTTCTTTACACAGCACACTCTCGACATCAGGATTTGCGCGCCGCGCTCTTCTCCTCGTGCCGTCTGTTTGTCCGGCCCGACGCCGAGGGGGGACCTGATGCCCGCTCCCGCAGCACTTTTAAACTTAAACGAAACCATTCACGCCAGTCGCCGGCAGCTCCGTGCGCGGCCGTCCGTTCTTCGCCCCGGCGCGGCGAGGCCCGCGCGAGGCGCCGCCGCACCTTCCGGCGGCAGGGCGGCGCGGCGCAAAGGTTGGGTCCGCCTTCTTTCACACCTCGTTCTGAACAGGCGCGGCCTGCGTGCCGGGCTGAAGTCGCTGGGCCGCATGGCCTGTAACTGGCTCACGTAGCGTCAGCCGCAACCGCCGCCTTTCACGACGCCCGTAGGCGCCGAGGCGGCAAGGTCCGAAGTACTTGATAAGAGACCTGCGAGTTTACGTCGAACCTGTGAGTTCGGGCGGGCGCGGCGAGGGCGCGGCGTTCTACAGCCGTCGCGCGGACGGGCCGTATTACCGCTGGGTCTACGCCGAAGGCTCGATGCGCTGGCGCTTCTCACGCGTGCCTTCGTCCAGGCTCAGGCGGCAGGTGCTCTGCGTCGCCCCCTGGGAGGCCGTGCCCTCGGCGCTCCGCGACCGGCTTGGCGAACACTACCTCGAATAGTCCCGCCGGGGCGCCGGCGGGGGAAAGGTGACAACGAATTGAGCGGACAGAAACCCGTCAGCCGCGACGCGCGACACTACCTCGTCAAGCGCCCGAACGAAATCCTCCCGAAGAGGCTGAGCTGGAATCAGGTGCAGGCCGAGCTTCTTGAGAAGGGCACCGCCGCCGACGAGTCGATGCTGTTCCGCGGCATCGTCACCGAAGACGGCACGGAGTACCGTGACATGTACGCCGACAGCAGGACGCAGGTGACCGAACACACAGCTTAGTCTTGGAGGTGAGTGAACGTGGGCGACGAACCGCGCAAACTGGAAGAGGCGAAGTCCGAGGCGCTGGCGGCCTTCGCGGCCATCGCCGCCGTCATCGACCTCGCGGGCGAGAACGTGACGCCCGAGCAGGCGCTGGCGTCCGACTCGCTCCGCGCCGCCGCCGTGCGGCACCTCTCCGCCGCCCTTGAGATCATGCGCCGCGCGAAGGGCGCCGACGCGTGAGCGGCTACGAAGACTTCATCGAACGCCTTGAGGCCGCGCTCGCCGACGACGAGGGGCGCGAGGATTTTCTGGAGTACCTGCAAGGGCTCACCAGAGAGGGGCGCGCCGAGATCGTGGCCGAGGCGGATAGGCTGGAGGCCGAGGCGAAAGTCGATTGAGAAAGGTGAACAGAGATGAGCGCGAGCGAACAGCCGAGGGAAGAAGCAGAGAGAGGGCAGGAAGAAGACAAGGCCCGCCGGCAGGGCGGACAGCGCCCCGACGGCGCTCAGGAGGTGCCGCTCTTCCTCAGGGGCAGGAGCGACGGGCCGAAGGGTGACGCGCAGGACGAGAAGGACGAGACCGGGGAGTAGCGGCTAATGTGGAACGAAACTTCGGGGCCGGGCGCCGGCATCAAAGCCGGCGACCGCGTCCGCGCCCTGGAAGGCGCCTACAAGGACAAGGTCGGAACGGCGGTGCGCGTCGTGACGAGCCGCGACGAGGGGCGCACCTCCGAGTCGGTCCTCGTGAGCTTCCCCGCGGGCGGCGCCGACTACCTGGACGCGGGCGCGCTGGAGAAGACTGAGGCGGCCGACGACTGAGTGCCCCGACGGCGCGCCCGCGACGAGAGGCCCGCGCGTCAATTTCGTCCCCGCCGCGCACGCCCCTCGACGCGCCCGGCGCGGTCAGCAAGCAAGGCCGCGCCCTACTTGGCGGCGCGCGCGTGGATGAGGCGGCGCATGCGGTCCGGGAAGAGCACGTCCATCTTGTGCGGCTCTATCAGCGCCGTCACCTCGCCGATGCCGAAGACCGGGTGCGTGAGCGACTGGCCCGCGCGGTACGTGCGCGTGTGGTCGTAAGGCTCGCCGGACTTCGCGGTCGGGCGCGCGGAGGCGCCGACGCCGGCCTTGAAGGGGCTGCGCGTGCCGCACTTCGGGCAGCTCACGCGGGAGATGCGCCCGGCCTTCGTGACCGACGCCACGACGTGGCCGCGCTCCTCGCCGCACACCTCGCAGAACTTCTCGACGCGCTCCCCGCTCTGATGAATCTGTTCGCCCACAGGAACCTCCACTAGTTCACCGACAATTGAGTTTTAGAGACCCTTTTCGCGCGTGCGTCTCGGCCCGCCGAAAGGGGCTGCGGCGACGGGGAAAGCCCCGGGCCCGAGCTTTCGACTCGGCCCGGGGCTTCTCGTCTCAAGAGACTCCGGCGAGCCGGAGGGCTTTACCAGCGCGAGCCGCCGCCGCCGCCGTAGCCACCGCCGCCGCCGCGGTTGCCGCCGCCACCGCCACGGCCGCCGCCGCCGCCGCCGTAGCCGCCGCGACCACCGCCGCCGCCACGCGAGCCGCCGCGGTCTTCGCGGGGCTTGGCCTCGTTGACGGTCAGGCTGCGCCCGCCGACTTCCTTGCCGTTAAGCTGCTGGATGGCGGCCTCGCCCTCTTCGCGCGAGGCCATCTCGACGAAGCCGAAGCCGCGCGAGCGGCCCGTGTCGCGGTCCTCGACCACCGAGGCCGACTCGACGTTGCCGGCCTGCGAGAACAGGTCGCGGAGGTCTTCGCTCGAAGTGTTGAACGAGAGGTTGCCGACGTAAAGTTTCATGGACATGTGTGGTGTTTACCTCCCCCGCCTT
>Ga0182001_10000326_pt1 | contig 10029 bp, 8 predicted proteins | sample BulsoiFelSFmetaG_FD_120485 | JGI IMG/M metagenome (GOLD analysis project Ga0182001, IMG submission 120485) | Bulk soil microbial communities from Mexico - San Felipe (SF) metaG | ecosystem: Environmental > Terrestrial > Soil > Agricultural land | place: Mexico: San Luis Potosi | collected... | reverse complement strand
TCGACGTGCTCTTCGTTCAGCAGCGAGACAGCGTAGACGAGGAAGAGAATCAGCGCGCCCGAGAACATGTGGGTCAGTCCGCCGTTGCGGTAGGCGGCGTGGAAAAGGGCCGCGGCCGAGGCGCCCGCCACCTGCGTCGCGGCCGACCACATCAGGTTACGGCCGCGCAAGGGCGTCAGAGACATGCCCCCGCGCTCGCCGACAAAGACGGCCAAAACCACCGCCCGCAGAAGATTTTGCAGGAAGGCGAGCAGGCACAGCGGGATGAGCAGAAGGTTGTGAACCGGCCCGAACCACTCCAGCGAATAAGAGGCGAAGTAGAGATAAAAAGAGCCGACCGCGTAGGTCGAGACGATGGCCGCCGAGACCGATAAAGCCTTGAGCCCCTTGCCTTTAAGCGTCCGCGACGTGTGGAGCCCGTCGGCAGCGGCCAAAAGCGTCGCCGCCCCCGCCCCGAAAGTCAAAAGGCTCAACAGGATGAAGGCGTCGGCCACGGACTTGCGCCAGACCGAGGCCCCGCCCGTAAATATCAGAGGCACGGTGAAACGGCCCGCCGCGAGCGTCAGAAGCAGGAGCGCCCCGTACCAGACGTACCCGCTCGACTCCACCCCGGCGACGCCCACGAGCGAAAGAACCAGACAGCCCGCAGCCGCCGCTTCAAAGGCCAGCAGCAGCGCGAGGCTTTTACGTGTGTGTGGCATAACAGGCTAGAGACGGACTTGAATTGGCTGGGAGAAAACAGGGACGGTGGACGGGCCAACACTGTTGGCAAACACAAAATAACGATTTTCGCCCCCCGCGTCAAGTAAATAATTGCTTTAACTGCACAAACTTGCGAGGATGAAGGGCAAAGTTATTTAATATTTACCGCGTCGGCGCGAGGCTCACGCGACGGATTCGGCCGGCGGCCGTGCCTGACGACTAGACTGAGGGGGCCGAGTCGTGTGAGAATCGTTTGAAAAATCGTGAAATCCGGCTGTTCTTGTGCTAAATTGCGCGCCGAGCAATCGACGGCACAGGAGTCGTGAGTCGTCACGGTGAGCGAGACCCCGCGCCGATTTGCGACGCGCGGAAATTTCGGCCTGACCAGTCGTCCTGACCTTTTCGGGCCGGATTCATTTAACCAAGGCTTCCGGGCTGCGCAAGCCCCCGGCCTTAACACATAGTCTTGAGCTGTCGCTGAAGCGTGCCTTCGGACCTGGCGTGCGAGTCCGCCTCAGCTCCCAACAAACTGACCCTCCGCAAGGGGGTACAGGAGGAAACTCGATGCGAAGAACCTTAGCACTGCTGTCTCTCCTCGCCGTCGCCAGCGTCTGGACGGCATGTTCGCCGGCCGAGAACACGAACAACGCCAACAACACTAACCGCGCGAACACCAACGCCACCAACACCAACGCCGGCAACACGAACGCGTACGGCAACACCAACGCCGGGAACACTAACGCCGGCAACGCCAACGCGAACACCGGCAACACGAACGCCGGCAACGCCAACACCGGCAACGCGAACACGGGCGGCGGCAACCGCAACGCTAACGGCAACGCCAACACCGGCAACAGGAACTCGTAAGCCGCGAGGCACGCTGCTTCAAGCCGTTGAGGCGCGCCGCCCGCCGCGGCGCGCCTCACGTTTTTCGGGCGCGGCACAGGGATGGAGGGGCGAGCCCGCTTGAGCGAGTCCGCGAAAATCGGCCGGTTCAGTTGCCGTTTCGTCGACGACCCGGCGCGGCTCGGCGACGAGGTCGAAGCCCTTCTCTCGGAGGGCCTGCTCGGGCTCGACACCGAGACCTTCTGGGAGGGGGCGGGCAAGCCCTCGCGCCTCTCGCTCGTGCAGATTGCCGCGCCGGGCGGCGACGTTATCGTGGCCGACGCGCTGGCGACGGGCGTGGAGCCTTTGCGCCCGCTGCTCGAATCGCCGGAGGTCAAGCTCGTGGCGCACAACGCGCGCTTCGACGCGGGCGTCCTGCGCGGGGCCGGCGTCGAGACGCGCGGCCTGATAGACACGCTCTCGCTCGCGCGCTTCGCGCTGAGCCTCACGTCCTACAGCCTCGCCTCCGTCACCGAACACCTGTTCGGGCTGCCGCTCGACAAGACCCTGCAAAGCTCCAACTGGCGACGACGGCCGCTCTCGCGCTCGCAGCTTGAGTACGCGGCCAAGGACGCGCGCATCGTCCTCGACGTTTACGAAGAGCTGCGGCGGCGTCTGGAGCAGGAGGGCAGACTGGAGCTGGCCCTGCGCGTCTCGGAGCTGAAGCCGGCGGCGCCGCGCGACCCCAACGCCAAGCCTCGGCAGAAGCGTGCGCCGCTGCCGCCGCTAGAACTGTCGGCGGAAGAGAAGCAGGTGGTTAAGGATTTGAAGAAGTGGCGGATGGAGTGCGCGCGCACGCGCCGCGTGCCCGTCTACATGGTCTGCCCGGACCGCACGCTCGAACACCTCGCGCGCGAGCGCCCCGAAACCCTCGAAGCCCTCTCGGACATCTACGGCCTCGGCGCCGCGAAAATCACCAACTTCGGCGAAGAAATCCTCGGCGCCCTCCGCGAAGCGAAAAAGCAGTAGCCGCTTACCGTCCCTCCAACTGCTCGGCCAGTTCTTCCGGCGAGTTGACGGGCCGCTGGCAGGTGTAATTCTCGCAGACGTAGGCGGTGGTCCTCCCGCCCTCGGCGCGCCTGTCTTGCAGCAGCGGCACCAACCCTTCCAGCCGCGCGTCGCCTTCGGCTGCGAGGACGACGACCTTGTTCGGCAGGTAGCGCGTCCAGATTTCTTCGGCGAATGGGCGCGCCGCTTCCTCCTCGCCTTCGGGGAAGAGGACGACTATCTCCTTCGGGGACGAGAGGTAGAAATCGACTGCGCCGAGGGCGTAGCCGAAGGCGTTGGGGTAACGCTCGGCCGTGTCGCGCACGAGGCGCAGGACGTTGACGGCCTTCCTCCGGTAGTCCTCTTCGCCGGTCAGGGTCGCGAGGCGCAGCAGGGCGTCGGCCGCGACCGAGTTGCCCGAGGGCGTCGCGTTGTCGAAGTAGTCCTTGTTGCGGACGATGAGCTGCTCGCCGCTCCTGCCCGTGTAGAAGAAGCCGCCCTCGTCCTCATCCCAGAACTCTTCGAGCATCTTGTCGGCGAGCGCCTTCGACTCCGTCAGCCAGCGCGCCTCGCCCGTCGTCTCGAAGAGGGTGATGAGGGCGCTCAGCACGTAAGAGTAGTCGTCGAGGAATCCGACGTGCCTGGCCTGCCCGTCCTTGTAGACGTGCAGGAGCAGCCCGCCGCGGCGCAGCGTGCTTAAGACGAACGAGGCGGCGCGCTCGGCCACGAGCCGGTAGTCTTCGCGGCCGAGCGCGGCCGACGCCTCCGCGAAGCTCTCGATCATCAGCCCGTTCCAGGCGGTCAGGACCTTCTCGTCGCGGCCGGGCTTGATGCGCTTCTCGCGTGCCTCGAAGAGTACGCGCCGTCCGCGTTCGAGCACGTCCGCGAGCCTTTCTTCGGGCACCTTCAATTCGCGCGCGGCCTCTTCCGGCGTTCGCAGCACGTTTAGAATGTTGTGCCCCTCGAAGTTGCCGCCCGCCGTGACACCGTAGAAAGAGTTAAAGAGGCGCGCGTTGTGCTCGCCGAGCAGTCCCGCTATCTCCTTCTCGTCCCAAACGAAGAACTTGCCTTCGACGCCTTCGGAGTCCGCGTCCTGCGTCGAGTAGAAGCCGCCGCCCTCGCCCGTCATCTCCCGGACGACGTAGTCCAGCGTCTCCGTCACGACGCGCCGGAAGAAGTCGTCGCCCGTCAACTGAAGGGCGTGCAGGTAGAGGCGCGAGAGCAGCGCGTTGTCGTAGAGCATCTTCTCGAAGTGCGGGACGAGCCACTCGGCGTCGACCGAGTAGCGGTGAAAGCCGCCGCCGAGCTGGTCGTACATGCCGCCCTGCGCCATCCGCCGGCAGGTGTGCGTCGCCATCCGCAAGGCTCCCTCGTCGCCCGTGCGCTTGTGGGTGCGCAGCAGGAAGTCGAGGCTCATCGAGGAAGGGAACTTGGGCGCGCCGCCGAATCCGCCGTGCTTCGGGTCGTAGGAACGCGCGAGCGTGCCGAAGGCCGTGTCTAACAGCGAGGTCGAGAGCGACTGCGCCGACTCGCGCGTCAGGTTCATGCGGCGCAGCTCAGCGAGGATTTCGGTCGAAGACTGCCGCACCTCTTCGGGCCGCGTGCGGTAGGCTTCGGCGACGCCGGTGAGGATGCGCGGGAAGCCGGGGATGTTGTAGCGGTCCTCGGGCGGGAAGTAGGTGCCGCCGTAGAAGGGGACGAGGTCGGGCGTCAGGAAGACGGTCAGGGGCCAGCCGCCGTGGCGGGTCATCATCTGCACGGCGCTCATGTAAATCTGGTCGAGGTCGGGGCGCTCCTCGCGGTCCACCTTGATGTTGACGAAGTTCTCGTTCATCAGGCGCGCGATATCCTCGTTCTCGAACGACTCGCGCTCCATGACGTGGCACCAGTGGCAGGCCGAGTAGCCGATGCTGAGCAGAATCGGCTTGTCCTCGCCCCGCGCTCGCTCCAGGGCTTCCTCGCCCCACGGGTACCACTCGACGGGGTTGTGCGCGTGCTGCAAAAGGTAAGGGCTCGTCTCGCCTGCGAGCCGGTTGGTGTGCTTGTGACCGGACACTGGTTTCTTCCCCCCTCGTCTACTGTTCTGCTTCGTGTGGGCACGATTATCCGGCCCGGCCGAGGGTTTGGGCAAACCGGGGCGGCAGTTTTGCTATTTCGGCGGCGCGCGGCTAAACTGAATGACGATTCACTGAATGGCTATTCATTTTGGCAGACACCTTAACGCGGGGGCCTGAGAGATGGAGCGAGAGAGCATCGAGATGGACGTGCTGTTCGTGGGCGCGGGGCCCGCTTCTTTGAGCGGGGCGCTGCATCTGGCGAAGCTCGTCCGCGAACACAACGAGGCGGTGGCGAGCGGCAAGCGGCAGGGCAAGTCTCTGGGCGACATAGAGATCGCCGTCATCGAGAAGGGCGCGACGGTCGGGTCGCACATCCTCTCCGGCGCGGTCATGGACCCGAAGGGGCTGCGCGAGCTGATGCCGGACTTCGTCGAGCAGGGCGCGCCGCTCGAATCGCCCGTGACGGAAGACTACTTCCTTTATCTCACGAAGACGCGAGCCATCAAGTCGCCCATCACGCCGCCGCCGTTAAAGAATCACGGCTACTACATCGTCTCGCTCAACCGTCTGACGGCGTGGCTCGGCGAAAAGTGCGAGGAGGCGGGCGTCAACGTCTTCCCGGAGTTCCCCGGCGCCGAGGTGCTCTACGACGAGCGGGACCGCGTCGTCGGCGTGCGCACCGGCGACAAGGGAATCGACAAGGACGGCAGACGGAAGCCGAACTTCGAGCCGGGCGTGGACATCCGCGCGAAGGTGACGGTCTTGGGCGAGGGGCCGCGCGGCTCGCTCACGAAGCAGTTGACGCAGCGCCTTAACCTCAACGACGGGCGCGAGCCGCAGGTCTACAGCCTGGGCATCAAGGAGCTTTGGCAGCTCCCCGACGACCGCTACCCGGCGGGCCGCGTGACGCACACGCTCGGCTATCCGTCCGACGCCAACACCTACGGCGGCGGCTGGATTTACGGGATGCAGAACAACATCGTCAACCTCGGCTACGTGACGGGGCTCGACTACCGCGACCCGCTGCTCGACCCGCACGCCGAGTTCCAGCGTTACAAGGAGCACCCCTTCATCGCGAAGATTCTCGAAGGCGGCAAGATGATTCGCTACGGCGCGAAGACCATCGCGGCCGGCGGGTTCTACTCCATCCCGCAGTTTCACGGCGACGGCTTCCTGCTCGTCGGCGACTCGGCCGGCTTCCTCAACGCGCAGCGCCTCAAGGGCATCCACTCGGCCATCAAGAGCGGCATGCTCGCAGCGCAGGCCATCTTCGAGGCGCTGCTCGTCGGCGACTACTCGAAGCAGCAGCTCAAGCGCTACCGGCAGCTCGTCCGAGAGAGCTGGATCACGCAGGAGTTGCGCAGGGTGCGAAACTTCCACGCCGCCTTCAAGCACGGCCGCTGGGCGGGGCTCGCCAACGCCGGCCTCCAGTTCATCACGGGCGGGCGTTCGTGGGGCCTCTTCGACCGCGCGAGCCTTGAGCCCGGCCACACGGCCCTGAAGCAGCTCAAGGACTACGGCTACCAGGGCGACGACCTCGACCAGCGTTACGGCAAGCTCCGCTTCGACGGCAAGCTCACCTTCAACAAGGTGACGGACGTTTACCACGCCGCCGTCTCGCACGACGAGGACCAGCCCGCGCACCTCCACGTCCTCGACACGGACATCTGCGCGACGCGCTGCGCTGAGGAGTACGGCAACCCCTGCCAGCGTTTCTGCCCCGCGGCCGTCTACGAGATGGTCGAGGACGGAGGCGGCAAGCGGCGCCTGCAAATCAACTTCTCCAACTGCGTCCACTGCAAGACCTGCGACATCATGGACCCCTACCAGATAATCAACTGGGTCACGCCCGAGGGCGGCGGCGGCCCCGACTACAAGGGGATGTGACAGGCGCGGGACGGGGTTTTCTCGAACACAGAGAACAAAGGGCTAGCACGGAGGGCACAGGGGAAGACTTAAGTTTCCCTCTGTGCCCTCCGTTCTAACTCCGCGCCCTCCGTGTTAAGTCGCGGTTCCGTATAAACTCATCGCCCATGAAGCTGTCGGCCGAATCACACCGGACGATGCAGGAGTTCTTCCGCGGCCTGCGCGGCGAGCCGGGGTTGCGCCTTCCGCGGTTCAGGGTTTACGCGGGGCCGCTCTCAAGGCTCCTGCTGGACTCGGTCGGGATGAGCGCCATCACGTTCGGGCGGCGCGTGTTCGTCTCGACGCGGCTGGTGCGCAGGGGCGGCGACGGGCGCCTGACTGTGCCGGGCTGGCTGCTCGTCCACGAGGCCGCGCACGTCCTCCAGTACGAGGAGAAGGGCTTCGTAAGATTTTTGATAGGTTATCTGCGTTCCTACTGGGCGGGGCTGCGGGCGGGCGGGCGTCGGGGCGCGGCCGGGCGGCTGGCGGCCTACCTTGCCATCCCCGACGAGTGCGAGGCGCGCGAGGCCGAGCACGCCTTCCGCGCGTCCCTGGAAAGGGGGGACTGAGGCCCCGCCCTTCCTTGAGAGGCGGGCGGGCCATGCGGGCGGCCTCGGGAGCCTTGAAAGAACTGTCGGGCGCGTGGCGCCTTAAGACTTTTCGATGAGCGTGAAATCGACCTTGCCGCGCTGCACCTCTTCGAGCGCGATGCGCGTCGGCTTGTGCCGCGCCATGTCCATCTCGACGCGGGGCCGGGCGCCCTTCTGCAACTGCTTGCTGCGCTGCGCTGCGACGAGGATGAGCCGATATTTCGAGTCGATAGTCTTATCCTGCGCGTCGGGAGCCTGCTCCTCGGCCTGCGCGGTCGTGTCGAAGGCTTTGACCATATTTATACACACCCGGCGTCTCTTTGAGCCCGCCGGCCTCCTTATGAGTTCACGAACGGTAGAATTGACCTTAAATGTATAAACGTTTCCGGCCGTTTATTCAACGCCCGGCGCGGGTGCGAAGGTCTGGAGCACGCGGCGCGCGGCCCACTCCTGCCGCTCGCGGCGCGAACGCTCGGCCAGCACGATTGAGGCCAACTGCTGCGAGGCGCGCTCAATCTCGTCGTTTAAGACGAGGTAGTCGAAGTGCCTGTACTGCGCGACCTCGCCGCGCGCGTTCTTCAGGCGCAACTCCAACTCCTCGGGCCGTTCGGTCATCCGCGCCGTCAAACGCGCCCGCAGAATCTCGTACGAGGGCGGCAGGATGAAGACGCCGACGACCGAGGGCATCGAGGCGCGGACGACGGCCGCGCCCTGCACGTCGATTTCGAGCACGATGTCGTGCCCCTCGTTCAACTCCTGCGCGACGACCGAGCGGGCCGTCCCGTAGAGGTTGCCGTGGACGACAGCCCACTCAAGAAAGCCGTCCGAGGCGCGCATCCGCTCGAACTCTTCCGGGCTGACGAAGTGGTAGCTGACGCCGTCTATCTCGCCGGGGCGCGGCGCGCGCGTCGTCCACGAGACCGAGTAGCTGAGGCCGGGCACGGCCTGTAGCGCGCGGCGGATGAGCGTGCCCTTGCCGCCGCCCGAGGGCGAGCTGACGACGAAGAGGATGCCGCGGTAGCCTTCCACAGCGCCGTCTTCACTCAACGTTCTGCACCTGCTCGCGGAGTTTTTCGACCGCCGCCTTGATGCCCAAGCCAGCCTCCTTGATGGCGAGGTCGGTGGATTTCGAGAGCACCGTGTTGGCCTCGCGGTTCAGCTCTTGCAGGAGGAAGTCGAGCCGCTTGCCGGTCTCGCCCTCCTCGTCAACGGCCGCGCGGAACTGCTCGACGTGGCTCTTGAGCCGCGCTATCTCTTCCGTGATGTCGCTGCGATCGGCGAGGTAGGCGACCTCCTGCGCGATGCGGCCCTGGTCGAGTTCGGCGACTTGCAGGCCGTCGCGCGCCAGAAGCTCGCTGATGCGCTTGTAGACGCGCGCGCGGTAGTTGTCGACCTGCTCGGCGGCGAGCGCCTCGATGACGGGCACGTTCCTCTCGATGTCTGCGAGGCGCGCGCGCATCTCGGCGGCCAGCGCCTCGCCCTCGCGCGCACGCATCGCCTCCAGCTCGTCGAGCGCCGAGGAGAGCGCGCGGCCGACGCCCTCCAGCATCTCCTCCGTCACGCCCTCGCGCGCGGCCTGCATCGCGCCGGGCAGCCGCGCCAGCACGTTAATGTCGGGCTCGCCCGTCAGCCCGAACTCAAGCTGCATGGTGCGCATGGCCTGAATGAAGCCAGCGATGAGCGGGCGGTTCAGCTCGTAGGCGACCTCGCCCGTGCGGTCGAGCGTGACGCTCACGTCCACGCGGCCGCGCGACAGGCGCTCCGAGACGCGGCGGCGCACCAGCGCCTCGACCTGCGACAGCTCGGCGCTCGCCCGCAGGTGAACGTCCAGGAAACGGTTGTTGACGGTCTTGAGGTCGACCGAGACGTTGTAGCCCTCGCCCCGGGCCGACCCGCGGCCGAAGCCGGTCATGGATTTCATAAGATCGTAAATCGTAAATCGTGAATCGTAAATCGTTAAGAATCGTGAATCGTAAGTCGTGAATAGTGAAAGACTGCTTCTTTCGATTCACGATTGACGATTCACGATTCACGGCTTTTTACGGTTCGCGGTTGACGAGCATCTCCTCCTCTTCGTCGGCGAATTGCAGTTCGTAGAGTCGGCGGTAGGCGCCGCCGGCGGCGAGCAGCTCGTCGTGCGTGCCGGTCTCGACGATGCGGCCGCGCTCGATGACGACGATGAGGTCGGCGCGGCGCACGGTCGAGAGGCGGTGCGCGATGACGACCGTCGTGCGCCCGCGCGTCAGGTTCGCGAGGGCCTTCTGCACGAGCCGCTCGGACTCGGCGTCGAGGGCCGAGGTGGCTTCGTCGAGGACGAGCACGGAGGCGTCCGCGAGCACGGCGCGCGCGATGGCGAGGCGCTGGCGCTGCCCGCCCGAGAGGAAGATGCCGCGCTCGCCGACGACCGTCTCGTAGCCCTCGGGCAGCTCCTTTATGAAGTCGTGCGCGTGCGCGGCCCGCGCAGCGGCCTCCACCTCGGCGTCGGACGCGTCAGGCCGCCCGTATGAGATGTTGTAGCGGACCGTGTCGTTGAAGAGCACGGTCTCCTGCGTCACGAGCGCGATGTTGGCGCGGAGGCTGGCGAGCCCCGCGTCGCGCAAATCGACGCCGTCCCAGAGGACCGCGCCCTCGGCCGGGTCGTGAAAGCGCGGGATGAGCTTCGTCAGGGTCGACTTGCCGCCGCCCGACTCGCCGACGAGCGCGACCATGCGGCCCGCCGGGATGCGCAGGGAGACGCCGCGCAGCACGCGCCGCTCCTCGTTGCCGTAGCGGAAGTGAACGTCGCGCAGCTCTATCTCGCGCGCGAGCGGCCGGAGCGCGGCGGCGTCCTTCTTCTCGGGCAGGTGCGCGTGCTCGTCCATCACCTCCCAGACGTGGCGCGCGGCGGCGAGCGCCTGCTCCAT
>Ga0182001_10000325_pt1 | contig 10033 bp, 9 predicted proteins | sample BulsoiFelSFmetaG_FD_120485 | JGI IMG/M metagenome (GOLD analysis project Ga0182001, IMG submission 120485) | Bulk soil microbial communities from Mexico - San Felipe (SF) metaG | ecosystem: Environmental > Terrestrial > Soil > Agricultural land | place: Mexico: San Luis Potosi | collected... | reverse complement strand
GTCAATCACAATACGATCATGCATGATGGCAATATCATCTCGGTTTATGGCATACCCTCAACAGGATTTGTGTTCACTAATAATATTGTCAAGCATAATGCCTATGGAATTATCGGGCAGGACCATGCTTCGGGGACGGATACTTTGAAGACTTTCTTTCCGGCGGCGGTCGTGCGGCGCAATGTGATTGTCGGAGCGGACATGACGGCTTACCCGACCGATAATTTCTATCCCACGACGCTCACGAAAGTCGGCCTCGTTGATCCTCAGAGCGGTGATTACAGGCTCGGACCTGACAGCGCGTACAAGGGAAAGGCTACGGACAGAAAAGATATTGGCTGCGACCTGGATATCCTGAAGAAAGCGACGGCAGGCGTTGTCTCTCGCTAGACTCTCTTCGATAATTTCTCCGCGAACATGATGGGGTCACAACTCTCAAAAGCATTCGAGACTATGCGCTGGTTGCCGACTTACGGCCTGCAACGATTGACGCGACGCTCGTTGAATGGAAAGCGAGCGCACCTCATCATCGCGCTCGCAGACCATTTCGAGCCAAGCTATCTGCCTGACAATCCGAGCGAGTTTGCAGAATTGAGCGAGCAAGAAAGGCGGCTTGAAGAGTGGTGTCGCCTTTATCCAAAAATTTTCGATGCATGGCGTGATATGGAGGGCTTTCCTTTTCGTCACACCTATTTCTCTCCGGCTGAGCAGTATGAAAAATCTTTGATGGCTCGCCTTGCTGAGCATTGTCATAACGGGTGGGGCGAGGTGGAGATTCACTTGCATCACGGCATCAAGCATCCTGACACGGAAGAGAACACGCGCCGCGCGCTTCTTGAGTTTAGAGACACGCTTGTCGGTCATGGATGTCTCTCGCGCATGGAAGGTGATGAAACGCCGCGCTACGCCTTTGTGCATGGCAACTGGGCTTTGGCCAATTCAGCCGGAGGAAGATTCTGCGGCGTTGACACAGAGATGCAGCTTCTGGCAGAGACAGGCTGCTACGCGGACATGACGCTGCCCTCGTTTCCGAGTCCGGCGCAAATTTCAAAGATAAACTCTCTCTACGAATGCGCGCTTCCTTTGGAGGAACGTGCTCCTCATCGTCGCGGGCGAAGTCTGCGTGTCGGACAATTGCCAAAAGTTTTTCCGATAATGATTCAAGGTCCGCTCTGTCTGAATTTCGCAGAGAGGGCGAAGAGCTTGCCCGTTCCGAAGATTGAGAACAGCGCATTGACGACCCGTTATCCGCCGACGCTTGCGCGTCTTAAGCTCTGGCGACGGGCGGCGATTACAGTTGAAGGTCGTCCCGATTGGGTCTTTATCAAACTCTACTGTCACGGCATGGACCCGATCGACAGGGAAGCAATGCTCGGCGGGCAGATACAAAATTTCTTGCGCGAGTTGACAGACGACGCGCGCGCGAGCGGCCATTATGCCCTGCATTTCACGACGGCGCGCGAGATGACCAACATCATCCTCGCGGCCTGTGATGGGCGCGAGGGGAATCCGGGCGAGTTCCGCGATTATCGTTTGCGATTGATTAAGCCACAGCGCGCGGCCTGAGGCGTCCACGTCTTCTAACTGATGCTGTGTAACCTAAGTTTTTGGTTCTAATCAGTTGCCACTAGCTTCAGCTAGTGGGTTGTTTAGCTCAAAAGCATTTCTCCGATGTCAGAAAAACTATTCGATGGCAGAAGCTAAACCTCAAACGAATGAAAAACTCGACCCGCGACATGCGCGCGCGGCGCGGCGTCTCTGGTTAAAGGAGCGCGTCTATGACTCGCGCGCTCTGCAACAACTCTATGCCTCGTGGTCTGATATTCAAGCACGGAAGGCGCTCTCGCGCGGAGAACCGTATGAAGCGGCGCGGCTCATGCTTCATACATGGCGGCATCTGGGGGCGGATGGCGTTGGGAAAAAACGCGTGGTGCGCTTGAGGAGAGTTGTCGAGGAGAGTTGTTATAGCGAAGGGCAGCTTCTTCCGGCTGCTGAAAATAAACTGCGGCTCGATTTCATCCGCTCGGCAAGTGGAAGAGAGCTGAGAAAACTTTACGGCTCGTTTCCCTTAGAGCATCGCGTGCGCCTACGGTTTCCGCGTCCAGACCCAGACCCCGAGCGACAAGGGGATTTAATCGTTCTCAAACCTTTCGATCCTGTGACGAATGAACGCGGCGTGCTGATGGTCATGTACGGCGAAGGGATTCGCGCGATGGCAGCCGTTTACGATCTGGCGAGGTTGGCAGAGCGTTACACGCTTGTTCTTGAAACGAGCGGCTGGGGCTATCAGGAGATAAGTTTCTTTCTCTATCTCGGCGCTGACCTGGATGTGCTGGTCCAGTCGCCGCGCATCGAGGACTATCAGTTTATCGAGAGCCTCAAATCAAACTTGATTCCGGTGCGGACTGGCAGCGGCGAGTGGGTTGACCCCATGATCTTTCAGCCGCGCGAGAAAGGGAGCGAGGCAGAGTTCGACCTCGTGATGGTGGCCGCATGGGACCCGCTCAAGCGGCATGAGCTGCTCTTTCGCGCCATCGCGCGCACCAAGCGCGAGCGCGGTATGAAGCTCAAGCTTGCGCTCATCGGTTACGCTATGGGCTGGCCTCGCAGTCGAATTGAGAAGCTGCTGCATCGTTACGGTCTTGAAGAGGACTGCACGATCTTTGAAAGAATCCCGCACGCTGAGGTGGCGAGGATAGTCGCGGCATCGAAGCTGTCGCTCTTGCTTTCGCGTCAGGAAGGCTCGAACCGTTCCGTTTACGAGAGCATGTTCTGCAACACGCCCGTCATCGTCTATCGCCATCATCGCGGCATCAACTTAGAGCACATCAACAGCCGGACAGGTCTGCTCGCGGACGACGACGAATTGGCCGACGCCATCGCCACAATCGTCGAGCATGCGGAAGAGTTCGACCCGCGCGCCTGGGCGCTCGCGCACATCGGCTACGAGAACGCTACGAGAATCGTCAATGATGCCCTGCGCAATCTGGCCGCAGAGCGCGGCCTTCTCTGGACGCGAGACATAGTGGCGAAGAAGAACGCGCCGAATCTGCGCTACGCCGAGCCGGGTCTTTACAAAAAATTTGCAGACGAGTACGAACGCCTTAAAGATTATTTATTGCCGCTCGAATGAAAACGGACAGGCTATGCAACCGGCTGAGCTGGAAAAGTTGAAAGCGCAGGTTAAGGTCAGCAAGACGCTTGCAAACGGCTTTATCTTCTCGATTGTCTGGTTAGGCGGTGTCGGCTCTCTGGTAGCTCTCATCTCAGGCTTGAGAGCTAGAAAAATGATTCAGCGATATAAGGGCGAGCTGACCGGAATCGGCATGGCATGGTGGTGCATTATCGTCGGGTCGCTCGGTGTTATCATCCTCCTGCCGTTAAGCGTCTGGACGTTCATTAAACTTACTCGATAAGCTTTTGTGTCAGGCTCGCCGCTATTAAGACTCTCTTCCAGCCCTTCGGTGAAGCTTCGAGCTTAAGAGTGTTTGGAAAAAAGAGACGACCTCGCGCGCTGTTGAGCGCGGGCGCGCGGCTTTGAACTCTTTGCGGCGTTGGCGGAAGAATCCTCTGAAGAAACGAAGCTCTGTCTCATGATGAAAGGCCAGTGCTTCGTTTGAGCGCAGGCGTTGTTTGAGCCAGCCGAAACTATGTTTCAAAGCATGATTATAGAGCGGCGCGGGCACGTCAAAGAGACGCGCATTTCCGGTTTCCATCTCTTCTTCGCGCATCAGCGCGTAGAAGTGGCCGTGACCCGTATGCCAGCGACGGTGATAATCTTTCGTCAGACGCTCTTTCTGCACTTCCGCCAACATCACTATCTCTGGAACGTAAAGCCCGCGCCGACCCGTCTTCCAGGCGCGAATCAAAAACTCGTGATCTTCCATCGAGCCGACACCATCTTTAACTCGCTGCAAGTCGGGTTTGAATAATCCGACCTCATCAAAAACTTCGCGGCGAAAAGCCAGATTCGCGCCGACCAGGCAGACCGGGTTTTCCGTATCCACATAAAACTCTTCTTCACCGTGGTCCACGATGGCGAGCGGCGACCAGTGCTTGCTCGTGAGCCATGCGGGCGGCTCTTGCTCCCATTGAGGAAGAACTTTGCCGCCGACGAAATCAACTTCCGGGTGCTCGTCAAACGCACGCTTGATTAAAGCCACCCAGTCGGACGCGGCGCGCACGTCGTCGTCCGTGAAGACGATGAGAGGAGCGCGCGCGGCAGCGATTCCGGCATTGCGAGCGTGCGAGAGTCCCTGCTTGCCTTCGAAGATGTAGCGGACGCGTTCTTCCCCCTCAGCGATGAAAGACTCGACGACCTCTCTGGTTTTATCCGTCGAGTTGTTGTCAACGATAATCAGTTCATAGCGAATGTCGTTTGCCTCTTGCGCGAGCACGCTCTTCATCGCGCCCGGCAACATATCGCAACGGTTATAGGTGCTGATGACAATTGAGATGTCTAACGGCTCGCTCATCGTCTTCCTTGTCTCTCATCAGAAAATCGCTTCAACGCATGCAAGCGAACATCGTGCGCGCGTAATTATCAGCGAAGGGCGGAACGTTGTCGCGGTCTGTCCCGAGCCTGTAAATGCGCGTGAAGGTGCTGTTCTCCTTAAGCCATTGCTCGATGCGATCAGGATTCCAGCCCGCGAGAGATTCTTTGAACCACTCTTCGTGCTCCTCTCCCATGTCGAGGAAGAGAACTTTACGGGTCGCGCGGTCTATCATCTTCAACATCTCTTCGGCAGAGACGCTGGCGCGGTTCAAGATGAAATGGTGCAGGAGACTAAAACATGAGACGACATCGTAGCTCTCTTGATTGTTTTCGAGCCAGCGCACGGCTTCGGAGCGCGTCACCTGCTCCGGTTTAAGTCCATAGACGCGCCGCCCGATCTCAATCGCCGCCCAGTCTATCTCGACGCCATAAGCATCGAAGCCCGCTTCGGTGAAGGCGCGCACGAACCAGCCATAGCTGCAAGCGATGTCCAGATAGGTCGGGCGTTCGGGTAACTCCTGACGATGCTCTTGCAAAAATTTTTCCGCCATCTCAAGCCTGTCGTCGCAACGACGTATCCGCGACCAATGAATGCCAAGCTCAGGGCTTTCGACGGGCTGATAAATCTCCAGTTCGCCGCGCATGGCACACCACGCATAATCGAGCAGAAGCTGCTGGAGCGGCGTCCGCACGGCAGGGAATTTTACCAGGACCGGATAAGTCTCAAGCCCGCGCGCAGAGGCAATCGCCAGACGATGATTGCCGTCTATCACTTCGTAGCAGTCGGAGAACTCAATCGGGCGCACCTCAACCATCGAGTCCGCGTTGGAGAATTCGTCCGAGCGTTTTCCGTTCCCATTGTTCGATACTTCCTCACCTTTGAAACGCTTGACGAAGCCTCTGGCGATCTCGACGATCTGATCTTCGCGCGTGCAGTCGAAGTATTGACCGATGATGTTCATGCACTTGACGGCATTGGCGAAGTAAGCCGTTTGATGAAAGACTTCGGGGCGGAAAATCACTTCGCCGATACTTTTGTACTCTGCGAGAAAGAGCGTGTGCGGCGATTGCGAGATGGGAGTTGACGGGCGCATGAAATCTCCCGTGTGACGAGAGTAGGGCGCGGCTGGCAGGCCGTGCTCTCCGCCGCACAATAATCTGTCGAGCGGAACAGTTCTCTTAGCCGGACCAGGATGAATGAACTTCCATGTCTTCACTAAAGCTCCGAGGCTTCGCGTGATTGGAGAGTCGGGTCTCTCGCGCAAGTAGTTGGCAAGAGAGCTGTGGCGCAGTGAAACTTTGGAATGCTTATTGGACATCTCGGTGTGCTTGCTCTTCGAGTTGCGGAAGATATTCAGTGTGGGCTTGCTTTCAACTTCGGATTGACGAGGCGACTTCGTCAACAACAGGTTCGTGGCTCATCCCGTCAAGGCTCGCATTGTCCTGCATGAGATGCCACGCGTGCGGCAGATAGAATTTGCCGCGCACCATCAGGCCCGGATCAACGCGCAGGGCTGTGAAATTATATTGCGTCCAGTCGTAGAACTTCGGCGTGCTGCGCTCCTTGATGACCACGTCCGTATAATACATGCCGGGCAGGAGTCCTAAGCCTGGACCATCGAACTCAAGAAGGCCGCGTCCGGGCACAAGGTTGATGCGCTCACCGCTGATTTCCGTCGTGAACTGGCATTGCTGCTCGCCGTCCGCCGAGTAGAAGAAAAGCTCGAAGACAACATCCTCTAAGTGAGCGTGCGAGTAAAACTCCAGACGCGCCGTGAAAGGATCGCCCGTGTGAACGACAGCCGTCTCTTGCCCCGCCGGGTCGTGAAAAGTCAGACCTCGCACCTCTGCCTTCTTCTCCTGATTCGCAAGCTGAGCATTGGGCGATGATGCAGCGGACTTAAACGTGGCGGCGATTGATTGATACTGCTGGACGATTTCGCGCGCGCCGCCGCTTGCCACAATCTCCCCCTTCTGCATCAGGAGCACACGGTCGCAGAGACGCTCGACCGCGCCGAGGTCGTGCGAGATGAAGACGATGGTGATTCCGGCATCGCGCATCTCGGCGATGCGCTGCAAACATTTATCCTGAAAAGCTGCATCGCCGACCGCCAAAACTTCATCGAGGAGTAGAATGTCAGGGTCTAAATGAGCCGCGATGGAAAAGCCCAGGCGCACATACATGCCGGAGGAATATCGCTTGACGGGCGTATCTAGAAACTGTTTGATCCCGGCGAACTCGACTATGCTGTCGAGTCTCTCTGCAATGTGGCGGCGCGTCATGCCGAGGATTGAACCGTTCAGATAGATGTTCTCGCGCCCCGTCAGTTCTGGATGAAAACCTGAGCCGACTTCGATGAGGGCGGAGAGGCGACCGTTAATCATAATCTCGCCGGAAGTGGGCGTCGTGATGTTGGAGAGGAGTTTGAGAATCGTGCTCTTGCCCGCGCCATTGTGCCCGATGATGCCGAGGGCTTCGCCACGCTTTACTTCAAAGCTCACATCATGCACAGCCCAGAAATCACTTTTGCGCCTGCGCAAGCTCTGCAACTTTCGCATAAGCGGATTGCGCGAGCCATCGTCATCGCTGGCCTGCTGCACGCGATACCTCTTGGAGACGCGGTCGAATTTGAGATCAACAGTCAAAATAGTTTCAAAGCCCTCGCGCTCAGATGATGTCAGCCACAGTCGCCTCGACGTGCTTGAAGTAGATGTACGAGATGGGGAGCAGGACGACGGCAATCGCTGTCGAGATGCCGAGCGAGAAAAAGTCCGGCGATTGGCCGAGCAAAATAGTGCGCCGGAAATTCTCAATCACTCCGGCCATCGGGTTGAGCAGATAAAGAGTGCGCCACTGCGCCGGAACTGAACTCAAAGGATAGACGACCGGCGAGACGAACATCCAGATTTGCAGCAAGAGCGGCACGGCCACGCCGATGTCACGAAAACGCACCTGCGTTGCCGAGAGAACGAGCGCGACAGATGTTGCGAACAACGTCAGCACCAGAATAATCGGCACAGCGTAGAGAGCATTCACGGTCAGGTGAACGCTGTAGTAAAAGAAAAGACCGGCGAGCACGCTCGACGCGACCAGAAAATCGAAGAGCGCGGCGAAGACATACGAGAGCGGCAAAATCTCGCGCGGGAAATAGACTTTCGTGACAAGCGCCGAGTGGCTGACCAGCCCGCCCGTCGAGTTCGTCACGCAAGTTGAAAAATATGTCCAGGGCAGAAGAGCCGTGTAAGAGAAGACGGCATAGGGCGTTCCCTCGCTCGATACTTTCGCCACGAGCGAGAAGATGACCGTGTAGATCAACATCAGCGAGAGCGGTTGCAGGATAGCCCAGAAGATGCCGAGCGCGGACTGTTTGTAGCGCACCTTGACGCGATGCGCGCTCAGGGTCATCAACAAATCCTTGTACTGTGCGAGCAGAGCGAAATTGCCCAACAGCTTGAGCGGAGAAAATGAGGGCGGGCGAATAATCTTCACGCGCCGCGCGCGCTCAGGCCGCGAGCCGTCAATGATTGCGTCTGCCAGGAGTTCAGAATCCATCTTTTTGAAATTATGAATTTTGAGTTTTGAATTTTGAATTAAGAGAAACTGCTTTCAATTCAAGATTCAAAACTCAAAATTCATAATTGCCTTCACGTTGCCTTGTAAAAATGTTTGCCGTAGAAGAAGCCCGCCAGGTCCCACATGGCAAGCTCGCCCGAAAAACGTTGTGCCGGGTCAACTGTTCCGCGCCGCGCAAAGCGCGCTGCCTTCAAGAGTCCGCGCGCCGCGCTTCCATAAAGATGGCGCGGCACGCCAAGCAAATAGGTCACAGGCGCACGGTGTTCTCTGTCTCTGACGCCCAAAGAGACGGCACGCCAGAAGCACCAGCGACGATGATACCTCTTCGTCAGCCGCTCCGGCGGAATATAATGGTAAATCACAAGGTCCGGGAGATACAGCCCGCGCGCGCCTGCGGCCAGCAGTCTCTCCGTCATGTCTTCATCTTCGACCGAGAGAAGACGATTGCCCTTGCGCCCCAGAGAGGTCGAATAGTTGCCGACCTTCTTGAGCATTGAGCGACGAATAACGGCGTTACCGCCCATCAGAACGCCATCGTAATTTTCGCCGTAAACTTTCACTTCGTCGCCGGTTTCAATCCAGCCGATGACCGCCGGGTAATCTTTGGGCAACCAAGGGGGCTGCTCACCGCCCCAACGCGGCTTGCACGAGCCGCTGATGAAATCAATGTCGCTTGTGCTGAACGCCGAGTGCGCGCGCATGCACCAGCTTTCATCAATCTCTTCATCATCATCTATCATCCCGATTAACTCGCCATCGGTCGCAGCAATGCCAGCGTTGAGCGCGGCTGATCTTCCCTGCTGGCCTTCAAAGAGATAGTTGAAGAGAGAGCCGTGTCTTTCAATGTAGCTTTCGACGACCTCGCGCGTCTCATCCTTCGAGTTGTTGTCAACAACCGTCACGCGAACGCTCAAGCCTGCGGGCACGCGCGCTTTGACCAAACTATCAAGCGTGCGTTTGAGCAGTTCGCTGCGATTGTAGGTTGGGATGAGTACGTCTAAATTCATCTCTCTTGTAATAAACTGGATTCGCGCCCGTGTAATCTTGGAGAAGCGGCTCGCGGACCAGGCTCAGGTGATCTTCCGAGCCTTGGACTTTGGCGCGAAGACGGCAGTGGGCGTTGCGCTCACATACGTCGCGCTCAAAGCCGGGATAATGCTGACGGCTAGTATAACGTTCATCTCTTGTGGGTAATTAGTAAGGACGTGCGGCTCGCAGACATCCTCAAGATAACTCCTCACGCGGGGGGTTTTAGTCTTCAGACAACTACTGTCGCCATGAAGAGCGACATTCGGCAGGATTATTGTAGCAAACGAAAGTGAGGATTGTAATGTGTTATTTTTCGAGGCTGAGAAGGGCAAGGTTGAAGGCGGAAGGACGAAGGCGGAAGGCGAAAGCCAAGAGCGTAAGTGTTGAGCCTTTCTTTTCTTTCATCCTTCCGCCCTCATCCTTCCGCCTTGCTCTTCTCAGGGCTTTCGGTGGGAAAGCCGCGAACTCCTTCTGTTTGCCTTCTGATACTGGCTTCAAGGGTTTTGTCGTAACCCTGAGCCACGATTGCGAGCAAGGCGTTGGTTAACTTGTCACCCGTTGCAAAATTGAGTGATGCGGAGGATGAGTTGTTCAATTCTAAAGTGAAGTTATCAAAGAGAGCTTTCCCAGGGCTTTTTTCGGTTTGATACGTGCCCGCCTGCAACTCTATGTTGAGAGCAGTGATGGTGAGAGCGCGTTGTACCGTGCGCCGCACAGTCCAGTTAACGCCATCGCTGCTTGTCTCCCAGATAATTCTGTCCAAAGTATCGTGTCGCAGCCGTAGCCATTTATGCTGCGTCGCATCGTAAGGGATAGTCACCACAGTCATAGTCCCGCCAGCATCCTGTTGAAAGGCGAGCGTTCCATTTTCCACCTTGAAGCGATACCAGTTGTTGGCGTCAACCGAGAGCGTAAAGTTTGTCTCGGCGTGGGTC
>Ga0182001_10000324_pt1 | contig 10048 bp, 5 predicted proteins | sample BulsoiFelSFmetaG_FD_120485 | JGI IMG/M metagenome (GOLD analysis project Ga0182001, IMG submission 120485) | Bulk soil microbial communities from Mexico - San Felipe (SF) metaG | ecosystem: Environmental > Terrestrial > Soil > Agricultural land | place: Mexico: San Luis Potosi | collected... | reverse complement strand
TTGCGGAGGCGTCGTCGGAGGTGCTCGGCGAGGAAGGCCGGGGCAGAGGTGACATCGGTGCGCGAGGCGGCGACTTCGAGTTCGGTGGCGAGCAGTTGAGCGACCTCCTTCCAACGCGCCTTGTCTGCCGAAGAGGGTTCCCTGCCCGTGACTTTCCTGGCGGTCTGCTTGAGCACCGCGAGGAGGTCGGCGAAAGCCTCATCATCAGTTCTCTCAGTATTTGTCTTAAAAGAAGTCTTAAGGGAGTCGGTATCTTCTTTTGAATCAACAACTTGACTTAGACCACCTAAGGCCGAAAACTGGCCTAAGGGTAGGACCAAATTTTGGCCTAAGTCCCCCTCAGGTACCCTAAGGGTACCTTGGGTGGTCTGAGGTGGTCTAAGGCCATCCAATTCTTCCGGCACTCGCACCTCGTAAACTGAGCCTTCGTTGCTGCCTTTATCCCACTTGTGGATGATGAGCCCGACCGTGTTGAAGTGCCGCAGGTGCGCGGCGATGGTCTTGACGTTTCTAATCCCGGACCATTTGCTTAGCTCCCGCCTGGTGGCCTGTATGGTCTTCATAGGCACCACGGCGCCGAGAGTTCGGATGTACAGCGCGTCGTAAATCTTCTTACTAGATCCGGGGAAGAGCCCTGAAGGTAAGGCGTCGCGGTCCAGGCTATTCGCCCTCTTGTTGAAATCTCGGGCGGGCGCGATTTGCTCAGCTGGTGCGTCCGTGGGAGGCCGGGGGTCGTTGGAGGCCTTGGGTGGTCTAAGGTGGTCTAAGGCCACCTTGGGTGGGTCAAGGGAGGGGGGGGTGGTCAGTTCCTCCATCGTCAGAGACTCGACCTCTTCGGGCCGGCGCAGATTCCGGAACATATCGCCCTTGGGTCGGGGCGTACGGAGCGGTATCTGGAGCTTGTCCTTGGCCTCTCGTTTAGTCATTTAGCTTTCCCCTTTAGCACCCGGACCTTGGCTGAGATTTCCATGCGGGAAAGGAATTCGCGCGTCAGGCTCATGTAGTCCTCGCTGCCGCGGGAAGCCTGGGCGTATTCGTAGATGGACTGCCTGTAGGCGGGCGCGGCGATCAGGTGCGTGTTGCTGCGTATCAGGGTCTCGAAGAGCTTGTCGCCGAACATCGTCTGCGCCTGGGCGTAGGCTTCAGCGGAGGCAGTGGTGCGTGCGTCGAAGCGCGTAATTACGTAGCCCAGTATGTTCAGGGCGGGGTTAGAGCGGCGCACGCTCTTGACCGTCTCCTCCAGGTCCTGTGTGCCCTCGAAGGCGTAGTACTCGGCCGCGACTGGAATCAGCACGTGGTCGGAAGCCAGGAGCGCCTGGGTCACGACCACGCCGAGGCTTGGTGGGCAGTCAATGATGACGAAGTCGTATTCGGCGGCGAGGGAGGTGAGGGCGTCCTTGAGCCGGAAGAGGTCGTCGAACTGCCCGCTCTTCTCAAGTCTCGCCAGCCGAATGTGAGCCGCCGCCAAGTCCAGATTGCCGATGTGTGTCTCGTAAACGGCCGCGCCGAAGGGGAGCCCATCGCCCTTGTTGTCGATGAGCACGTTGGCTAAGGTGTTCTGGATCATGTCCGGGGTGAGGAACGTCCTGGTCAGGTTGCACTGTGAGTCAAGGTCGATCATCAGGACCCGGAAGCCCTCAATCGCCAGCCCGGCCCCCAGGTTGACGGCCGTAGTCGTCTTGCCGACGCCCCCCTTCTGGTTCGCGATTGCGACAACTTTGCTCATGCGGCCTCCCTCCTGCGCCACTCAAGCGCCTCGACGGCGAGCCCGATGTACCTGGGGATCGGGTACACCCCGCGCTCCCAGCGGGATACGGTCATCTCGTCCACGTCGAGCAGCTCCGCCAGTTGCTCCTGTGAAAGGCCCAGCGCTTTGCGTCTCAGTCTTAGCTCGTGCGGCTCCATGAGGGCGGAGAGTAGACGCGGCGCCTACCTTTGTCAATAGAAAAATTTAGCGTTGATGTCGCCGGACGGGGAGGGAAGTGTAGCGAGAAGAAATCTTTAGAAGGATAAAGTGGCCGGTACGCCGGGCGCAGAAGTTGGCTGCCGTAGGAGAACTTGAGCCGGTCCAGCCGCTCACTCAGGCGTGGGCTGATAAGTGTAGAGTCGGCGCGCGGCCTGGCGCGTAAAGTTGAGTGGATTAGCGGGGCGGGGGACATGAGAGCAGGAAGTGGGCAATGAAAGGCATCGCCGGAAGGGCGCGGCATCGACAGGTCAGGTTATTAATGGTGTCGGCTGCATGGCGTTGTTAGCCGGTTAGTTCAGGGCAAGGACGGGTGAGGTCTTTGTACCACAGTAGTTGGGTCTCGCCCGGCAGCCCGGGGTAGGCCGACCGATTGACCACGCCGAGCACGCAGCTGCGCCGCATGTAGAACCTGCACGCCGGCACGTTAACGTTCTGCGTCTCGACCTTCAGGCGCCGGCATCCCTTGGCCTCGGCCCAAGCTTCGGCGGCCCCGAAGAGCGCGGAGCCGACCCCCTGCCCGCGGGCTTCGGGCGACACCCGGATGTCCCAGAGGACGGCCAGGTCGCGGCGGCCCTCCAGCATGTCGAGGCCGGGGGTGTCGAAGGCGACGGCCGCGCCGCCGACGAGCCTGCCGCCTTCGCTCGCCGCCAGCAGCCCCCAGTTCGAGATGTCGAAAATCTCCGCCCACCGCGAGGGGCCTTCCCCGAGGGCGTCATAATCCTTCACGTAAGGGGCGTCGAGGGCGCGCTCCGTCAGAACGAAGCCGCCGCCCTCGCCTACATCAGCAACGTCGAAGACCGATGACACCTCGAAGGCGATAGAGACCGAGGCGTACTCCCGGAGGACTGTCGCGGACTCCTCACTGACTTCGACTCTCATACGGCGACCTCCGCGGGCGGGTCTCTCGTGATAATTATGAAGGGCGCGGTGGCGTAGGAAGCTGCCGCGCCCTTCATGTTATCGAGGCAACCCGAGTGGTTATCGAGGCAACCCGAGTTGAGTTATTGCCCGAACCTCTGTCGGTATTCCGTCGAAGTGATGAAGGCTTTGACCAACTCGGCCTGCACGAAGTTGCCGTTGAACTTTTCCAGGTTGCCGAGCCAGAAGTCGAAGCCGGTGTGGTCAATGTCCGGCCCGGTGTTCGGGTCGCGGCGCAGGTATCCGAAGTACTGCATCAGGACGAAGGCGCGGTTCTTCTCCGCTTGCTCAAGCGTCGGGTCCTCGGCCACCTTGCGCAGCACGGAGGCGCGGCCGGCCGCCGTGTTGTTCGCCGTCAGCTCGTCGATTAGGGCCTGCCGCTCCGAGGCGTCGAGCGGGCTGCCGGCCCGTCCGTTGAGACGGTCGACGTACTGCGTCGGCGTCATCGAGAGCGGGAAGGCGTCGATGAAACGTTGGCGTTGGACAAACTCCTGCGTGAAGGCGACCTTGTTGGCCTCCAACTGCTCCTCCCAGCCGGGCGCGAGCACGACGACGCCGCTGCCGATGCGCTGCGTGTCGGATAGGAACTCCTTGAAGCGGATGATGGGCACCTGTAGCTGGTGCGTGCCGCCGAAGGTCGAGGTGCCTGTGGCGTCGCCGTAGGCCGACTTGTAAATCCTCTCCACGAGGTAGCCCGTCTGCTGGAACTCGATGGAGAGGAAGAAGGCGCCACTGACGTTAATCCGATTGACCTCGCGACACTGCGCGTCCTCGCCGCAGGAGTCGATGACGTTGCCCCAGTGGTTGAGGCCCGCGTTGTCCGGCAGCCGGGAGAAGAAGTCGAGGTAGTGCTGGCGGACGAAGAAGCGCGTACCGTCGGCCGGGTTACCCTCCTGCGGGAAGTCGTCGTCGTCCTGAATCGTTAGCGTGCTGCTCGCGGGCGACGTGAGCACGGCGCCCGACGCGCCGCTGAGCGTGAGGCTGAACGTCTCGGAGCCCTCCTGGTGCGCGTCGTTGGTCAGCAGCACGCGGACGGCCTTGCTCGACTCGCCGGGCGCGAAGCGGAGCGTGCCGAGCGCGGTCGTGTAGTCGGAGCGCTCGGACGCGGTGCCGTCCGCCGTCGCGTACTCGACGGTAGACGCGACGGAGAGGTCGCCCGTGCGGGTGACGTTGAAGAGAACGGAGCCGTTAATCTCAGGCACCGTGAGCGCGGACGAACTGACGTGGACGCCGGTCGGGACGGGCGCGGTCGCAGAGACGAGCGCGGTCTGGACGATGTAGAGCTTGTGGTCGAGGCCCGCGCCGATGCTCGACGCAGCGCGCACCGCCAGCCCGTTCGCGCCCCAGCGCACGAGCCGCGACGGCGTCCCTACGAATGGCAGCGTCACGCGCCCGACGGGCACGAACGTCGTCAGGTCGTAGGCGGTGATGGTGATGGGGTTGTTGGTGCCGAACTCATTCCCCGTCGCGTAGAAGGCGCGGTTGAGCGCGGTGTCGATGACGAACGCGCGGCCGAAGGCGGAGGTGTTGAACTTGCCGAGCGGCGTGCCCGTGGCCGGGTTGAGGACCTGGCCCTGCGAGGAGTAGAGGAGGCCGTTGCGGAACTCGATTGCCGGCCCGAACTTGAAGGGGGCCGTGCTGACTACGGTCGCGCCCGACGAGTCCACGGCGATGACCTTCAGGCCGGTGTCGTTGCTGCCGCCGTAAAGCGTCGAGGGCGACGCGGAGAAGGCGAGGTGTGTGCTGCCTTCCAAATGTCCCGGCGTCGTCTTCGACAGTTGCACGCCGTTCTCGAAGATGGCGACGCCCTTCTGCGGCGGACTTGAGCCGCTGTAGCGCGCCACGGCGACCATGTTCGAGTTGCCGGGCGCGACGGCGAGGTCGCCCGCGAACATCTGACTGCCGAAGCTGGATTCGAGGCCCAGCGAGATGTCAGGCCCGAGGGTCTGCGTGGCGATGTCGAAGCGGCGGATGGCGCCGGGGCCGATAGGGAAGTTGATGCCGTTGTAGCCGAGGTAGAGCACCAGGCCGTCGTCCGAGAGCGCGAGTTTGTCGGGCTCTGTCCCGGCGCCGGTCGAGACGGACGTGCCGAGCGCGCCCGTCGCGGGGTCGATGGGCGTGATGCTGTCGCCGCGCGGGGCTCCGGTGGTGCCGGAGACGCTCGCGTAAAGCCTCTGCGTCGCGGCGCTGTAGACCACGTCCCTGGCCGGCAGGTCGACCTGCCTGACGAAGGTCGGGAGCTGCGGGGTCGGCGTCGGCGTCGGCGTCGGGGCGGGCGTGGGCGTCGGGGCCGGGAAGTCGCCCGGGCCGATGAGCGCGCTCTGGATGAGGTGGACGTGCGACTGCGTGCGGAACGCGAGGCCGTTCGTCCCCCACCGGAGGAGGCTCGAATAATCGGGCGACAGACCCTCTACCGCCACGGACTTGAACTGGACGGGGATTTCGCCGAGCGGCAGAAACGTGTCGATGTCGAAGACGCTGAGGCGGATGTGGCCCGAGGCGAGGATGAAGAAGTAGGCGCGTTTGAGGGCGGCGTCCACGGTCACGAGGACGGGTTGCCCGCCCGTCTCGCCGAGCGTGAACGTCCCCTTCAGCTCGCCCGTCTCGGGGTCGATGACCGCGCCGTTCGAGGCGTAGAGCCGGCCGTCAGCGAACTTGATCGCGCCGCGCCCGCCCGAGCCGGGGGAGCCGTCGGACGAGACGCCCGCGGCGCTGACGGCGTGACGGCGGATGAACGAGCCGAGGGCCGAGCCCGAGCTATAGATGCGAGCGGGCGACGGGAACTCGATGTCCGTGCCTGCGCCGTCGCTGTCGTTGGGGCGCTTGACGCCGTCGTCGTAGACCGAGAGGCTGGTCGAGCTGTTGAAGGCGGTGGTGATGCGGGAGACGGCGACCGTGCCCGGGCTGCCCGGCATCGCGGCGAGGTCGGCGACGGAGTAGAAGCCGTCCGAGATGGGGTTCGCCGGCGAGGTGCCCAGAGGGAATTGCAACCCGGCCGTCTGCGTCGCCGTGTCGAAACGCCGGACGGAGAACGAGCCGTTGAGCCCGACGTAAAGTGTGCGGCCGTCGTCGGCGAGAGAGAGCTTGGTCGGCTCGCTGCCGACGAAGACCGGCGTCCCGACCGTGCCGGCCGCCGGGTCGAAGGACGTGACGCTGTTGCCCGAAGGCCCGGCCGCCGAAGGCTGGCTCGCGTAGATGGTCTGCGTGGAAGGCGCGACGGCGAGGTCTTTCGTGACGAGTGGCAAGTGGCGGACGCTCGCGTCGACGGTGGCGGGCGTCGGCGTCGGCGTCGCGGCCGGCGTCGGCGTCGGCTCGGGCACGGGCTCGGCCGAGGGGACGAGCGCGGTCTGGATCAGGAAGAGCTGGTTGTTGTTCGTGCGGAACGCGAGGCCGTTCGCGCCCCAGCGCACGAGGCTCGTCGGCGTGCCGATGACGCCGCCGATGGCGATCTCGCCGACGGGCGTGAAGGTGTTGATGTCGTAGGCGCGCAAGATCACGGGGTCGCTGTTGTGAGTCACCCCGTTGACGATGAAGAACGCGCGCCCGGCAGCCGCGTCCACCACGAAGGGGCCGAAGCCCGCGTTCGGGAAGGTGCCGGCGAGCGCGTCGGTCGTCGGGTTGTAGACCTGCCCGCGGTCGTTGTAGAGGAGGCCGTTCGCGAACTGCAACTCGCCGCCGAAGGTGAACGAGGTCATGCCGGCGGAGTTTACGCCCGACGCGTCCACGGTCATCTTCACGAGGAAGCCGCCGCCTTGAAAGCCGCCGTAGAGGGTCGAGGCGGTCGCGCCGAAGGCGAGGTGGGAGGGGCCGGTCCCGAAGGTGCCCGCGACGTTCGGCCGCCGCACCCCGTTGTCGTAGACGGCGACGCCCGCGCCCGGAGAGTTGAACGACGATGTGATGTGCGCCACCGCGACCGCGTTCGGGTCGCCGGGCACGATGGCGAGGTCGCCGGCCGTGAAGTTCGCGCCGGGCGCCTGGTCGGAGCTGAGCCTGAACTGCGTGCCGGCCGTGTGCGTCGCCACGTCCACGCGGCGGACCGACGCCGAGCCGTCGATGCCGACGTAGACGGTCTGCCCGTCGTCGGAGACGGCGACCTTGTTCGGCTCGCTGCCGACGAAGACCGAGGCGCCGAGCGCCCCCGTCGCCGGGTCTATCTCTGTGACGGAGTTGCCGCCCGCCCCGGCGCGCGAGGGCACGCTCGCGAAAAGCTTCTTCGAGTGCTTGTCGTAGGCGATGTCGTTGACCGGCAGGTTGAGCACCCTGACGAAGGGCGCCGCGGACGCCTGCGCGGGCGCGCGACGCGCCGCCGAGGCCGGCGGGGCGGGCAGCAGGTTCAGTATCAGCGACGCGAGCAGCAGGACCGCGGCGCGCTTACGCGAGGCGTTGGGAGGAAGTGGGGCGTACATTGTGACCTCTCGAATTGGGGCGGGGCGACATCAAAGGACTTCCACCCGGAAGGTCGGGCGGAGTCGTAAGCAGGTCGGCGAATCCGTGTCTGAAGTGGCCGTCCGCCGGGGAGGCTGAGTAGGCTTTGGGCGAAAGACCGCAGCTAGGTTAAATGTCCGCGCGGCTTCTGTCAAAAGATGTTGTCGCGGCAATCCATTTTCTGACGCGCGCCCGAACGCCGGATGGACAAAAGGATGTAGACACGCTACATGGCCGGGGTGTAGAATATCTACATGCCTAAAGAGACTCGTTACCGCAACAGGATAGAGCTGCTTCAGGGGACGCTCGACCTGCTCGTCCTCCAGACGTTGCAGTGGGGGCCACAGCACGGCTACGGCATCAGCCAGGCCATCAGGGCCAACTCCGGCGACGTGCTGCGCGTCGACACCGGCTCGCTCTACCCGGCGCTGCACAGGCTGGAGCGGCAGGGCTGGGTCAGCTCCGACTGGAAGGTCTCGGACAACAACCAGCGCGTCAAGGTCTACCGGCTCACGGCCGAGGGTAAAAAGCAGCTCGCGTCCGAGCGCTCGCGCTGGGAGCAGCTCTCGGAGGCCATCGCCCGCGCGCTGAACCCGCGGGGGGAGGAGGGTGGGGCGTGAGGTTATCGGGGCGGCGGCGCGATGACGATTTGGACGAGGAGATACAGGGCCACCTGCGGATGGCGATACGGGAGCGCGTGGAGCGTGGCGAGACGCCCGAGCAGGCGCGCGCGGCGGCGCTGCGGGAGTTCGGTAACGTGGGGATGGTCAAGGAGGTCACGCGAGGGGTTTGGGGCCGCGCGTGGCTCCGACAGTTCGCACAGGACCTGAAATATGGGCTGCGCATGATGCGCCGCGAGCTTAAGTTTACCTCCGTCGCCGTCCTCACCCTCGCGCTCGGCATCGGCGCCTGCACGGCCATCTTCAGCGTCGTGGACGCCGTGCTGCTGCGCCCGCTCCCGTACCCGGAAGCCGAAAAACTCCTCAGCATCAGAGAGGTTGATGCCAAGGGCAGGCAGATCACTTTCGCCGAGCCGAACTTTCTGGACGTGCGCGCGCGCAACCGCACGCTCGAAGCGGCGGCGGAATACAACGCCGGTTTGACGACCGTTCTCGGTGGCAGCGAGCCGGTGCGCACGAGCGTCGCTTTGGTGTCGGGCGACTTTTTCAAGGTGCTCGGCGTGCAGCCCGCGAACGGCCGTGGCTTCTCGCCGGAAGAGGCGAGGGCCGGCGGCGTTCCGGTGGCGGTGGTCAGTCAGGGCTTCTGGCAAAGGCTGCTCGGCGGGCGGAACGACCTGGCCGCGACGCCGCTTCGCATCGGCGACACCAGTTATACGGTCGTGGGCGTCATGCCGCCCGGCTTCAACTTCCCGAGGGACGCGGAAGTCTGGGTGCCGATTGAGTTGTCGCCTTCGACGCCTTCGCGCACGTCGCACGGAAAGCGCGTCATCGCGCGCCTGCGCGACGGCGTGACTCTCGAACAGGCGCGCGCGGACCTGAGCACGATTGGCAAACAGCTCAGGCAGGAGAACCCGGCGGACATCGACTTAGTCGACGTGGCGGCGATGCCTTTGAAGGAGGCGATGGTCGGCGAGGTCGGGAAGAGTCTGCTGGTGATTCTGGCGGCGGTGGGCTTTCTGCTGCTCGTGGCCTGCACCAACGTCGCCAACCTGTTGCTCGCGCAGGCGACGGCGCGGCAGCACGAGTTCGCCGTGCGCACGGCCCTGGGAGCGACACGCAGGCGGCTGGCGCGCCAATTCGTCGCAGAGAATCTGACGCTGTCGCTGCTGGCCGGCGTCTTCGGCGTGCTGCTCTCGTTCTGGGGCGTGGACGCGCTGGTCGGCCTGAACCGCAGCAGCCTGCCGCGCTCCGACGAGATCGGCGTCAACGTGCGCACGCTGGCTTTAACTTTCGCGCTCTCGACGCTGGTGGCGGTGGCGCTCGGCCTCGTGCCGCTGCTGCGTCTGCGCAAGCACGACTTGCAGGAGGGTTTGAAAGAGTCCGCGCGGCGGCAATCAGCCAACGCCGCGAGCCGCGGCCTGCGCTCGCTGCTGGTGGTGACGCAGGTCGCTCTGACGATGGTGCTGCTGGTCGGCGCGGGCCTGCTCGTCAAGAGCTTCCTCAAGGTGCTGGAGGTCGACCCGGGCTTCCGCACGGAGAGCGCCGTGGCGATGGAGATTTCTTTGACCGACGAGCAGGCGCAGCGCCGCGCGGGCTTCTACCAGCAGGCGCTCGAACGCGTGGCGGCGTTGCCCGGCGTCACGGCGGTCGGCGGCGTCAACGGCCTGCCGATGACCGGCGGCGCGGCCAACGGCCAGTTCCTCATCGACGATAACCCGGCGCTTAAGGGGTACGGCGAATTTCGCGTCGCCAGCCCCGGCTACTTCGACGCGATGAGCATACGCCTCGTGCGCGGGCGCCTCTTCGACCAGAACGACGGCGCAAACACGCCGCAGGTCGCGCTCATCAGCGAGTCGCTGGCGCAGCAGTATTGGCCGGACGAAGACCCGCTCGGCAAGGGCATCCAGTACGGCAACATGGACGGCGACAAGCGGCTGCTGCGCGTGGTCGGCGTGGTCGGCGACGTGCGCGAGTTCGGGCTGGAGGCGGGCGCGCGCCCGACGACTTACGTCCACTATTTGCAGCGGCCGGGTCAGGCCTGGGAGTTCACCATCGTCACGCGGACACGGGGAGACGTGCAGACGTTGATTCGGGCGATGCGCGATGCGGTGCACACGCT
>Ga0182001_10000323_pt1 | contig 10049 bp, 8 predicted proteins | sample BulsoiFelSFmetaG_FD_120485 | JGI IMG/M metagenome (GOLD analysis project Ga0182001, IMG submission 120485) | Bulk soil microbial communities from Mexico - San Felipe (SF) metaG | ecosystem: Environmental > Terrestrial > Soil > Agricultural land | place: Mexico: San Luis Potosi | collected... | reverse complement strand
GGGATTGTTGGCGTCGGCGTTGCCGCTCTTTTCGAGAATCACCCAGCTTCCGGGCCGAGCCTCGTGGGAGTCGTCCCTGTCATTCGACTCTGAATGGGCCGCTTCTGGGCTCTCGCCGTCTAGCCTCTGCCAGGCGACGAACTCGCGGCCCGTGCGGTAGAAGATAATGTCGCTCGGGACCGTCAGCTCGACCTGCTTGCCGAAGACCCAGCCGGCCGGGGCGGGCGAGATCGAAGGGGGCAGGCGGACTTTGTACCAAAGCTCGTTCGGCTCTCCGGGCTCCTTCTCTTCCCTGTCGCGTCGCCTGCGCGGGGAACCCTGGTCGGCGGTGCCTGCCTTCGGCGCGTCGTCGCTTTCGGCGTTTTCGAGAGACTTGGGACGCGGGACGCGCTTCCAGCCGACGATCTCGAACTTAGCGCCGCTCTCAAGCTTCATCAGGATATTGTCGTTATTGTTCCTGTCGGGCGAGAACCTGATGTTGGTGCTGGCGCGGAGCTGGCCGGAGGCCTGGGCGGGGACGCCCTCGTCCTCCCCCGCGAGCTTACGCGAGCGTTCGACCATCTCCTGCGAGATGACGTTGCGGCCCTCTATCCAGCCTTCGACGGGCTCGGCGTCGCGCGTGCGTACGCGCAGCCAGCGCTCGCCGGTGTCCTGTGCGGTAACGGTGTCGAGAACGTCGAGGGCGTCGCCGCGAACAACTTCTTTAAGGTCGGCGGCGACGATGGCGGTCGAGCTGCGCACCTGTGCGCGCCGTGCGATGACGACGGCGGTCTCCTCCTGCGCGGTCAGCGTGGCGCAGCCGCAGAGCGCGGCCAGCAGGATTGTTAAGAGGGCGTGTTTATAGAGCTTCATTCAGGAAGAATTTCCTTAGTCGATGTATGCGGGAGAGAAGGCTTCAGGGCGCGGGCCGCCTCGTGCGTTGGAGAAGCCTGTGCGCTTCCGCGTCCTGCTTCTCATTGTAACCCAATTTGCGGAGCAACTCCCGCTGGGCGCGGTCGGGCGAGGCGACGACGGCGAGGCGGGTTCTGACGCCCCCCGGCTCGATTGTCAGACCGTAGGGCGCGAGGGCCGCGGCCAATTCGACGGGCGCGGCCCCTTCGACGTAGCGGCCCGTGAAGTCACGCATGCCGGGCACGCCGCTAAGGATGTCGATGACGGCGCGGTTACCTTCCTGTCTCGCGGCGCCTGGGCCGTGGCGTTGGAAGAGTTGGCGGTAGACATCTTCCAGAGAACTTTTGCCGGCGGTCCGGCGCATCAATTCGAGGTCGTAGAGGGCGGCGACGAGCATGCCCTTGTGATAGATGAAGGCGTTGGCGCCCGACCAGCGGCGGCGCGACGCTTCGGGCAGAGAGGTCTCAGCGGCGCCGCGCGCGCCCTTGTAGCCGTCGAAGGCGCGGCCGACGGCTTCGAGGTAGTTTTGGAAAGTCAGTTGGCCGCGTCGCAGGCCGACGCGCAACGCCTGATAGTTGGTGAAGCCTTCGTAAAACCAGTCGTACTGGCCTTCGAGCGCGAGGGCGTTCGGCACCCAGAGGTGGAAAAGCTCGTGCGAGAGCGCCCCGTTCAACTGCGCGAGCGCGGCGAGCTTCGAGGGCAGACGCCCGGAGATGAGGGTCACGGTGCCGCCGCGCGTCTCGGCGTTCCAGACGTTCCCGGCGACGCCCACGGGCGGCGGGAGCAGCGCCAGCATCGTCATTTCGCGCGGGAGCGCGCCCGTCACTTTCAGGTAAATCTCCAGAATATCGCGCGCCGCATCGGCCGCCTCGTCGTCGCCGAAGGCCCATTCGCCGGTCGTCACGAAGGACAGGTTCAGGCGGCCCGCGCGCAGGGCCTTCGCCCTCAGGCCGCGGCCGACGGCGAAGACCGCCTCCTCGACTTCGGAGACGGCGTAGACGCCGCGGGGGTCTTCGCGCTCGGCGGCGTGGACGGCCCAGCCGGGCGGCAGCTCGAAGCGCACGCGCGCGGCCGTCAGACGAAGCGGAAGCAGGTCCCCCAGCATCAGCAGTCCGCGGCCGGACGCGAGCCAGGAGGCGTGCGCGGCGTCGGCGACGAAGGCCGGCGAGTCGAGCTTCACGTCGTAGGCGAAGCGCGTCGCTTCCCTTTCGGAGGTGAACTGGCCGGGGGCGATTTGGCGCGCGGGGACGGGCGAGCCGGCCGCGTCGGAGAGCGAGAGGTTTTCGACGCGCGCGGCGAGGCCGAAGGCGCTCGCGTGGCTGTTGCGGAAGGACCAGGCGGTCGCGGCCTCGCCCCTCTCGCCTTCGACGCGCACGCGCGCCGGCGCCTCGGAAAGCAGCGTGACTTTAACTTCGGCCGGCCGCGCCTCGGCCGCGACGACGGCGCATGAGAGAAGTGCTATCAGGGCGCAAAGTCGCCCGGCGTTTTTCATAAGTTGTTGGCTGAAATGCTTCGCGCCTCCGCGCCTCCGGCGTTGAGACAAAATCTCACGCGGAGGCGCGAAGGCGCAAACTGCGGGGGCGCTTCAGAAGAAGCGCAGCGTGTAGGTGACGCGGACGCCGCGGCCGATTTCGGGCGCGAGGTCCTTGATGAAGGAGAGGTGGTTGCGGTAGAGGCGGTCGCCGAGGTTGAAGGCGTTGACCGAGATGATCTGCGCGTAGTGCTGGTGCGCGAAGGTGTAGGAGCCGACGAGGTTGAAGAGCGTGTAGCCGGCCGTGCGCGTCTCGGTCGTGAAGGTTCGGTCCTGGTCCTTGACGAAGACGACTTCGGGCCGCAGGTTCAGGCCGCCGCGGCGCCAGTCGAGCCCGACGCGCCCGCGCATGGGCGGGATGCGTGGCAAAGGCGTTCCCGTGTCTTTCAGCTCGGCGCGGACGTAGTCGTATGCGAAGTTGAGCCAGAGGTCTCGGCGCGCTTCGACTTCGAGGTTCAGCTCGGTCCCCGTAAAGCGGCTGTCGGCCTGGTCGTAGAAGGCTTCGACGAGGTTGTCTTCGATGTTGCCGGTGGGGGCGAGGAAGACGAAGTCTTTGATGTTGTAGACGAAGAAGTTGGCGTCGGCGCGCAGGCGCCGCGTCTCGTGGCGGAGCGAGAAGTCTAGGCCGTCGTTGCGCTCGCGCGTGAGCAAGGGGTTCCCGATCTCGAAGGTCAGGTTCCCGAGGTGCGGGCCGTTGTTGTAAAGCTCTTCGAGCGCGGGCGCGCGGTAGCTGTGCGTGTAGTTGGCGACGAAGGCGCCGCCCTCCCAGAGCCCGAAGCGGACGCCGGCCGCGCCCGAGAAGCCCGTGAAGGAGCGGTCCGGGCCTTCCTCGGGCCTGTAGGCGTTGTGCTCGACGCGGCCGCCGAGCTGGAAACGGACGCGCTCGAAGTCGATGGACTGGAGGCCGAAGACGGCGAAGTTGTTCTGCACGGTCGGCGGCGCGAGCGCCTCTTCGCCTTCGGAGACGTAGTCGCGGTGGAAGCCGGCGAAGCCCCAACTGCCCGTGAAGCGGCCGGCCCTCCGCTGGTCGAAGACGCCGCGGTAGGAGAGGTGCTTGTTGGTGAAGCGCGTGCCGACCTCCTCGCCCTCAAGCTCGCTGTGCGCGTAGTCGCTGTAGCCGACGGTCATGCGGAAGCCGTTGACGAAGCCCGACAGGTCGCGGAAGCCGCCGTTGAACTTCAGGTCGTGGCGCCGCGCGCGGATGCTCACGTCCGAGCCCAGTTCCTCGCCGCCGCTCTCGAAGAAGGAGGCGAAGGGGATGCCGTAGCGGCGCCGGTCGTAGCCGTAGGTGAAGCTGGCGAAGTTTTTCTCGCCGTAGTGGCCGAAGCCGAGGGTGCCGCCGCCGTTGCGCGTGAAGGTCTGCTCGATGCGGCCGAGCGGCGTGTCGTAGTCGCCCGTGCGCTGGAGCGTGCCGTTGCCCCAGAGCATCCACTGGCGCGTGCCGTACTCGACGCCGCCCGACGCACCGCCCTGATTGTTCGTCGTGGCGCCGACGCCGGTGAAGTAGCCGCGCCAGCCTTCGTGCGCGTAGTCGTGGCCGGTGACGGCGTTGACGACGCCGCCGATGGCGCTGCTGCCGTAGAGCAGCGTCGCGGGGCCGCGCACGACCTCGATGCGTTCGAGCGAGAGCACGTCAACGGGCTCGGCGTGGTCGGCCGACTGCGAGGCGAGCGAGCCCGTCGAGGCGCCGTCCTGCGTCACCTGCACGCGGTCGCCGTCGAAGCCGCGCACGACCGGTCGCGAGGAGCCGGGGCCGAACGAGCGCTTGGCGATGCCCGGCTCCTCTCCAAGACCTCGCCGATGGACGGGTGGCTCTCCTGCGCCAGCCGGATGGAGTCGACCGTGTTCACGGACTGGAACGACTCGAAGACGGACTCCTCAGAGCCCGTCGCCGTGACCGTCACCTCTTCCCTGACCCCCGCCAGACGCATCTCGAAGTCGAGCGTCACGGAGGCGCCCGCGCCGACCGTCACCCGCTGCGTCTGGTCCGGGAATCCCTCCATGTGCGCCAGGACCGTGTAGGTGCCCGGCGGGACGTTCTGAAACTCGTAGGCGCCGTCCCCGTCCGTCTCGGTCGAGCGCCGCAGTTGGACGAGGTTGACGATGACGTTGTGCAGCGGCGTGCCGCCCCCGGCGAGCTTGATAGTGCCGCGCACGGTGGCGCCGCCCGACTGCGCCTGCCGGAAAAGCGACCCGCGAAACCCTTCGTTCGCGGACGACGTGGCCGGCAGCGCCAGCATTAAGACCGACAGCAGGGCTGCCGTGAGACTTCTTCTCGGCTTCATTTATGACTCCTGTTATTCCTTCTATAAAGACCGGCCATCAAGACCGGCGTTTTTGATAGGTGAGCCCGCGCCGACGCCCCGGCAAAAGCCGGCGCGTGAAACAATCGGCGCCCGGACGAGTGAATTAAGCACCTCGCCGGTCGGGCTGTTTACGTCAGAGTTATTCTGTTAGGTGAGAGGGGGCGCGCGGCCCTGTCTTAAGAGCGGGTGTGTGTCGGAAGTCGCTACGGCATGACGGCCGGCGTAGCCTTCGGCGGGTGAGGCCGGGACGACGAGCCGCGGGCCGGACGGCCTGTGGTCCGAGACGAATTGACGCTGGAGCCGGCACAGGACGCATTGCAGGTGCCCTTGCGCCTGCGAGCCGCCGTCGGCCTCGTCCCGGTGCGCCGAGACGGGCGACTCTCCGGCCTGCGTCGAGACGCGGTGGAAGTGGGTCGCGCCGGCAAAAACGGCGTGCCCGAAGACGAGCAGCAGCACCAGCGCCCTCAAGCTGAGAGTGGCGCCCGCCCTCCTTCGTACAGTGTTCCGTCCGGCGTTCAAAATCCTTCGACTTTCCCGAGGCTGTGTGATTTGTCGCAGACTATAGCACCGCCCGGCGCGACTCGGAAGCGGCGGCGCGGCAGGAACCGCGCGCGGCCCTTTCACGTACTAAGAGCCAAAGACAACACGGGCCGGCCGCCTCGCGGGGCGGACGCGACCGTTGACACCCCGCGCCGCGCGCCGATAAAATGGCGCTTCTCAAAGGGGCAGGCGAACCCGACTACAGAGGTGCTGACTGTGACTCTCATCAAAATCATCATCATCGCGCTTGCCGTCATCCTGAGCTTGTTCTTCTTCGGCCGCTTCCTGTTTTAGACGGCCCGCGGCATGAACCCTACCCGACGGGCGGCGCCCCGCAACCTTCCGCGCTGCCCGCTTCTTCTCTGTCTAGCCCTGACAGTCTTAGTTTGTCCTGCGGAAGCACTCGCGCAGGGTGAGACGGCCCGCGAGGACGACGAGGTTGTCCGCGTCAGCTCGGACCTCGTGGCCGTGCCCGTTTTCGTCACGGACCGGCGGGGCCGGCGCGTCGGGGGACTCTCGCGCGCCGACTTCGAGGTGAGAGACAACGGGCGGCCGGTCGAAATCTCCTACTTCGCCGCCGGGGCCGAGCGGGTGGCGATGCTCTTTCTGCTCGACGCCTCGGGCAGCGTCCGCGAGACCGTCACGCAGCAGCGCGAGACGGCGCTCGCCCTCTTCTCCCGCTTCGGCCGGCGCTCGCGCGTCGGCGTCATACAGTTCCGCGAAACGCCGGAGCTTACGCAGCCGCTCACGAACGACCTCGACGCCGCCCGCCGCGCCTTCAGGATAGAAGCACTCCCGGACCGGCGGACGGCCATCTTCGACGCCGCGCTCGCCGCGCTGCGCGCCTTCGGACCCGCCGAACGCGGGACGGCCGAGCGCCGCATCGTCGTGCTCGTGAGTGACGGCCTCGACACGGCGAGCGCCGCCCGCGCGCGCGAGGTAATCGCGCAGGCGCGGGCCGGCGGCGTCTCCTTCTACGTCATCCACGTCCCGCTCTACGAGCCGCGCGGCGAACGTCTCGCGCCGCGGCGTCCGTCGAAGGGCTTCAAAGAACTGGCCGAGCAGACCGGCGGGCAGTATTTCGCCGTCGGCGACGCCGCCTCGGCCCTCAGCCCTCACGCCGAGCACGACCTGCGCCCCGTCTTCCGCGCCATCGCCGAAGACCTCGCGGGCCAGTACGTCCTCGGCTACCACGCCAGCGCCGCAGACCCCTCGCCCGGCCTTCATCGAATCGAAGTCCGGCTGCGCTCGCCCGCCAGCCGGAAGGTTCGCCAGCTACGCGAAGGCTACGAGCACAGGGCGCCGCCGCATGACTCGGGGCCGCAAATCAACTAAACTGCCCGCATCCGCTCTGAAACCATTTTCATCCGCGAACGGCAATCATGACCGAACAAAATCCTTCCGGACTCCGCCCCGTGCGAAGGGCGCTGCTGAGCGTCTCGGACAAGACGGGCCTCGTCGATTTCGCGCGCACGCTCGCGGGCTTCGGCGTCGAGATTCTGAGCACCGGCGGCACGGCCGGGGCGCTGCGCGAGGCCGGCTTGACCGTGCGCGACGTGTCGGACGTGACCGGCTTTCCGGAGATGTTGGACGGGCGCGTCAAGACCCTGCACCCGCGCATCCACGGCGCGCTGCTCGCCCTGCGCGACGACCCCGCGCACGCCGGCTCGCTCGAAGAGCACGGCATCGAGCCCATCGACATGGTCGTCGTCAACCTCTACCCGTTCGAGAAGACGGTGGCGCGCGGGGGCGCGACGCTCGAAGAGGCCGTCGAGCAGATAGACATCGGCGGCCCGGCCATGATCCGCTCGGCCTCGAAGAACTACCGCGACGTGGCCGTCGTCGTCTCGCCCGACGCCTACCAACGGCTCTCCCAGGAGATGTCCGACAACGGCGGCGCACTCTCTTTAAAGACGCGCGAGGCACTGGCCCGGCAGGCGTTCCAGCGCACGGCCCTCTACGACATGGCAATCTACGCCTACCTGCAAATGGGGGCGCAGGCCACGCCCTCCGCGGGCGCGGGCGGCATCGGCGCCGCCGCCGGTACAGGAGGCATCAGCGCCGTCGCGGGCGGCTCCGGCCCGCCGCCCCAGCCCTTCGAGCACCCGCTCGAAGCCGACCGGCTCCCCGATTTCATGTCCTTCACCTTCAGGAAGGCGGCCGACCTGCGTTACGGCGAGAACCCGCACCAGAAGGCCGCGCTCTACGGGACCGAGGAACGGGGCGGCGTCGCGCGCGCCGAAGTGCTCGGCGGCAAGGAGATGTCCTTTAACAACTACGTGGACGCGGACGCCGCCTGGCAGCTCGTCTGCGACTTTGAAGAGACCGCCTGCGCCGTCATCAAGCACATGAACCCGGCCGGCGTCGCCACGGCCGCTAGCCCTGCGGAGGCTTACCGACTCGCGCTCGCCACCGACCCCGTCTCGGCCTTCGGCGGCATCGTCGCCTTCAACCGCGCCGTCGACGGCGGGGCCGCGCGCGCCGCCACAGAGATTTTCACGGAGGTCGTCATCGCGCCCGACTACACGGACGAGGCGCTCGAAATTTTAAAGACGAAGAAGAATCTGCGCGTCCTGCGCGCGGGCGAGGCGCGGGCGCCCGTCGGCCTCGACCTCAAGCGCATCACGGGCGGCGTCCTCACGCAGGAGCGCGACACGCGGCGGCTCTCGGCCTCGGACCTGAAAGTCGTCACGCGGCGCGCGCCGACCGAAGAGGAAGTCTCTGCGCTGCTCTTCGCCTGGACCGTCTGCAAGCACACGAAGTCGAACGCGATTGTTTACGCGCGCGCGGGGCAGACGGTCGGCGTCGGCGCCGGCCAGATGTCGCGGGTGGACTCGGTCCGCATCGGGGCCGAGCGCGCGCGGCTCCCTGTGCGCGGCTCGGTCCTCGCCTCGGACGCCTTCTTCCCCTTCCGCGACGGCCTCGACGAAGCCGCGCGGCACGGCATCACCGCCGTCATCCAGCCCGGAGGCTCCGTCCGCGACGCGGAAGTCGTCGCCGCCGCCGACGAGCACGGCCTCGCGATGGTCTTCACCGGCGTCAGGCATTTCAGGCACTAAAAAAAGGTGCTGGGTGTTAGGTGTTGGGTTTTGGCAAAGACATTTGCTTTACCCAGCACCCAAAACCCAGCACCCAGCACCCTCACTTGCTCTGGCGCCGCGCAATCGTTGATACTTACGGGCAAGCACAGGCTCCCCGCGGCACGACGGCTTTACGTTTTCTGAAGGGAAACAAAGAATGGCTGACATCGACATCGTATCGGGCGAGAACGGCGGCGGCACGGTGCGCTGCCCCTTCTGCGGGCAGCGCAACCAGACGCGGCCCGACGCCGGGCAGGCGCGCTGCGGGCGCTGCCGCCTGCTGCTCTCGGGCGGGCCTCACATGAAGTTCGCGGACCTGGACAAGCACGACTACGTTCACCCGGCCGACAGCCGCGCCCTCGCCGCGCTGCGCGCGATTCCAGGCATGGACAAGGCCGTCACCAAGCTCCTGAACATCACGGGCGAGCCGATGATCAACGTCATCTTCATGGCGAGCGCCGTCAAGGTGACGCCCAAGCAGTGCCCCGACCTCTACGCCAAGCTTCAGGTCGCCTGCACGACGCTCGGCGTCGCCATGCCGGACCTCTACGTCCAGCAGTCACCCATCGTCAACGCCTTCACCTACGGCGTCGACCGCACCATCATCGTCCTCTTCTCCGGCCTGCTCGAACGGCTGACCGACGAGGAGGTGCTCGCCGTCATCGCGCACGAGGTCGGCCACATCCACGCCGAGCACGTCCTCTACCTGACGGCCGCGCGGCTCTTGCAGGCGATAGCCGACGGCGCCATCAGCGCCGCGCCGCTCAACAACCTCGTCGCCAAGCTCATCTCCGCCTCGATGGAGACGGCGCTCAGGGCTTGGATGCGGAGGGCCGAACTCTCCTGCGACCGCGCGGCGCTGCTCACCACGCAGGACCCGGACGTGATCGGCCGCACGATGATGAAGCTGTGCGGCGGCACCTTCGCCTCGCGCGTCGACTACGACCAGTTCCTCGCACAGGCGCGCGACTTCCAGCAGAACTACAACGACAAGGCGCTCGACCGCTTCTGGGCCGACATCATCACCTCGGGGCTGACGCACCCGTTCCCCGTCTGGCGCGTCTCGGAAATCCTGAAGTGGGTCGATTCGGGCGACTACGGGCGCGTGCTTTCGGGCGCCGCCGAGAGCCGCGCGGCCTGACCCTAAAAGGAAACCCTTCAGATGCTCCTTGAGAACAAGTTCGGAATCATCTTCGGCGTCGCCAACAAGCGCAGCATCGCGTGGGCGACGGCGCGGGCCTGCATGGACGCGGGCGGGCGCCTCGCCTTCACGTACCAGAACGAGCGCCTGCGCGAGAACGTCGAGGGCCTGACGGCCGGCACCGACTCGCCGCTCGTCCAGTGCGACGTGACGAGGCCCGAGGAGGTGGAGGCCGCCTTCGCCGCCGTGCGCGAGCGGTTCGGCCGGCTCGACTTCCTCGTCCACAGCCTCGCCTTCGCGCCGCGCGAGGCGCTCGAAGGCGAGTTCGTCGCCACCACCCGCGACGCGTTCCTGACCGCCCTCGACATCTCGGCCTACTCGCTGGCGGAGCTGGCGCGCGCCGCCGCGCCGCTGATGACCGAGGGCGGTAGCATCGTCTCGATGACCTACTACGGCGCCGAGAAGGTCGTGCCCAACTACAACGTGATGGGCGTGGCGAAGGCGGCGCTCGAAGCCAGCACGCGCTACCTCGCCAACGACCTCGGCAAGCGCAACATCCG
>Ga0182001_10000322_pt1 | contig 10056 bp, 10 predicted proteins | sample BulsoiFelSFmetaG_FD_120485 | JGI IMG/M metagenome (GOLD analysis project Ga0182001, IMG submission 120485) | Bulk soil microbial communities from Mexico - San Felipe (SF) metaG | ecosystem: Environmental > Terrestrial > Soil > Agricultural land | place: Mexico: San Luis Potosi | collected... | reverse complement strand
GCCCTGTTAATGGCGGGCGCGGCCTAAAGGTTTCAGGAATTTTGCAGGACGGGTTCGGTGTCGAAGCCCCGGAGGGGCTCCGGGGTCCGGCCGCTCACCCGTTTCGGCGCCGCGTCCGGTTGCGCTCCGAGAGGAGGTCGGATTTGAGGCGCAGCTCGCGGAGGCGGCGGGAAAGCTCTGCGCGGCGGGCCGCTTCCGGGGCCTTCTCCAGCGCCTCCTTCGTCTCGTTTATCTCCCGGAGGAGCTGCGCCTCCTCGGGCACGACGCCCGCGTTCTTGAGGACCGAGTAGCCGGCGCGCAGCTCCTCGGGCGTGGCGAAGTATGCGTCGAGGTTGACGGGGCGGCCCGCGCCCTCGATGTGGTCGAACTCGCCGGCCTCAATCGCCTCCCTCAGCTTCTCCTCGACGACCTTGTCGAAATTCATCCCTTAAAAACCCCCTTCTTCACCATCATACGACGCGCGTCTTCCAATTTCCCCTTCGGAAGATGGCGGCGCTGACGACGGCCAGCGTCGAGAAGGCGATTGTCACGGCGACGAAGACGCCGCGCGGCCCCAAGCCGAAGTGGAACGAGAGCACGTAGGCCAGCGGTATCTCCCAGAGCCAGAAGACGAGGAGGTTGAGGACGGTCGGCGTGCGCGTGTCGCCGGCCCCGTTGAACGACTGCGAGATGACCAGCCCGTAGGCGTAGAAGAAGAAGCCGGTGGAGATGATGCGCAGGCAGTCGGTCGCGTAGGCGTGGACGGCCGGGTCGTCGTTGAACGGCCTCGTAATCGGCCCGGCGAAGAGGACGAAGAGGAGCCCCACGGCGCCGAGGAAGTAGAGGTTGTAGCGCGCCGCGTGCCACACGGCCTGCTCGGCCCGCTCGGGCTTGCCGGCGCCGAGCGCCTGCCCGACCAGCGTCGCCGCCGCGTTCGACAGCCCCAGCGAGGGCAGCAGCGCGAACAGAATGATGCGGATGCCGATGGTGTAGCCCGCCAGCGCCTCGCTGCCGAAGGCCGAGACTATCCTCACGAGCCCGATCCAGCTCGCCATCCCGACGAAGACCTGAAACGCCCCCGACGCCGAGAGCCGCACGAGCCGCCACATCAGCTCGGGCACGACCGTCAGGTGGCGGCGCGCGAGGTGGATGCGCCCGCCCGGCCGCAGGAGCTTCGAGATTGCGTAGACGGCGCCCGTCGCCCTGCCCGTCGTGGTGGCGACGGCCGCGCCCGCCACGCCCAGCTCCGGGAACGGCCCGAGCCCGAAGATGAGGCACGGGCCGAGCACGATGTTGATGGCGTTGGCGAGCCACAGCACGCGCATCGCGATGGCCGCGTCGCCGGCCCCGCGGAAGACGGCGTTGATGAGGAACAGCATCACGACCGACGCGCACCCGCCCAGCATGACGCGCGTGAAGCCGAGCCCCTTCTCGATGACCGACGGCTCGGCCCCCATCACCGCCAGCAGCTGCGGCGCCAGAAGGACGCCGGCCGCCCCGAGCACGACCGAGACGACGAGGCCCAGCGCGAGCGTCTGCGCGGCGGCCTGCGCCGCGCCCTCCGCGTCGCGCTCGCCGACGCGCCGCGCGATGGTCGCCGTCGTCCCGATGCCGAGGCCGATGGCGAGCGTGTAGACGAGCGTCATGATCGACTCGGTGAAGCCGACCGCCGCGACCGCCTCCGCCCCGAGGCGGCCGACGAAGAACACGTCGCAGACGACGAAGACGCTCTCCATCGCCATCTCCAGGACCATCGGGACGGCCAGCAGCAGGATGGAGCGGCCGATGGGGCCGGAAGTGAAGTCGTAGTTGACGTGCGTGCCGCGCACAGAGCGCACGACCGCCTGCCAGAGCCCCGGCTCGCCCGCCGCGGCGCCGTCCGCCGCCGCCTCGGGCCTTACTGTCTCGGTCGTGTCCGGCATCGGGGGTTTTTCCTCCGGGAAGGGGGGGCGTTGACTACCGGCGCGACATGTCCTCGTAGACGGCGCGGGAGATGTCCGCGATGAGCCGGCGGGCGCGGGCGCCGTCCTGAATGCCGCGCGTCAGGACGACGAGCACGTAGGGCTTGCGGCCGGGCGGGTAGACGATGCCTGCGTCGTGGCTGATGCGCGTGATGGAGCCGGTCTTGTGCGCGACGCGGACGCCCGCGGGCAGACCCGCCGGCAAGCCCTCTTTGAACTTCTGCGCCAGCAGCACCCGCTCCATCTCTTCCGAGGCCGCGCGCGAGACGGCCCGCCGCTCGGCGACGGCGCGCAGGAGGACGAGCAGGCCGCGCGCCGTCGTCGTGTTGTTCATCCCGCGCTCGAAAGCCTTCGAGTCCTCGACGCCGCGCAGCACCCTCACGCCGCGCGCGCCCAACTTCCCGGTCAACTCCCTGACGCGCTCCGGCGTCACGAGTTCAATCAGGATGTTGGTGGCGAGGTTGCTGCTCTCCGTAATCATCAGCCGCACGAGTTCGCGCACCGTCTCGGTCGAGCCGATTTTCGCGTAGAGCGTCTTCTCCGAGTCGTCCGACGGGGCGACCGAGAAGGTCGTGCCGTCGGCGATGGACTTGAACTCGTTTTTGACCGGCACGCGCCCGTCGAGCGAGAGGCGGCCCGCGCGCGCCTGCCTGTAAAGCTCCATCATCACCGGAACCTTCATCGTGCTCGCGGCGTGGAAGGTGTCGTCGGCGTTGATGTAGAGCGCGTTCTCGGTCTGAAGGTCGCGCAGCGCGACGGCGACCGTCTCGGCCCCCGCCTCGGCCGCGAGCGCCTTTATCTTCTTCTCAAGCGCGAGGGCGTCTTCCTGCGCGCGCGCGAGGGCGGGCGCGGCGGCCAGCGCCAACAGGCACAGAACGATTTTAAGGGGGGACTTCACGGTCATCTTCACCTCCGTCAAGACAGACGGCGATTCTCGCCGCCGCGTGCCTTTTACGCAAGAGCTTCGGGCGCGCGGGCGCGACGCGCGGCGGCCGTTTACTTTATACTCGCTCGCAGGGGGTTTTGTTGCGATGAGCGAAGAGAGAGCGAGGGAACAGGCGACGTTCGGGGGCGGCTGCTTCTGGTGTCTGGAGGCGGTCTACAAGGACCTGCGCGGCGTCGAGCGCGTCGTCTCGGGCTACGCGGGCGGGCAGGTTCAGGACCCGTCTTACGAAGAGGTCTGCTCGGGCACGACCGGCCACGCCGAGGTGGTGCAGCTAACTTACGACCCGCGCGCCGTCTCGTTCCGCGAGCTGCTGGAAGTCTTCTTCACCATCCACGACCCGACGACGCTCAACCGCCAGGGCGCGGACGTTGGCACGCAGTACCGCTCGGCCGTCTTCTACCACACGCCCGAGCAGCGCGAGGAGGCCGAGCGCGTCATCACCGCGCTGACGGTCAACGGCGTCTGGCCCTCGCCCGTCGTCACGGAGGTCGCGCCCCTCGAAGTCTTCTACCCGGCCGAGGATTACCACCAGGACTATTTCGAGCGGAACCCCAACCAGGGCTACTGCCGCATGGTCGTCGCCCCGAAGGTCTCGAAGTTTCGCAAGCAGTTCCTCGAAAAGCTGAAGACGTAGAGCACTCCGCGCCGCCCGCCCCATGATTTACGCCGCCGCCGTCGCCGTCATCTTCATCGCGCTAACGATCTACGTGCAGCGGCGCATGGCCTTCGGCGCCTTCGCGCGCAGGCCCCGGCGTGTCGCCGACGAGGACTTGGTGAAAGTCCTCCTCGACCTCGGGCCGGAGTCGCTCGAAGAGTTGTTCGGGCTCTACGGCGAGCAGTTCGGGCCGGGCGCCGCGAGGTACGCGCGCCGCACCTACCTGAAGTGGAAGGCCGGCGAGGTGAGGCCCAACAGCAGGACCTTCCGCCGCCTGCTCCTGCACCTGCCGCGCGTGATGAGCTTCGACCTGAAGTGCGAGGTGCTGCGCCGCTTCCGAGAGGAGTTCTGCCCGCGCGACGAGCACTGGCTCAGGGTCCGCGCCGACGACTGGAAGGAGTCGCTTGAGCCGCTCGTCCGCTCGGCGGTCGAGAAAGCCCGCACGGCCGAGCTTCCCGCGCCCGTCGCCCGACGCCTGCGCTGGCTCTCCGAGGGCGAGATGCAGGCGGCGCGCGCCATCCTCGCCGAGTCGCAGGCGCGCGAGGCCGCCGACGCGCTCTCCATGCTCCAACAGGAAGTTGCCACGGTCGAGCGGCTGCTCGCCGAGACGAGGGGGCGCGGGCGCGTCACGCACAGGTTGAAATTGCCCTGCGCGGCCGTTACCTTAGTGATCAGGGAGAGGAGGCGGCATGGACGAGGAGCGCGAAGAGATAGCACCGAGGAAGCAGAGCCTATTTCCGCTGACGGCGGACGACATCGTTGACAACGCCCTCCAGAGCCTCGACGAGCGGCAGGCGCGCGAGGTGACGAAGAAGGCGGCCGACGAGGTGGTCCGCCTCGCCGTCGAGAAGCGCAAGGCCGAGTACCGCGGCGTCGCGGCGCGCGACGAGATGCGCAACCTCATCGACAACGCCAACCTGCTCGACCGGCGCGGCGGCGACTACAAGATTAACAGCACCTTCGAGACCGCGACCGGCACGACCAACGTCGAGATACGCAAGTCGCGCCAGTCGACGGTCGTCACCGTCGCCGCGGTCACCGCCGCCCTCGCCGCAGTCCTCCTGCTCCTGTCCTTCCTCTTCCTGAACCGCTGAAAATTCAAGGGCCGTCGAAGGCCGCCGCGCGCAGCTCAGCGAAGAGGCGCGCGAGGTCTTCGAGCGAGTAGTTGGCGTTCAGGCCCGAGGGGTTCGGCAGCACCCAGACGCGCGTGGGGCCTAAGCCTTCTTCCTGCGCGCCCGTCGCCGCCTTCGGCCGGTCGAAGGCCGCGCGGTAGGCGCCGACGCCGAGCACGGCGAGGAAGCGCGGCCGGTACTTCTCCACCTTCTTTTTGAGGAGCCGGCCCCCGCGTGCGAACTCTTCCGGCGCAAGCTCGGCGGCCGCCGCGGTCGCGCGCGCCACGACGTTCGTGATGCCGCAGCCGAGCGCGAGCAGTTCCCTTTCCTCGAAGGCCGAGAGCAGGCGCGGCGTGAAGCCCGAGCGGTGGAGCGCGGGCCAGAAGCGGTTGCCGGGCCGCGCGAAGTGGTGGCCGACCGCCGCCGTGTAGAGCCCCGGGTTGATGCCGCAGAAGAGGACGCGCAAGTCCGGCGCGATAACGTCGCGCACGGTCCTGCCGGCCGACGCCTGAATCTCTTCCTTCGTCGGCTTGCGGGGCTTCATCGCTTCAACGCTTCATAAAGCTTCAACGCTTCAACTCAAGCGGCCCTTGCGCGAGCACCGTCACGGAGGAGCCGAGGTCGCGCGAGCGGTAGACGCGCTGCGTCGCCTTCTGGTAGTCGGCGGCCGTGGCGCGCGGGATTTCGACGAACTTCTGCGGGTTGCGGTCGACGAGCGGGAACCAGCTCGACTGCACCTGCACCATCACACGGTGCCCGCGCCGGAAGGCGTGGTACACGTCCGGCATCTCGAACTTGATGGAGGCGGGGCGGCCCGGCGTGAAGGCTTCAGGCCGCTCGAAGCTGTTGCGGAACTTGCCGCGGAAGGGCTCGCCGCGCACGAGCTGCTGATAGCCGCCCATCCGCGTGAAGTTCGCCGGCGGGCGCTGACCCTCGGGCGCGGGCGGCTGCGGGTAGTCGCCCGGGTACACGTCGACGAGCTTGACGACGAAGTCGGAGTCCGTGCCCGTCGTCGAGACGTTGAGATTAACCGTGATGGGGCCGGCGATGATTAAGTCCTGCTCCAGGGGCTCCGTGACGTATGTGAGCACGTCGGGGCGGCGCGAGGCGAAACGCTGGTCCTCGGTCATGTAGTCCGAAGTCATCCCCTCGACCACGTAGCCGACGAAGGGGACGGGCGTGTCGGGGTCGCTCACGTACTCGTCAAACGCCGACTGGCCCGCGCCCGTCGGCGCCTCTGTCGAGAGCCGCCCCGCTTCCCGGAAGTGGAGCGTCAGAGCCCGCGCGTCCTTCGGCGGCCATGCGTCGTGGCGGCGCCACTCGTTGATGCCGGTCAGGAACATGAAGGCTTCGGGCAGCGCCGAAGGCTTGTCCTTCAGATAGTGCATGAAGAACGGGAACTGTATCTGCTCGCGGAAGAACTCGCCGGTCCTGACGCCGAAGTTCAGATTCCCGAGGCGGTCGCCCGCGCCGCGCGCCCAGCCGCCGTGCGCCCAGGGCCCCATCACCAGCAGGTTGACGGCGCCCGGATTCTTACGCTCGACGGAGCGGTAGATGTGGAAGGGGCCGAGCGGGTCTTCGGCGTCGAACCAGCCGCCGACGTTCAGCACCGCGCACCGCACGTTGTCCATGAAGCGCCAGACCGAGCGGCGCTTCCAGAAGTCGTCGTAGGTCGTGTGGTCAACTATCTCCTGCCAGTAGGCGGCGTCGCCGCCGAAGAGACGTTGGTTCATGTCGGCGAGCGGCCCGGCGCGCAGCAGGAACTCGTAGAGGTCGGGCGTGCCGGGGTCGAACTCGATGCGGGGCCGGGGCGGCGAGGGCTCGCCCGCGCGGGGGACGAAGAAGGAGTAGAAGCCGAAGTTGGCGGCGAGCATGAAGGCGCCGTTGTGATAAACGTCGTCGCCCATGAAGTAGTCGGCCGTCGGCGCCTGCGGCGAGGCGGCCTTCAGGGCCGGGTGCGTGTCGATGATGCTGGCGGCGACGTGGAAGCCCGGCTGCGAGATGCGGACCATGCCGACCCGCCCGTTGTTGTTCGGGACGTTCTTGACGAGCCAGTCGACGGTGTCGTAGGTGTCCGTGCTCTCGTCGATGTCTCGGGGTCCGCGCTTGACGGGGACGTGCGGGCGCACCTGCTGGAACGTGCCCTCGGACATGTGACGGCCGCGCGCGTCCTGGTAGACGAAGATGAAGCCCTCGCGCTCGAAGTGCTCGGAGGGGCCGAGCGAGCGCGGGTAGTTGTCGACGCCGTAAGGCGCGACGCTGTAGGGCGTGCGCGTCAGCAAGACGGGGTAACGCTGCGAGGCGTCCTTCGGCACGTAAACGGAAGTGAAGAGCCGCACGCCGTCGCGCATCGGCACTCGATACTCGTACTTCGTGTAGCGCGCCCTGACGGCCTCGGCCGAGGGCGTCGGCGTCGGCTGCTGCGCGAGCGCGGGCGCGGCCGACAGCAGAAGCAGCGACAGCACGGCCCCCATCTTCAGGCGGAATTTTTCTAGCACGGCGCGTCCCTTTATTCTTTGCCGCCGTCGCCCTCGGTGATGGAAGGGCGGCGGGCCGGCTGCTGCTGGCGGAGCCTTTGCAGGCGCGAAGAGATTTGACTGCTCAGACGCTCGTCGCCGCGCTCGGGCGGCGGGTCGGCGTCGAAGATGGCCTCGAACCATGAGGACGGCCGCGACGGGGCGGGCGACTCGGTCGCGGGCGCGGGCTCCGGCTCGGCGGCCGGCGCGGCTAACGCTTCTTCAGCGCGCGCGGCCGCTTCCTCTTCCGCGCGCGCGGTGGCTTCCTCCTGCGCGGCGGCCAGCGCATCGGCGCGTGCGAGCAGCTCTTGCAGCTCGCGCTCGTAGGTGTCCTTCAGGCTTTGCAGCTCGTCTGCGAAGTTGACGGCCGTCAGCACGGCGACCTTCGCCACGTCGTGGACGGCGAGCTGCGAGGCGACCGCCTGCATCCGCTCGTCGACGGCCCGCGCGGCCCGCATGACGTGCTCGGCCGCGCCGGTCGAAGACCGCAGGCTGTAAATCTGGTTGAAAATCTTGACCTTCACGGCCCCGGCCGCCCGGTTCGGGTTCTGTTCGCTCATCTGCTGAAGCCTCAAGTGCGCAAGTCCGCTGGTTCCTTTAAGTCTACACGGAGGCGGGCAGAGTCAGAAGCGGCCGGCGTGGTATAAGTCAGTTATGAACCGCGTAATTTTCCTGAGCGTGATGCTGGCGGCGGCGCTCGCCGCCTCGTGCGCCGCGACGCACGGCGGCGACCAGAAGCCATCCCAGGACGTGGGCCGGCAGCAGAGGGACGCGGGGATGCAGGCGCAGGCCGGGCCGCCCGCGAGGAGGCACGCCTCGCAGATCGAAGAGAAGGCGGTGCGCGAGAGCAGCGGCATCGTCGCCTCGCGCCGCAACCCCGGCCTCTACTGGACGCACAACGACTCGGGCGACCGCCCCTTCATCTTCGCGCTCGGCTCCGACGGCAGCCGCCGCGGCGTCTGGCGCGTCGAGGGCGCGAAGGCGCAGGACTGGGAGGACATCGCCGCCGGCCCCGGCCCCGAGCGCGGGCGCCCTTACCTCTACGTCGGCGACATCGGCGACAACGGCGGGAAGCGCGACCACGTCACCGTCTACCGCTTCCCGGAGCCCGAGGCGACGGCCGCCGACGCCGCTTCGAGCACGAAGGAGCCGCGCGCGACCGAGCCGGCCGAGGCCCTCCGCCTCGAATACCCGGACGGCCCGCACAACGCCGAGGCGCTCGCCGTCCACCCTTCGAGCGGCGACATCTACGTCATCACGAAAGGGCTCGAAGGCGCGGGCGTCTACAGACTGGCGGGCGGCGCGCGCGCCGGCGGCGCGAACAAACTGACGCGAGTGGCGACGCTGCGCGGCGAGGGCTTCTACGGCATCCTCGTCACCGGCGCGGACATCTCGCCCGACGGCCGCCGCGTCGTGCTCTGCGACTACGCCACCGGCTACGAGCTGCGCCTGCCCGACGGGCCTGCCGACGACTTCGACGCCGTCTGGAGGCAGCCGCCCGCGGTCGTCCCGCTCGGCCAACGAAGGCAGGGCGAGGCCGTCTGCTACCGACTCGACGGCCGCGCCCTCCTCGCCACCAGCGAAGGCTCGCCGGCCATACTCTTCGAGATTACGCTGGACGAAAAAAAGTAGTCAGTAGTCAGTAGGAAATGATTCGGGGGCCGACGCTTGTGACGCCGGCCCCCGTCTTCTTCTACTGGCTACTGCTTCTACGGCTTCGGCGGCTCGATTGGCCTGCCGGTCATGAGGGTGGGGGCGCCCGTGCGGCGGAGCGTTTCGTTGAGTTGGGGGACGGCGTCGGAGAGGAACTTATTGACCTCGGCGATGCGCGCGTCGAAGTCCTTTTGCAGCTCGGCGTAAAGCTCGCGCTGGGCGGGCGTGGGGCCGGCGTTGGTGCCGTCGAGGCTGAAGAAGAGGCCGCCGATGCGTTCGACGAGCTGCGCGCGGCCCTCGAAGCCGAGGCCGCCTTCGGGCTGCGCCAGCCTGCCCTGCAACTCTTCGACGCGCTTCTTCTGCGCCGCGAGGGCGTCGGTCAGGTCCTTCGGCACGTCGGCGGCGCCGAGCCGCTCGCGGACGGTTCGCTCGACGAAGTCGAGCTGCGTTTTGAGGCTGTCGAGCGTGCGCAGCGCGTTATTCGTCGCCGTCTGCATGTCGCGCAGGCGGAGCGTCATGTCCAACTGCTGGCGCAGGTCCGCCTCCCGCGCGCTCACGGTCGGGTCGAGCCTGACTTCGACCGGCTTCTGGAAAGTCTTGTCGCCGACGAAGAGTTTGACCGTGTAGGTGCCGGGCAGCACTTGCGGGCCGCGCGGGCCGCCAGTGAACTGCACCTCCTCGTCGGTCGGCGGCCGGCGCACCTGCGGCCCGCCGTAGCGCAGGTTCCACGAGACGCGGTTGAAGCCCTGCTCCCGGCCCACGTTCTCCATCTCGTTAATCACCTTGCCCGCCGCGTCGAGTATCTGCACCTTGACCCTCGTCTTCGGGTCGGGCTTCGCCTTGAGGTGGTAGCTGATGAGCGCGCCGTAGGGCGGGTTCGGCGCGGCGAAAGCCTTGTCGCCGACGCCGTAGCGCGTGAAGCGCGTCGTGTGGCGGACGGCCGGGCGCACGTCGAAGAGGTGCGCGTCCTGCGCCGCGATTTGCGGCGTCATCTGCTGGACGGGCGTCGCGTCGTCGAGGACCCAGAGGCCGCGGCCGTGCGTGGCGAGTATCAGGTCGTTGTCGCGCGGGTGGACGAGGATGTCGTGGACGGCGACGCGCGGCAGGTTCTTGAGCGCCAGGCTCGTCCAACTCCCGCCGCCGTTGTAGGAGGCGTAGAGGCCGAGTTCCGTGCCCGCGTAAATCAGCCGGGGGTTCTTCGGGTCTTCGCGCACGACCCAGACGTAGGCGTTCG
>Ga0182001_10000321_pt1 | contig 10071 bp, 4 predicted proteins | sample BulsoiFelSFmetaG_FD_120485 | JGI IMG/M metagenome (GOLD analysis project Ga0182001, IMG submission 120485) | Bulk soil microbial communities from Mexico - San Felipe (SF) metaG | ecosystem: Environmental > Terrestrial > Soil > Agricultural land | place: Mexico: San Luis Potosi | collected... | reverse complement strand
CGTCAAGCTCTCCTACTCGTCGCGCGTCTGGCGCGTCGGACACCTCGCCACCGTCAACAACGGCTCCGCCTACACCTCCATCACCGAGGCCATCTACGCCGAGCACTCGACGGCCGGCTGGAGGACGAGCCTCGACCTGCCGGTCATCGAGTGGCCGAAGGACGACGACCAGTACTACTACACGGGCAAGCAGTTCTGCTTCGTCTGCGACTCCGGCTTCAAGCGCTTCAGGGTGGCGCGCGTCTTCATCCACATGCCCGACGGCTCGACCCACGAGCTGCGCCAGAGCGACATCCCCTACGAGGGCGCGATGAGGGTCACGGGCACCTTCTACGCCGTCGACGGCTCGCGCATGCGTTACGACAGCACGTCGCGCACGACCGGCACGCTCTACCTGCCCGACGGCTCGCGCTACGTCCTGAAAGGGGAGGCAGCGGAGTTCAGAGACCGCAACGGCAACACGTTGAACTACAACGCCAACACGCGGAAATGGACCGACACGCTCGGGCACGACCTGCGCGGCGACATCGCCATGCCGTGGCCCGCGAACCCGCAGCCGGGCGAGTACGACTACGCCCCGCCGGGCCTCCGGCCGGACCGCCCGTACAAGTTCATCTTCAAGCGCCTCTCGGCCCCGGGGGTCCTCACGCCTGCGCCCGGGAGCACTGTGCCGCCGGCGCGGCGGCCGATTGCTAACGACTATCTGCCTAACCCCGGCGCCCCCCCGACCAACCGCAACGGCGGCAACTACCCGCAGCCCGTCAACACCAGTTGGTCGCCGCCCCGGCCCACCCTCTTCATCAGCGACAACCCCGACTTCGAGGCCGAGCTGACTTACGTCATCGGGCGCGGGCAGGTCGGCGGGGAGCTGTTCGACCCCGTCGTGCTGGCCGAGGTCGTGCTCCCGAATCTGCTGAGCTACAAGTTCTCCTACAACGTCTACGGCGAGATAGACAAGGTCGTCTACCCGACAGGCGGTTACGAGCGTTACGAGTACGAGGAGATGGCAGCGTCCGGCGACCTGAGGCCCCCCTACTCGCAGGCCAGCCGCGTCCTCAAGATGCGCGAGCAGTGCCCGAACGCCGATGGCACCGACCCCTCCATCTGGCTCTATACCGTCACTCCCTCTTCAATCGCCACGACCGCCCCCGACCAGACCTACAGCCTGACACTGAGGCACAACTTCCTGGCGCCGCTACAGGGCGGCCGTGGCAACCCCCGCTTCTGGCCCTTCGGCTTCTCGGACCCGCGGCAGGGCCTCACCTACGACGAGCAGGCCTACACGAAGAAACCGGGGCAGGGCAGCGTCATGCTCAGGCGAACGCTGACCGCTTACGACTGGACGAAGAACACCGTCCCGCCCCGCATCGGCCTCCCCGGCGAAGAGCACGTGCAGGCGGGCCGCAACGCTCGGCCGAGCCAGAAGGTGAACATCATCCTCGACACAGGCGGCAAAGCCTTGGTCAAGACCGTCACCTACGGCTACGGCGCCGCCACCGCGGACCCCTCTGCCGCGTGGGGCATTGAGATGAGCACAGGGCTCGACCGCACCTCGATGGCCGAGACGGACTTCGCCTCGCTCGACCAAACGGTTGCGGAGACGGCCGCGATCGCATCCATGCCGGCCGGGGCGAAAGCCGGCGCCTCGATAACGAGCTACCTGTCCGACGACGCCTACAGGGAACGCCACATGCTCGGCCTCATGGCCTCAGTCGTCCTCCTCGACTCGGCGGACCAGCCCGTCAGTAAGACCGAGACCTTCTACGACGAGTCTGAGTACGCCCTTCTGCCCCCTTACGACGACCTCGGCGCGGACGCTGCTTACGTGGACCCCGGGACGGTGCTGCGCGCCAACCCGACGACCGTCCGCCGCTACCTCGACCCCTCGGGCTCCGTTCAGCAGGGGGCGGACTGCCCGGCCGCGGTGTGCCTTGAGACGCACGCCCGGTTCGACCAGTACGGCAACCCCGTCTATTTCTGGAACGAGCGCGGAATCCGGTCCGAGAAGTCTTACTCGGCGGACTACAAACACGCCTACCTGACGGCGACGACGACGACCGCGCCCGACCCTTCGGGCCTTCGCGGCTCCGCCTCCGACTTCAGCACTTCGAGCACCTACGAGCCGGCGACGGGCCTCCTGCTGACGACGACCGACGTGAACGGCAAAGTCACGACGTTCAGCTACAAAGACGACCAAAGGGGGCGCGACCCGCTGAACCGACTGCGGGGGACGACGCGGCCGGACGGCGGCTGGTCGAGGACCGACTACAACGACATTGCGGATAACTTTTTCATCCACACCTCGTCGAGCCTCGACGCGACACGCAGCACGCACGCCTACCAGTTCTTCGACGGTCTCGGGCGCGCCAGCCGCTCCCTCGTCCACGAAACGGGGCTGACATACGTCGTCGCCGATACCAAGTACGACCTCATGGGCCGCGCCCACAAGACCTCGAACCCCTTCCGCACGACCGTCGCCGGCACCGGGCCTGCCTCCGGGCGCGACTACTGGAAGACGGCCGCCGGCCCCGCGCACTGGACGAGGAGCGAGTACGACGCGCTCGGGCGCGTCTTTAAGGTGTTGCTACACGACTCGGCGGCGCAGACGGAGGTGACGGTGGCGACGACCCTATACGAAGGGGTCTACACGACCGTCACAGATCAGGCGCAGCGGAAGAGGCGGCAGAAGGCCGACGCGCTCGGCCGAATAGTGCGTGTGGACGAGCCCGACGCTGGCGGAGAGCTGGGCACATTCATCTCGCCGCGCCAGCCGAGCTTCTACGAGTACGACGCGCAGGGCAACATAGTCCGCATCAACCAGGGGCTCTCGCAGGCGGGCGCCGACCCGGAGAACTCGGCCAGCTATGTCCAGCATCGCTACTTCAGCTACGACGCCGTCGGCCGGCTGACCTACGAGCGTCAGGTGGAACAGGCCGCCACCATCACATCGGAGGCCGACCCCCTGACCGGGAACACCTCATGGTCGCGGAAGCTCGTCTACGACGAGACGCTGGGCGGCGTCAGCTACAAGGGTATGCTGACGAAGACCGAGGACGCCCGCCACGTCGTCACGAGCTTCCGCTACGACCGGCTCGGCCGCACCACTCTCGTGGACTACTCGGACGGCACGCCGGATGTCATCAGCGTCTACGACAAGCAGCCCGAGGACGACCCGCAACGCCAGACCTACATGAACCTCGGGCGGCTGACAGAGTTGAAGACTGAGGCGAAGGACGAGACGCCCGCCACCTCGCAAGTTTATGACTACGACCTGATGGGCAGGACCGTGAGGCAGAAGCAGACGGTCGGAACCAATTCTTACACGCTCCGCTACGGCTACAACCTAGCGGGGGGCCTCGTCTGGCAGGAGTACCCGTCGCAGCGCGTCGTCAACTACTCATACGACGCGGCCGGCCGCCTCCAGGCGGCGTCGAGCGGGGCGACTAACTACGCCTCTTCGATGACCTATAAGCCCTTCGGCGGGCTGGAGTCGATGACCCTAGGCAACGGCGCCGTCTACGCGATGTCCTACACCGACGCCCGCCAGCAGCTCTCATCGATCACCCTGACGCAGGGCGCTAACGTTATCCAGAAATACGAGTATAAGTACGGACGTGCGGACATGGCGACGGGCGAGGTGGACGAGGCGAAGAACACCGGGCAGATCGCCCGCATCGAGTCCACCGTCGGCGCCCAGCGGCAGTGGCAGCAGCGTTTCACCTACGACAGCCTCGGCCGCCTCTCCGCCGCCGGCGAGTACCACGGCGGCGACCTGGGGGCTCGCGCATACCTCCTGAACTACGACTACGACGCGTACGGCAACCGCTACCAGAAGTCGGAGCGCAACCAGAACAACCCATTGGAACAGTTGTGGGTTGAGGACGGGGCCTACGCCGAGTCGACGAACCGGCTGACCTCCGGCCTCACCTACGACGAAGCGGGCAACGTGGGGCGCGACGAGCGGTTCAGGATGCGGGCCTATCAGTACGACGCTAACAACAGGCAGAAGCAGTCCACGGCCCTCGACGGGACGGGCGTGATGCGGAGCGTCTACGACGGCGCGGGGCAGCGCGTCGCCGTGAAGACCGGCGACATCATCACGGCCGTCATGGTCTACGACGCCTTCGGCCAGCTGGCGGCGGAATACGCCCCGAGCGCGGCCGCCGCGGGCACGCAGTACGTGGTGGGCGACCATCAGGGCTCGCCGCGCGTGGTTATGAATGCCACGGGCGCGAACGGCTGGGTCGTCTCGCGCCATGACTACCTGCCGTTCGGAGAGGAGGTGCCCGGCACGGTCGGCACGCGCGCGCAGACCTTCGGCTACTCGCAGGCGGACGGGGTGCGGCAGAAGTACGCGGGGATGGAGGGGGACGAGGCGACGGGCATGAGCCACACGCTGTGGCGGGAGTACGACTCGCTGTCGGCGAGGTGGACGGCGCCGGACCCCTACGGAGGGAGCATGTCTCTGACGGACCCGCAGTCGTTCAATCGTTTCATTTACGTCAACAACGATCCCGTCAACAACGTGGACCCGCTGGGACTCATGCTCTCGGACATCGGCGTGGTGCAGACCATCGATGAGTCTTACGCGCGCACCATGCAGGGGGCGAGCGACGCCGCGTGGATGAAGGACATTAACCGGCAGTACGCCGCGGAGCGCGGACTCAAGGTGGAGCAGGCGCAGGAACAGGACGGGGCCGGCTTCCACTACACCGCGATAGACCCGACGCTAGCCCCGCTGCTCAACGAAGTCGAGGAGAGCAGGTATCACACGAGTGTCAACGTGGTCGAAGAGGGCGGCCAGCAGCAGTCTGCGCAAGAGGAGTTGGGCATCGTCTGGAGCCCGGTCATGGCGACGCAGTCCGAGCGCGAGCTACGCGAATTAAACAACTCACCCTGCGTCGGCAAAGAATGTGACTGCGTCCCGCTGGTCAAGCAGCTCACGGGCACCACCGAAGTGTTCACGGGGAGATGGAAGGAGGGGAGGTCAGTCCTCGACAGCCCGGACCTGGCACCGGGGACCGCCATCGCCACCTTCTTCAATGGTAAATACCCCAGTAATCCCACGGGTAATCACGCGGCGATTTTCCTGCGCCACGTACCCCGGAGCAGAGAGTATCCGCTGGGAGGAATAGAAGTTCTTGACCAATACGCGAGGAAGGGTAAAATCTCAATACGGGTGATCCCAACTCTGAGGCACAACGGGGACGCCATCAATAACGCTCGAAGGTACTCCGTCATCGGCATCGCGCCACCCGACAAGAGAAAATAATCCACCGCAACCAGCGCTCCTCAACCGTCGTTCGCTTTGCGAGAAGGCGGGGGCGGCGCTAGGGCGATGGCCGGGCCGAAGCTTTGATGCCGCGAGGTCGTCATGCGAAAAAGAAATGACCCTTTGCAGAAGCTTAGAGACAACTTCAGCGTTATCCGGTTGGCACCCGCCGCCGTCCTGCTGGTGCTGTTCGTCAGCATCACCTTATACACCCTCTCTAACACAGCGCGTAAGGAGCCTCCACGGAACGACTCGCCGCCGGCGGCGGCCACGCCTGGCGCCACCGGGGAATCACCCCTCAAGACGCAAATGCCCGCCGGCTCTCACGAGCTTCACGCCGGAGGAATCGCGGGGGCCGAAGTCGGCGAAATTATGACGGCGACCTACCGGGGAATCACTTTCACTTACAACACGTCGCTGGCCTCCGAAATTAAAGCAGAAACAAGGCCCGCCTACGCCCTACAATATGAAACGAACACCCCCCACGGTGCCGTCCCCGAGCACGTCGTCTTTGAGTTCAACGGTCCTTACGCGGCGAGCCACGAATCCTCAGCCTTTTCCCCGGAAATTACCATTTACCCGATTGCGGGTTACAGGAAGGCGCTCGCCAAATCACAAAGCTACGTCCGGCAATTTGATGACGAGATCAACTCCTTGAAAACAATGCTGTCCACGCAACCCGGCACTTGGGAGGATGACATACCGGTCATGCCCTTCTGGCTTACCTCACAGCGGTTTCACGCGCGCATGAAGTACATCAGTTTCCAGAACGGCCGAGGGGTAATGTTCCTCACGCAATACAAATACAACGGGGAAGAGACCCTCGTTAACAACGAAGCCTTGACATACACCTTCCAAGGGCTGACCGACGACGGCATTTACTACGTCTCGGCCACCTTCCCCGTCAAAGCCCCCTTCCTCCCGGATCATCATGGCGCCGAGGAAACCGACGACTACACGCTGGTCCGGCCACGAACTTACGAAGGCCCCGAATATGAAGCGTTCGAGAAGCGGCACAAAATTTATCTGGACAAGGTCATAAATAAGTTAGAAGCACTCCCGCCGGACGACTACCGGCCCAGTTTGATACTTCTTGAGGAGGCGGTGCGGTCGCTCGACGTGAGGCTTGCGCCGAAGGCCCGACCCGGGAACGGGAGGGGCTAACACACAGTATTAGCCGCACGGGTTCAGGGACTTGTCCGCGGGCAAGGGGCACGCCGGCTCCTACGGAGCAGCGAGGTGCCTATCTTGAAAGAGCCGCAATCCGGAGACAGTTGGGGAACTGCTTACAGGCTCGCCCTCCTCACTCTCAGTACGTTCGCCGTGACCGGCTGCACCGGCGCGCTGGTCGGCGAGGCCGACTTGGGCGCCCGCAACAGGGCCGGCGCGGTCGCGGCCCTCGACCCAAGCCCTCCCCGCCGGCCCCGTAAAGTGCTACGGGAGGTGGGGCAACTCAAGCCCCGGCCAGAATCACTTCAAGCGCGAGTCGCCATGTCACTGCCCGCCCACGTTAAAAAGCTCTGCTTCGAGCGGTCGGGCTACATTTACGTCCTGTCATCCGAGGATCGTCAGTTAACTCGGGTGGTGGAGGGCGGACTGCCGAATCTCTCCCCGGCGGGCAAAGTGGTCGCCTTCGGGGACGAGGGCGGGCGGCACTCAGACCCCAGGAAAATAAAACTGGCTGACCTCAAGGCCATGCGCATTTACGGGCTCTACTATGAAAATCCGGTGTGCGAGCCAAGTTAACAGTGCCGCTTGAAGTAGGAACATGCTGAAACAAACTTTCGGAAGAGAATTGAGTATCTTAGATACCTCCCCATGACGGACGCTCATCTCTTGCGGCGTGAGCGGTTAATCGAGTTTGACCTGAACCGTTAACGCTCATCACGTATATATCGTAGTTACCTCCATTACGATTGCTGGTAAAAACGATCTTAGTCCCGTCGGTCGAGAAAGAGGGCCAATTGTCATCGGCCGGGTTGTTGGTCAAACGAGTCTGATTCGTGCCGTTGCTGTTCATGACATGGATTTCGACGTTGTCATTCCTGTTACTCATGAAAACTATCTTCGTGCCGTCGGGTGAGAATGAAGGAATACTATCAACAGCAACGTTGTTAGTTAATCGAGTTACTCCCGACCCGTTAGCATTCATGACACAGATCTCCAACTGACCGTAACGGCCACTCGCAAAAGTAATCTTCTGACCGTCCGGCGAAAAGCTGGGCAGAAAATCGGTCGCCGGATCGGAAGTCAGACGCGTTTGATTGGTGCCGTCGGCATTCATCACATAGATCTCATAATTGCCATCGCGGGCACTTGTGAAAACGATCTTCCCGCCACCAAGAGAAAATGATGGGTATCTATCGTCCCCAGAACTATTGGTCAAGCGGATTTGATTTGTGCCGTCGGCGTTCATTATGTAGATCTCGTGATTACCATCGCGATTGGAACTGAATACAACCTTCGTCCCGTCGAATGAGAAAGACGGGTTCTGATCAATCGCCGTATTGTTCGTCAAACGGGTCTGATTACTGCCGGTAACATTCATCGAATAAATCTCGTAGTTACCGTCCCGCAGGCTGTGAAACGCGATCCTTGGTGTCGGCGTGGGTGTCGGAGTTGGCATAGGTGTGGGTGTCGGCGTCGGCGTGGGTATCGGTGTCGATGTTGGTTGTGATACGGGAGTGTTCTCCAGCGCAGTGTTAATAGTCAACCGCGTCTGGCCGGTACCATCAGAGTTCATCACATAGAGCTCGCTGTTACCGTCTCTTCCACTAACGAATAGAATCTTTAGGCCATCCGCCGACCAGGAGCAAGAGCCGTCAGTAGAAGCGTTATTAGACAGATTTACTGGCTGGCTACCATCGGCGTTCATCACCCACACTTCAGTGTTGCCGGTGCGGTCACTGGAAAACAAGACCTTTGAGCCGTCGGGTGAAAAGGAAGCTTCCCAGTCTCGGGAATTGTTGTTTGTTAGGTTCACGACATTCAAACCATCTATAGTCATTGTGTAGATGTCATCGTCTCCGTCACGATTACTGTGGAAGATGATCCGTGTGCCGTCGGGTGACCACTTCGGGAATTCGTCGGACCAGGTATTGTTCGTGAGTCTGACCTCGCAACAGCCATTGGCATTCATGACGTAGATCTCGCTCCCGTTCTCGGTGTTGCGGTGAAAGGCAATCTTCGACCCGTCAGGTGAGAATGCCGGGCGAAGGTCATCGAACGAATTCGAGGTCAAGCGGGTTTGGTTCGACCCATCGACGTTCATTACATAGATTTCATAATTGCCGTGCCGGTTGGTTGGAAAAACAATCTGTAATCCGTCGGGCGAGAAAAAGGGATCGGCGTCTCTGGCACTGTCATTCGTTAAGCGGGTTGGATTACTCCCGTCCATGTCCATCGAGTAAATCTCACTGTTGCCGTCCCGGTTGGTCTCGAAAGCAATCTTTCCGTTGGTGATTGTTGCCATGTTGAAGTTATCAAGGCGCTCTTGGGCCTTCGTGTCGAAAACTAAGCCGAACAAAATCAGAGTGAGCGCGAGTGGTGTTAAGAGGCGGAGTCTTCTTTCGTATTTCAACATGAGGTTCTCCATTCTGTGTTGAGTCACCAACCCGGTAGGACGCCTGTGTGTCGGCCCATTTCTCGAATTGCGGACGTTAAGGGTAGCCGCCGAGGCTTAATATCAGTCTTAATCGCTAGAGTCAATAATTTCGGTGAGAATGGACGGCGCTCGGCCTTAAACACTAAAGGCCCGGCAGGGCATCGCGCCGGGATGCGTTGCAAAGATTGATTTCAAACGCAGGACTTCTTGGAGGGCACTGTTGTAAGAATTCCCTGAGAACTTATAATCCACCCTCCAGGTCGGCCATCACGCTCCGGGAATCATACCCTTGAAATAAGATAAGCCCCCGTTCAAGTGGCGTCACTTCGAGCCGACCGTAATACTTTTGTGTGTCCGCTGGTACTGTCGTTACCAGTTATCTTACCGCGACGTACAAGAGATGATGCGAGAGCGCGGACTCGACGTGGATCACTCAACTGTTTTTCGTTGGGTACAGCGTTATGCCCCGGAAATCAATAAGCGCATCCGCCCTCGTCTGAAGATGAGCGGCGCGTCCTTCCGTGTTGACGAGACTTACATCAAGGTCGGGAAGACATGTAAATATCTGTATCGCGCCGTGGACAAAGAAGGCCAGACTATAGAATTTATGCTCAGCGCTAAACGCGATGTTTCCGCGGCGAGACGATTCTTTAAGAAGATTATGAGGGCCGAGCATCGGAGGTTACCGTTCTCGATCTCTGTCGACAAGAATGCAGCTTACCCTGAGGCATTCTCCACTTCACAAGCGGAGAAGATCGTGCCAAAGGACTGCAAGCTCAGGCGCGTGAAATACCTGAACAACGTGATCGAGCAAGCTCACAGATTCATCAAAAAGAAGGTGCGAGCCTCGCAATGCTTCAAGCATTTTCACACCGCGGAGCGAACGCTGGAGGGTATTGAAGCCGTGAACATGATGAGGAAGGGTTAGGTCAAAAGATTAGCCGGAAGTGATGCGATGGGTCAGGCGAGGTTCGTCGCGGTGCTCTTCCAGATCGCCGCCTGAGAAAGAGTCGCTGGTGACCTTCTTCGTCCGAATATATTTTTCGCAACACTGCCCAGGGCGGCACCGGTGCGGCGGGTGCCGCCAGTCGGGTTGATTAAGTTTGGTTAAACTCGCATGATCGGGCAAGTTTGCTGTACTGTGTTGCCCGATTATGCGCGAGGGAGGCAGCCGTCGCGCGCTCAACCGTGCTGG
>Ga0182001_10000320_pt1 | contig 10096 bp, 12 predicted proteins | sample BulsoiFelSFmetaG_FD_120485 | JGI IMG/M metagenome (GOLD analysis project Ga0182001, IMG submission 120485) | Bulk soil microbial communities from Mexico - San Felipe (SF) metaG | ecosystem: Environmental > Terrestrial > Soil > Agricultural land | place: Mexico: San Luis Potosi | collected... | reverse complement strand
GGACCGCTATTGGAATTTTGGCTAGCATTAATATGCGAACTAGAAATGGTTCGTTGAGCCCGCGTGATCTCCCTGGGCAGGCTTTGGAGCACCTTCGGCTGGGGGCGGTATCCATACGTTGACTGGACCGACATCCGACAGCCCCCCGCGGACGCGGTGCGGCGGGGGTGCCGGCGTTGCATGGCAGGGGCCCGTCCTCGGCGGGTCGATCAGCGTTTACTCTTCGTATTGTTTCCATGCGCGGCGATGTTCGGTGTCAGCGCGGTGCTGCGCATCTTCCTGGACTCGGCGCGCCTGCTCCGGCGTGGCGCTGCCCTCGGTGACGGCCACTTCCGCGGCGATCATCTCCCGGGTCTCTGCAGGTTCCTCCTCCACGCTCCTCGGGGGCCGTTGCTCGGTAGGCGGTGGTTCCCCGGGCATAATCCTCGCCGGCGCGTGGGCACCGGGTGCCGTGGGCCAGAACAACGCCGGGCTCAGCACGCCGCTTACCAATGCCAAACCCAGGTGCAGGAAGTGATCTGGCGTATTCAATCTCAGCCAGGTGTCTTGCGAATGCCCGGTGCTGGCTGCGGCGCCGATAACGTATACCAAGGTGTAAAGAGCTGCCTGGGCCATGGCCCAAAGCCGGCCGATCCGGCTCCACACCGCGGCGAGCACACTGGCGCCGGCGGTGGCCAACAGGAGCAGACTATGCGGGATGTTCAACGAAAAGCCAGCGACATGGCCCACGCCGGTCGGTGAGCCTGCCGCGGCCACCAAACCAGCTACGGCCAGGCCGGCCACCAGCAGCGCCTGCCCTACCAGAACAAACCGGCCAGTCTGACGCATCGGCATCATAAGATCTCCCGCTGACGGCAACGTGATTCGACTATGGGTTCCCGTCATGAGGACCGCCTACACCCGGCCGCCACGATTCGCTGTGGGACTCAGCGGCGGTTGCGTACCACATGAGCCGACCCGGAAGCCGTCATCCCGCGACGGATCAACGAGGACACCAGCATTGTAAGATCATGTGCACCACACACTGCAGACTGCTAGGACGCCTCGGCCGCCGCGGAATCGGTTAGCTGGACTGGGCCGCCAACACGGGCAATGATCGATTCGGCCGAGGGGTGAATGCTAAACGTAGGGCGCAGCTCGGTGATCTCCAAGGGACGGGCGACGGCTCGATGGTCGACACCAGCTAGGTGCAACTCGACGTGATGACAGGTGGCGGCCTCCCGCGCCCTGACCAGACTTCCTAGGCCCGCCGCCCCGAGCAAGGTGACCTTGCTGATGTCCACCACGACGTGTCCGCCACGTGCATCGATCTGACTGAGCAGGCAAGAAGCCAGTTGCGGCGCGGTCAGCATATCCAGCTCGCCGGCCACCCGCACCACCCGCACGCCGGGAATCGACTGATCGATCACGACGCGAAGTGCTTCGGCGCCACGGCATCCCGCTGATCCCTGATTCTTAACCACAGAAATTGACGTATCCTGCATCGTCGATGCCAGCTTCCTCGGGAGCCCGAGTCCCTATGGCGAGCGTTGCATCGAAAACGGGACGCCACTTGATGTTGGCGCACTCGAAATGCTTTCGACCTGTGTCCAGCGTCCTCCACAGACCTAAAGATCGCAACCGAAGCTACTGAGTCAACCTCACCATAGGCATTTCGTCAGCCCACGAGCCGCGGCTCCCATCATCGGTGATCCCATCGTCCCGGTGCGGAGCTTCGTTGAGAAACACTTGCAGTCATCGACGTGTTGGTTGATCACTCGTAGGGCTCGTCGTAGGAGGAGTGGGGCGGGTGGGTTGTGAGCGGCGAGTAGTGGTCGCAAAAGTCGGTTGTGGACCTTGGGGTAAAAGATCGCGACTCGTTGCCGTCGGGGGTCAGGGCGTAGCGGTGGACCCTCAGCACCCCCACACCTGCGTCAGTGCCTTGTGCTGTCCGGCAGTTCAGTAGCTCACCGTTGGCGCTTGGTCATCACCGCAGACAGTATGCATCCATGGCGAAACATCCTCGGCGCAGACGATCGGCTGGGTATCGGCGGAAGGGACCTGAGCCAGACCAGCGGTCGGTGCGGTTGGCCGCTCGTGTGCAACCTGCCCTGTCGCACCTTCGCCGGGTGAGCAGGGCCTGGCCGCCCGCGCGGTGGCTTGTTGCTGCTGGGGTACCGGTGGCTGTAGCTGTGGTCAGCCTGCGCAAGCGGCTCGGCGTGCCGCCTGTGGTGTCGCTTGCGGCTGCGTCGCTGACTCCGCTGGCAGTGGCTGCGGCCACACCGCTTAGTAAGTGGCGCTACATCGCCGTGGGGACAGCGTATATGTGGACGTTTAAGGTGACCTGGCAATTGCCGTATGAAACGCTGGGAAATAGTCGACGCCGTGTCCATATCCGCTACCCGATTCACATCGATAGCCTGCTCGGTGGGGGTGTGCCGCCCACCGTGCGCCTGCAGCGGTGCCTGCGCGATCACACAAAAGTGACCCCACTTGACAGGGCTGTTGTTGGGGTCTACGGCTCATGGTTGCTTCCCCATCTCATCCTGGGCTGGATCTTGATGCGCCACCCAGAGTTCATTCCCCGGGCGGCCGGGCGACTGGCCGCCACCTATCACCTCACGACACCCTTTTACTGGTTAATTCCCACTGCGCCGCCGTGGTGGGCCTCCGAGTCAGCAGGGGAAATGAACGGTGAAGTCCAGCGTGTGCTACGACATGTGATCCGGGACCTGCGCAACCAACCCCGAAGCGAGACCGATAACGCTCCAGGCAACCCGTGGGGGTCCATGCCCTCCGATCACGTCGCCTCAGCAGCAATCACCGCCATGGCTTTATCGGAGATCGATATTGCATACGGTGTGCTGGGCTGGTCCTACGTGCTGCTCGCCAGTTTCGCCGTCATCTATCTCGGCGAGCATTACCTCGTCGACGTTCTCGCTGGACTTGCCATCGCTGAAACCGTCCGACGCGCAGAGCCCTTACTAAGCCCTATCGTCAGTCAGATGACTCACGTCCTGAAATCTACAGGCAGGTAGCCACAGGACAAGGAGGGGACTGCGCGAAGCAACCGAGCCCTGGTGGTCTCATCGTTGGTCTCATCCGTCTACGTTCGCCTACGTTCATCGGTGTTCGGATCGACGTGTTGTTGCAGATCGCGGACGTTAACGGTATTCGGCGCAGTGTTATCCCGAGCCCTGAAAATCGGAAGGTCGGCGGTTCGACCCCGCCTGGGCCACCACTTTGATCAAAGTAAATGCCTCCTATCGTAGATCACGCTCGTGCGCTGCACCGAGCCGGACACCAGCTGGAGAGCGATGTTGTCCCCGGGACAGCGCGTGGTCGGGCAGCGCCGGCGGAATGCAAGGTCCTCTAGCTTGAGCACCGCTAAGTTCCACCTGTTTTGCAATGGTTCCGGAGATCCAAACATCGAACTTGTCAAACTGTGGCATGCTCTTCAGCTCCAGCTCGAAGGTCGCCAGCGGCTTGAAGGCGCCCATCCAGCTGTCGCTGGGCGGTTTGAAGTCGAACTTTTGAACATGTCGTGTGACACCAAAACACACCGCAAGCACTGATGCGCCCAGACATAGCGAGCGCCCAAGAGCCTCGCGCGCTGTGGGGTACACCCCATCAATCGGAGACGAGAGTACTAACGGCTTCGAGCGATTGCGGTCGCAATAACCCAGACGATGACGCTGACGAGGGCCAGCCACAGCAAAGCCAACATTGCCCACGCGATAGCCATCGATATCTCCCTTTGGGTGCAACACCGCGCGTATCGCGACCTTGTCGGTGTGAATCCGGCACGGGCGGGGTTGTTCACCGCGTTGAGTGTCGTCCTGCATACCCGCGACGCTGCATAACTTCATAGCTCCCGCATTTACTTCGGCCCGCAGCCGCGCACGGTTCACCACCACCCGATTTAACACCCAATCGAGTGGTGTACAGCAATCACGGCTCGTCACCGCCAACCGCTACTGCCGCTGGCGGATCCGACCAGACTGTGCAGAGCTGCGACGCCGTGGGATCCGGTAACCGACCGTGTGGCTGGCCGTGGGCGCGGCAGGTCATGGAAGTGGGATGACCCCGTCTCCGGGCGGACCGTTAGGGTTTCTTGGAGGGCTGCTTGAGATCCGGTGGGGTGAGCGCATGCCCACCTGATAAGCGCCGCCGGCTCAACGAATCCAGCTGTAGCGGTCATGGGCCGGCCCTATGTTTGTTCCTGGTCCAGCAGGAGGCGCAAGGTGTTGGCGGCGGTGGTGTGGCCGGCGTCGGCGGCGGTGCGGTACCAGATCAGGGCCTCCTCGAGCCGGCCGTCCCGCGCCAGTAAGACACCGAGGTTGTAGGCGGCGTTGATGTTGCCGGCGTTTGCGGCGGTGCGGTACCAAGTCAGGGCGTCATCGTGCTCGCCGCGTTGCTCGAGCAGGACGCCGAGGTTGTTGGCGGCGTTGATTTTGCCGGCGTTTGCGGCGGTGCGGTACCAGGTCACGGCTTCGTCGAGGTCGCCGCGTTGCTTGAGCAGGAGCCCCAAGTTGTAAGCCGCGGTGGTGTTGCCGGCGTTTGCGGCGGTGCGGTACCACGTCTCGGCCTCATCGAGCTGGCCACGCTGTTCCAGCGCCAGGCCGAGGTTGTTGGCGGCGTCAGTGTTACCTGCTTCGGCAGCGGTCCGTGACCAGCGTGTCGCTTCGTCGAGCTCGCCGCGCCGCTTGAGCAGTACACCGAGGTTGAACGCGGCGAGGATGTTGCCGGCGTCGGCGGCGCTGCGCAACCAGGTCTGGGCCTCATCGTGCTCGCCGCCCTGCATCAGCAGCACGCCCAGCATGGTCGCGGCGGCGATGTCGCCGGCTTCGGCGGTGCTGCGCCACCAGGCCTGGGCCTCGTCGAGCTCGCCGCGCTGCACCAGCAGCAGACCGAGGTAGTTGGCGGCGTCGGTGTTGCCCATTTTGGCTGCCTTACGCCACCATGTCTCCGCCTCGTCGAGCTCGCCGCGCTGCACTAGCAGCCGGCCCAGGCCGGTGGCGGCGTCGGTGTTGCCGGTTTGGGCGGCCGTGCGCCACAACATCTCTGCGGTCTCGAAGTCACCGCGTCGCACCAGTAGCAAGCCCTGCTTGTAGGTGTCGGGTTCGGCGGGCGGGGCCGCGTCCGAGGACTCGCTAGTCTCCGCCCCGGACTGGTCGACCCACTGTTGCAGGGTCTGCGGGGCCACATTCAACTGATCAGCAACCCGCTTGATCGCTTCGAGTCGGCCGCCCGCTTGCGGGCGCTCGTCGAGCACCATCCGTACCGCCTGTTGCCGAAACTGGTCACTGTATTCCTGGCCGGCTGGCATGATCAGCGTTCTCCCGCGATATGTGTGGTGACCGGCACCGTGACCGTTCAGACCGGTAGGGTCGCCGTTTACTCGATCTTGCTGTTACCTACCGCCAACAGCGCTTGCTCGACCTCCGCGTGACCCACTACGTCAGCCCAGGTGATCGACAGCCATCCCCGGAAGTCGACTTCCGATGGCTCGGTGATGGGTCGGGCTGGCTGCATTGGCGGTGCCAGCGACACCGTCGGCGCTGCCTGACTAGACCCCGTGAGACTGAGTATCCGATACTCCAAGGCGATGCTGGGGGTCGTCTGCGGGACAGACAGGCCCAGCATGGCGCCGACCTCCTCGGTGTTGGCGGCAATGCTGGCGCAGGTTAGGCAGTCAGCCAGGTGCCCGATGACCAGGGACTCCTCGGCGGGCTCTAGGGCGTGCAAGGCCCAGCCGACCGCCAACTCGCGGTACGCGCAGCCGTTAACACGGTCGTGCTGGTCGGTCATCGGTTGACCACCTCTCGGACTAGGTGGGCCTCTGCGATCAGGGCGCCCGGATCCACCTGATCGGTCAGCAGCGAGCGCAGGCGCTGCACCGCGGCCCACGTGCGGCACTTCACCGTGTCCAACGGGACACCAGTCAGCACGGCGATCTCACGCTGAGTGTGCCCACCGAAATAGGCCAAAGCCAGCGCCTGCCGCTGCTCGACCGGTAGGCGATCCAGCGCCGCGCGCACTTGGCCAGCCGCCACGCGCGTCATCGTTGCCGCATCGGTTCCCGGGCGTGGAGTTGGCGACCAGTTCTCGTCTACTTCCGGCACAGCGACCACCCCTCGCCGGCTGATGGTCTGTTCTCGCACCGCATCCACCGCCCTGCGGTGGGTCATCGTCAGCAGCCAGGTAGCAAAGTCACCCTGAGACAAGTCAAACCGGGTCGGCTCGCGCCACAGCGTCCAAAACACCTCCTGCACCACGTCCTCGGCCAGTCCCTCATCCGCGCAGATCCGCCGGGCCAACGAGTAGCACGGGCGCCCGAAACGCTGGTACAGCTCAGACAGTGCCGCCCGGTCGGCATCCCCAAGTCTCCGCACAAGTTCAGCATCGCGAGGTGCCGCGTCCACCCTGTCAGCCGCAGGTATCGGCTCCGCACTACCCTGCCAACCATCCAGCCGGAGATCACTCGATCGAGCCTCGTCGGCCACCAGAGACATCCTCACCTCGGACCTACGCCGGACTCCGGGCATCACCTACCCGTTCCGGCTCGTTAGCTCAGCCTATCCCCGCAAACCACGGCAGGCACCACAAGCAACTATCTGTCCCTTGCCGGACAAACGTCCAGTTCCCCATCGTTCGGATTCTCACACCGGGACGTCAGTGATTGCCTGACCTGCACCTTCACGATCGGAGGCACCCCGCTCTACCCAGGAAAATGAAATCAAAATCGTGCTGGGGTTGATAGCTTCTCACGGGTTCAACTGCTACATCCTCCGCCAGGTACCAGAACAAACGCTAGTCACCATGATCGGGCAGTTGCTAGGGTTTCCGTCGGCTGTCCCATGCTGCGTCGGGTCCTCGCTGCCGGGGCAGTTGGCGTCGATCCGTTTGAGCAGACGCCACCGACATCACGACGGCGCCCACGCCGTCTTGACGTCGTCACCTATCGAGTCCGGATCGATCTCAAGGGAACCAGACCGCCGTTGTGGTGTCGTCTTGAAGTCGCGTCCGACCTGTTCCTCGGTGATTTCCACGACGTTATCCAGGTCGCGTTCGGCTGGACCGATAATCATCTGCATCGGTTTGGTTGTGGGTCGGAGTACTACAGCCATGACACGGAGTACTACTTGTGCCATTCGACGTGGAGCACAGCATCAGGCTTGAAGCGATCGTGTGCCACGAGGATTCCGCACTGCGAGCGGTCTGTACCGCCGGGCGGCGGCCGGGACCCGCCGAGGACTGCGGCGGTGTCTACGGCTATGAGCTGATCGCTGCAGCCAGGTGTCGAGATAGTCACGTTCGTCTCCTGGGGAGCTGACACGTGGCATCACACCGGAGCGCGGATGACGACAACGGCGATGTCATCTCGTGGTTTACCAGCTTGGAATTCCAGTACTTCGTTGAGGATTGCGCTGGTCAGCGCTTCTGCGGAGTCCAGCGAGCGCGCCGCGGCGGCGGCAAGCCTTTCTTCCCCGTAAAAGTTCTTTCCGCTGCGCCCCTCGGTGACGCCATCGGTGTAGAGCAGGAGCGTGTCACCCGGCAGCAGACTGATCTGCGCATCGTGTAGATGAGGCGCGTCTACGACGCCTAGAAGCGCTCCTGGTTTCCCGACGGCGCGCAGCGCTCCGTTGGACTGTCGAAGGAGCGGAAGCGGATGGCCCGCACAGCTGACCGTGCCGGTCCACTCGCCGCGAGCTCGTCTCAATCGCAGCAGAACGACCGTGCAGAATCGATTGGTGTCGTGTTGGCCCCGGAGCACGTGGTTAAGCGCCCGAAGCGCCTTCGAGGGCTCAGCATTCTGCACGGTGGCGGCGCGAAGCGTGTGGCGGACGAGCGAGGTCACCACGGCAGCGCCGACGCCCTTGCCGCACACGTCGCCTATGGCCACCACCCAGTCGTCGATGCCGATCTGGAAGACGTCGTAAAAGTCGCCCCCCACTTCGCTGCCGTCTCCCGCCGGTCGATACGCCGCCGCGACGTCAAGATTTGGAATGACCGGTGGGATCGGCGGGATCAGCGTCTGCTGCAACGTCCGCGCCAAGGCCGTAGCGCGCGCCTCGGACTCCTCCGCGCGCTGCTTCGCGCGCAGCAACTCGCGTTCGTACTCCCGGCGCACTCTAGCGTCAAACACCGCGGTCCGTACGATCGTCGGAGCCCCGTGCGGGTCACGCTCGAGAACGGAGTTGACCATTACCGGCAGCCGCGATCCGTCGGCGTGGACGATGTCAAACGCGATTTCGTGCGCTTGGCCGTGCATCCTGAGCATCGGAGCGTAGTGGGTCTCGTGGTAAATCCGTCCACCGGCGGATAATAGCTGCGCGAAACGCATCTGCCCGATCAGCTGTCCGCGGTCGTAACCGGTCAGCGTCAGGAATGTCTGGTTTGCCTTGGTGATCGTCCCGTCCGGGGTGGTGGACAGGTAGCCGCACGGCGCCCGGTCGTAAAGCTGCTCAGCATCGTCGTCGACGAGTGCCTCGTAGAAGCCCTCGAATACCTCGCCACCGCTCGACGTCATTGCAGCGCGAGTGTCGACCTACGCACGAACTGCTCGATCGCTGCGGCCGTCACCTCCGGCGCGGAGAGATTAGGACAGTGCCCGGTGGCATCCAACATCACCATCGACGCATTCGGCATCCTGTCACGCACGAACTTGCCGACGGAGACGGGCGCGATGACGTCGTTGGCGCACTGCAGGACGAGCGTCGGCGTCACCACGTGCGGCAGGTCTGCACGGTTGTCGGAAAGAAACGTGACCTGGGCGAACTGACGCGCGATAAACGGATCAGCCCGGCAGAAACTTTCAGTCAATTCTTTTCCCAGCTCGGGCCGGTCCGAACGCCCCATGATCACGGGAGCCATCGCGCTTGACCATCCGAGATAGTTGCTCTCCAGCGACTCGAGCATGTCACTGATGTCCTCCGCGCTGAACCCGCCGACGTAATCGTCGTCGTTGACGTAGCGGGGAGATGGACCGACCAGCACCAACTTGGTGAACAGCTCGGGCGCGGCGGCCGCCGCGAGAACACCGATCATCGCCGACACGGAGTGCCCGACGAAGACGACATCGCGCAGCTCGAGCTCTGTACAGATCGCGACGACGTCCCCGGCGTAGCCAGACAGGGACGAGTAGCGCTGCGGGTCGTACGCTGACAGATCGGAGTTTCCAGCACCGATGTGGTCGAACAGGACGACGCGGAACTCGTGCTCGAACTGGGGTGCAACGTAGCGCCACATGTTCTGGTCGCAACCGAACCCGTGCGCGAACACAATCGGTTGCCCATCGGGCTGCCCCGAGATGTTGATGTTGTGTCGGGTCGCGATGCTCACCATGTGAGGCTACCGAGAACGGACAGCCAACGGCGGATACGAGAGTCAGTCCGACGATGTCCGAGCAGGCTGCCAGCCCGTTTTAACCGATGTAGTAGCGGCGCTCGTGGACTTGTCCATCAACTCCAGTTCTCCGGGCGTTGCTGGTGCCTCGGCGGCGCAAATAGGGCGAGCAAAGTGCTAGGTAGTACTAGTCCTATCTGGTGAACTCAACGTCACCCTCGGCTACACGTGTTCGCGGATGTGATCAGAGCTCGATTCGTGAGCCCATCACGACAGTGCGGTGGAGGGGGAGTTTGAAGTAGGTGGCGGGTGTGGCGGCGTTGTGCGAGAGGCCGATGAAGAGGCGTTTGCGCCAGGTGGCCATGCCCGGGCGACGACTCCGCTCGAGGGTGATGTGGGAGAGGAAGTAGTACGCGGTGTCCGGGTCGAGGTCGAGCTCGCTGGACAATCCGTGGGCTTGGCGCAACACCGCGGGGATGTCCCACTCGTCCTGGAAGCCGAAGTGGGCCGAAAGGTGCACAATTCCGTCGTCGGTGTGGCCGAGCTCGTCGGTCGTCAGCCGTTCCGCGTGCGGAACGTGCGGCACGTTCTCCGACGTAACCGAGATGATCACGACGCGTTCGTGCAGAACGTGGTTGAACTCCACGTTGGCACGCAAGGCGAGCGGTGCGGTGCGGTTCGTCGGGTGTGGGAAGACCGCGGTGCCCGGCACTCGGGCGATGCCCTTGGCGTGCAGTTGCTCGACGAACTCGGGGAGCGGGCCCTCGAG
>Ga0182001_10000319_pt1 | contig 10128 bp, 8 predicted proteins | sample BulsoiFelSFmetaG_FD_120485 | JGI IMG/M metagenome (GOLD analysis project Ga0182001, IMG submission 120485) | Bulk soil microbial communities from Mexico - San Felipe (SF) metaG | ecosystem: Environmental > Terrestrial > Soil > Agricultural land | place: Mexico: San Luis Potosi | collected... | reverse complement strand
TGCCCGGTGAGCTGTTCAAGTCAAGGAAGTACTGGGTGGCATTGGCGACTGTGCTCCAGTTGAAGGTCATAGTGGAGGAAGTAAAAGTTGAGCCATTGGCCGGACTCGTGATCTGTGCCAATTGATTTGCTACATAAATGGCAGTCACCGTATGATCGGCGTCCATCGTCACGCTAATAGACCGATTCGTTGAAAAATCTTGTCCATCGCGTTGCCACTTTTGGAAGCTATTGCCTCCTGCTGTTGAAGGCGCAGTAAGATTAACGCTCGTGTTGTTATTGTAAGTGCGCGTGAATTGCGTCGTGCCGCTCCCAGAGCCACTATTATCATTTGGGCTGACAGTGATGCTTACACCACTAGCTGGATTTGAAGATGCGACTGTCAGTGTGCGCGTTGTGGAAGATGACGCCGCGAAGATCAGATCATCGTGGTCATCATAGTTGCTGGCGCCGCCGTTACAGGGCGTAGCCCCTCCCTGGTAGAGGAAGTTGGCCCGCACTGCTTGCAGGTTGCCACCGCTGGGCAACGTATAAGTAGTAGATAAAACCTGCGCCCCCGTGCCGGGCGGCCTCAACGTACCGATATATGTCCAGTTCGGATTAGTCGCATCCGCTGCGTAAAACAGATCAAGAAAGTCATCAGTAGTTGAGAACGCCCACACGGTCGCTTCAATCTTAACCGTCTTGCCCGGAGCAAAGTTACTGCCATCTAGTGTAGAAACCTTGATCCTGTCGATTGATTCGTCAACGTGATAACTACCAGTCGTGTTGTCGGCACAGGAGTTGTAAATCGTGTTGGGCTGGTTAGGCTCTTGCCCGCCCGTAATGGTGTCGCGCCCATTTAGTAGCGTCCCTGAATCACAGGCACTGCCCGGTTGTCCGCATTTCGGCGCCTTTAGCGTTGAATCGTAGACCGCGTTACCGGTGGACACACTCGTGAAGTTGGCAATCAGGGTGCGGTTGCTGTTGAGAGTAAAGGAGTAGCTGGCCGAAGAACTGACCACGCTTCCATTCTCCGTCCAGTTAGTAAATGTGTAGCCGTTGTTGGCAGACGCCGTGACTGTGCGCGAACTGCCTGCCGCAAATGTTCCTCCACCACTTACTGTGCCGCCAGCGCTAGGTGACGCACTGACCGAGATTGTGTAGTTAGTGCTGCCACAACCTGACAGGCAAGTGGCGGCGTTGAATCGGTTAACGATCAAATTTCTCGGTTGAGGGCCGAATCCGAGCGTAAAATTTATGCCTACACTCTGTTGATGACAATAACTCATAATTGTGCCACCGCCTGACGGCATTCCGGGTCGGGAACAATTTCCTTCGGGAGCACCGCACCCGTCAATCGCCGTGTTGTTGCCATTCCATGCACAGGCGTGAGTGTGCGGAGAACCTAAGTTATGTCCCGTTTCATGCGTAAAGACTTCTACCGTCCAGGAATAGGTCGGCACATTGGAGAAAGTCGAGTCGATGTCGCTAACGGCATATCGGGAGCCGGTGTCACATAACGAATCTAAGTAGGCTATTCCTCCAAACTCGCGATTTAAGGTAACCAGGTGCGCTAAGTCGCCGTTGAAACTCGTGCGGGTAGCAATGAATTGATCTAAAACCGCATCAGAATCGGCTCCGTTGTAGGGGCTTGGGGAGTTCCAGACTAAAATCTCCGAGGTTGAGACGGGAATACCATCATTGCTGAAGAGTGTCGCCGATTGATTGAACATTGAGGTTAAGTAGCTGGTCGTGTTAGCGACGCTACCCTTATTCTGGAACAGGCTGTAATCGGCTTCGATATAAATGCGGACGCAGTTTGCTACCACTGCTTCCGGGGCTTGCAAGACTGACGACGTAGGCAAAGTAACTTCGGGGTCTTTCGTATCACAGGAAAACTCCGAGCTGACCTTCAAATCTTTCTCAGCGTATAAGACATGTTTGTCAATCGGGTTATCACCGCCCAATCTACCTAACACAAAATTTCCGTCGGCTTCGGTGCTGTAAAATCCCGTTACCTCGTTTTTGAAAATGCTGATGGCGGCCAGTGAACGGTCATTGCCTTTGACTATTCCTCGATAATGCACGCCTAAGCTCTCATCAATTCGTTCGGCTGTCGGCTTCGATGTTTTAACCGTAAAGCCCGGCGCAAAAATATCTACTCTTACCAATTCCAACTCGACTGTTCCGCCGTTGCTGTCCGGCAATGACAAAGTTAGAGATACAGCGTTTTCTTGCAAGATTCTTTCGGTGGCTGGTTTATCCAAATCAAAAGTTATCCCATCGCTTAAAACCTCGCGCAATTGCTGGTCGTTGTCTATCACCTTTGCGGCGGCTTGAAATAAATCTCGCCGCTCAAAAGCCACTCTGGCGGCTTTTGACTTCCTAATCATTTCCGGGACTTGCTTTAATTTATTGTCCTGTTGCGAAGAAAGCGCTGACGATCTCTGCGCTTGATCTTCGTTTGAAGATTTGTTTTGCGCTTTCGAAGGCCCGAAAGTGAACAGACAAATGAACGAAAAGATCAAAACAATCAGAAAAAGCAAAAATATTTTTTTCATAGCTCTCCTTTAACTTCATCGGTCAATTCGATCCTTCTCTTACTGAGATCGAATCCTTCAAGCCGCACGGTAAATTCACTCTTGCCGAGAGTCGCGGTTGCGCCCATGTAAATTAAATCAGCGGCTAGAGCCTTCCCCAGCACTAATAGGTTGCGGTGCTGGAAGAAGGCCGCGATCTATCTTCGTTCCAACCGCTGCCAGAAACCGAATATTGTCATTATTCTGGATGGCTTTCATGCCGGTATCAAATAAGAGGAGCGGCAGGACAAGGCGGAGAACGGCTAACTTCCGAATGTTCTTCGCGAGCCTGATTCCGCTTTCCCTCTCATATTTGCGCTTGAGCCTTGAAAGGTGTCTATAGTCGAAAATCTTCGGGCTGACACTCGCGCCGAAATAGCCGTAGCCAGCGATTGGAGTTGAGCCGCCGTAGAAAGACGCACATTCGCCATCCATCAGATCAACTCTGGGTGTCACTAGAAATCCTAGTAGCGATCTTCTCGACTATCAATCCAACACCTGTGATCTAAATGCATGTGCGAGAGGCTGTCGGGCTTCTGCGGCTGAGTTCTGAAGGTTTGCTGTATTTCAGAGCGTTAAGCCAATCTTTCGTGCGTGGCGGTTTGAGAGGTCGCTTAACGAGCCAAGTCAAAAGTCCTCTTTATGGCGGTGACTATACACCAAGTGGGCAAGCAAGCCTGTGCGATTTCAGGCACAAACGAATAAATTCTCTGCGGCTGGCGAGGCTCGCTGCTTTGCTCATTATTGAGCTGAATAATCTCAGGAATAATTGCTTGAAAGAGAGTAAGACCGCGTCAGTGGCCAGCGTCATCTCGCGCCCTTGCCGCAGACAAATCTTCCATGAAAACTCTTTACAACTTTGTAGTGATGCGTTATAGATGCGCAGCGCTACTCGTGCTTGTTGCTCCCACTCACTGAACAAGCCGTTGAAATGTGCCTGTATTTCCATTCCCCTGGAGACTCACATGCCGAAGACCTCACGCTTTTTCTCAGTCGAACAAAGTCAAATAAGTGAAATCGCCGTCAGAATCGAAAGGCGCATGCGCAATCTGGGCTTAACTGTGTCCGAACTCTCGGAAAAATGTAGCGTGGTCGCTGCGGGGTTGAGTAGTGACGAGTCTCCGAGCCTCAGCAGGCCGCGAATTGCCAAGATATTGATGAACCGTCGCGGCTCGTCCGCAAGGTCAGCGGCCAGAGTTATCTCCGGTTCGGAACTGATGATCCTCGCTTGTGCTCTGGAAGTCTCGATTGAATGGCTAAGCGGGCAAAAAGATAATGAAGACCCGATTGTCTGGAACGTCCTGGCTGAGCCGCAGCGAGCAGCTCACTTGCTTCATTTGTTGGAAGAGCACGAGGAAAGCGCGGGCGAAACGGTCATCTGGGGCGAGTATCTACTCAGCCCGTTGATGACGGAAGAATTCATGTACGCTTTTCACGAAGCTCACTACGGCGCGGTGGATACATTTGGCATTGGCAAGGATAAGTCGCGTCTGGTGCAGTTCTTTAACAAGATGGGCAAGAGTATAAAGCACAGGGTGCTTCGGCCAGGCCGCTCCTTTACTTTCACCGGCCTCATCTATAACTCGGAGTTGCAACGTCTGGCCGCCGGTACGGAAGTTTATCGAAGTATCTCCAGAGCGATGCGGAAGCGTTGCCTGGAGAATCTGGTGAGCATTCTCATGAAGCCCTCGCTCAAGGTGGATTTGGTTATTGTTGATGATGCCGGGGTCGGCAAAATTAAAGCGACGTTGCGCGACTATGAGACGGTCGGCGTCGTCGGTGAAGTGTTTTCAATGTGGAATTATCATTCCGGCAGCATCGGATGGTCTGAGCATCAAAAATATATTAATCATCACAAAATCCTGCTTGACCAAATGAAACTTCATAACTTATGCGGCAATCTTGAGAAGACGACCGAGTACATAAAAGAACTGGCCTCCACAACTTAACTCCCGAAGCGTGAAAATAGTTTCATTCTTTGATTCTGATGCCGTCCATATTTTCCATCAGGGCTTTGACGCCCCAGCCGCCGAAGTTTTCTGTGATGGCCAGCCACAACTCGTTATCGCCCTTCTTCAAAGGCAGGTATAAATCGTCGAAGAGACTGATGGTTCCGAGGAAGCGATGGTCGCGGGAGCGCCAGATGTCACTCGCGCCGTAGATCAGGCGATCATTGAAGTAGGCTTTGACTTCGTCGCTGAAGCCGAACTTTATCTTCTTAAACTGCTCGCGCTCGGATTGAATGACCAGCCGTGCAAAGACAGTGTTGCGGCCATCTTTCAAGCCTTGCAATCTGGCCAGGTTGGCGATACCCGTGCTTTCACATTCAAACTTTCTCCAGCTCAGTTTCTGCTTGTCTGCTTCCGTCAGTTGATATTTCTCTTCCAGAGACTTTCCTTCGATGGGCGAGGAAATTAGCCAGGACATAATCATGCCAGCCGGAGTTGCTTCCGGCGCTTTGGCTTTGCCCTTCAAGGGCGGGTTGTTCATCGGAGTGAAGCTGAAGTTGGAATAGTAGGCCGGAGCAAAGCTGCCCACGCTTAAGCCCACGCGTCCCTGTTTAAGCTCGCGCTTTTGCTCGCTGACAAAGAGCGCGGGCGTGTCCATATCTTTGAGGTAGACTTCCATGCTCTTGCCAGAGATGACGAGCTTGACGTGAAGCCACTGGTTGAAATCATACTTGACGGCGGCGCTGTAGTTTGCGCCGTAATATAATTGCCAGGAGGCGACGCCGTTAAAGACGGGCTGGTATTGATTGGCGTCCGCCTGCCCGGATTGATGCGGGCGAATGTAAAACTCTTCGTAGTTGTCAGCATCCTGCATTCGCCAGAACGCGCCCATAAAGCCCTGAGCTTCCGTGAACGAGATATCGAATTCAATAACGCCGTCAGTAAACTGCGAGTCCTTAACGATGGCCGCGCCGCCTTTCAAATAGAGACTCCTGCGCCCCATGTAATCCAAGACCTTGCTCTCTGTGGCCTGAATCTCCCAGCGGTCGGAATCGAAAGGCACGGCCTGGGCGCGAATCTCCATTGACCACGCCGAAAGAGAGCACAAAATAATGGCCGCCAGACACGCAGAAAACTTCGTCAAGAGCTTTACCTCGCCGTCTTAAATGAAATCTCTTCACGCGCGGCCAAGCTTAGCAGCTTGTCATTGAGCGGTATTGAACGTTCTTGCTGTTTTGGGTGTGAACTGACCCGGAGTGACAAGCGCCAGGCGCTTGAAATGGCGTGTGAGGTGGCTTTGATCTGCGAAGCCCGTCTGGGCTGCGACGTGCGAGATGGAGTAGCCCTGACGCAAAAGCACTTTGGCGCGCAGGACACGAAGTTGCGTCTGAAAGGCGTGGGGCGGGAGACCCAATTGTTCGGAGAAAACTCGATTGAAATGGAAAGGGCTTAGATTGGCGATGCAGGCGAGCTTTTCCAGAGAAACGTTCTCGGCATAATGCTCTGCCAGATAATCGCAGGCGCGCCGGACAGCCTGCCGCTCCAACCCGTATGAAGAAGGCTCGCGGCTGCGCTCACTAAAGCGCCGGATTAAATCGGCCAGAAAGTTGAGCAGCAGAGTTTGTCTCTCAAGACCAGAAGAAGGACGCTCAAACGCCAGATGCAAATCCAGGTATTGGCGGATTACGTCCTGGTCTGTTATCACAGCCGTCTTGAAGAAAGGCAGCGCCTGATCTGCGCCCTCAAGTTCGGCTGCGATGCGGCGCACTAATTCCACTTCGATGAAGAGCGTCCGGTAGCTACAGCCTGAAGTAGCGAAGGCGCGGTTTGAGTGAACCTCTCCGGGATGAACCATAAAGAGGCTGGCGGGCGGAGTCTGTAAGCTTCGTCCTCTGTAGATGAGTTCGCCTGCGCCAGACTGCACCAGACAGAGTTGATACTCTTCGTGCCAGTGGCGCGGCACAGGGCGGGAGACTGCGAAGCCTCTTCGCAACTCAATCTCCGTGACATCGTGCGGTCGCCAAACCTCTATCAGCTCGCGCTTCTCGGACAAGTCCATTTCTTCGTATCCGGTTCTCGTTTGATAGCCACGCCTGATTGAAGAGACCCGCGCGCGAAAGATTCTTATCCGCGCGTGCTGAATGCCGGAGTGTCCAGCACGTCGTGGCGTGTGATGATGCCTGTGATGCGCCCGTACTCTTCAACCAGCACGGCCTGGCTCTGTTGCAGCTTGCGCGTCACTTCCGCCGAGCTGGCATCCACGTCCACGATGGGAAAGCCCTCCTCCATGACTTCGCTGACAGCCGCATCCAGCAATTCGCGGTTGGCCAGGACTTTCGCCAGGATGCGGTTTTCGCGCGCCGCGCCGACGGAGCGTCCGTCCTTCAAGACGGGAATCTGCGTAATCCCAAGCTCGCTCATTTTCGCGAGCAGTTCGCCGACGCGCTCATCCGGCGTTGCCGTCACCAGTTGCTCAGGCGCTCGCGTTCCCTTCGTCCCGCTGATGAGTCCTGCCGTAATCTTCTGCGGTTCGAGCAGGCGCTTCTCCTTCATCCATTCGTCCGAATGATGCTTGGACAAATAATGCTCGCCCGTATCGCAGATGATAAAGACGACGATGGCAGTCTCATCCAGAGTGCGCGCCACGCGCAGAGCCGCCGCCAGGTTTGTGCCGGAAGAGCCGCCGCAAAAGATTCCCTCCAGCCGCCCCAGTTGTCTGGACAAATCGAACGATTCGCGGTCTGTGACGTTGATGACATCGTCAACGTAACGGATGTGCACGTTCTCAGGAATGGTCTGCTGGCCGATGCCTTCTACCAGATACGGCGTCGCTTCAACGAGGTTTCCTGTTTCTTTGTAGGTCTTAAAAACAGAGCCGTACGGGTCTGCTGCGATGATTCTGATGTTGGGATTCTTTTCTTTGAGGAAACGTCCAGTGCCGGAGATAGTTCCGCCCGTTCCCAATCCGGCGACGAAATGTGTCACACGGCCTTCGGTCTGCTCCCACACCTCCGGCCCTGTCGTTCTGTAATGCGCCAAGGGGTTGGCCGGATGAGAATACTGATCGGGGTAGAAGGAATTGGGAGTCTCCGCGGCGATGCGCTGCGCGGTCGTCACGTAGTGATCTGGCGTGCCGGGTTTCGCGGAGACAGGCGTGATGACGACATCCGCTCCGAGCGCCTTGAGATACCTGACCTTTTCCACGGATGACTTGTCCGTCATCACGAAGATGCAGCGATAACCTTTAACGGCTGCCGCTAGAGCCAGCCCGATTCCGGTGTTGCCAGAGGTCGCTTCGACGATTGTTCCGCCGGGCTTGAGCTTGCCCTCAGCTTCGGCGGCCTCAATCATACTGATGCCGATGCGGTCTTTCACAGAGTAGCCCGGATTCAGATTCTCCATCTTGGCAAACACAGTCGCTTTGATCCCTCGTGTCAGCCGGTTGAGTTTGACCAGCGGCGTATGACCGATCAGGCCAAGAACGTTTTCATGAAATTCCATAAAAGGGTTTCCGTTTCCTGTTTCGTCTTTCGACTATCTTTTAAGAAAGATTGGACGATGTCAATCGCAGCATTAAGGTCGGACTACAGCTTGGCGAATTAACTTTCCGGGAGAATTCTCACAAGCGATATTAACATTATACAATGAGAGGCCATGCACGGGATTGAGCAACTATCCGAAGAAGAGGCGAAAGCCATTTTGCCGCAGCTCGTAGGTCTTTTGCAGGATTCAATCGAGAGCGGCGCTTCCGTAGGCTTCATGCCGCCTTTGACGGCGGAGACGGCGGAAGACTACTGGATTGAAACCCTGACAGAGTTGGGACAGGGTAAGCGAATCCTGCTTGTCTCAACCGAGGCGCAAGCTGTGACGGGTGCGGTGCAGCTTGCGCTCTGTACAAAACAGAACGGGTTGCATCGTGCGGAAGTGCAGAAGCTTCTTGTCCACACGCGCTTTCGTCAACGCGGAATTGCGCGCTCTTTGATGAAGGCGGTCGAAGACGCTGCCCGCAAGGTGGGACGCACGCTGCTCGTGCTGGACACGGAGCAGGCGAGTGTGGCGGAGAGTTTGTATGAAAGCTGCGGATACACGCGCGCTGGAGTAATCCCGCAGTATGCGCGCAACGCCCTCGGCTCTTTACATCCGACCGTGGTCTTCTATCGTCTCCTCTCAAGTGCGGTAGAGCCTTGAGCTCAAGTAGGATGGACTTAATCAGCCGTCTATAATGCAAACACGAGTTTTCAGTTTCGGAAAAATCAGAGGTGCAAAGATGCGTGCAGTTTGGAATAACACAGTCCTGGCAGAGAGCGCTGACACAGTCGTAGTGGAGGGCAATCACTACTTTCCGCCGGATGCAATTCAGAGCGAACATTTTCGCCCGAGCGACACTCACACGACCTGCCCCTGGAAGGGCGAGGCGAGCTACTATGACTTGGTGGTGGATGGTCAGGTGAATAAAGATGCCGCCTGGTATTACCCTTCGCCGAAGGATGCCGCGAAGCAGATCAAGGGGCGCGTGGCCTTTTGGAAAGGCGTCAAGGTCGAGTGAGCCTGAAAGCGCAAAGTCACATTTCATCCGGCATGAACTCAAATCTGAAGCTGCAAGAGTGGTTTGGCCAGATAGATATCTACCTGTTCGACCAACTCCTGAAAGGTCGCTTCACCCCTCAGATGAAGGTGCTCGATGCAGGTTGCGGCGGAGGCCGCAATCTCATCTATTTCCTGCGGAGTGGATACGATGTCTGCGGCATAGATGAATCGAGGGAAGCCATTGACCATGTCCGTAGGCTAGCCTCCGCGCTTGCGCCACGCCTGGCAGCCACCAACTTCCGTGTAGAGCATGTGGAAGGGATGTCGTTTGCCGATGCCAGCTGCGAGGTGGTGATTAGTAGCGCAGTCCTGCACTTCGCCAGAGATGAAGAGCACTGGCAGAGCATGGTGCTGGAGATGTGGAGAGTCTTGAAGCCGGGTGGGATATTATTCGCCCGCTTGGCCTCCAGCGTCGGAATAGAGAAGCAGGTAGAACACCTTGAAGGAAGGCGTTATCACCTGCCTGATGGGAGCGACCGTTTCTTGGTGGATGACAAAATGTTGCTGGCCGTCACGGATTCTCTTGGCGGAGAGGTGCTTGAGCCGCTCAAGACAGTAGTTGTGCAGAATATGCGTGCGATGGCTACGTGGTGCGTGCGGAAAACATAGCCGCCTGCGTAATCGAAGTTACAGGGCGACGCGAGAGTTGTCTCGCGTCGCCCTGTCTCCACGCGCCGGTGTGGTGCGCGTTAGTGTGGTTCTAACTTTGAGCGTGATGCTGAAGTGGTGACCTTGGGGTGGCACTCGTCCCGACCCGCCACACGCGTGGAAAGCACGAAGTTGCCTCCGACCCTACGAGCCCCCTTCACCTTACGGCTGTGGCTCAGCCGTCACTTCGCCACCCTCAAAAGCCTCTTCAGACGTGGTCAGATCACCCTTGACGAAGCGCGTCTGTGGTGCCAGCTTACCCTGCACAGAGAAGAAGGTGGTCTCGATGGAGTTGATGCCGGGGCCACCAACGTTCGGGCCGACAACACGGAAGAAGTTGGTGTTGAAGGGGCTGCCGATCACTGTGTGAAGGGAATTGGGGTC
>Ga0182001_10000317_pt1 | contig 10163 bp, 7 predicted proteins | sample BulsoiFelSFmetaG_FD_120485 | JGI IMG/M metagenome (GOLD analysis project Ga0182001, IMG submission 120485) | Bulk soil microbial communities from Mexico - San Felipe (SF) metaG | ecosystem: Environmental > Terrestrial > Soil > Agricultural land | place: Mexico: San Luis Potosi | collected... | reverse complement strand
GTTTTCAGTGGAGACTTGCGCCTCCTTCGTCGTGCTGTTGAGAATTTCCGAGTCGGCGTGTGTGGTGGCGGTGATATTTTCCATGCCGCCGAAGATGAAATTGGCGACGATGGTTTGCGCGTATCTCTCGTATGGATATTCGTAGTCCAGCATCTGGCTGAAAAGACGCATCATCACAGGTGTCTTACTGAAAGCGCGCCGCGCCGTCTCTTCCGTGCCGAGATAGGTGTAGTATTCAAGCGGGACGCTGTTATACGCGTCCTCCAGTTTCGCGTAATTGCCGACGACCAGCGAGATGAGATAACTGGAGTGCGGCTGTTCCATCTTCCAGTGAAAAGTTTTCGTGCCGTCCGGGTTGGCAGTCGTCTCAAGAAGCTTGCCGTTGGAGATGGCTATCTCGCTCGCGCTGGTTGTGATGTATTGTTCGCTTGTCGCTTTATCATCCGGGAAATCGTAGCAGGGAAACCAATGGTGATTCTCTTCCGGCTCGCCCTGCGTCCAAATCTGCGCGGGCTTTGACACTCCCATTCCGCCGCCTTGATTCTGGGCGATGAAATACATGCCGCGCTGAGGCGTGGAGCGATACTGGATACGAACGCTGATTGTCTCGGATGGGTCGTAAGCGCGGTCTAAAGTGATGGCTAGCTTATCGGGCGGCTGCTTCCACTTGAGCTTCGTGTTATTGCTGGAAAGCGTGACCGCTTCTACCTTAGTGCTCGAAGCATCAAGCTCAAATGATGAAAAACCGGAAGAGAGCGGCTTGAGCGTCACGATTTCATCGCCGATGACCGTTTTGCTCGGCACGTCGAAGCGCGTGCTGATAGCATAGTGCAAGACATCAAAAGTGCGCGGCGGTCTCTGGCGTTTTGTTCCGGCAGGCAGTTTGTGTGTAATCGGCCTTTCAGCCGCGTGCGTGCGTGTTCGTCCGCGCTGGCCGAGCGAAGGTAGAGCAGAGCTATGGATAATGAAAATGAACGCCAGCGTGGCAGCAATCAGTCTGCCAGCAATAGTGCGATTGGTCATTGAGCCTTCCTTGAGCTGCATGGCAAAGTCAAAACAATTTCCGGGAAGAGCTTAATTGTGCCCACAAAGACGTGTAAAGCCAAGCCTCGCGTCGAGGCCAGGGAATTTACGCGCCCAGGCAATGTTGGACGCGAAAGTGCTTGATAAATTGCGATGCGTTGTATATTCCTATCAACGCCTGTCAGAGATCGTCGGAGCGCAACTGTTTATTCTGGAAGAATCCTAATGTTAAGAACGATTGGAGAAAGAGGATGTTTCGTTTCGCCGCAGCTACTGCTCGCGTTTTATTCTTCGTCTTTGCTCTCGGGTGCTGGGAAATGACCATAGCTCAAAGCGCATCGCCTCCCGTCCCGCCGGATTGGCAGACGCACGCCGAAAAGACAGATTACCGCGAGACGCCGCGCTACGATGAAACAATCGCTTATGCGAGGAAACTGGCGGGCGCTTCGCCCCTCTTGCGTTTCAAGAGCTTTGGGCAGAGCGGGGAAGGGCGCGAGCTGCCTCTCTTGATAGCGGCGACCGGCAATACCTTTACACCGCAAGCGGCCAGAAAAGCGGGCAAAGCCATCATCTTGATTCAGGCTTGCATTCACTCAGGCGAATCGGATGGCAAGGATGCAGGGTTTGCGCTGCTCCGCGATATTGCGATCACGAAAACGCGACCGGGATTGCTAGACCACGTGGTTGTCCTCTTCATCCCTATCTACAACACTGACGGTCACGAGCGGTTCGGCCCATATAATCGCATCAACCAGAACGGCCCGGCAGAGATGGGCTGGCGCGTCACCTCGGCGAACCTCAATCTCAATCGTGATTACATGAAAGCCGATGCGCCGGAAACGCGCGCCTGGTTGAAACTGTGGACAGAGTGGAATCCAGACCTCTTGATTGATTGCCACGTCACAGACGGCGCGGATTTTCAGTACAATATCACTTACATCTACGAGCATCACGAGCATGCGCCCGCACCTGTCCTGGCATGGATGCGCGAGGCTTTCGATCAAAGCATCTTCCCCGCGACCGAAGCCACGGGCAATCTGCTGGCGCAATACATGACCTTTCGCGACAACCGCGATTTAATGAAAGGCATTGACGGATTCGTAATGCCGCCGCGCTTCTCGACAGGTTATACGACTATACGCAATCGTCCAGGCATCACTATAGAAACACACATGCTCAAGGATTACCGCAATCGTGTGCGCGGAACTTACGACCTTCTGCGATTCACCCTGGAAGAGGTGAACCGGAATCCCGACAAACTGCTGCGCGCGGTTCGCGAGGCGGATGAAGGAACCATCAAAGCTGCCAGCAGCTACAACCCTCAGCAGCGCTACCCGCTGCAAATTCAGTTGACGGATAAGGCGAAACCTTTTCAGTTTAAGGGCCTGGAATCTCGCACCGAGCAGAGCGACGTTTCAGGCGCGATGCGTGTGATTTTTGGGACGAAGCCATTGGAGGTGACCATTCCGTTTTACGACGAGAGCCGCGTGGCCGCTGCGGTTGCTCCTCCGCTCTATTACATAGTTCCGCCGCAATGGAAGGAGGTCATCAGTGTCTTGGCAGCGCATGGCTTGCGCCTGCAAAGGCTCGCTGCGCCGACGACCATTGAGGTTGAGAGTTATCGTTTCACTAACGTGAAATTGGCCACAGAGCCTTTTGAGGGGCGTGTCATGCCGAATGAGAGGACAAAGGTCTTAGTCCGTGAGCGTAAAAACTTTCCGGCGGGTTCGGTCGTTGTGCCCGTGGCGCAGCCAGCCGGAAACGTCGCGGTGCATCTGCTTGAGCCTGACGGGCCGGATTCTTTCATCGCCTGGGGATTTTTCAACGCTATCTTTGAACAGAAGGAGTACGGTGAAGATTACGTGCTGGAAAAACTGGCGCGCGAGATGTTGGCTCAGGATGAAAAGCTCAAGCGCGAGTTTGAGCAAAAGGTGGCGAGTGACCCCGCGTTTGCCGCCAACCCCACTGCGCGCCTGAATTTCTTTTACGAGCGCTCGCCCTATTGGGATAAGCAGATGAATCTATACCCTGTCGGGCGTGTCATCAACCCGCTCACAGCTAAGCTCTCGGATTTCAGATAAAGAGAAGCGGGCGCGATTGAACTCGCGCCCGCTTCCCAATTCAAGTTTCGGTTTTAAGTTAAACCGTGCGTCGTCCTGTCAGCAAGTTGATGACCAACACGACCAGCGCTACTACGAGCAGCAGGTGAATCAAACCACCACCGATTCCGCCGATTGCGCCGATTAACCATAAGACCAGAAGCACTACCAAGATTGTCCACAACATATCGCCTTCTCCTTTGTTTGAACGCCCCTCTGTGAACGTCCCTTAAAAATGTTCGCTTGACCCCTGTCTACCCAAAAACCTGGCCTGACACCCTTCTCAAGAGTGTTACGAGGTGGCCTGCGTTAGACCGTGCGACGGCCTGTGAGTAGATTGATAACGAAAATGATGAGTGCCACTACGAGCAGGAGGTGAATCAAGCCACCGCCGATTCCGCCAATAGCACCGATCAACCACAACACCAAAAGAACCACCAGAATTGTCCACAACATTGTCGCCTTCTCCTTTTTTTGAGCGTCGCTGATTTAAATACCTTTTCGGTTCTACTGAACCCACCTGCCGAAGAGAAGGAGCAATGGCCGTGCCATCTCGCCGTCTGAAGCTGAAATACAGGCGTAAGCTTTGAAAGCTAAGGCAGTTAGCTTCAAAGTGAGGCCAATCCTAGCCGAGTTTAGGAGGAGTTCTCTTGGTTTTTTGTATCGAAACGCAGCACATCATGCTGACGCCTTGTGTTTTGATTTGGTTCGACCCGTCAATTAGCCATGTAAAACCGTAGATTTACGGCAACCGAACGGCTGCTTCGCTCATCGGAGCTTTCGTGCAGGCGAGAAATCTTTCAGGATTCTCGACCGGCTTTTTAATTTTCGGGTGAAGTTTTTAACTAAGACTGGACTTCAACGGGCAGGGGCTGGTAAAGTACAGTTGCCGTTCGCATTCGGCCTCCGGCGAGCGTGCTCATCAAGAGTTTCTTCGCTTCGATTCGTGCGGGTTGCTCCTACCGTTGCCGGACAAATTTTCAAACCCCGATTCTTTGTAATTTTGTTTTTCTTGAAGAGCGAATGGGCCGCCTTCCCCTTATCTGGCTGCACATCGCTCAGGAGAATTTTATGCCGTCCCCTTTGCCTCGTCTGATCCCCCGTACCCAGAAGTCCAGCCTCATTGTCGCTATAGGTCTTCTCTTACTGCTTGTCCTGGCGAGCGTCTTCGTCATTTATCAACGCCGTCAGCCGGTCGTGCAGGAGATCAATTCGACACAGCTTCGCGCGCTTGGCGAGACCGGCGCGGCCGCCTCGCTCAAGGTTGACGATGAAACCTTGGTCGTCACAGGACATGACGGCCTGAAATCGCAGGCTATCGTGACCAATGCCGCAACGCAGAACGAAATCATCAGCGTTTTCGTCAGGAACAATCTCCCGGTCGAGTTTCGCTCTTTGAAGCCGAGCGGCTTTTCCACCGTCATGACCTGGATGATTCCTTTCCTGACCGTCGCCGTGATGGGTTTCGTCTTCTGGCGCGTCTATGCCCACATGGGTGGTCGCGGCGGCGACTTCAATCTGGTCGACTCCAACGGCAAACAGGCCGTCAGCTTCGCGGATGTCGCGGGCGTTGACGAAGCGAAAGCGGAGCTTTCGGAAACGATAGAGTTCCTGCGCGACCCCTTGAAATTCGGCAGGCTCGGCGGGCGCGCCCCGCGCGGCATTCTTCTTTCAGGCCCTCCGGGCACTGGTAAGACGATGCTCGCTCGTGCCGCTGCCAACGAAGCAGGCGCACCTTTCATTTCGGTTTCAGGTTCGAGCTTTCAGGAGAAATTTGCCGGAATGGGCGCGGCGCGTGTCCGTCGTCTGTTTACGGAAGCGCGCAAGCTCTCGCCCTGCGTCATCTTCATAGACGAGATTGATGCTCTGGGCCGCCAGCGCGGGCGCAGCAACGATTCCGCCTCAGCCGATCAGGATCAGACGCTCAACCAACTACTCGTCGAGATGGACGGATTTGACGTGCACAGCGGGATGGTCATCATCGCTTCGACCAACCGCCCTGACATCTTGGACAGCGCCTTGACTCGCCCCGGACGCTTTGATCGCGAGGTTGCCGTCAACCTTGCGGATGCAAACGGGCGAGAAGAGATTCTGAAAGTCCACGCGAAGGGACTGACGCTCGAAGAGGGCTTAGACCTGCGCTGGATTGCGCGGGGCACTCCAGGCTTCTCCGGCGCTGATCTGGCAAATCTGCTTAACGAAGCCGCGATTGCCGCCACACGCGATAATTCCGAAGCCATCGGTCGCCCGCATGTCGAATACGCGCGAGACAAAATCCTGATGGGCGCTGAGCGACAGGGCTTCATGATGGACGAAGAGGAACGCTACGCCACAGCCGTGCACGAAGCAGGCCACGTTGCCGTCGGCCTCGCAGTGAAAAACGGTGACCCGATTCATAAAGTCTCCATCTTGCCGCGCGGTCGCGCTCTTGGCGTCACACAGTCTTTGCCGGAGCGGGATCGTCTGATGAAGAAACGCGAGTATTTGGAAGACCAGATTGCAATGCTCCTGGGCGGTCGCGCCGCAGAGCAACTCTTGCTGGATACGATGACGGCTGGTGCGTCAAACGACATCGAGCGTGCGGTAGAGATTGCGCGCAAGATGGTCGCGGAGTTCGGTATGAGTCCGCTGGGCCCCATTCATCTGGGCAAACCTGAAGACCCGCGCAGCCAGGCTTTGCTTGATCGCGTCGAGCATGCCACGAGCGATATCATCAACGAGCAGATGAAACGCGCTCTTGAGGTCGTTGACAAAGAGCGGGATTCAATCGCGCGTCTTGTCGAAGGCTTAATGGAACGCGACACGCTCGAAGCCGAAGAGATTCACCAATCTTTCGGGATTAAAAAATCCGCCGTAGCAGCTTGAAATAGCTACTGCTAATGATAAGAAGAACCAAAACCCGCTTGATTTTCTCCGGCGTCTTTGTCGTTGGTATCTTCATCCTGAACTGGTTAATCGTCGGTGAAAGCTCGCCCTTGTCAGAATATTTTCTCTGGAATGTAGAGATACCTAATACGTGGGCGTCGCTGAACATCATTCCGGGGATTATGGCCGTCATCGCCGCAGGTAATCCGCATGCAGGGGGCGAGGGTGTTTATTGGGTCGCTTTTACCCTTCACTGGTTCGGGATTGGCTACCTGCTCTCGGCGTTGCTGCCATCCGGTAAGAAATTAAAGACAGAGTTTTAGCTCTGAAAGCGGCTGGACTGACAGGAAGCGCCAGCCGCTTTCACTAATTAGCAGGAGGCAGCCGCAAGTGAAAGCTCGCGGCTGCCTTCAGCTTTTTGCCTTCTTCCCACTGTTTTGGTAAGTTTGTGCGCGGAAGGTGAGACCGAATCCCGCCTTTCAATCTTCTGCAACCTGAAAGCCCACAAAAAGTTTAGCGATGGCATATCCGGGCGTCGCACGAATCGAGCTGCCGATCTTACAGGAACTCGCCGCCACAGGCGGTGTCGAGGATGTGCGTTTTCTCTACAACCGGCTCGCAGGCTATTTTCCGCAACTGGATGAAACGGAAGTCAGGGCGCTTGAGAACGGTCACTGCGCTCAATGGCGAAGATTAGTGCAGCGCGCGGGTCGTCAGCTTGCAGACCAGAGGCAGATTGAGCGACGGCAGGGGCGATGGGCTATCCTCGCCGCGGGACGCAAGCGCGTCTCTGAGGAAGGCCAGAGTTTCACGCTTTCTGAATCAATTGAGACTGTCCGGCCAGATGCCCTGACGCACGGCGATATTCAGCAGAGACTCCTGGATATAGGGCGCGTGCTCGGCTACCACGCCGAGAGCGAGTTTGAGTACTACGATGTCGTCTGGCGTGCGAGCGCGACGAGCCCGCGACTGAGCCACGTTTTTGAAGTCCAGCACAAAGGCAATATTGACGCTGCCATGGCCAAGTTGAAGCGTGCGTATGAGGCGCAGCGCTCCAAGCCTTTCCTCATCGTCGCGAGCGAGCGCGATACGAACCGCGCCAACCGCAACATGAGCCAGGCGCGCACAGGCGCTTTCCATGAAATCGGTCGCGCGACCGTCATCCTGAGCTTTGAGCAACTAGACAAACTTCACCGCGCCCTCACCTCGGTCGAAGACATACTCACGGAAATCTTCGAGCGATGAACGCCACAGCCACCACGCCGCTTTATAAGCAATATCAGGAGATCAAGCAGCGCTTCAGCGATGCTATCCTGCTCTTTCGCATCGGAGATTTTTACGAAACCTTTGACGACGATGCTCGGCTGGTCTCGCGCGAACTCGGCATTGTGCTCACTTCCAAGCCAATGGGCAAAGATGTGCGCGTCCCGCTGGCTGGAGTTCCGCACCACAGTCTCGAACGCCATCTCAGGCGCTTAATCGCGCGCGGTCACCGCGTAGCCATCTGCGAACAACTCTCTGCCACACCCGTCAAAGGCGAAAAAGGCGGCAATCTCATAGAGCGCGACGTGGTGAGAATCGTGACGCCCGGCACTGTGCTCGAACCCGGCCTGCTCCATAATAAGGTCAATAATTATCTGGCTTCGTATGTCTTGGTGGGGAAGCGCGCCGGGATTGCCTACGCGGATGTCACCACAGGCGAGTTTGCCGCGACCGAGCTTGATAGTGATAAAGCGATTGCTGAACTCCAAAGAATCGCGCCCGCCGAAATTCTCCTGCCGCGCAAGAGCCAGGAAGTAGAGAGTGACGCCCTGCCAGGATTTACGACGCCTTATCGCGATGACGCCTTCGAGTTTGAAAATGCGCGTCACACGCTGCTGCAACACTTCCATGCGCGCACGCTCTCTCCCATGGGATTGAAGAACTGGCCGCTTGCTACGGCTGCCGCCGGGGCGCTTATTACTTACCTGCGCGATACGCAGATGAACGTGGCCGAGCAGTTAACGAGACTGACGAGCTATCACACGGATAATTTCATGGCGCTCGACGCGCAGACCGTGCGCAGCCTGGAAATCTTCGAGAACAATACGGCAGCGCCGTCGCTGCTTTCCGCGCTTGATCGCACGCGCACGGCGATGGGCGGAAGGCTGCTCCGCCGCTGGCTGCGTCAGCCGCTGCTGGACGTAGCGGAAATCATCCGCCGCCAGGAGCACGTCGCATGGTTTCATGCTCACGCTAAAGAGCGCACAGAACTGTTTACAGCTTTCGAGAGCGTGCATGACATGGAGCGTTTGTCTGCGCGCGTGCGCGCCTGTATCGCGTCTGCGCAGGAATTGCTCGCGCTCGGACAGGCGCTTGAAGCGATTCCGCGCGTGCGCGCCGTCTTGCAAAGAGATTCCAAACGTTTCGGGACGATACTTGCTAATCTCCCGATCTGTGAGACGGCGGTCGGCCTTATTCGTCGCGCAATCGCGGACGAGCTATCCCGCCGCTCTCCACAAACAGGAATCATTCGCGAAGGTTTCTCGGAAGAGTTAGATCAACTGCGCAGCATGCTGCGCGACGGCAGGACATTTCTGGCGGAGATGGAACAGCGCGAGCGCGGGCGCACAGGCATTAAGAGCCTGCGAGTCGGCTACAACAAAGTCTTCGGCCATTTTATAGAGGTGACTAAGCCGAACCTGCATCTAGTCCCGTCCGATTACACGCGCAAGCAGACGCTCGCCGCTTCCGAACGCTACGTCACGCTCGAACTCAAGGAGTTTGAATCGCTCGTCGTCAACGCTCAGGAACGAATAGCCGAACTCGAAGCGAGCCTTTTTCGCCGTCTCTGCACAGACATAGGCAAAAGCCGTGAAGAGATTCTGACCGCCGCCGGAAGCATCGCCTACGTAGACGCCACAGCGTCTCTGGCCGAAGTGGCCGAAGTCTTCAACTACGTTCGCCCGTCAATCGTCGATTCGCCTGAGCTTAAAATTAAAGCAGGCCGCCATCCGGTGCTCGAAAGAATGGTCTCGGATTCTTCTTTCGTCGCCAACGACACAGAGCTTGGGGAAGACGGGCGAGCGCAGATAGCTTTAATCACAGGGCCGAACATGTCCGGTAAATCAACCTACCTTCGGCAAACGGCGCTCATCGTCCTGATGGCTCAAATAGGCAGTTTTATCCCGGCGGATGAGGCTACAGTGGGGCTTTGCGACCGCATCTTCACGCGCATAGGTCTCTACGACCGGCTGGGCAGTGGCGAGTCAACCTTCATGACCGAGATGGTCGAGACAGCGCAGATTCTCCATCACGCGAGCCCACGCTCATTGATACTCTTGGACGAACTCGGGCGCGGGACTTCGACCTACGACGGATTGGCCGTCGCTCGCGCCGTCCTCGAATACATACACAATCACCCGCACCTCCGCTCCAAAACGCTCTTTGCGACGCACTATCACGAGTTGACGGAACTGTCGGAAGTCCTGCCGCGACTCAGGAATCTTTACGTAGAGATTGACGAGGAGGGCAGCGACCTGGTCTTCCTTTACAAAGTCAGCCCCGGCACAGCGCAGAAAAGCTACGGCGTCTATGCCGCAAGGCTCGCTGGCCTGCCGCGCCCCGTCGTCCGCCGCGCCGAAGAGCTTTTAAGCCACTACGAATCGCACGGCCATCAGCAAGAGGGAAGAGCTGAGGGCAAGCCGAAAGAAACAGTTGCCGCAGGCGGTTCATCGCGCGAAGCGGAACTCGTATCCGCCTTGCTCAATCTTGATCTGGATAATCTCTCGCCGGTCGAAGCCCTGACGAAACTCTACGAACTACGTCGCCTCGCAGACACAGAAAAACCACCGGGCATTAGAGCAATCAAGACAGCGTAACGAAGGGATGAGGGCGGAGTGAGGAAAAAAGGAAGCCTGTTCTTCCTTCCTCACTCTGCCCTCATCCTTTTCATTTATCCCGCCGGGTCTGTATGGATGTGTACGCGGGCGCGGGGGATTTCGGCCTCGATTGCTCGGAGGACGCGTACGGTTGCGTCATGAGCATCCTGTAGACTCATATCGCGCTCGACTTCCAGATGCAGGTCAATGAATTTTTGCGAGCCCGAGCGGCGCGTCCGCAGGTCGTGAAAACCGAGCACTCCCTGATTGCTGAAGTGGCTGACCACCTCTGCGATTCGCTCGTCAACATCGAGCG
>Ga0182001_10000316_pt1 | contig 10164 bp, 10 predicted proteins | sample BulsoiFelSFmetaG_FD_120485 | JGI IMG/M metagenome (GOLD analysis project Ga0182001, IMG submission 120485) | Bulk soil microbial communities from Mexico - San Felipe (SF) metaG | ecosystem: Environmental > Terrestrial > Soil > Agricultural land | place: Mexico: San Luis Potosi | collected... | reverse complement strand
TGACCCACGAGTGCGACTACCCGAGCGGTGTCGAGCGCAAGCCCCAGCTGACCGCCAGCCGCATTTCGCACCAGACCATGAGCAGTGCGGAGATCGACCACGCGGTGCGCTCGCAGTTGGATGGTCACGGCTGCATCTACGACCTCGACGAGGACCTGCTGCGGATGCTGGCCCCCGACCTGATCTTGACCCAGGAGCTCTGCGACGTCTGCGCGGTCAGCTACCGCACGGTGCAGCAGGCGGCGCGCCGACTGGACACCGACGCCACCATCGTCTCGTTAGAGCCGGCCACGATCGGGGACATTCTGGCCAACATCGTTACCGTTGGTGAGTTGACCGGCCGCGAGGCCGAGGCGGCGGCGCTCGTGGACGGCCTGCGCGCCCGCCTCGACGTGCTGTCGGTGGCGCTGTCGCAGGTCACCCGCCGCCCACGCACCCTGGTCCTCGAGTGGCTGGAACCGCCCTTCGCCCCCGGCCACTGGGTGCCCGAGCAGGTCGACCTCGCGGGTGGTGACGCAGGTTTCGCCGCCGCTGGTGAGGCATCCCGGATTACCAGTGCCGCGGAGATCAGCGCATACGCGCCGGAGGCGATTGTGCTCGCACCTTGCGGCTTCTACGCAACAGACACTCTCCGTCAGCTGCCGAGGGCGCGGCTACCCGCCGGCTGGTCGGAGCTGCCCGCGGTCAAGGACCGCAACGTGTGGGCAGTTGACGCGACCTCGTACTTCAGCCGCCCAGGCCCGCGCGTGATCGATGGCGCGGAGATCCTTGCGCGCATCCTGCACCCCGATGTGGTCGGACCGCCCGAGCCGCAGCACGCGGTGAGCGTGTCACCTGAGCTGATGCGCGTATAACCTGCGCTGCGGCGTCGGGCGCCGAGCCGCTAGCGTGCATGTTCACATGGATCAGTTGCTGAGCCACCATGGCGACGTCGACGCTGCACCGGGACTGCTCGACTTCGCGGTAAACGTGCGCGGCGGCCAGGCTCCCCCGTGGTTGCGCGAGCGGCTGATCGCGGCACTGGACGGGCTCGGCCGTTACCCCTCGGCTGCGCAGGACACTGCTGCCCGTGTCGCAGTGGCCGCTAGGCATGGTCGCGATCCTGGTGAGGTGCTCGTGCTGGGTGGTGTCGCGGAGGGCTTTGCCATCCTGCCGGCGCTGGCACCCCGGTCCGCGGTGGTCGTGCATCCGTCATTCACCGAACCCGAAGTGGCATTGCGCCGGGCCGGCATCCCGGTCCGGCGGGTGCTCACCGACGCCGCCTACCAGCTGAGACCAGAGTGGATTCCCGCGGGGGCCGACCTCGTCGTGCTGGGCAATCCCACGAACCCGACTTCCGTGCTGCATCCAGCCGAGGTCGTGCGCGCGCTCGCCCGGCCGGGACGGGTGTTGGTGGTGGATGAGGCCTTCGCCGACGCGGTGCCCGGCGAACCTGAATCACTGGCAACCGATCAGACCACCCCGGGTCTGCTGGTGTTTCGCAGTCTCACCAAAACCTGGGCGTTGCCAGGGCTGCGGGCCGGCTACGCGCTGGGGGCCCCCGATCTGCTTGCCCGGCTCGCATCGCCGCGCCCGCCATGGCCGGTCGGCACGCTGGTGCTCGAGGCGGCACGGGCCTGCAGCACCCCGGCCGCGATCGCGGAGGCCGCTGCTGCGGCTGCGCAGACCGTGCGGCAACGGGAATGGATGATCCGCCAACTGACCGATCTGCCTGGTATCACGGTCCACCAGCCCGCTGCGGCACCTTTCCTGCTGCTGCGCGTGCTAGGTGGTGAGCGCGTCCGCACTGCACTGCTCGACGCCGGCATTGCAGTGCGACGCGCTGACACCTTCCCGGGCCTCACCCCCGACCACCTACGCGTTGCGGTCCGACCTCCCGAGATCGCCACGCGGCTCATCGACGCCCTTCGCGCGAGCCTGCGATGATCGTCGATGCCATCCAGAACCGAATCGCGGTTCGCGGGCTAGCGACCTGATGACTACGACCGTGCAGGATGTGGTCGCGGCGCTGGAGGTCGCATACCCTCCGACACTCGCCGCTAGCTGGGACGCGGTGGGGTTGGTCTGTGGCGATCCGGCCGAGCGGGTGCAGCGGGTGCTGGTGGCAGTCGATCCGGTCGTCGATACCGTCGCGGAGGCGCTCGAGCGCGGCGCGCAGTTGCTGGTGACACACCATCCGCTGCTGCTACGCGGAGTGCACGGAGTGCCCGCCGACGATCCGAAAGGCGGTCTGGTGCACCGGCTGGTGCGCGCCGGGGTTGGGCTGTTCTGCTCGCACACGAACGCCGATTCGGCCTATCCGGGGGTGTCTGACGCACTGGCCCACGCGCTGGGATTGCAGGTCACCGGAGTGCTGGAGCCTCGCGGGGAAGCCGAGCGAACCGGGCTCGGACGGATCTGCGAGTTGCCCGAGCCCGAATCCCTGCGACTGTTCACTGACCGGGTGCACGCCGCTCTGCCCGAAACCGCGTGGGGTGTGCGGGCCGGAGGCGATCCGCAGCGCGCCGTTCGAACCGTAGCGGTATGTGGCGGCGCCGGGGATTCGCTGCTTGGGCTGGCCAGCGCCGCGGAAGTCGATGCGTTCGTCACGGCCGACCTGCGGCATCACCCGGCGTCGGAGCACCTGGCCGCCGGTGGTCCGGCGCTGGTGGACATCGCCCATTGGGCCAGCGAGCATCCGTGGTGTGCACAGGCCGCGGCGGTGCTCTCGGCGGCGCTCGGCGGTACGGTCGACGTTCACGTTTCGTATCGTCGCACCGATCCCTGGACGATCGGCACGGCACAATCATCTGGGAGGCTCTCGCGGTGAATGCCGATCCCGCCGCACAACGCCGGCTACTTGACCTGGCCGCGGTGGACGCCGAGCTGACCCGCGCCGCGCACCGCCGCCGGTCATTACCTGAGTTGGCTGAGCTGGAGGAGGTTACCAAGGCCCTTCAGGCCGGTCGAGACTCGTTGGTGGCCGCCGAGACGATGGCGTCCGACCTGGACCGCGACATTCGTAAGCTGGAAGCCGAGATCGACCAGGTCCGCGCCCGGGAAGATCGAGATCGCGGCCTACTCGACTCTGGTTCGATCTCCTCGGGCAAGCAGCTGGAAGATCTGCAACACGAGTTGGCAACGCTACGGCGTCGGCAAACCGTGCTGGAGGACGATCTGCTTGAGGTGATGGAGCGGCGCGAGGTGACCGACGCCGACCTCGAACAGCGTCGGGTGAAGCTGGCGGATATCGAGCAACGTCACCTCGAGGCGACTCGTCGCCGGGATGAGGCCCTGACCGAGCTGGAATCCACCGAGTTGCAGGGCAACCAAGAGCGCACGATCCTCGTCGGTGGGTTACCGGCTGAACTGGTGACGCTCTACGAGCGGATCCGGGCGCGGAACGGTAGTGGAGCGGCGTTGCTACGCGGGGGTCGTTGCGGCGCCTGCCGGCTGGAGCTGGACCGTACTGCGATCGGACGCCTGCGGGATGCATCCCCCGACGAGGTGGTGCGGTGTGAGGAGTGTGGCGTCGTGCTCGTGCGGACCCCGGAGTCCGGGCTATGACCCGACGAGTGATCATCGAGGCGGATGGTGGTTCCCGCGGAAATCCCGGGCCGGCCGGGTACGGGGCGGTGGTCCGCGACGCGGACACCGGGGAAATACTCGTTGAGACTTCCGGGGGGTTGGGCTGCACCACCAACAACGTGGCCGAGTATTCGGGTCTCATCGCCGGGCTTCGCGCCGCGGTCAAGGAAGGCGCGGTCGGTGCCGAGGCCAGGTTGGACTCCAAGCTGGTCGTCGAGCAGATGAGCGGGCGTTGGCAGATCAAGCAACCTCACCTGCGGCCGCTGGCCAGCGAGGCAGCCGGGCTGGCCCGCGAGCTCGGTGAGGTGACCTATACCTGGGTGCCCCGGGCCCGCAACGCGCACGCCGATCGGTTGGCCAACGAGGCCATGGATGCCCAGGCCGGCTTCAGCCGGGAGCCTGCGGCCCAAACTCGGGGGACCCAGGCTCCGCGGTACTGGACCGGCGCGACTGGCTCCCCGACTCGGCTGCTGATGCTGCGGCACGGGCAGACCGAGCATTCAGCGCAGCGCCGCTACTCCGGGCGCGATGACCTGCCACTCACCGAGCTGGGGGAGCGCCAAGCCGCTGCCGCGGCTGCTCGTCTGGCGACCATCGACGACGTCACGGCGGTCATCAGTTCACCACTGCGGCGAGCAAGGCAAACCGCGAAGTCCGTGTCCGACGTACTGGGCGTACCAATGCACGTCCACGATGGACTGATCGAGACCGATTTCGGCGCCTGGGAGGGGTTGACCTTCGCCGAGGCCAGCGCCCGGGACCCAGATCTGCACACCAGGTGGCTCACCGACACCTCGGTGAGCCCGCCGGGCGGCGAGAGCATGGATGCCGTGCACCGGAGGGTGCGGAAGGTGCGTGATCAGCTGATCGCCGAGCACGGCGGCGCCACACTGATCGTCGTCAGCCATGTCACACCGATCAAGTCGTTGCTGCGGATGGCGCTGGATGCCGGCCCGTCGCTGCTGTACCGATTGCATCTGGATGTCGCATCACTGTCGATCGCGGAGTTCTATCCCGAGGGCCCCGCCACCGTGAGACTCGTCAACGACACTTCCCACCTCCCCCAGCCGCCGCGTGTCGCGCCCTAGCGCCCCCGCATGTCGCGCCCTGTTGAACGCTGTGTCGGCGCCGTTAGTACCTGCTCACCTGAGGAAGAGGTAGATCGACACCGCCAAGCCCACCACAACCACCCCGACCCGCAGAGCAGAGGCAGGTAGCCGACCCGCAAGTTTCGCGCCGATGAACCCCCCCACCAGGGTGGCGGGGGCGAGCAGCGCGACCGCCAACCAGTTCACCGGCGCGCCAATGGCGAACACTGGCACACTGACCACGCTGATGATCAGTGAGAGGACGCCCTTGACGGCATTAAGCCTCCGCAGATCGTCATGCGCGGTGAGGGCAAGCACCGCGATCAGCAGCACTCCCAGTGCTCCGCCGAAGTAGCCGCCGTACACGGCGCCGATGAACACCGCAGGCAGCAGTACTGCGTACCGGTCCGGATTACGAGATTCTGGCTCCCCGATCCACCGAGCAAGCCACGGTTGTACGCCAAGTAGCAGGCTGGCTAGCGCCACCAGCCCAGGTATTACCGCGTTGAACACCGGCGCAGGTAGCACGAGCAGCAGGAGGCTGCCCACCAGCGAGCCCAGCACCGCGACCCCCATGGTGGAAAGGACCCGACTCCGCTGCCCGCGAAGCTCCCCGCGGCTGCCCAGCGCGAAACCAAGATAGCCAGGGCATTGGGCCACCGAATTAGTGACATTCGCCGCGAGCGGAGGGAGTCCCGCCGCCAGCAACGCCGGGAACAGCAGCAGCGACCCACCGCCAGCCAGCGCATTGACCATGCCGGACAGGACACCCGCAACGACCAGCAGGGCCAGGTTGGCGGACGGCACGAGGTGCCACGCTAGCCCGAACCGAACAAGACCGGCCTGCTGCGGCTCCGCTCAACCGACTTATACCCCGGTTTGCTGGTGGACGGGTCGGGTACCTGATCTCCGCGTGGTGCCGACGAGACGCACAGGGGTCAAAATGGCGCAGGAGTTTCGCGTAGGTGACAAGGTTCGCTGGCGCAGCCACGGCGGGCACGCTGAAGGCGAGGTGCTCCAAAAAATCACCGCCGACACGGAGGCCGGGGGCCGCACAGTGCGGGCGTCCAGCGAAGAGCCGCAGTACCTGGTGCGTAGTAACAAGAGCGGTGGCCAGGCCGTCCACAAACCCGATGCGCTGGAGAAGATGTGAGCGGCCGAAGAACCGCGATCGGCAGGCGGAGTTCAGCGCCTGGCGCTACTCGCTGATGAATTGGGGTCATGACCCTGCAAGCGCATTCTGGAGCGACGGGCCTGTTCCTCTGCATACGGCGCCACACCAACCCAGGTCTGCGATGATCTATGCTGGGGTGGCGGACGAGTTGGTCGGGCGGTCGCGTCGGGCTCGGAATGGGCCCGTCGAGGAAAGTCCGGACTCCTCAGGGCAGGGTGGTTGCTAACGGCAACCCGGGGTGACCCGCGGGACAGTGCCACAGAAAACAGACCGCCCCGCGTGAGCGGGGTAAGGGTGAAACGGTGGTGTAAGAGACCACCAGCGTCCCGGGTGACCGGGACGGCTCGGTAAACCCCACCTGGAGCAAGGCCAAGAGGCGCGCCGGTTGCGGCGCGCTGCGCAGGCGATTGAGGGTGGCCCGCCCGATGCCTGCGGGTAGGCCGCTAGAGCCTGCCGGTGACGGCAGGCGGAGATGGATGGCCGCCGGCCGGGACGCCGCAAGACGCCCGGTGCACAGGATCCGGCTTACAGGCCAGCTCGTCCGCCCGGCACTTGGTCACCTGCGCCAACGGAGGGAGGCAGCGCGGTTGGCCAGCAGGAACGCTCTCGCTATCTCTCAAGGTTTCTCAATACTTCTCGACGTCCGACGGCTCGACGACGGCCCAAGATTCGATCTTGCACGCTGGGATTCGTGTGCATCGCGTTGGCCTGGCGCCCAGACGCGGTGCCTGGGGGCAACATCCCCTCTCAGCTACCGGCTGAGCTTGCCCCAGGCGTTGGTGGGGAGATCGATGGGATGCCATCGCTTGGCGAGGCGATCACCCGAGCAATCGCAACCGATCGATGCTCAGAGCCGGAAAGTCGTCACCGATCCTGCCGGAGGCCGAGGCTTCCGCGCGCCCTGTTGCTGGTTGAGGTGCTCGGCGACGTCGGGGGTAGGGAAGCAGGTAAAGCATCGGGCGGGCTGAAGGATGTGGTGCTTTGTCCGGTGTTTGTGGTGCAGTGGCGACTATCGGGCGGCCCGAGAATTGCGGCGGGAAACCGTATTGGTTCATGCCCGTAGTCATTGCGGTGTGCGGCAGTGGAACGGTCGGGTGTCGGTGGGCTCGCTCGGGGCGTGTGGCAGCAGCACTACCCGCTTGCGGGTAGCGGTCGCGAAGGAGTGGCTGTGCTTGCGGGATTCTGCGCTCGCGGCGGGCGCCGGCTCCACAGGCAGCAAGACAGGCGGTGGCGCCACCGACACCCCCCACGGGGTAGCGCCACCGCCGAGACCGGCCGCGGTACTCCTGCCCGAACCCGAACCCAGCGGTTCAGGGCCGCCGGTCACTGATCCGGTCAGGCCGTAGCCCACCGGAGAGCCTGCACACCACCCCACCAGCGCCCACCACACCGGGGGGACCGCCCGCAGCCAGCGTGGTGGCATCAGGGCAGCTGCTCGGCGATAGCCGCTACCTTGACCCACCCCCAGCTTGGTCATCGTGACGTTCCCTTCCTACGCCGACCCACCACTAGCAACCCAGAACACAGGAGGGCAGCGAACACCCGGTAAATACGTCATGTGCGACGCCGACCGGGTGAACTACGGCCAGGGAAGGTCCCGCCCACGCGTCGTGCTGCTCGATCCACCCAGCGACGGTGTCGAAGGCCACACCTGATGAGGACACCAACCCGTATTTCGTCAGCGACCTACAACCTCTCCCCTCTGATAGCTACGTACTCTCCCGCCGGCCGGGCCCTCTCCCGTGGGGCCCAGCCGACCTCTACAGGCCACCTGCCGATGCTGCGCCAGGGACTCAAACCTCAAACCCGCTGATTCTCGGACCGCTGTTTCGATTGGTTGCGGATAGATGCCATGACCTGGTTGTTCTCGATCACGCACGCTCGATGTTTCGGTCGTTCGGCGTTGTTCAGGGTCATTAAGTGACCGAAAAGTATCCAAATGTTCATGAAGGTGTGTCTTCTTGAAGTGGGCCTTCGTGCTATCCCGACGACCTATCAGCACCGGACCACCTCGCGTCAAGGGGCTCTGTTCTGGAAAGCGCCCCCTGCTTGGCGCGATCAGGTAACCCCTCGGGAGGTCGTCGGAATACACCGGCGTCCACCGGGTTGCCCCGTCGGCAACCCCGAAGACCTGCCGCGGTGCGGGGCAGCAAGCGCCCACGATCGACTGATTCCGCTACACTAGTATCCGGCTCGGGGTGCAAGTCGCATGGTTCGCCTGGTTCCTCATCACGGCGTTGACGGCACAGAGACGCATGCCGGGCCAATTTCTGGGCATCGCTGTCCGCTGGCAGGCGTTGTCTAGTTGGATCTCTGGGACGATCCCTTCCCGGTCCGTATCCGCTGGGCCAGCGCGGCCCGGCCGGTAGCCATGCCCCGGAGCAGGTCTACGTAGTAGCCAGGACCCAAGGCCTGTTCCTCTTGGATGGCCCGGCGGCGGTAGTACGCGGCCTCAGCGTCCAGGTCATCTGCGCGGCGGCGGGCGACATCGTCGTTGGTGACCGTATCGGGTACCACGACACCCTCAGCTCCGAAAGAAGCATTGATGCTGACCAATGACACGCCGCTGGGGTCAACTCCCCGCTCTGCGCGCTCAGGACTAGCGGCCATGTGCTCTCCCCGGGCCGACGCCGATACTTCCCTTCGGTCGTAGCGCGTGCAATCGACATCCCTCTGGCCGATATTGCGCGGCACCACTTACAGAAGAGACGCGGAATGCCCACGCAGATACACCGGTCCCCGACCGTTCGCGCCCCACGGGAGCCGTGAGCGCCCGCAATGACGCCGCCCATCTCACCCAGGTGAGGGGCCGAGTACGCCTCCGCCGCTGTCACCATGCGACAGGTCACGACCATCCGCGGTAGCCAGCGAGCGTCGCCCTCGCGCGCGGTGTGAAGAGCGGCCAACGCGAAATCATGATGGCGACGGCCGGAGATCATGAAGGCGGTGTCGGTACCGCACCGCCAGTCGCCCGTCGGCAAGCAGTCGCACCACCGCTGAGACTGTTTCCCGTCGCGCGGGCGGCAATTTCGAAGATCGGTTCAGTTGCGATGACGGCAGCCGGGGCGGGGCAGTCTTAGCTGTTGATGTATTCCCCGTTGTGCAAACCACCCTGGCACACTCCGTGCGAACCGAAGTAATTCGGCCTCCCACCACCGTTCAGACAGTCCTGCACCGAGACCATCTGGACCGGACCGCTCACGACGATCGCACCGCCCGGCGCATCGTCGGCGTAGGCAGGAAATGCCAGCGTCCCCAACAATACTCCCGTGTACCCCACCGCGAGGAGCACATTCTTGATCGTCATCCCTACATCTCCTCCGGTCGTGTGTACCTTCTACACGAGAACTACGATACATCTTGGAACCTCTGGGTTTAAGACATCTCGCCGCTAATGGTGACTTGGCCCAGCTGGTCAACACGTTAAATTGGCGATTGGTGGTGTCGGTCGATGCTGGCTCGCTGTTCACCGCTTGGATGTGGCATGTGCATGAGGCCGCTGCGTCTTCTGATCTCACCTGAGCCGGTCTCCGCAATTGCCGCACGGAATTTATGAAGATCCATCAAATCGATAAGCGGTTTGACGTGTCCGGTCAATCGAAATTCCCCTGCCAGTAGGTTTTACTGTTATAAGCGACATATTCAACCGAGTCGTGGCTTTGCCTGGATCCACCGCTGAATTTGTTGGTATGGGTGGGTTATGACGCACGGCAGCATCAATGACGCAGCATCAATGACATGGATCTGCTGCGCCATGGTGGGATGGGCCGGTTGTTCGAGGGTGTTCGGGCGCCCTCGACGCTGGGCACGTTTTGCGCCTGTTCACCTTCGGTCACGTCCGCCAGCTCGACGCGGTTGCCGCCGGGTTCCTCGCCAGGTTGGTCGCGGTGACGCCATTGTTGCCCGGGGCTGGGCAGGTGGCCTTCGTCGATGTCGATGACACGGTGCGGGCGACCTATGGGTACGCCAAGCAGGGCGCGGGGCCCGGCTACACCGGCGTCAACGGGCTCAACGCGCTGCTGGCCACGATCTCCACGCCGTTGTCCGCGCCGGTGATCGCGGCCACCCGGTTGCGCCGCGGCGCGGTGAACTCCGCTCGCGGCGCGGTCAAACTGCTCGCCGACGCCCTGGCCTACGCACGGCGCGCCGGCGCCACCGGGCTGATGATCGTGCGCGCGGACTCGGCGTTCTACAGCTATGACATCATCGCCGCGGCGCGGCGAGCCGAGGCCCACTTCTCCCTCACCGCCCGCCTGACCCCAGCGGTGATCAGGGCCATCACCAGCATCGATGAGCAGGCGTGGAACCCGATCCGCTACCCCCACGCGATCTATG
>Ga0182001_10000315_pt1 | contig 10197 bp, 6 predicted proteins | sample BulsoiFelSFmetaG_FD_120485 | JGI IMG/M metagenome (GOLD analysis project Ga0182001, IMG submission 120485) | Bulk soil microbial communities from Mexico - San Felipe (SF) metaG | ecosystem: Environmental > Terrestrial > Soil > Agricultural land | place: Mexico: San Luis Potosi | collected... | reverse complement strand
CCAAAAAGTGAAAGGCACATTCCAATCGAAAGTGAACGAGACGAACTGAAACTTGCCAGCCGCCGCCCCTTGCGTAGCAATCGCGTCCCAACCGCCGGGCGCCAGATGTAGCAACTCGTAAGCGGCGAGCAATGAACCGCCGATATAGATGACAAGTTGAATCAAGTCTGTCCAAATGACAGCCGCAATGCCGCCTTCAAAAGTATAGACGAGCGTGAGCAGGCCAACGATGATGATTGACCAGAGCCAGAGATTAGGCAGACTGGGGAAACTCGCGCCGAGTACCGCGCTCAAAACGAGCGACGCGGAAAAGATGCGGATACCTTCGCCGATGGCGCGCATGACAAGAAAGAGAGAGGCCGCGAAGTTCTTGGCCTTTGGGCCAAATCTTCTGCTCAGCAACTCGTAAGCCGTCAAAAGATTTCCGCGAAAGTAGGCCGGGATGAACAACAGGCTGATGATAAAGCGCGCGACGATGTAACCGAGCGCGACCTGCAAGTAAGTGAAGTTGCCGCCAAGCTCAGGGCGCGCATATGCAGCATAAGCGATGGCCGGAACTCCGATGAGCGTAATCGTGCTCGTCTCTGTGGCGACAATTGAAAGGCTGATGACAACCCAGGAAGTATTCTTATCGCCCAAAAAATAGTCTTTGACTGTTCGTTGCGAGCGTCTGAAGAGCGTGCCGAAGATAGTTATGCCGATCAGATAGACCAACAGGACGAGATAATCTATGGTTGAAAATCCCATGCGGTAATCTTTAGAGAGAGCATCAAGCGAAGCAGAGCCGCTCTCATCCTTTTTCCTTCACCCGGATTATACAGAAAAATCAGGAATGCTCGTCAGACATCTTCGACTGGCGCGTCACATCAACGGAGAGCTTCTACTGCTCTATTGACGACACCGCTCGCTTCCTTGAGCGCGCGTTCTGCTTCCGCACGCGAGCGATTGGTCTTGCTCATCACCAATGCAGTGCGCAAGTCACCGCCCGCAGCTTCGAGTTGCGTTGACGCATCACTCTCATTCAATCCAGTTTCAACCGACAAAATTCTTACGGCGCGTGCGCGCAGCTTGACGTTGCGCGTCAAGAGATTGGTCATGCGATTGCCCGTCACATAACCGAGGCGAATCATCGTCGCCGTCGAAAGCATGTTCAGGATCATCTTCTGCGCTGTGCCAGCCTTGAGCCGCGTCGAGCCTGCAATCACTTCTGGCCCAACGACCGCGACGATACTCACTTCAGCCGCGCGTGTAATCTCTGAATCAGGGACGCATGTGAGAGCGGCGGTGAACGCGCCCAAAGCGCGCCCGTGTTCGACCGCTCCGATGGTGTAAGGCGTGCGCCCCGAAGCCGCGATGCCGACGACCGCGTCCGTGCCCTTCACGCCGCGCGCATCCAGGTCACGCGCGCCTGCTTCTCTATCATCTTCCGATGCTTCGACTGCACGATAAGTCGCGTCATAACCTCCGGCGATAATTCCTTGCACAAGCTCGGGCGAGACGCCGAAGGTCGGCGGGCACTCCGCAGCATCAAGCACGCCGAGCCTGCCGGAAGTTCCGGTCCCGACATAGAAGAGACGACCCGATGCCCGCAATCGCTCGACGATTCCGTCAACAACGCGCGCGACATCCGGCAACACTCCGCGAACGGCTTCGGCCACGCGCGCGTCTTCTTCGTTCATCAGACGCACGATCTCCACAGTCGGCTCTGAACTAATCAAAGCCGTGCGCGGATTCTCTTGTTCTGTGATTGGAATGGACATTAAAAGCAGTGACGAGTGACAAGTGACGAGTGACGAGCAAAGACGGTTTTCAACTCATCACTCGTCACTCTTAACTCGTCACTGTTTTTTAGACCGCGACCGGCAATCTGTGCAAGTGCTCGCGCGCCATGCGTGCGGCGGCAACGGCTGGCGTCAAGAGCGGCGGCGCGAAATGGGCTTCGGGCGCAACGCGCTTGACCTCTTCTCGCAAGGGGTCCAAGAGAAGGTCGCCTGCGGCGAAGACGCCGCCAACATAAGCCACTTGAAACCGACCGCGCCCCATGCGCAGTTTGCGGATCACGGCGGCTGCTGCCAGCCCTAGCTCGCGTCCTGCCGTCAAAACTATCTCACGCGCGATCTCGTCACCTTTGCGCGCGGACTCTATCACGTGGCGCGCAAATCCTGCGATGCGATCATTCGTCATGCTCGGCGCATAGATGGCGAAGAGCAATTCGTCAGTCGTCGTCACATTGAAGTAAGAGCAAGCAGCATCTGTCAAAGCGGTTTCCTGCCCGCGCCCGTCTTTCGCTTGCGCGACCGCTTGCAAAGCTTTGCGCGCCATCCAGGAGCCGCTGCCCTCGTCGCCGACAAGCGGCCCCCAACCGCCAGCGCAAACATTTTTGCGCTGCTCGTTGATGCCGCAGCAGACAGAGCCTGTGCCCGCGATAATGACCACACCCGGCTCGCCATCCGTCGCGCCAAAGAGAGCTATGTCAGCATCCGTCACCACTTCGATGGAATGGATGCCCAGCCCGCTTAAAGCCTCGCGCATGCGCAGGCGCACATCTTCGCGCCTGACGCCCGCTAAACCCACTTCCGCAGCCACAATGTCTGCGCGCTGCACATGTGCTTCGGCGCAGGCTTTATCAACGGCATCGCGGATCGCAGCCGCCGCGTTGCTGATGCCGACGCGCAACGGATTCGATGGGCCAGCCAGCCCTTCGCCCAGGACACGGTCGGTCGCGTCCGTGATAATCGCGCGCGTCTTTGTGCCGCCGCCATCTACTCCCAGCACAAGCTCACGGCTCTGAATTCTACGGGGGGACATGAAATCTCTGATCTTGGGACTCTCGTTCATACTGCTTTGATTGCGCGGCAAACAAAAGGTTTGCCACAAACTCCAACCTGGATTATATTCAGTGCCGCCTCATAATAGAAACTAAAAGATTTTATCCAAGCAATAACCATCACTGATAAGTGGGAGTGCCCCCGATGGAGATCAGACAACTGAGAGCTTTCAGCGCGATTGCCGAGATGGGGACGTTCACGGCTGGCGCGCAGCGCGTTCACATTACACAGGCAGCCATCAGCATGCAGATTCGGCAGCTTGAGATTGAATTGGGGACACCGCTTTTTGTGCGCGCGCCGCGCCGCGTCCTCTTGACTGAAGCTGGCGAGGCATTGCTTGAGCGCACGAGGCGAATCCTGCGCGAGCATGACGCGGCGGTCGCGGAGATAGCAGAACTGGCGGGCGCGGAGCGCGGGCGGCTACGCGTCGGCAGCGCGTCGGCGATGGTCAGTGCAAATCCTTTGCCGGAAATCTTGAAAGAGCTGCGCGAGAAACATCCGCGCGCAGACGTTTCAATCGTTTCTGGAACAAGCCAGACGCTCGTGCGCCAGATTCTCGCGGGCGACCTTGACATGGCTTTCGTTTCCCTGCCCGTCGAGGCGCGCGGGATTCAGACTGAGGTCTTGAGCCGCGATGAACTCGTGGCCATCGCCAGCCCGCGTCACAATTTAGCGAAGCAGCGCGTCGTCAGCGTCTTTACGCTGGCTGGCGAGAAATTAATTTTAGGCGAGCGCGGCGGCAACACGCGCCGTTTGATTGACGGCCTGTTTGAAGAGGCAGGCGTTCAGCCTGTGGTGGCAATGGAACTGAGTCGTCAGGCAGCGATCAAACGTATGGTCGAAGCTGATATGGGCGTCGGCATTATTCCGTTACAGTCAACGCGCGATGAAGTGAACGAAGGCAGACTCGTCGCCTGGTGGATTGAAGGCGCGAAGATCAACTGGGAACTCGGACTCGCCAAACTCGCAGGCGATTACGAGTCGCCAATCTGCCAGACCTTCATGAAGCTTTGCAGAAAATATTTCAACATGGATGCCGCCCCGCGTAAGCGTACAAAACCCTCAAAGAGTAAGCTGAAACAGAAGGCGCAAGCAGGCTAAAAAGATTTAATCGAGAGGAAGCTTAAGCATCTAAGAAATCTCTGACGTTAATGATATTTGTAGGGGCAGAGGCTCACTCCCGCCCGTCTAATATCATCAAGACGGGCAGGGAGTGAGCCTCTGCCCCTACAGTGTTATCAGCGCATCTCGTTGAGTGCCTCGACGAGACGTTCTATCTCAATTTCGTTATTGAAGAAGTGTGTAGAGACGCGTATGCCCTGTGGCTTCTCTGTGACGGCAATGCCATGAGTTGTCAGATGCTCGACCGTTCTCTTCGGCTGATTGACGGCGACGAGCGTTTCGCCTGAGCGGAAACTTTCCTGGCGAAGCGGAGAGAGCACGCGCCAGCCCTCTTCATCGAGTCGCCTGGTCAAATAATGATTAAGATACAGCACGCGCTCTTCGATGCTCTTCATGCCGAGCGTCATCATGTAATCAACGGATGCGCCCAGGGCAAAGATGCCTGCGAAGTGCGGGCAGCCGATTTCAGAGCGCGCCGCCGCGTCCGCACGCAGATAAATCTCTCGGTTGCGCATCTCGAAAGGCTCTTCGACGCTCATCCAACTGATAGTGCGTGGGCGTGTTTCATCCAGCAACCGGCGATTGAGATAGACAAACCCTGAGCCGTAGCCCGCGACCATCCACTTATGCCCGGTCGCGCAAAGCGCATCAATCCCCATACGCTTGACATCAATCTCAAAAGCTCCGGCAGACTGGCTCGCGTTGATAACGAGAGCGTGGTCTTTTTTTATGCTTCCCAACTCTTCCACGTCCATGCGGAAGCCATTCGAGAATTGAACGTGGCTGAGGCAAATAACTCCCGTTCTTTCATTCATCACGCGCCGCACATCTTCCCCATGAATCTCGCCTTCTGTTGATTCGACGAAGTTGACGCGCGCGCCGCGATGCAGCCAGGTGATGGTGGAGACAGGAAACTCCAGGTCTGAAGAAACTATCTCGCCGCGCCCCACGAGCGCATCAACGATGAGGTTCATGCCCTGCGACGAGTTGGTCGTAAAAGCAATTTCGTCAGGCTCTGCGTTGATAAACTCCGCGACGCGCCTCCTGACTATTTCGCGGCGCTCAAGCCACTCGTCCCAACGCGCGTCACCTTCTTCCATCATCTCATGATAAAAGTCGGTCGCCGCCACCTGAGCTGGCCGCGCGACAGGTCCAGCAGCCGCGCTATTCAAATACGCCAAGCGCTCAGTCACCGGAAACTCACGCCTGACGCTTTCCCAATCCATAAAAGCAGTAAGCAGTGAGCAGTAAGCAGTGAGCAGTGAGCTTTAGCTCGATGAGAGAAGGGTTATCAATAAAGCATTCACCTCATCAACCTCAAGAACTGCTCACTGCTTACTGCTTACTGCTCACTTCCTTTCACATCCCAATTCCCTTCAAGTGATAGCGTTCTGTGTCGTAGTAGCGTTCCACATCCACAGTGTTGATTTGGCCGAGCACGCCCGTAATCTCAACCAGAGAGAGGTCGCACGCCGGAGCGATGCCGCGCGCCGAAACCATCTTGCCGAAATCTCCGTTGGCTATCGCGTCGGCTGCGCGTGCGCCGAACATCATGCCCATAATCTTATCAACGGGCGAGGGCGCGCCGCCGCGTTGCGGGTGTCCGAGCATGGCAGAGCGCGCATCATAAGGTGTCTCGCTCATGATCTTTTTAGCGAGGACTTCGCCGATGCCGCCGAGCCGAGCATGTCCGAAAGCGTCGTGCAAATCATCCACTGTGACCAGCTCTCCATCCTCGGCGTATGCGCCCTCTGCGACGACGATGACAGAGTAGCGCGGGTGTTGCGGGTCGCGCGGGTGTGCGATGGTGTCGCCGAGCCTCTCCTTCAGTTGATGAAAGACTTTCTCGTAGCGGAAAGGATGCTCCGGGATGAGAATGAGATGAGCCTGACCTGCCACACCGGACCAGAGCGCAAGATGTCCGGCATGGCGTCCCATCACTTCGATAACCTGCACCCACCCGTGCGAGCCTGCCGGAGTGCGCGAGCGTTCGATAACTTCCGTCACGTTTCTGAGCGCTGTGTCGAAGCCGAGCGTATAGTCTGTCCCCGCCAAATCCTTGTCAATCGTCTTCGGCACACCGACAACGCGCACGCCTTTCTCGGACAATCTCGCTGCTACGCCCAGCGTATCCTCGCCCCCGCAGGCGACAATGGCGTCTAGCTTGAGCTTCTCCAAATTCGCCATCACCTCGTCGGAACGATCCACGCGCTCGCCATCCTCATTCGTCGTCCTGACCGGGTTTGTGCGCGAAGAGCCTAAATTAGTTCCACCGTCACGATCCCAGCACCTGACTTTCGCGCGGTCGAGCGGCAACGTCCCGGCCAATGGATTAAGAAGCGAGCGCCATCCATCATAAAGACCGACGACCTCCATGCTGTGCTCTGACGCACGATAGACCAGCCCTTTAATAGCAGGATTCAGGCCAGGCGCATCGCCGCCTCCGGTCAAAACTCCAATTCGCTTTACTTCAGCCATTAAACTCCCTCACAAAAAATCGAAACTGCTTCCGACTTAATTCAACCACCAGGCATAAGTCTCTTTTACCACAGAGCGGCTGAGAGGAAAACCGAGGGAGATAGAAAATAAAAGATAATTCAATTGCCTCCAGCTAAAGCTGGAGGTGTGAGCAACAAAAATGGTTCTGGCTTTAGCCTAACTTTTCGGCTAAAGCCGGTGAATCCTTGCCAATCTATCCACTAGCTGAAGCTAGTGGCAACTAATGAAAACCAAAACTTTCTTTTGACAGCACCGGCCTATTGCCTAACGACAATCTTATGCGCTCGTCCGTCATCTTCAATCGCAATCCCGACAGCGCCTTTGCCGCTGTGATAGCCGACGCTCTGTCCACCCACGCCGCCTGCTCCGAGCGGTTTTCCGTCGAGCGTCACAGTTCTCGCAGTTCCCTCGAAAGGAGTGACGAAGAGAAATTTTCGCGCGCTCGGCTGATAACTTCCTTCCGCAGGACTGACCGTTATATCCAAGCCTTTGTCCGCAGTCGCAACCTCAACGCGCGTGCGGCGATAAACTCCGCGTCTATAATTCGGACTCGTCCCGTCATCTTCATAAAGAGTCGTCGAAGCTTTTCCCTGATCATCAGGATGAATATAGAAGGTCACAGGGTCGAAAGGTTTTTCGCCGACGTAGTTCATCTCCGGCCCTTCCGGGATGATTGCGCCGCCGCGTATGAACAGCGGCACAACCTCAAGCGGCGCGTCTATGCGAATCATCGTCCCGCCCGTAAATTTCTTTCCACCGTGAAAGTCGTACCAGACGCCCTCCGGCAGATAGACCATGCGGCTCGTTTGGTTCGGCTGCAAAATGGGCGCGACCAACAAATCATCGCCAACCATGAATTCGTCATCGAGGTTGACGGTGTTCTCGTCCGTTTGATAATTGAGGACGAGCGGGCGAAAGAGCGGCACACCCGTGCGATGCGCTTCTTCCAAAACCGTGTAGAGAAAAGGCAGCAGGCGATAACGCAGCTTCAGATACTTGCGAATAATCCCTTCGTAATATTTCCCGAAGCGCCAGGGTTCCTGGTCGTAGCCGTCAATCACTTTGTGGTTGCGACAAAAGGGTGCGAGGAAGCTGACTTGATAAGCGCGCGTAAGTAACTCGCCGTTGCCGCGTCCTATGAATCCGCCGACATCGCTCCCAACAAATGTTTCGCCCGAAAGGCCGAGCGTTTGAAAGACCGGAATGCTCAAAGCCAGAGTGTCCCAGGTGCTCGTCGTGTCGCCGGTCCACATCGTCGAGTAGCGTTGAATGCCTGCATAGGCGGCGCGCGTGATGACGTAAGGACGCTTGTCCGGCGCGAGCCTCTCCAAGCCTTCGTAGGTTGCGCGCGCCATCAGGAGCGCGAAGACGTTTCTGTTCTTGGCATGAGTCGAGTTTTCGCCTTCATCGTAAGAGACGACATCTCGCTGATTCCCGCCCGTCTGGTCCACGAAGTCCGAAGGCTCGTTCATGTCATTCCAGATTCCGGCGACGCCGTTGTCCAGGTAGGCGCGATGCAGGTCGCCCCACCAACGACGCGCGTCCGGCAAAGTGAAATCAACGAACGCGCTCTCGCCCGGCCAGACCTTCGGAATGAAGAGTTGCCCCGATTGTCGCTTCTGAAAATAGTTATTCTTCAATCCCTGATTGAAGACATAATAGCTCTTGTCTTGCGGCGCAAGCTCTGGCTTCTCGGTCGCATCCTCCACTTTCGCATCGCTCGCAGGCGGTTGATACTTCACGCCCGGGTCCACGATGGTGATGACCTTGACGCCTTGCTGCCTCAACTTGTCCGTCAACTCTTTCGGATTCGGAAAGCGCTCACGATTCCAGGTGAAAACGCGATAGCCCTGCATGTAATCAATGTCCAGGTGCAGCACGTCTAAGGGTAAGTCTCTTTCACGATACTGGCGGACGACCTCTTCGGCCATCGTGTCCGGGTAATAGCCCCAGCGACTCTGTTGATTGCCAAGCGCCCACATCGGCGGCAGCGGCATGCGCCCGGTGAGTTCCGTATATCGCCCTAGAATTTTTTTCATCGAAGGGCCGTAGAAAAAGTAGTAGTTCATCTCGCCGCCTTCTGCGCCGAAGGAAGCATAAGCCTGCGAGCTTCTCCCGAAGTCGAAATAGCTGCGATAGCTGTTATCGAAGAAGATGCCGTAGGCCACATCGTGTTGCAGCCCGATGTAGAAAGGAATCGTTTGATAAATCGGGTCTTTGCCTTCTGTGTAAGCGGGCGTATCCGAGTTCCAGTTAACGAAGTAGCCGCGACGTTTGTCCAGATGAGCGGCCTTTTCGCCGAGACCATAAAAGTGTTCGTCGAAGCCAAGCTTCTTGGCGCAGGCCACAAACGTCCCTGCCTTCGGGTCGAACATCATGCCGGTGTTGACGCCGCGCGCGTCGAACATCATCGGGCGCTCATCCGCATTGATGACATGGTGCGTCTTCGCGTCTCTGAACTCAATAAGCAAAGGCTTACGACTGATGACCATTTCCAACTCGTCGGTCGTGATGACAAAGCCTGCGGGCGTCTCCCGCAAGTTCCAGCGCACAGCGTCCCAACTCTCTTTCGCAATCGCCCAGGAATGATCGCGCGCGGGCAGACTCTTTCTGAACGAGGCACGGACGCGAATGAGGTCTGGGGCAAGGATTGAGACGCGGACTTGAGAGCCGTCTTCGCAGTTGAAGGTCACAGACGCATCTGCTTTTGTGAAGCTACTGACAGAGCCAATCGGCTCAAGCCCCTGCACGAAGTCCTGCGCTTCCGCGCCCGCAGAGCAAAGAACTATCACCAGACAGCAAAGAGAGAGAAGAGATTTATTCATGGCAACCCTTCAAAAATGGTTTTGAAGTTGACAGAGAACGGCAGAACAAAATGTAGTAACCATATAAACTTGGTTACGCTCTCATTCACACCTCGCTTGAGCGAGGTGACAGGCTCACCGATGAAACTCGAAAACCGTTTCAACGGTTTCCAATGAAGAAGCCGTTGAAACGGCTCACACAGCATACAATTTTGTCTGCGCTACCACCTTGCTGAAGCAAGGTGTGAATGAGACTTCTTTCATCATTCAACTTTATGCTCGAAGGCGATCCGTGCGGCTCCGAGCAGTCCGGCATCGTCTCCGCACTCGGCGCGGACAATCTCGGCGCGGCGCGCCGGAACGGGAAACGCGCGCTCGTTAATCTGCTCCTTGACGTGCGGAATGAAGAGGTCCCAACCGGCGGCCACACCGCCGCCGATGACGATCATTTCTGGATTGAAGATATTGATGAGACTTGCGAGTCCGACGCCGAGATAAATTCCCATTCGGCGGAAGACTTCCAACGCCAACTCGTCGCCCTCTATGCCGCTCTGGTAAATCGCGGCAGCCGTCAGTTCCTCGCTCGTGTGCAGAGGCGAATCAGGATAGCGCGGTCGTGCCTCGCGCGTCATGCGCACGATGGCGGTCGCCGAAGCATAGACCTCAAGACACCCGCGACTGCCGCACATGCAGGCCACGCCGCCGAATGGCTCGATGCCGATGTGGCCCAACTCGCCAGCCGAGCCGTCAATGCCGCGCCAGAGTTTTCCATCGAGGATAATGCCGCCGCCGACACCCGTGCCGAGCGTAATCATGATGATGCTCTTGCGTCCACGACCTGCGCCTATCCACATCTCGCCGACGGCTGCCGCGTTCGCGTCATTCTCTAAGATGGCAGGCCACTGCAACTCGCTTTCGAGCGCGGCGGCAAGACGAAAGCCATT
>Ga0182001_10000314_pt1 | contig 10205 bp, 9 predicted proteins | sample BulsoiFelSFmetaG_FD_120485 | JGI IMG/M metagenome (GOLD analysis project Ga0182001, IMG submission 120485) | Bulk soil microbial communities from Mexico - San Felipe (SF) metaG | ecosystem: Environmental > Terrestrial > Soil > Agricultural land | place: Mexico: San Luis Potosi | collected... | reverse complement strand
GACGAACTTGACGGGCTGGCCCGTCACCTGCTTGATCGAGAGGGCCGCGCCGCCGCGCGCATCGCCGTCCATCTTGGTCAGAATCACACCCGTGATTCCAACCCGGCGATGAAACTCTTCGGCGGAGCGCACGGCGTCCTGTCACGTCATCGCATCGGCGACAAAAAGCGTCTCCACGGGCCGCGTCTCCGCCTTGATGTGCTCCAACTCTTCCATCAACTGGTCGTCAATGTGTAGGCGGCCCGCCGTGTCAATCAGGAGCGTGTCGAAGCCCGTCTGCTGCGCGTGCTTCAAGGCTTCGCGCGTCAAGGTCAGCGGGTCGTTCGTCTCCGGCATCTCGAAGATGGACTGACCCGTCGCTTTGGCAATTACTTTCAACTGCTCGCGCGCCGCCGGGCGGTAAACGTCAACCGAGAGGAGCAAGGGCTTGCGGTCCTGATTCTTCGCCAGCCACCGCGCGATCTTGCCCGTCGAAGTGGTCTTGCCAGAGCCTTGCAAGCCGACAATCATCACCGTGTTCGGGAGGGTCTTTGTAAAGACCAGTCTTGATGATTGCCCGCCCAGGAGTTCCACCAGTTCGTCAAAAACAATCTTGACGACCTGCTCCGAAGGCTTCAATTCCTGCCAGACCTGCTGGCCTTCGGCCTTCGCCTTGACCGAACTGATGAAATCCTTGGCGACCTTATAATTAACGTCTGCCTCAAGCAGCGCCAGCCGTATCTCGCGCAACGCCGCGTCCACATGCGCAGGCGTCAAAACACCCTCGCCGCGCAGGTTTTTCAGCGTCCTCTTCAGCTTGTCGGATAAAGACTCGAACATATAGGCGTAGCTCCGCTCTTCAAACGGAAACGAAGATGATAATGGCGGCTGTCAGGAGTGTCAAGGAACGGGCGTTTTGGTCAGGTTCTATTCATTTTCAGAAAGAAGACCCATCCACGAAATTACACGAAATCACACTAAGTTCTATGGCTTCTATTCGTGTCCTTTTGTGTGATTTCGTGTATACGCCCTTTCGCGCTTCCTGTCATTTAGGCTTTCGTTTTCTTTAGAAAAAACATTCGTCAAACGAGTAAGCATTTGTTACAGGCGCGTGAGTTGGTTGATGCGCTCGCGTAGTGCCGTGACGTAGCCTTCCATCGTGGCTTCATCGTAATTGGCCGCTCGGAAGGCGTCGCGCAGTTGTTCGTCTGTCAGTTGCGAAAGGAGCGAGCCGATCCAGCGTGCGTGCACGTCAGGGATGCCGCGCATGGACTTTTCTTTCTTCACTTCGCCCAGATAGTAAGGCGGATAGAGAACGGTGAACATGCCGAGCCTTGTCGGGCGCGTGTCGTAGTCGAACTCAACAGAGCCGTCTTCTTCGACGCCCATGACAAAGCGTGTCGAGAGGAAATCTTTCAGGTTGTTCTTCGTGCGCGTGCCGCCTAAGCCCCCGGCGCGTCCGAGCGTAGCCCCCAGATCGGTCACGACGTACTGCGCGTCCATCCGGCGGCGTCTTGGGTTATTGACATAGAGAATCCCGTTGTTGGCTTTGCGCGCGTCGAAATTGTTGAGCAGAATCATCAGCACCTTGAGGCCGCTCAGTTCCCGCCTGCCCTTGAAAGGATTATTGTCCCAATCCCATGTCGGGCCGCGCTTGACCTCTTTGCGCCGTGGCTCAAAACGCACGCCGCGCACGACCTCGCGGCCTTCCACATACTGCCGCCCGCGCGAGAGACGCGGCAACCCGCTGATGCGTGCGCGGTCGAAATAGTAAGCCTCCTCTGCGAAGTAGCCGACCGCCCAGACCAGACGCGTCGCGACCGTCTCACTTTGCGCTTCGGGGCCGAGCTTCACACGCCACTCAACTCCGCGCGCGTCCTTGATAGCGAACTTGGGCGATTCGCCGTCTTTGTCTTCCTCTATAAAAGTGAAGGGCGCGGCGGGAGCGCGTCGCTCAGAGCCAGGGCCATAAGTGAGATCGCGCGAAGAGATGTCGCCGGGGTCGCGCCAAAGAACGGGAGTGCCGGAGAGCTTCTTATCCTTGCCAGCCTTCTGTGCCAATGCAAATTGTGGCAAGCAGAGATTGAGTATCAGCAAGAGCAGAATTACCGAAACCACATTTTTTGATAAGCGCATTAAATCTCCTTCGGGGATATCAGCCGGACTGAAACGATTGGAAGCCTCTATTTACCTTTGTCTTCGACCTGGCCGGGAAACGGCAATAAAGCGTGCGCCGTGCCATGACTAACAGATTCGAGCCAATCATCACAAAGCCGCGACTTAACTTAACACGCCAGACCGGCTTAGTCGCTTATTTAGCAAGGCTCTCTTCAATTCTTAATCCTGCGCGCCCGTATCATCATAATACAAGCCCGATTACTGAATGAAGACACATTAATGCAAGCTCCTCGCGTAGATTTAGCAAAAATATATACCTCTTGCTGGCATCGCGTTTGCAAATTCATTCGCTGATGAAACATAACATTACAACACGTTCGACGCTCGCAAGCCTGCTCATAGTGCTCTCTTTAATGTGCTCGTCTGCTTTGCTCAGTTTCGCGCAGCAGCAGAACGCGCCAGCTAATGTTTCGGCGCAGGACAAGCAGGCGATTGCCGCGTTTGAGAAGAGTGTCAAGGATTACGTGGCCTTGCGCGAGCAGTTGGAAGGTAAGATGACGAAGCTGCCTGATAAGAGCACGCCCGAACAGATAGAAGCACACAAGGTAGCTTTCGAGAATACGGTCAGGACGGCCAGAGTCGGCGCAAAACAGGGTGATCTCTTTAATCCTGCCATCGCCAAATACATACGTATGACGATTAGCAATGAGTTCAAGGGGAAAGACCGGCAGGAATTGCGGAAAATGGTTTTGGAAGCTGACACGAAGGGCGTGCCGCTGAGAGTCAATTATCCTTACCCCGACAACAAGGAACTGGTGGAGATGCCGCCGACGCTCTTGTTGAAATTGCCCCAACTGCCAAAGCAGGTGAAGTATCGTTTCGTCAATCGGCACATGCTGCTGGTTGATAGAGAAAACGGGCTGATCGTTGATTACATGCTGAACGCTCTTCCATAGAAGACGAGCGAGAGAGCGTGTGAGGAGAACCAAGAATGAAACGCATTATTGCTTCGTTTTTCATTATCGCTGCCCTGACGTTTGGTGGTCTGGCGGATAACGTTTTCGGCCAGAGCCGTTCTAACCCCAAAGGCAGCACGCAAGCCAGTTTACCCGTCAAAGTCAGTCTGCCTTTGAAAGAGGGCTCTGTTCGTTTCATGATCGTCGGCGACACAGGCACGGGCACGGACAAGCAGCGACAACTCGCAAACTTGATGGTGCAATATAGGCAGGTCTTCCCCTTCGAGTTTGCTCTTTTGATGGGCGACAACATGTACGGCGGGGAAAAGGCCGAAGACTTCAAGATGAAATTCGAGGACGTTTACAAGGTATTGCTGGATGAGAAGGTCAAGTTCTACGCCACGCTGGGCAACCACGACGAATCGAACCAGCGTTTCTACGTCCACTTCAACATGAACGGCGAGGAGTATTACAGGTTCAAGAAGGGAAACGTCGCTTTCTATTCGCTGAACAGCAACTACATGGACAAGCGACAGATTAAATGGCTCGAAGGCGAGCTGGCGAAGGACACCTCCGAATGGAAAATCGCCTTCTTCCATCACCCGCCATATTCGTCAGGCGGAAAGCACGGCTCAGAGACATCTTTGCGTGAAGTCATCGAGCCGATATTTTTGAAGTACGGGATCAACGCGGTCTTCGCCGGGCACGAACACTTTTACGAAAGAATCAAGCCGCAGAAGGGAATCTATTATTTCATCTCGGGCGCAGGCGGCAAATTAAGGGAAGGCGATGTTAAAGAAAGCTCGCCCCTGACGGAGAAAGCGTTCGACAAAGATATGTCGTTTATGCTGCTTGAAGTCGCTGGCGACCAACTGCACTTTCAGGTCATCTCGCGCACAGGCGAGACTGTAGACTCAGGCGTGCTGATGAACCAGAAGAAGAGCATGAAAGCTACCAAGTAAGCTACCAGCAACCGTGAATTAAGCATCCACGCGCATAACACTAAACGCCACGAAAGACTTTGATCTTTTCGTGGCGTTTCGCGTTATGCGCGTGGATAATTATAGCGGTTTGCACTTGCATGTGGCAGCTTAAGCAAGCGTCTCTTGTCAGTACCGCCTGCGGTAGCGGGCGGGTCGCTGTGCCGTCATCACCCGCCCGCTATCGCAGGCGGTACTGACCTGTGTTTAAGGGCTTCGGATGTTGAAGGTGTCGCCCTGTTTGAGGTCGCCTGTTTCAAATCCTCTGCGAAACCAGCGCATACGCTGTTGTGAAGTGCCGTGCGTGAAAGAATCAGGGACAACATAGCCCTGCGATTCCTTTTGCAGGCGGTCGTCGCCGATGGCAGTCGCCGCGTTCAGAGCCTCTTCTATGTCTCCGGCTTCAAGCAAGCCCTTCTGCTGCGCGTAGTGCGCCCAGACTCCCGCGTAGTAATCTGCCTGTAATTCGAGCCGCACAGACATGTCGTTGGTTTCCCGCTCGCTCAAGCGTCCACGCATAGAGTCCACCTTTTGCATCGTTCCCAGCAGAGTCTGGATATGATGGCCGACTTCGTGCGCGATGACGTAAGCCTGAGCGAAATCGCCGGGCGCGCGAAACCGCGTCTTCAGCTCGCGATAAAAGGAAAGGTCTATGTAAACCTTTTGGTCTCCGGGACAGTAGAAAGGGCCGACAGCCGCGCTCGATAAGCCACAAGGGGACTCGACCTGGCCTGTGAAGAGCACGAGTTTCGGCGGGCGGTAGCGTTGCCCGTTCTGCCGGAAAACCTCTTCCCACACGTCTTCCGTGCTGGCCAGCACAGCAGAACTGAGAGCCTTCAGCTCATCTTCCTCAGGGTTGACGGGACGCGATGTGGACTGACGGCCTGGGTCTGGACTGCCTCCACCTCCGCTCAGCAGGGTGCGTGGGTCAACTCCAAGCAATAGAGCAACTACCAGGATGACGACCCCGCCGATGCCGCCAACAGCCAATCCCCTGCCCCCTATGCCTCGACGGTCTTCAACGTTATCGCTTTGCCGACCCTCTCTCCAGCGCATAATTTAAGCCCTCCCCGATTGATTGTCCTGCTCTTATATCACGGCCAGCCCCGGATTGAAGAAGAAATAGCCCTCAGACACACCTTCTAGTCGTTCGCCCGAAAAGGAATTATCCACGAAGTCAAACGAAACAGCACGAAGTTTATCTCTCTCACTATTTCGTGCTGTTTCGTGTGACGCGCGTGGACGGGTTTTACTTCTTAGCTCTTGCCAGTCCTGCCGGCGTGAGCGGATAAATCTAAGCTATGCTTTAGACAATCATTTCCGCGCAGTGATAATCACATTCCACCCAACGCTCCGGCGCAGGCGGCGAAACATTTTTTCCGACACCAGCGGACGCAAAAATCTGAGTTCTTCAAAGATCATCTGCTCGACCTCTACGCTTGTTTCCCGGAACGGCTGAAAGAGAGCGAGCGCCTGCCTGCGGCTATAGGCTTTCACCAGCGGGCGCGCCTCATGTTCGGAATATTCCACGTAGCGGCTCATGATCTCTTCCGGCGAGTGCCCGCGCAGAAAGTGGCCGCGCAGGATTCCGCGATGCAGGATAATCTCCGTCCAGTAATAGAGCGAGTTGCGATGATAGAGCATGACGCGCGCTACCCCGCCTGGGCGAAGCACTCTATGTAACTCGCGCACGGCGCGTGCCGTGTCCGGCGTGTGGTGCAACACGCCGTTGGAATAGACGACATCAAAGCTTTCGTCCGCGAAGGGCAGACGCTCTCCATCGCCCAGCACGAAATCAGCTCGCATGTCGTAGAGCCCGAAGTGCAGGCTGGAAATCTCGACCGAGCGCGGCGTCAGGTCAACGCCCGTGCAATCGGCTCCGCCGCGCGCAAACTGCAAAAGGTCTGTGCCCATCCCGCAGCCGACTTCCAGCAGACGCTTTCCTTTGAAGCTCTCAAAGCCCATCACAGACGGCATCCAGGGCGCATATTCCTGATAGCGATGACGCTCGACCTCGTCGAAAAATTCCCGCGTCGCAAACTCATACTTCGCCCCGTACTTCGCGCCGCAAGGGTCTTGCGACCACTGCTCTCGCGCGTGCTGCTTCTCGGCCACAAGCTGGCTGCGCTCATCCTTCATCGTTCACCCTTATATTTTCCTCCGACCATGCGTGATAGGCATCGAGCACGCGAGCGGCGTTGTGCGTCCAGGTGTGCCGCGCGATGGCCTCTCGTCTGGCAGCCGCGCCGAGACGCTGGCGCAACTCCCCTGAATTAGCAAGACGTTGAATGGCCTCGCTCAACTCACGCGCGTCTCCGGGCGCGACCAGGAGAGCCGTCTCTTCATCTTGGAGCACTTCTCCGATCTGCCCGAGGCGGCTGGCGACAATGCCCTTGCCCATCGCCATGTACTCGAAGAGCTTCGTCGGTGAGCCGAAAAATTCGCTGCCGTCTTCGAGCGGAACGTGGGGCGAGGCGAGCACGTCGCATGCATCCAGAAGCTGAGGCACGCGTTCATGCTCGACTGCGCCCGTCAAAATCACGCGCGGCAAAGCCCCCGCCTCGCGCAAAATTCGCTCGACTTCCCCGCGCAGCACGCCGCTTCCGACCAGCAGGAAACGCACGCGCGCATCTTCAGGCATGAGCTTAACCGCTTCGGCCAGCGCGACGACTCCATGCCAGGGGCCAAAAGTTCCGACAAACCCGACGAGCGTTTCGTCCCCTTCAATTCCAAGCTCCAGGCGCACACGCTCTCCCCCGATACCGGGCTGAAAGCGTTCAGCATCCACGCCGTTCGGGTTGACGACTATTCTTTCATCTTCGACCCCGACGCGCAGCAGATTCCTGCGCTCAACTTCCGAGACGACGAAGACGCGCGCGGCGGCTCTCAAGTTAAGACGCTCGTAGCGTTCCAGCAAACTCAGCCGCCCGACCCGATCCCAGTAGCGCCCGACCCAAACTTCCGAGCCGTTGTATTCCAGAAACAGAGGCCGCCCCGTTCTTAAAGAAGCTTCCACGCCAGCCCAACTAAAACGGCTGTAGCGCTGGTAAATAAAATCAGGCGCGGTGCGCGCAATCTCGCGCGCCGCCGCGTGCGTAAAGAGCAGGTTGTTGTAGACATCGAAGGCTGCGCGCGTCGAGCCGAGCGGTTTTGGCCAGATAACTTTCAATGGAGTTTTGTCTTCATCGAGCCCTGCTATCTGGTCGTTGCTCAGAAGCGAGATGCGAGCGCCCAGCTTCATCGCCGCATTGATAAAGCCGTTGATGTGACTCGCCGCGCCTCCGAGTTGCGTGCCAGGCCCCGGCGTTGCGCGCACGTACACAACTTCCGTCGTGCCCGACGCCGAGCCTTTCTTGGCGGGAAGACGCTTGAGATGCTGTCTACGCTTGACGGCAAGTTCGAGCCGCCGCAACTGTCTTCCTGCGCGCATCATGGCCGCCGTGCTAATCGTCGCCTCTCGCGCCAAACGCGTCGGAGCGAAAAAGAGACTCCGCGCGCGTCCCTCTTCGCGCCAGCCTTCGTGAGCATCCAGGAGAATTGAGCGACGCGCTCCGGCCAGCGCGCCGAAGAGCAGAAAGGCATTCTGGCCGCGCTGCCACGCGAGCCTCTCGGTCGCAACGGCGAAGATATCCGGGCGCAGCGCCCGCAGCGCGCTCAGACGCTGTGTCAGCCCGCCGCTTTCAATTTGTGCGCGCGGGATTTCTTCTATCTCTGCGTTCGGGTAACGCTCGCCGAGCGCCTTATTGATAAGACGAGGCTCGCCGCTCAGGATTAGTAGAACTAACTTCATGGCGCGGCTGCTCCGGCTGCGGCTTCACTCCTTAAGCGCCGCAGAGCGAAGTACCATCCGCTGGCGAGCGCAAACGGTAGCCTATCCGTGACGCGCGAGTTCCACTCAATGAATCGGTTTGATCGCGCCAGGGTGTGGCCGATGATCGGCCCGGCGAGAAAGCTGGCAGAGCCTTCACGGAAGACGGATAAGGAACATTCTGCGAAGAGACGACGCAGGCGGCGGCGAGTAAACGACTGCACATGGCCGCTCTCATGGTTATCCGTGGCTGCGACTATTTCCCGCCCGCTCTTTACCAGCGCGTCCACGACACGTTGGAGGCGAAAAAGCCGAAAGAATCTTGAGTCGAGCTCAAACTCGCCATAACCGTTTGGCACGGTGACGATCACGACGCCGTCTTCCGATAGATGCTTTGCGCTCTCCAGCAGTAAGCGGCGCGGCTCTGTCATGTGCTCTAAGACTTCCGCCAGAATTACTACCTCGAAAGGTTTCGTCTTTAATTCCGCGACATCCCCACAGACGAAAGCAGCGTTCGTCAAATCTTTCGCCAACTCCTTCGCGTGCTCAATAGAGCGTGCGTCTACATCTATGCCCATCACCTGAAATCCGCGTCGCGCCAGCGGCAGAGCCAGTTGCGAACCGTTGCCGCAGCCGACATCAAGGACGCGCAAAGAATCAGGAGAGCGCTCCTTAAAAGACGCTGCGATTACTTCACTGACGAAGCGCAAACGCTTGGCATAACCCCATAAGTTTTCACTCTCGCTCGGTTCGCTCACCCTCTTTACCCCCTGCCGGAAATTTTACGGAAGCGCCCGGCGAATAGCTCGCGCAGTTCACTTGTGCGCGGCATTAAAGTGAAAGAGAGAGGCTGCCCGGTCTGGCCATGAAAGTAAAAGAGTACCAGGCCGAAGATCAGAGCGTAGCTCAAGGTCGAGGCGGTTGCCGCGCCGCGCGCGCCGAAATGCGGCACAAGCGCAAACGTCAAAGCGATATTGATGATTAAGGTCATCATCCAGAACAGAGGGATGGCGCGCGGCAGCCCCGCAGCGTTGAAGTGCTGGACAAGCACCGATTCCAGGCCAACCAGATAGACGCCCGGCAAGAGTATCAAAAGAAGCAGCGGCGTTTCAGCGAAACCAGCGCCGTAAAGCAGAGGCAAGAGGTAACTGAGAGGCACGGCCGCGAGACAAACCAGCAGCATCACAAACGTTGTGTGTCGTGTCACAAGGCAGGTCAACTCGCCGCGCTCATCCTGCCTGGAAGCGACGTGTGGGAAAAGCAAAGTGGCGATGACGCCCGGCAGGAGAAGCAGCATCAGGGCGACTTGCGAGGCGACAGCGTAGACACCTGCTTCTCCTGACCCGTGAAAGAGGTTGACGACCAAAAGGTCTGCGCGAAAGATGAGCATGGCCGCCAGCGCCGCGATGTGCGACTTGAAGCCATAATGCACCATGCGTTTGAACAACTTGAGGTCGGGTCTGAGGGAGCCCGGCTTCGGCTCGCGCGCGATGAAGCGATGGATGAGCCAGATGATTAGAGCGCACACCAAAATGCTCGCCGCCGTATTCAGGGAAACAAGTGTCCAGAGACCTCCGTTCAGAATAACGAGCGCGAGCGCGGCATTGACGATGACGAATAATTGCCCCGCCAGGTCGAGCAGATTGAATCTTTTCACCTGGCCGATGGCCAGAAAGGTATTGAGGCCGATGAGCGTAATGAGTTGAAACGGAATCGAGATGGCGGCCACGCCAATCAAGCGCGGCGAGATGAATCCGAACCAACTGGGTCGCCAGATTGCCAACCCCGTCAACGCTGAGGCCAGCAGACTCCCGACGACCAGCGCGAAGAGCAGCGAATTGATGGCGGCGGGCGCAAAGCTTTTCCTATCCTGCGCGATGAAATAAGTGTTGGCTGATGGCAGCCCAGCTCCGCCAAGCTGAATGACCGTTGCAACGGCGACGTTAATGACTGCGAGTTGTCCATAGCCTTCTTTCCCGAGCCAGCGCGCCACGATGATTCCGGCGGCGACGCTGTTAATCGTCATCAAGACGCGCGCCAGAAGCGTCCAGGCCACGTGAACGGAAAAGCGCCGCCTTGACGAGGCGGCTATGGCGGCGGTTTCATCTATAGGCTGCTCTAACATTGCGTGCGACCGAGTGTGGGTCAGTACCGCCTGCGGTAGCGGGCGGGTTTTCAACGCGCATCACCCGCCCGCTACCGCAGGCGGTACTGACCTCATCTCTCTTAACTATGCTCAATCCAACGCTCGTACCACAGGCTGAGATTGAGCAAAGCCCAGAGGTGAAAGCCCCACTCTTGCGTGCCGCGCCGGTGTTCGTCCAAAAGGCGCGCGATGAATTGGTAATCGAAGAAGTCGCGTCG
>Ga0182001_10000313_pt1 | contig 10235 bp, 6 predicted proteins | sample BulsoiFelSFmetaG_FD_120485 | JGI IMG/M metagenome (GOLD analysis project Ga0182001, IMG submission 120485) | Bulk soil microbial communities from Mexico - San Felipe (SF) metaG | ecosystem: Environmental > Terrestrial > Soil > Agricultural land | place: Mexico: San Luis Potosi | collected... | reverse complement strand
GTCAATCACAATACGATCATGCATGATGGCAATATCATCTCGGTTTATGGCATACCCTCAACAGGATTTGTGTTCACTAATAATATTGTCAAGCATAATGCCTATGGAATTATCGGGCAGGACGAAGCCTCCGGCATGGGCACGATCAATCGTTATTTCCCAAGCGGAGTCTTCCAACGCAATGTCATAGCGGGCGCTAATTATTCGGATTACCCTGCGAATAATTACTATCCGGCGACATTGGACCAGGTGATCTTCAATAACACCGCCGCGAATGACTATAGTCTCGCCTCCACCTCGCCATATAAAGGTCTGGCCACTGATGGAAAAGATATAGGCTATGATTCGGTTGCGCTCGCGGCAGCAATGTCTTCCGCCTTCTCTGGGACACCAACGCCGACTCCGACGCCCACGCCGACTCCGGCTCCGACGCCTGCGTCTTCACCCGTGACGGTCTTGAGCGATGACTTTAACGATAACCTCATGGACGCCGCGAAGTGGACGAAGGGCACGCTCAGTCTTGATTCCGCTGCCTACAACGCTGGCGTAGCTGCTAACGAACGGAATCAGAGATTTGAGGTCGTCCCCGTCGCCAACACGAGCGTGCAATCGCATAACGGTTATGTGTCGCTGGCGGCTTACGACTTTACAAAAGCTCGCGCCACTGTCCAAGTCCCGCAAGTCCCGGACGGCGGCACATCGCTCGCCATCTTCACCGTCGGCACTGACAGCAACAACTGGTATCGCATCGCCACGAAAGCCGGGCAGATCTATTTTCAAGATATGATCGGCGGGGCGAAAAACTCCACTAACATCGCTTACGATTCGACGCAGCACAAATACTGGCGCATCCGTCATGAGAGCGCTGGCGATGTCATAGTTTTTGAGACGAGCGCAGATGGAGCAAGCTGGGTTATGCAGCGCAGCGTGTCGCGGCAGCTTCAGTTAACGTCCATGCGTGTTGAGTTGGACGCGGGAACTTACGAGTCTGTCAGCGCACCCGGCACAGCCGCCTTCGACAACTTCGTTTTGGACACATTCAATGCGACCACGACGCCGACGCCAACGCCAACTCCGACGCCAACTCCGACGCCAACCCCTGCGCTCTCGTCACCTGCGCTCGTTGCTACTGCCCTTGCGAACGCGAACGCCTTGGCTGGCAACGTGAACGCTACTGCCGCGCAGATTGCGCCATTAGTGACGAGCATCCAACAGGCTTACAGTGTGTTCGTCACGGAAGCGAGCCGCATCCCTTCAGCCGCAGGCATTGATAATTCATTGCGAGCCGCTCTCTATTTCGCCAGCGCGGCCAATGCGCTTGATGAAGCTGACGGCGCATCTCTCAAGGTGCAAAGTCGTTTGCAGATAGCCGCTATGTATCTCGGTCAAGCCAACAGTCTGCTCTCTTCTGGAAGCAATATGACCACAGGTGGGACGCTGACCGCGCACACTTCTTCAAACGCCGTCGCTTCGCTCGTCATCGGCCCGGCTGATACGCGTTCGAGCGCAACGTTCGCTCCTGTGCTTTCACCTACGAGCTTAGGCACAATCATCGGCGACCCGAATCAAAGCCCGCTCTCAACGCAAACAGTCGCCGCCACACAGACCGTCAATGGCAAGCTGCCTTACGAACTGGCAGGCGTGAGCGTGATGGTCGGCGGTCGCGCAGCACAGGTGCTCTCAGTCTCGCCTTCAAGAGTCAGCTTTTTGACTCCCGCGGGATTGGCTTCCGGCAATGCGGAAGTGATCGTGACCTTGCAGGCTGGCTATGTCTCGCGCGGAACTGTGACAATCGCGCCCGTCGCGGTTGGCCTCTTTACGAAAGATGGAAGCGGTGCGGGCGAGGCGATGGCTGTGGATTCAGTTGCTTTCATGTCCGGCCCATTTGATGTCACTTCGTCTAACCCCGCAAACCAAGACAAGCGCACGCGCTTGACCCTGTTCACGACCGGCATCAGCAACGCGGCCACAGATACGAACACCGCCAACGATCTCAAGATTGGCACAACGACGCTCGTCAATCTGGCCGAAGCTGTGACGGTCGAAGCTCATACGGCGGATGGTCGCACGTTGCAACTGCCTGTTGAATTTGCCGGAATGCAGGATATGTTTCCGGGCCTGGACCAAGTCAACGTGGTTCTTCTTCCAGAACTCAAAGGAGCGGGCAGCGTTGAATTGACCCTCATCGTCAATGGTCAGCGCAGCAACACGGCGACTGTCAACATTAAGTGAACGGCTCAGGTACGTTGACTTAGCCAGATGGGCGAGCGGCGTTATGTTGCTCGCCCATCTGGCTTTCTCTGATTCAGTTTCTAAAGATGCAATTAAGAGTATGGCTTGCTCTCATTCACACACGGCTTCAGCCGGGTGTCGAAGGTTAACGATTACTCTGGCTAACCGTTTTAACGGTTTTCATTTCAGCATGTGCAACGCAGTAGGAAACCGTTGAAACGGTTCAAGCAGCTAGGCTCTATTGCCATCACCCGGCTGAAGCCGTGTGTGAATGAGAGGTCAATCTTAACTTTGGTTACACGCTCAGATAAAAGTTCTCTGCCTTCTCTCAGACGCTTTCCTGTATAATCATTTCCGGCGGCATGGCGCTCGGACGCGTGCGCGCTTCGCCTCTGAACGTGGCCTTTCATTGTGAACCCACCTGAAGATGTTTTCTGAAGAATGTCGCTGAGCCTGAATTCAAACAAGAGTCTGCCGGACGATGAGAATCGCCACTTTCGCACGGATCACCTGAAGGCTGATCTGGGTGGGCGCACCGCGCGCGGAGGTGTCGTCACAATCGCTTCACAGGGCTTCAAGTTCTTCACGGGCATGGCCGGAACAGTTGTCCTCGCGCGCCTTCTCACGCCGCAGGACTACGGGCTCATCGGCATGGTCGCCGTCATCATGGGCTTCGTCTCCATGTTCAAAGACATGGGACTGTCGGTCGCGACGATTCAAAAGGAAGAGATCACAGCCGAGCAGGTCAGCACGCTCTTCTGGGTAAATCTGGGCCTAAGCCTCGTCGTCTTGGCTTTAACTGTAGCCATCTCGCCGGGCGTCGCCTGGTTTTACGGCGAGCCTCGATTGACGTTGATTACAATCGGATTCGCCGCAGGCTTTCTCTTCAGCGGGTTGACGGTCCAGCACGAAGCTCTCTTGAGGCGTCAGATGCGCTTTGTCGCGCTGGCTGCAATAGAGATCATCTCGCTCATCGCCGGACTCATTGTTGCCATCACTCTCGCTTGGCGCGGCTGGGGATATTGGGCGCTCGTGGCGAATCAACTGGCGCAAGGGTTGATTTACGCCGTCGGCGTCTGGATTGTCTGTTCGTGGCGACCCGGACGATTTGTGCGTGGCGCGGACGTGCGCTCGATGCTCGCGTTCGGCGGCAACCTGACCGGCTTTCACGTAGTCAACTTTTTTGCGCGCAATCTGGACAACATGCTCATCGGACTGTTCTGGGGCAGCCGTCCGCTCGGGCTTTACGCGAAGGCTTATCAACTGTTGCTGCTCCCGATTGACCAGATTAACGAACCCATTGCATCGGTCGCCGTGCCCGCCCTGAGTCGTCTGAGCGATGCGCCGGAGCGTTATCGCAAGGCTTACTTGAGAATCCTCGAAAAGCTGGCGATGCTGACGATGCCGGGCATGGCCTTGATGATTGCGACCTCCGATTGGATGGTGACGATTGTTTTAGGGGCACAGTGGATCGAAGCGAGCCGCATCTTCGCGCTCTTAGGCATTGCCGGATTGGTCCAACCCGTTGCGAACACGACGGGCTGGCTCTTCATCACACAGAACCGCACGCGTCACATGTTTCAATGGGGCATCATCGGCTCGCTCATCATCGTGGCGAGCATCGTCGGCGGATTGCCCTGGGGCGCGGTTGGCGTCGCGGCTTCCTACTCGGTCGTCTTCGTTTGTGTGGTGATGCCGCTCTTGCTCTGGTTCGTCGGGCGCGACGGGCCTGTGCGAACAGTTGATTTCTACAGGACGATTGCGCCTTCGCTGTGTGCCGCGCTCTCAGTGTTGGGCGCGCTCGCGCTCTTTCGCTGGCGAGTCGGAGTGAGTCGCCCCATCTATGGCGTGGCCGCGAGCTTCGGAATCACTGTAATGATAAGCTTAATCATCTTTGCCATCTTGCCCAGAGGAAGAAAAGCTCTTCAAGACTTGAAACATTCATACGTCTTGCTGATCAGAAAACAGAAGACGGTTCAGGAGCAAGAGGCGGATATAGCTGTCTAGTTTTGTGGATTTTTGGTTTCATCAGTTGCCACTAGCTTTAGCTAGTGGATGAAAGCTAATTAGAGGTTTTGGCTTTAGCCAAATCTCGAAGCCATTTTAGGCTAAAGCCAAAGGGTAAATTCTTTTTCTAAGTTCGGCTAAAGCCTCTCTTAAATCAAACTTGTCCACTAGCTAAAGCTGGTGGCAATTGATTGAACGCCGCAGAGCTTGCTTTATGGATGAACGAACTGAAATAAATACTGTTGACGCGGACAAGCTCTCGGTCGTGGTCGTCACTCCGTATTTCCCGTCCGTGTCGGAGACCTTCATTCGCGGGCACGTCGAAAGGCTGCCGGGCCAGATGTCGCTGGTTTACGATTGGCCTCCGCGCACGGGCGAGAGTTTTGTGCATCCGGCCACGCGCCGTCTCGTTCACAAAATTCTTGGAAGGTTGAAAGGCGAAGACCCGCACGCCGAGACCACAGCCGCTTACATCTCCGCTTTTCGCCGTACAGGCGCGCGCGCAGTCCTTGCCGAATACGGGACGACAGGGGTGCTCCTGGTCAGAGCTTGCCATCGCTTGAATATTCCGCTCGTCGTACACTTTCACGGCTACGATGCAAGCGAGTATGCTGTTCTCGAAGAGCATGCGGAGTCTTACCCGTTGATGTTCAAAGAGGCTGCGGCCATCATCGCGGTCTCGCGCGCGATGGAGCAAAAGCTTCTTGCGCTCGGCGCGCCCGCAGAGAAAGTCCATTACAACCCTTGCGGAATTGATTGCTCGAAATTCAGCGGAGCTGAGCCGGAGAATGCGCCTCCAACCTTTCTTGCGGTCGGTCGCTTCGTCGAAAAGAAAGCGCCGCAGTTGACCATCAAAGCTTTCGCGCGCGTCTATCGAGCCGAGCCTCAGGCTCGCTTACGGATGATTGGCGATGGACCTCTGCTTGACGAGTGCCGCGAGTTGGTTAAAGAGTTGAAGATTGAAGATGCAGTGACGTTCATGGGCGCGCAACCGCCAGAGGTTGTCGAGGACGAGATGCGAAGCGCGCGCGCCTTTGTGCAACATTCTGTGGAAGCGGCGAATGGCGATTCGGAAGGCACACCGCTTGGCGTCCTCGAAGCGGGAGCGAGCGGCCTGGCGGTCGTCTCGACGCGTCACGCGGGGATTCCAGACGTGGTCATCGAAAATGAGACGGGCTTGCTGGTTGACGAGCGAGACGTTGAAGCGATGGGGCGTGAGATGCTTCGCATGGCGCACGAGCCTCAGTTGGCGGCTCGCATGGGAAGACGGGCGCGGCTGCGCATCAAGAGCGAGTTTTCAGAAGAGCGCAGTTTCAGTCGTCTCTGGGCTATTATCGAATCGGCGGTCGTTGAAAGAGAGCGAGAGAGCGCGAGCTTGACTGTTCCAGCCAATTCGCTTTCTTGATTTCAAGAGAAAACAGCGGCAAATAAAGGGAATTTGGATAAGACGGGCTTTTGTCTTTTTATGTTAAGGAGATAAAGTTGTTGCTCTCTTGGAGGAAAATGGATTAACCTTAAGGCTACGTGCGGCCCACCTGAGCCTGCATCTTCTAAAGCATTATAACGGGAACGCGAAGAGATTGCCCCTTTTCGCGCCCGTGCGTTTCCCGCTAGATAATAATGAGTGTCACCGTCCCTAAAAATATCTGGAAACCAATTGCCGTTGCTCTTGCGCTTGCCTTCGTCTATTTCGGAGTCTTCGCCAAGCTCGGCTACGATTGGTGGACGGATGAAAACTACTCGCATGGGCTGCTGATTCCACCCGTCATCGGCTACATCCTCTGGACCGAGCGCAAGCGTTTATCTGAAGCACAACTGCGCCCGTCTCTTTTATGGGGCGCGCTTCTGATTCTTCTGGCGATGCTCTCTTTATGGGTCGGCGTGGCGGGCGCAGAGCTTTACGTGCAACGTATCTCGCTGCTCGTGATGCTGGTCGGCGTTGTCATCTATTTCTGGGGCGGGCGAGTCCTTCGCCTCTTGCTCGTGCCGCTCGGGCTTCTCTTTCTGGCGATTCCGATTCCGGCGATCCTCTTCAACAAGATCGCTTTCCCCTTGCAGCTCTTCGCCTCGCGCTGCGCCGTCTGGGTCATGCGCCTCTTTGATATTCCGGTCCTTAGAGAGGGAAACATCATCGAGCTGATGCCGAAGGGCGCGCGCCAAACCAAGAAGCTCGAAGTCGTCGAAGCCTGTAGCGGCATCCGTTCGCTGATGACGCTCTTGACACTCGCAGTCGTCTTCGCCTACGTGACGCGACCGCGTGGCGATGATGATAAAACGAGCGGCCTTCTGCAAAGAGTCAAGAGCTACGGTTTCTGGCGCGCGATTATCATAGTGGCTTCGGCTGTGCCGATTGCGATTTTGACGAACGCCTTGCGCGTGAGCGGCACGGGCGTGCTCGCACACTATTACGGGACAGAGATAGCGGACGGCTTCTTTCACTCCTTCTCGGGCTGGGTCGTCTATATCGTCGCCTTTCTACTGCTCCTCGCCGTCGGCTGGCTCTTAGACCTTATTGGCAAACGAGGCAAAGGCGGCAAGGGCGATGGCGACGACGGCAAGGCGATGCCGCAGGAAGTAAAGACTGCGAGGGTCGAGCCTGCGTCGGCTGCGGCTTCAGGCAATAAAACTCCTGTGACGGTAATTCCGGCGAAAGGAGTCGAATAAACTGTATGGCAATCAAGATGAAAGATTCTTTGCGTTTTGGAATCCTGCTGGCTCTGCTTGTCCTCGGCGGCGGCGTGATTCATTTGTGGGAGCGCGCTGGCGAAGCGAGCGTCACGCGGCGCGCGCTCAATGAAATGCCTCAGCAGATTGGCTCCTGGCATCAAATCGGAGGCGATGAGCGTTTCGATGCTCAGACCGAGAGCGTGCTTGGGGCGACCGACTATCTCTCTCGCAATTACCAGCGCGCGGACGGAAGCGCGGCCTCTTTCTACGTCGGCTACTACGCCACACAGCGCACAGGCGCGACCTATCATAGCCCTTTGAACTGCCTGCCGGGCGCTGGCTGGGAGATGAATGACCCGGCATCCGTGACGATCACTCCGGCGGATGGCTCGCCCGCGTTTGAAGCCAATCGCTACATCATTCAGAACGGCGACAACAAACAACTTCTCATCTACTGGTATCAGGGGCGCGGGCGAAAACTGGCGAGCGAGTATTGGGGGAAAATCTATACCGTGATTGACAGCATCCGCCGCCGCCGCTCGGATGGCGCGATGGTGCGCGTGATGATGCCTCTCGGCAAGAGGTCGGAAGATGAAACGTTGCGTGCCGCCACAGACCTTGCCGGACAGGTCGCGCCCGCGCTTTCAGAATTTATCCCGGATTGAAATTGCTTGACGTGAAAGGTGGAAAAGTATCTGCCTCGAAAGCTCTCTTAAGCGGCCATGAAGAATTCATACTTTTTCGGGAAGTAGAGGAGAATTGAGAGTTTTTTCCTATTGGTTACAAAAATCAGCAGAAACTGGAGAGGTCAAGCAGGAAATCAGAGAGAGAGAAAGTCGCGGCTTTGCCCGCCGCGTTTTTCTAAAGATCGCTTCTCAAAAAACCATTGCCCGGTCTGAGGGAAGCAGAACTTAACCTGACGGAGTTTTCTAAAAGAGATGAATCACAAAGAGTGCCTACACCGCCCCCGTGCCGCAGCTTTCCTTGCGGCCTTGCTTATCATCACGCTCGCCCTTTCGGGTTGCAGCAACACGGAAGCAGCCAAGGCCGGACACGTCCAACGTGGCGAAGCCTTTCTCAAAGATAAAAAGTTTCAGGAAGCCACAATCGAGTTTCGCAATGCCATCCAACTGGACGAGCGACTCGCTTCAGCCCATTGGGGATTAGCCCGCGCCTACGAAGGGTTGCAACGCTGGGGCGAGATGGTCGAAGAACTGAGAAAGGCCGTCGAACTCGACCCGAACAATCTGGACGCGCGCGTCAAGCTCGGCAACTTCTATCTGGCTCCACAGAAGCGCACCCCAGAGATGATCGCGGAAGCGGATCGTCTCGCCAAAGAGGTTCTGCAAAAAGACCCGAACCACATCGAAGGCCACATCCTGATGGCGACCGTACTCTTCGCGCAGGGCAAGAATGACGACTCTCTGGCCGAACTCAAGCGCGCCATCTCTTTGGACCCGAAGCGCGTTGAATCGGTCTTGAGCCTGGCGCGCTTCTACATGAGCATCAAGGATGAGGGCAAGGCAGAAGAGACGTTCAAGCAGGCCATCGCTCTAAACGACAACTCTTCGATGGCGCATTCCGAGTACGGAAAGTTTCTGGTTCAGGCAGGACGCTCGGACCAGGCCGAAACGGAGTTCAGGCGTGCCATCGAGGTCGAGCCGACCAATCGTGACGCGCGCTTCGTTCTCGCAAGCTTCTATCTCGTCAACAAGCAGCTTGATAAAGCCGAAGAGGCGTACAAAGCTCTCGCCGAGGTTGATAAAGAGAGACCCGATGGCAAGGCCATTCTCGCCGACTTCTATTCTTCAATCGGTCGTTACGACGATGCGATCAATATCTATCAAGAGATCGTCTCGAAAGTTCCAGACTACACGCGCGGACGTTATCGCCTGTCGGAGATCATGCTCCAGCGCGGCGACACTCAGGGCGCGACCGCACAGGTCGAAGCCGTCTTGAAGACGAATGACCGCGACACGCAGGCTCTGCTCCTGCGCTCGCGCATCCGCTCGCAGAGCGGCGATTACTCAGGCTCAATCGAAGACCTCAAAAATGTTCTGAAGCAGGAACCGACTTCGCGCGCCGGACTCTATTTCATGGCCGACGCGAATTTCCATGTTGGAAAAGTTGAGCAGGCACGCGCTTTCGCTGGCGACCTGATTCGTCTCTACCCGGATTATCTTCCGGCCAAATTGATGCAGGCGCAGATTAACCTGGCCTCCAAAGATGCGCTCGCGGCTGTCGTCCAGACCACCGAATTGTTGAAGACGCTGGCCAACACAGCGCCTGATGCAGATAACTCGCCGCAAGTGCTGGCCGAGCTTCGAGCTAAATCCCTGAGCGTGCGTGGAACGGCTGAGTTGCAGTTGAACAAGGTCGCCCAGGCGCGCACAGACCTCTCGGCGGCGCGCGATCTCGCGCCGGACGCGACCTCCTCTTATAACAACCTGGCTAACGTCGCGCTCGTCGAAGGGAAGATGGACGAGGCCACACAGATGTACGAGCGCGCGCTCGCTATTGACAGCGCGGACTTCGATGCGCTAAATGGTCTTATCAATAACGTCTATGCGAGACAAAAAAGGTTAGACTTAGCACACGCGCGCGTTGACCAGGCTCTCGAAAAGAAGCCGGACGTTCCGTCGCTTCATTATCTCAAAGCACACATTTACGGCTTTGAACAGAACGCACAAGGGGCGGAGGGAGAGCTTCGTCGCGCGCTTGAGCTTGACCCGAACTATTTAGCGGCCTACTTCGATCTGGCCGCGCTCTTTGTCAACACGAACCAGCAAGAGAGAGCTATCGCCGAGTATCAAAAGATCATCGCACGTCGTCCAGACGATCCGTCAACCTACACTCTCTTAGGGATGCTCGAAGACAGTCGCGGCAATCACGACGCGGCGATTGAGGATTACCGCAAGGCCGTTGGGATTGACCCGAATGCGGCGATTGCGGCGAACAATCTGGCCTGGAGTTATGCCGTCTATGGCAAGGGGAATCTGGATGAAGCGCAGGCGCTCGCGCAGGGCGTGGTCCAGAAGTTCCCTGACGAACCAGGCTTCGCAGACACCCTGGGCTGGGTCTATTACAAGAAGGGCTTGAACGACTCGGCTGTCGAGCAGTTGCAGAAAGCCGTTGCTAAATCGGGCGAGAGCGCGACCTATCGCTTCCATTTAGGGATGGCTCTCGCAGGGAAAGGCGACAAGGCCGGTGCGCGCCGCGAACTACAACAGGCATTGCGTCTGGCCGAGAAGCTGCCAGCTTTCCCTGAAGGAGATGAAGCGCGCAAGACTCTCGCGTCGCTTTAGTCTTAAAACTTTTGGGTTTGGTCT
>Ga0182001_10000312_pt1 | contig 10237 bp, 4 predicted proteins | sample BulsoiFelSFmetaG_FD_120485 | JGI IMG/M metagenome (GOLD analysis project Ga0182001, IMG submission 120485) | Bulk soil microbial communities from Mexico - San Felipe (SF) metaG | ecosystem: Environmental > Terrestrial > Soil > Agricultural land | place: Mexico: San Luis Potosi | collected... | reverse complement strand
TGGTGGACGCCGAAGACTCAACGCATCGTCATTACACCTTCAAGGCAGAGGATGTCACGCCGTATCCTGGCTACGAGTGGATGAGCCAGGTGACGGTTCGCCTGAGCGACGACATCGGCGATACGGGCGATGTCCTCGTTCGCATCAGCCTGCACGGCGTCTCAAGCAATCGCGTAAGAGTCGGCATAGGTCATGTCGGTGGAGGCCCAACTGATGATGTCGGCGCGGTCGCAACGCCTGCACCTTTCCCAGCGCCAGCCGTGACCCCGACGCCGACGCCCAATCCTTTCACGGGCGCGGCCACAACAGCCGATACCGTGCGCTTTCTTGAACAGGCCAGCTTCGGCCCGACCGCTGCGGAAGTCACGCGCGTGCAGGGCATAGGATTTCGCGCTTACTTGAACGAACAGTTCACAGCACCGATGTCAACGATTCCTTTGGGGACGTTGATGCCGACTGACCAGGCGCAAGGATGTCCGAGCACGGTCGCCTCTGACCCGACTTACAATCAAAACACCTGCAATCGTAATTACTACACGATGTATCCGCTGCAAATCGCCTTCTATCAGAATGCGATTTACGGGCAGGACCAGTTGCGCCAGCGTGTCGCCTGGTCCTTGCATAAGATTATGGTCGTCTCGGGCAACGACGTGACGCTGCCGAGTTGGATGGCTCCTTATCTGCAAACGCTCCAACGAGACGCGTTCGGCAACTTCCGCCAGCTTCTGCAAGATGTCACGCTCAATCCGGCGATGGGGCAGTACCTTGATATGCTCGGCAACACGAAGGGGAATCCGAACGAGAACTACGCGCGCGAAATCTTGCAACTCTTCTCGGTCGGCCTCGATAAGCTGAACATTGATGGAACGCCGCAGTTAGACTCGCAAGGCAATCGCATCCCGACTTACGATCAGACGACCATCACAAACTTTGCGCGCGTCTTTACGGGCTGGCGTCTGGCTGCGGCGAAGACGACCACGATCAACGGCGGAACTTTCACCGTGCTCAATTATCAAGACCCGATGATCGTGACGAGCGAGAACAATCACGACACGGCGTCGAAGACTCTTCTGAACGGCACGGTTTTGCCTGCCGGACAAAATTCGACGACCGATTTGAACGCCGCGCTCGACAATATTTTTAACAACCCGAACGTCGGGCCGTTCATCGGCAAGCAGTTGATACAACATCTCGTCACGAGCAATCCGTCTCCGGCTTATGTCGCGCGAGTCGCCACTGTCTTCAATAACAACTGTGCGGGGCTTTATCCAGACAACCCTTGCTCGGGCGTGCGCGGCGATTTGAAGTCGGTCGTCAGAGCAATCCTGCTCGACCCTGAAGCGCGTGGCGATGCGAAGACCGATCCGGCCTATGGTCTGCAACGCGAGCCTGTGCAGTTCATCATCAACATCCTGCGCGTCGCCAATGCGAAGTCGGCAGACTTGAGCACGACGAGTGATGGATACCTGATTTCAAACTCTCAGACGCTCGATCAGGATGTGTACAGACCGCCGACAGTTTTCAGCTACTATCCGGCTGATTACACCGTCGCGGGCACGACGCTCTCCGGTCCACAGTTCGGCATCCTGACAACGACAACTGCGCTCAGGCGCGCCAACTTTGCGAACACGATTATCAACACGGGCATTCCCAAATCATCCGATCCGGTGAATGGGAATGCGCCGAGAGGAACTGCGCTCGATCTTTCAGCCCTTCAATCGCTCGCGGGCACGCCTGCGAATCTTGTCAACGAGCTTGATCGGCTGATGATGCATGGAACGATGTCGCAGGGCATGAAGATGAGCATCGTCAATGCGCTTTCAACCACGGCAGAAGCGGGCGCGCGCACGCGCATGGCGCTCTACCTTGTGGCGAGTTCTTCTCAGTATCAGATAGAGAGATAAAGATTATGTCACCATCACGCAGAGACTTTCTCAAACGCTCCGGTTGCGCGCTTGTGAGCGCAGCCGCCTTCGCCGCGAGCGTCAAACGCTTCGGCATGATAAGCGCCATGGCGCAGAGCGGGGCCAGCGATTATAAAGCTTTGGTCTGCCTCTTTCTGAGCGGCGGCAACGACGGCAATAACACGGTCATTCCTTACGATGATTACAACAACACGGGCGGCTACAACTCTGTACGGAGCGCCGCCGGGCTGGCGATTCCGCAAGGGAGCCTGCTGCAAATTTCACCCATCAGCACGGGCGGAAGAAAGTTCGGCCTGCACCCCAGCATGGTCGAGATGCAGACGCTCTTCAATCAGCAGAAGGTCGCCGTTCTTTGCAACACGGGGACGCTCATTCAGCCGATCACGAAGGCACAGTATCAGGGCAGCGCATCAGTGCGTCCCTATCAACTCTTCTCACATTCGGACCAGGTGGCACAGCAGCAATCGTCCGTCTCAAACGTTCCGGGCGATACGGGCTGGGGCGGGCGCACGGCGGATGTTCTGCTCGGCATCAACGGCAACGCGCCGCTTCCGATGATCGTCTCGGTCGCGGGCACGAGCCTCTTTGCGACTGGCGCTCAAACGCGGCAGTTGGCAATCTCACCTGCGCCGACATCGCTCGGCAGCGTACTCGTCTTGAACGGTTATTCTTTCACGTCGCAGACGGACGCGCGCAGCCGCGCCTTTGACCAGATACGCGCGCTCGACAACGAGCATTTTCTCGTCAAGGCTTCGGGCGATGTGCTGGCGCAGGCTCTGACAACCTCGCAGGCTCTGAGCAACTCTTCGTCATTCGAGGTGACGACGACCTTTCCGACAACCACGCTCGGCAATCAACTGAAGCAAGTCGCTCGTCTCATCAAGGCGAACCTGAACCAAGCGGCTCTCGGATTGAGACGACAAATCTTCTTCTGCACGCTCGGCGGATTCGACCATCACAGCGGGCAGATAAATGGACAGAACTCTCTGCTGGCGCAGGTCAGCGCAGCTCTCAAAGCTTTTTATGACGAGACGGTCGCGCAGGGCATCTCGCAGCAGGTGACGACCTTTACCATCTCTGATTTCGGGCGTACGTTCCAGCCAGCAGGCTCGGGCGCGGCTACCGTCGGCTCGGATCACGCCTGGGGCAATCACGCTTTCATTCTCGGCGGTGCTGTCAAGGGCGGGGATTTCTACGGCACTTTCCCGACGCTCGCGCTCGGTGGACCAGACGACACAGACTCAGGCTCTAACCCGCGCGGTCGCTGGATACCGACGACCTCTCTGGACCAATATGCGGCGACGCTCGCCGCATGGTTCGGCCTGACCAGCGCGCAGGTCTCAACCGTCTTCCCGTCCATCGGAAAGTTTGCGACGGCGAACCTTGGATTCCTCTCGTAAAAATTTAACCGCAGAGGACGCGGAGGAACGCAGAGGATTATAAAGAGAAAGTAATCTCAAATTTGAAATCTCAAATTTCTTATTTCAAATTATCTTCCTCTGCGTTCCTCCGCGTCCTCTGCGGTTAATTAAATCTTTTGCCAAACACTAAAGTAGAAATCTAAGAGTAGTAGTTCCGATGCAGAAGAAAGAGAAACTAAAATTCATCGCCCTCGTCATCTTTCTCGCGGGCGTCGTCGCATATTTAATCACAGACAATTTTGCCAACCGGACTGTTCACGCCTATTCGTCTGGGCCACCCGCTGGATATACGGGCGCGCCCGGCGAATTCAACTGTCGGGAATGTCATGTGCCCGATTCCGGCGCAGGCACAGGGCAAATCTCGATCACAGCCCCGCAGACTTACGTGCCGGGGCAGACTTATCAAATCACTGTCACACACACGAACGCAGACCCGACGCGCAAACGCTGGGGATTTGAGTTGACTGCGCTTGATGATGCCAACGAGAAGGCAGGAGACCTGCAAAGCACGAGCGTCACAACTCAGATTCTGAACAATCAAGGTCCGGGCGGGAATCGTCAATACATAGAGCACACGGCGAGCGGCACTTTTATCAACCAGCAGGGCGGCGCGAGCTGGACCTTTAATTGGACTGCGCCCGCGACAAACGTCGGCCCAGTGACTTTTTATGTCGCTGGCAATCAGGCCAACGACGACGGCAACACATCCGGCGATTTCATCTACTTCACGTTCGCGCAAACACAACCGGCGGCAGCCGTGACAGACTTTTCAATCACGAGCACTCCAACTTTGCAGACGGTCGCGCCCGGAAACAATGCCGCTTACAATCTGACGCTTGCGCCATCGGCAGGATTCACAGGGCAGGTCTCTTTGAGCGTCGGCAGCCTGCCGACAGGGGTTACGGCGAGCTTTAATCCTTCAAACGTCAATATCACGGACGCTTCGTCAAAATCTTCGACACTGACTTTGACGACGAGCGCGAACACACCCGTCGGAACTTTCCCCATCACGGTCACGGGCCTGAGCGGCAACCTGCAACACACCGCTACAGTTTCTTTGCGAGTCGCCAGCTCAACGAGCGCAGACCTCTCGCTCACGAACACTGCATCGCCGAACCCTGCGGCTGTGGGCGCGGCTCTCGCTTACAGAATCATCGTCACAAATAATGGACCGGCGCAGGCCACGAACGTGAACGTCGCGGATACTCTTCCAGCGGGCGTGACGTTCAACTCTACTGCGACCACGCAAGGCTCTTGCAGCGGAACAGGACCTGTCAATTGCAGTCTTGGAACTTTAGCCAACGGCGCGAGCGCGATCATCACGGTCACGGTGACGCCGACCGCTCAAGGGCAGATTAGCAGCACGACGAGCGTGACGGCGACGGAAGCCGACCCGGATTCGTCGAACAATTCTGCCACCGTGACGACGGTTGTTGACGCGCCGCCACCCAATCCTTTTGTGACAGACCAGAACCTTGCGGTGAAGACAATCATCAATGGATTAGACCAGCCGACGAGCATGACATTCATCGGCGCGAATGAATTCTTCGTGCTCGAAAAAGCTACTGGCAAGGTGCAGCATGTTTTCAACGGGCAGTTGCAAACAGTCGCCATTGACCTCGCGGTCAACAACGCTTCGGAGCGCGGGTTACTGGGCATCGCGCTTCACCCGAATTTCCCCGCGACGCCTTACGTCTATCTCTACTGGACCGAGAGCAGTACAGGCGTTGACACGAGCAACACGGACGACATCCCGCTTCTGGGCAATCGCGTTGACCGTTTCACCTGGAACGGCTCGACGCTCGCGCTCGATAAGAACATCATCAAGCTGCGCTCTCTGCAAGCGGACGCAGGACAGCCGACGCGCGGCAATCACAACGGCGGCGTCCTGCGCTTTGGACCTGACGGCAAGCTCTACATCATCATCGGCGACAACGGTCGTCGCGGACTCTTACAGAACGTGACGAACGGCGGCACTGTGCCTGACGATCAGTTTGGTGGACCGGAGCCTGACGACGCGCACCTGACCGGTGTCATCTTGCGACTGAACGATGATGGGACGACGCCGACGGATAATCCTTTCTACAATGCGACGACTTCTCTGACAGGACAGGCTGCCGCGAACATCAAGAAGGTTTTCGCTTACGGCGTGCGTAACGGTTTCGGGATGGCGTTCGATCCTGTCTCCGGCAACTTGTGGACGCAGGAGAACGGCGACGACTCTTTTGATGAGATCAATCGCGTCAGCGCAGGCTTTAATGGCGGCTGGGTTCAGATGATGGGACCATCGAGCCGCATCAGTGAGTACAAGCAGATCGAGACGACTTACGGCGCTGGCAATTTGCAACAGATTCGCTGGTCGCCGACGCTGATTGCCGATACCCCAGCGCAGGCGATTGCGCGTCTTTATCAACTGCCAGGCTCTCTTTACACAGAGCCGCAGTTTAGCTGGAAGTATGCGGTCGCGCCTTCGCCGCTAGGCTTTGTCAAAGGCGGCGCGCTCGGCTCGCAGTTCGACGGCGACATGTTCGTTGGGGCATCGCGGACGACGCTCTACAACGGCTATCTCTTCCGCTTCAAATTATCAACAGACCGCTTGAGCCTTGCTCCGACAGACCCGCGCTTGCTGGATAAGGTCGCGGATAATCTAGATAAGTTTGACATCACGGAGAGCGAGAGTCTGCTGATTGGAAAGAACTTCGGAATCACGACAGACATTGAGACAGGACCGGACGGAAATCTTTACATCGTCTCGCTCTCGAACGGAGCGGTCTATCAAATCTTCGCCAACAACAGCGTGCAGTTGAGCGCGTCAACCTACACGGTCACGGAAGCGAACGGGAACGTGGCAGTCAACGTCACGCGCACGGGCAACACTGCGGGCGCAATCTCTGTTGACTATGCGACTGCGGACACGGCTGGCTTAACTGCGTGCGATCAAGCCAACACCGGCATCGCGTCTTCGCGCTGCGATTATGCGAATACGGTCGGCACGCTTCGCTTCGCTGCGGGCGAGACAGCGAAGACCATTTTCATTCCAATCGTAAATGATTCTTATAGTGAAGGCGCGGAGAGTTTCACCATCCGCTTAAGCAATCCGATGGGCGCGAGCTTAGGCTCAACTTCAAACGCGACCGTCAACATCACGGACAACGACGCCCAGACGGGCGGCAACCCGATTGTTGATTCGACCTTCTTCGTGCGCCAGCAGTACATAGATTTCCTTGGACGCGAGCCTGACGCGGCGGGACTTGCAGGTTGGCTGGATGTCTTGAATAACTGCGGGACGAAGTACCCGACGCCCTGTGATCGGATAGAAGTGAGCGCGGGCTTCTTCCGCAGTCCAGAGTTTCAATCGCGCGGCTATTTCATCTTCCGCTTCTATCCTGTGGCTTTGGGTCGCAATCCTTCGTATGCGGAGTTTATGCCTGACTTAGCAAAGGTCAGTGGATTCTTGAGCGATGCTCAGCTCGAAGCAAATAAAGTGGCTTTCGTACAGGAGTTCATGGCTCGCACTGAATTCAGAAATAAGTACGACTCTTTGACGACGCCGACCAGTTATGTTGATGGCTTGTTGCAGACGGCTGGGCTGCCGAATCATCCATCGCGTCTCACATGGATTGCTTCGCTGACGAATGGCACGGCGACGCGCGCAGAGGTCTTGCGCGCATTAGTCGAGAGCATGGATGTTTACAACAAGTTCTACAATCAGAGCTTTGTTGTGATGCAATACTTCGGCTATCTGAGACGTGACCCGGACATTCTCTACCTGAACTGGATTCAGACCATGAACACGAACGGCGGAGATTATCGCACGATGATTAATGGTTTTCTGAACTCATCGGAATATTTCCTGCGGTTCGGGCCATGAGCTTGAGCGTCGAATAAAAATGTAGGGGCAGAGGCTCACTCCCTGCCCGCCTCTCATTACACGAAAGCGGGCAGGGAGTGAGCCTCTGCCCCTACAATTGTTGGGCATCAGTCACATTCGATTGAAAACCGCTGTATTAACGTCAAAATTTTCATTTGACGCTCTCAATATTAATGCTTCACAACCAACTCTTTCAGCACAAAATCGTCAGGGTCTATGCGGACATCTGTCGGCTTGCTCGCAAGCGGGATATGCATGCTCGACTCTTTGCCTGTCGGCTTAAGGGTCATTCTCTGCGCGCCTTTCGCGGTTATCATTTCGACTGTGAGCGGGGTGAGGAAGGCTTCGTCTGCCTGTGTTTGTCGCAGATTAATCGTTAATTCGCCGCTCTGGCCATTCGTCGCGGCCCACGTCCACGAGACTTCGTAAACAGGATGCCCGCTCCCGTAAACCCAGCGCGCGAAAAACTCTTTCAGGTCCATGCCGGAAGCCTTCTCAAGCGCGGCGCGCAAATCTTCCGTCGAAGCGGTCTGGCCCGCATGCTCCAGGTAATAAGCGCGTATGCCTTTGAAGAAGTTGGCGTCGCCCAGAATCCCGCGCAGCATGTGCAAGACCCACGCGCCCTTCTCATAGTTGTTCGGGTTGAGCAGCTTGAAGAGGTCTTCCGTCTGCGTGTCGTGAATCGGCGCACGCCGTCCGCGCTCATAATTGAAATAGGTTTCGGCCTGATGCTTCATGTAATCACGAAAAGCCTCGCGCCCGTCGTATTGTTCGACGACAAGTCCTGCAAAATAGGTTGCGAAGCCTTCGCTCAGCCAGAGGTCTGCCCAGGTTGATTCCGTCACGGAATCGCCGAACCACTGATGCGCTATCTCATGTGCCGTGACCGTCTCAAGCCCTCTGCGGATGTTGAATCTTTGGCTCAAGGGTTGAGGCTCTTTGCGCTGGTCAAAGAGATTACCGGGAAAGACAATCGCGCTCGAATTCTCCATCCCGCCGAAGCGTGTCGCGCCGACAATTAAGGCAAGCTTTTCGTAAGGATAAGGCGCGACTCTTTCACTGAAGAGCGAGATTGCAGAGGGAGCTGCGCCGAAACCTTGCACGGCGAAGTCACGATCAGTCTGCGGAACGTAATAATGAAGCGGCGTCAAAGTCTTCATCGGCGGCTCGGATTCCGCGTACTCCGCGACAGCGATAATCATGCAGTAGGGCGGAATAGGGCGAGACTCTGTGAAGGTCCAGGTGCGGGTTGCATCCGCATTGTTGCGCGTCGAGCTGAGTTGACCGTTGGCGACGACCGTTTCGCGCGACGGGGCAGTCACGATAAAGTTGACTGTCGCTTTTGCCGAAGGATGATCGAGGCAGGGAATCCAGTTGTGAACTCTATCAGGCCAGTTGTCGCCGGTTGCCGAAGGCTTGCCCGCTTTATCCTTTGTCAGAATAAGTCCGTCTTTGGGCTGACCATGATAGTTGACCGTGACAGTCAGCTTATCGTTGCTGTTTGCAGCCGCAGGAAGTTGCACGTCGAGCTTGCCATCGCTCTGGGTGAAATGCGCCGCCTGGTTGCCGACAGTCACGGAATCAACCGTCATCGAGCCGAAATCAAGATCGAGGACGTTGAGCGAGCCTTTCAAAACCTGGATGCTGATTTCGGCGCGCGCGTTTGTGATTTCGGTTAACTGATCGTTCAGCGCAAGCGTGACGTTGTAATGAACGGGACGCCATGAATCAATGAGGCGTTCGTGCCGTTCGGCGAGCGCGAGAGTGAAGGCTGTTAAGATTAAGAGAGTGAGAACAGCGAAGCGTCGCAGAACTTTCGAGAGCGAGTTTTTCATAATCGTCATAGAGAAATTCTTTTATCCAACTTCAATTTGACATTATGCCCTGTCAATTGCCACTAGCTTCAGCTAGTGGTTGAGTTTGATAAAAAACAATCGGCTTCAGCCAAAATTGCGGAAAGTTTGAGGCTAAAGCCGGAAGTAAAAACTTTTTCCTTAGTTTGGCTAAAGCCTTCCTCTTTCACTTAATCTTGTCCACTAGCTGAAGCTAGTGGCAACTGATAGAACATCAACAGAGCTTATTCAACGAAGCCCCAACATCAACAGTGCGGAGCGGTCAGACACCGTGCCGTCATTCTCGACCCAACTTCTGTATGCCGCCAACTCTTCTTCAGTCACGGGACGATTGCCAAGACGGGCCGCAGGGGTGCGCTCGAATGCTCTGTCCGTCAGAGCCATGTGCGCTTTTCTGACGTGCAGCGTTTCGGGCGCGGCGAGCGCGGCCTCGGCTCGCTCAACATCAGGAAAGAGTTCCTCGTATGCTAGAAGATGCCAGACAGCGCCCACATCTTCGCGCTCCTCGACCTTCAACACTCGCAAGAGGCCGAAGCCGCTTTCCAACTGGAACATGAGATCATCGCCCGCAGCGAATGCTTGTGCCACTTCTTTAATCCTGCCTTTGAAGGTTAAGAGTAGCATAAGGAGTTGGCAGTTCGCAGTGGGCAGTGGGCAGTTAATTTAAGTTGACGAATTGAATGCTTGATTGATAATCCTTAGCTCAGCAAGATAAAACTAACTGCCAACTGCCCACTGCGAACTGCCAACTATTCTTGCCAATCTAAAATCGCAAATCTAAAATCGCCAATCACGATGAGCCGGTTCAATGCGAGCAAGGATTATTATTCGATACTCGGCGCGGACGAGGACGCTTCGCAGAGCGAGATATATCGTCTCTACAAACGCCTGGCCGTGCAGCATCATCCTGATCGCGGCGGCGATGAAGAGGAGATGAAGTCGCTCAACGAAGCTTATCACGTGCTCGGAGACGAGACCGCGCGTCGCGCGTATGATGTCGAGAGGCGAAAGAACGTGGAGGCTGAGGAGGAGAACGGCGAACCCTTTGTTTGGCCTTACGCTTCGCCGCCCGCGAAGGTGGATGTCTTCACGGGTCAGTGGGTCGGGGCGATTCTTTTCATCGCGGTCGGCCTGGTGCTCGCGCTGCTCGTCAGATTCCAGTGGATC
>Ga0182001_10000311_pt1 | contig 10275 bp, 8 predicted proteins | sample BulsoiFelSFmetaG_FD_120485 | JGI IMG/M metagenome (GOLD analysis project Ga0182001, IMG submission 120485) | Bulk soil microbial communities from Mexico - San Felipe (SF) metaG | ecosystem: Environmental > Terrestrial > Soil > Agricultural land | place: Mexico: San Luis Potosi | collected... | reverse complement strand
GCGGGCCACGCGCCGGCAGGTGTTGCTGGGCGGCGGGGCGGCCCTCGTGGGCTTGAGCCTGCGCGGGGACGCGCTCGCCGCGCTGCTCGCCGGCAGTGAGGGGACGAGTCTGCCCGGCGTGATGACTATCGCGGGCGCGAAGAAGCCGGTCTTCGTCCCCGCCGCGGGCTCTATGGACCCGGTGGCGCACTCGCTGGCCGAGAGCCTCTTCTGGCTCGACCAGGAGTTCGAGCACGCGAAGTTCTTCCTGATGCACATGCCCTCGCCCGACCTCGACGCGGAGCGGGCGCAAGTGCTGCGTTTCCAGAGCGAGTTCGCCGACCGGCTCTCGAAGGTGCGCGCCGGCGGCGCCGACCGCTCCGGCCTCGCCGTCTTCAACCGGCCGACGGTCGAGCTGGTGCGGCGCTTCCTCGACGTGAAGCTCAAGATGGAGAAGGCGCAGGAGTCGGGGCGGCTCAAGAGCCTCGCCTGGCCGACCTTCTTCGAGCACGTCGCGCTCGAAGGCGAGCGCTTCGCCAACCGGCTTGAGAAGTTCTCCGCCGGGAAGGTCGAACTCGAACGCGGCGAGGTGGTGGACTTCTGGTCGCGCATCATGGCAGACCACGCAGACTTCGTCGCGCACCTTTTAGACCCCGAGGAGAAGGCGCTCATCGAGAAGGCGCGCGGCGCGGGCTCGGCGTGGCGCGCGGTCAAGTCGGGCGACTCGAAGGACAAGGTCGGCGACTCGCTCGAAGAGCTGCTCGCCTTCAAGAAGACGGCGCAGAAGGGCGTCGAGGCCGGCCAGATTAAGAGCATCATCCACCCGCTGCTGGCCGACCACGTCGTCAGGGAGGCGCTGAAGTTCCAGGACGAGTTAAGACGCGCGGCGTGAGCCGGCAGGAACAAGCAGAGCGCGGGGGCCGTCGGTCGTTGCGGCGGCCCCGCGCCCGTCTGTTTTGGAGTTAGACATGGAGAGTAGAATGGTGTCTCCGTAGACTCGTTGGGGAGGTAAAGGCAATGGCACAGACGGCGGCCGACGTGCTCGTCGAAGGGCTCATCGGGTGGGGCGTCGATACGGTCTTCGGGATTCCGGGCGACGGCATCAACGGCATCATGGAGGCGCTGCGCAAGCGGCAGGACGCGGTGCGCTTCGTACAGGTGCGGCACGAGGAGGCGGCAGCCTTCATGGCCTGCGCCTACGCCAAGTACACGGGGCGGCTCGGCTGCTGCCTCGCCACTTCGGGGCCGGGCGGCATCCACCTCCTCAACGGACTCTACGACGCGAAGCTCGACCAGGCGCCCGTGCTCGCCGTCACGGGTCAGACCTACTCGGACCTGAAGGGCAGCAAGTTCATGCAGGAAGTGAACATGACGCTGCTCTTCGAGGACGTGTCCGTCTACAACCAGGAGGTCATCAACCCGAACCAGGTCGAGATGCTGGTGGACGCCGCCTGCCGCCACGCGCTCAGCCGCCGCGGGGTGGCGCACATCACCTTCCCCGCCGACTATCAGGAGCAGGAGCCCTCGGGCAAGGGCTCGATGCACAAGGTCGAGGGGCACACGACGAGCCGCTGGTCGCGCCCCTCGTCCGTCCCGCCCGAAGACGAGCTGAAGCTCGCCGCCTTCATCCTCAACGAGTCGAAGCGGCCGGTCGTCCTCGTCGGGCAAGGGGCGCTCGGCGCGGGCGAAGAGGTGGCCGAACTCGCCGACAAGCTGGGGGCGCCGGTCGTCAAGGCGCTCTTGGGCAAGGCGGTGCTGCCCGACGACCACCCGCTGACGACGGGCGGCCTCGGACTGCTCGGCACCGCCCCCTCGCAGGAGGCGATGGAGCGGGCCGACGCGCTGCTCATCGTCGGCTCGTCGTTCCCTTACATGGAGTACCTGCCGAAGCCCGGGCAGGCGAAGGGCGTGCAGATAGACGACAAGGCGGACCGCATCGGCCTGCGCTTCCCCGTCGAGGTCGGGCTCGTCGGCGACGCGCGCCCGACGGTCGCCGCCCTCTCGCGCCTCGTCGAGAGGAAGGAGGACCGCGGCCATCTCGAACAGGCGCAGGCCGGCATGCGCGAGTGGTGGGAACTGATGCGCACGCGCGCCATGAAGGACGACGTGCCGATTAAGCCGCAGCGCGTCGCGTGGGAGCTGTCGGAGCTGGCGGCCGACGACGCCGTCATCTCTACGGACTCCGGCACCATCACCACCTGGATCGCGCGGCAGTTCAAAATCCGCGGCCGGCAGAAGTTCAGTTGCTCCGGGACGCTGGCGACGATGGCCTGCGCGCTGCCCTACGCCCTCGCCGCGAAGGTCGCCTTCCCCGAGCGTCAGTCCATCGCCTTCGTCGGCGACGGCGGCTTCACGATGCTGATGGGCGAGTTCCTGACGGCCGTTAAATATAACTTGCCGGTCACGGTCGTCATCATCAAGAACAACACGCTCGGGCAAATCAAGTGGGAGCAGATAGTCTTCCTCGGGAACCCCGAGTACGGCTGCGAGCTGCACAACCCGGACTTTGCGAAGTTCGCCGAAGCCTGCGGCGGCGTCGGAATCACGGTCGAGCGGCCCGAAGAGATTCGGCCGGCGCTGGAGCGTGCTCTATCGTCGGGCCGCCCCGCGTTGGTCGAGGTCGTCGTCGACCCCTTCGAGCCGCCGATGCCGCCGAAGGTCTCGCCCGAGCAGGCGCTCCACTTCGCCGAGGCGCTGGCGAAGGGGCAGCCTTCGGGCGGGAGAATCGCGCTGACGCTGTTCCGCGACAAACTGAGCGAGCTTTTCTGATGTCGGGCCGCGAGCAAGACTTCCTCGTGCGGCTGCGCCCGCGCATGTTCACGGCGGTCAAGGGCTGACGGCCGAACTCCTTAAAGACGCGCGGGCGCTTTACTCGTTAGAGAGGGGCGGGCGGTTTTCAGCCGCGCCAACCGTCGAGGAAATCGCGCAGCGTCTCGTACATCGCGTCGAACGAGTCGGCGCAGAAGAGGACGGGCTGGAAGGCTGTCGGGTCGTAATCCTGAAGCGAGGCGGCCTCCAAATCCAAGGGGCGCAATTCGGCGCGGCCCATCGCCTCAAGCTCGCCGGCCGACGACAGCAGCCCCGTTCCGTAAGCCTTCAACTCGCCGCCCTCGCGCAGCACGCCAAACTCGACCGTGTGCCAGTAGACCCTCGAAAGACGCTCCAGCGCCTCTGCCGAGCGCGTGCGCGCGACGGCCCGGCCGACGAGCCGGTTGAGTTCCGCGAGGCGCGGGCTGGCGAGCGTCACGCCGTGGCCGAGCAGCTCGTGAACCACGTCCGGCTCGGGCGTGTAGAACGGCGTCGAGTGGTGGCGTATGTACTGCGTGCAGAGGAAGACGCCGCCGGCCAACGCCTCCAGAAAGACGCGCGGCTCGACCAGCCCCGCGACCGGCTCAAGGCGGAAACCGCTCATGGCCTGAATCTTCGCAGACACTTCCGACAGTTGCGGGATGCGCTCGCGCGGCAGGTCGAGGCGGCCGAGGCAGGCGACGTACTCCGCGCAGGCGTGGCGCGCGTGGCGAGGCTCCAGCGCGTCTCTAATTGTTTGCCAGACGGCGTGCTCCTCGGGCGTGTAAGGCGCGTCGGGCGCGGGGCCGCCCGGCTCGTGCTCAAGCGCGAGGCGCGCGATGCGGTTGCGGCGTTCGCGGTATTCGGCGTCGCGGAAGCCCGGGTGGTCCGGGTCGAGTTGGACGACGGCGCGGGGGTCTCGGGCGGCGGCGGCGGGCCGCGCGCTGACCATGCGCGCGTCGGCGTGGTCGCCGAGCGGCAGCGGCCTCTCCTGATTCTTCATGGCGGCAATCCTTTCGCGTGCGACTGCGGAAACCTTTCCGAAGGGTTCGCAAAAAAAGGACCGGCCCACGCCCCTCCTGCTTTGGAAGGGCGTGGGCCGGTCTCGGTAAAACTGTCGGCGGGCCTTTACCCGCTGGCGCTCGCGCGCCGACAGCCCCGCCGCGCCGCCGCACTCTTCCTCGCAGGGAGAGCGGCGTCGTAGCGATAATAACGGTAGGCGCTGTGCGTTAGTCTGCTCATCTTTGAACGCCCGCCGCGGACGACGTCGGGGAGCGTTACTCTAAGATTCGGCGCGTCGGCTGTCAATCCTTTAACTCTTAGAAGTCGAGCCGCAGGCCGAACTGTAGCTGGCGCGGGTCGGCGGCGGCCGTCGCGCGCCCGAAGGCGGGCAGAGGCGCGGGGCCGGGGCCGTAGACGTTGTTCGGCAGTTGCAGGTTCGCGCGGTTGAGGACGTTGAAGCCCTCGAAGATGAACTCAAGGCCGGCGCGCTCCGAGAGCGCGAGGCGGCGCGTGAGGCGCAGGTCGAGCGAGGCCGAGTCGAACGCGCGCCCCGTGTTGCGCCCGAGCCCGGCCGGCCGGTCGTTGAAGTTGGTGTCGCCGTTGCGGTCGGTGCCGGTCAGGACGTTGAAGGGGAGCGGCGAGCCGTAGGCGAAGATGTAGCTCAGTTGGAAGCCAGAGAGGGCGCGGCGCAAGCGTGCGGCCCCGGCCGCCGCGCGCGGCGCTTCGAGCGTGCCGCTCAGGGTCAGCCGGTGGCGCTGGTCGTTATCGGAAGGGCCGCGCTCGGCGCGCAGGTCGGAGTTGTCCTGCGGCGTCGAGAAGAAGAAGTTGCCGGCCGTGTCAACGGCCTTCGAGAAGGTGTAGGAGGCGCGCACGGCGGCCCAGGCGCCGGCGCCGTAGTTGAGCGAGACGAGCAGGCCGTCGAAGGCGGAGACGCCCGAGGACTCGTAGCGGCCGACGTTGCCCCAGAGCGGGTCCGGCCGCCCGAGGTTGGCGACGCCGAGCCGCCTCGCCTCGGCGGCCGTGAGCGTCGGCGCGTTGACGTTGCGCGAGATGATGAGGTGCTTGCCGCGCAGGCCCGTGTAGCCGGCCGCGAGCGCCGCGCCGCCCGGCAGCACGCGCTCGACCTGAAGGCTGGCCTGTAGGCTGTAGCTGTTCTCGATGCGCGGGTCGATGCGCGTGACGTTCGGCCTCGTCGTCAGACTCGTGGGTCGCGCCGGCAGGGCGTTCGGGAACGCGGGCGCGCCGGCGTCGCCGGGGCCGAGCTGCACGACGACGTACTTCGAGCCGTCGCGCTGCAAGGCGTTCGAGGTCGCGCGCAGCGGCAGGCGGTCGTAGTAGAGGCCGAAGCCGGCGCGCACGACCGTCCGCCGGTCGCGGCCGAGGAAGTCGGGCGCGTAGGCCACGCCGACGCGCGGCGCGAAGTTGTTCGCGTCGGTCCTCACGGGCTCCGGGAGTTGCTGCACGTCGTAGCGCAGTCCGGCGTTGACGGTCAGGTCGTGGCGCGGGCGCCACTCGTCCTGTATGAACCAGCCGAGGTTCGGGTTCGACTGCGACTGTGCCGGCTCGCCGAAAGCCTGCTGGAAGCTGGCGTAGCGGCCGGCGAGGAAGTCGGCCCGCGACGCGAAGGTGTAGACGCCCTGCAAGGCGCCGGGGAAGACGATGCGGACGCGGTTGAGAAGGAAGTCCGCGCCCGCCTTCAGGGAGTGCGCGCCGCGCTGGTAGGAGACGTTTTCGACGAACTCCAGCATGTCTATGTCGCGCGCGGTCGGGGAGAAAGTCGCCGTGCCGAAAGAGGCGACGCCGCTGATGTTGACGGCCGGGCCGAGCCGGTCGTTGACGGGCGAGGCGAGTCGGCCGCGCGTGAGCTGGAGCCGCGCCTCGTTGAGCGCGCGGGCGCCGAGCGTCGTGACGGCGCTGGCCGCGAAGGTCTGGTCGCGGCTTTCGAGCCCGGTGCCGCGGCTCACGGCGTTGAGGCCGCCGACGTTGCGCGAGTTGACGCCTGCGAGGTCGTAGAAGCTGTAACGCGCGGCGAGGTTCGTCGCCTCGCCCAGCCGTTGGTCGACGCGGGCGAAAAAGTTCGTCGCGTCGTAGCCGGACGGGACGACGCCCGTCTCGATGCGGGGACCGCTGTAAGCAATCTCGTCGAGGCGGCGGTTGATGAGCCGCACGTCGTCGGGCCTGACGGTGACGACCGCCGCGTCGTTCCTGCGCGTCTGCTCGAAGTTGGCGAAGAAGAAGGCGCGGTCGCGCCGGAGCGGGCCGCCGAGCGCGGCCCCGTACTGCGCTTGCGTGAGCGGGTCTTTCGAGGGCGCGAGCGGGTTGCGCGCGTCGAGGCGACGGTTGCGCAGGAACCCGTAGACGCGCCCCGTCAACTCGTTCGTGCCGGACTTGGTGACGACGTTGACGACGCCGGCCGAGGCGCGGCCGAACTCGGCGACGCCGCCCGAGGTGACGACCTGAAACTCGCGCACCACCTCCTGACTGTAGGCGGCGCCGGCGAGGTTGGCTGCGTCGTCGTTGGCCGAGAGCCCGTCGACGAGGAACGAGTTGTTGAGGTTGCGCTGGCCGGCGACAGAGATGCCGGTGCCGGCCACGGCCGAGGTCTCTGCGAAACGCTGCGGGGCGCCCGTGTTGGTGCGCGACACGCCGGGCAGCAGCAGCGCGAGGTCGAGGAAGTTGCGGCCGTTCAGGGGCAGCGCGTCCACTTCGCGCGGCGTGACCGTGCCGGAGACCTGCGTCCGCGTGCCCTCGACGAGGGGGGCGGCCCCCGTCACCTCGACGCTCTCGGCGAGGCCGCCGACCGTGAGGGTGACGCGCACGTCGGCCGCCTGCCCGACCGTGAGCGTCAGGCGCGTCGCCGAAGGGGAGAAGCCCGCGCACTCGACGAGCAGGCGGTAGTCTCCGACCGGCAGGTAGGCGAAGCGGAAGCGGCCGTCTTCGTCGGTGCTGGCGCTCAGGCGTTGGTTCGTGCCGAGGCTCGTGACGACGACGGCCGCGCCGCCGACCGCGGCGCCGTTCGCGTCTTCCACGCGCCCGCCGAGCGTCGCCGAAGAGACCGCCTGCTGTGCCGAAGCGCGCACGGCCCCTGCGAACCCCAGGGCGAGCGCAAGGAGGGCGACGGCCGCTCGCAGACTTCGCGTGTGGCTTCTCCTGTTGTACTGCATGGAAGTTTACCGCCTGTCGGTTAATCCGCTTGGGGGCGGGCGGGGGCTGGGGGGGGGACGGGGGCGGGCGTTGCGCGCGTGGCTCGCGCCGCGCCACCCTGCAAAGCCTCCGCCTCCCACGTCCGCTTGAAGTCGTCCGAGGCGTTGCGCAACTGGTTAAGAGCTTGTCCGAGCGAACGGCCCAGTTCGGGAAGTTTACGCGGGCCGAAGATGAGGAGCGCCACGAAGCATACCACGAGTAATTCTGTCGTCCCAATGAATTCTAAAATTCCTAAGAACGTGACCGTATGGGGTTGCATCGTCGCACACTGCCTCCCTCGCCCGCGGGCGTCTAATCGAGATGACGTTCCGGCGCCGCCCCAAGGCCGGCGGTTTCCTGGCCCTCGGCCGCGCCCTGTTTGAATTCGCGGATGCTACGGCCGAGCCCCTTCGCCAGTTGGGGCAGGCGCGTGCCGCCGAAGATGAGCAGTAAGATTACGAGGACGATCAGCAGTTCCTGCGTCCCTATCATCCCGATTGCAAGTGTGTGGCCCATCGCTTCTCCTTCGCTTCTCCTTCAAATGCCGCCGGCCGCAGAGGCGCCGCGCGCGTTGGCCTTCGAGCCGCGGGGCTCGGCCACCAAATCCATCAGGCACTTCGGACAGGTCCCCTGCCTGCGCTCGCGCACGTCCGGGTGCATCGGGCAGACGTATGCGACCGCGCGCCGGCTGCGTCCCTTCCGCGTGCGCTGCCGCGCGTGGCCCGTGTGCCGGCGCGTCTGCCGCGCGTGGGCGTGGTGGCATTGGCGGTCGTCGCAAGCTGCCGCGACGCCGGCCGCGGACGAAGGGGTCGCGGCGACGGCGGCGAGCGAAATGAGGGCGACGCAAATCCTCTTCAACATGGCTCCGTCTCCTTCCGAACTGCTTAAATCCGCGCGGCGCAGGGGCGACTTGAACAGGCCGCCCCTGCGCCGCGGCCCGACGCGCCGCGTGCTCGGCGGGAGAGGGCTAACGCTTCGTGACGGTGTTGCTGCCCGAGTTCGTCACCCAGATGGTCGAGCCCGCGGCGGCGACGCCGATGGGGCTGCGGCCGACCGAAAGCGAGCCGAGGTTCGTGCCGTCAGAGGCGCGCAGCTTCGTCACGCTGTCGCCGCCGTTGTTGACGACGTAGACGACGCCCGCGTGGTGGATGGCCGAGACGGGGCCGTCGCCGACCGCGTAAGTCCCCAGCAAGGTCCCGTCGGCGGCGAGCTTCATCACGTTGCCGCTGCCGAAGTTGGCGACCCACAGGCCGGAGCCGTCGAAGGCGATGCCGAAGGGGCCGTCGCCCACCTTGAAGGTGCCGACGGCCGTGCCGTTCGAGGCGCGCAGCTTCGTCACCGTGTCGCTGTTGTTGTTCGTGACGTAGACGTGCGCGCCGTCGGTCGCGAGTGAGAGCGGGCGCGTGCCCACCTGATAAGTGCCGAGCGTCACGCCGTCGGCGGCGCGCAGCTTCGTCACCGTGTTCGAGTTGCGGTTCGCCACCCAGACGTGCTCGCCCGCGGCGAGCAGCCCGCCCGGCCCTTCGCCGACCGCGTAGGTGCCGACGAGCGAGCCCGTCGCGGCGTCGAGCCTCATGACGTTGTTGCTGAGGTAGTTCGCCACCCAGAGCGAGGCGCCGTCGTAGGCGAGCGCGACGGGCCGGCGGCCGACCTGATAGGTGCCGAGCACCGCGCCGTCGGCCGACAGCTTGGTGACGGTGTTGCCGAACTGGTTCGCCACGAAGACGTTCGCGCCGTCCGTGACGACGCCCTCCGGCCCCTGGCCGACGGCGAACGCGGCGGCCGTCTGGGCCGTCGTCTGCGCCCGGACGCTGAGGCCCGCGCAGCCCGCCGCCAGCAGGGCGGCGAGCAGGCCCCTCGTAATCAACCGATGCTTCATCATCTGTCTCCTCCTCCCTTGGCCGCTTCGGCCTTCGGCCAGTCAACGAGGCCGATCTCCTTCACGATTTTCTCGGGCGCGAGCGAGCCCGGACAGCCCGCCCACAGCGTCAAAGGCTCGTTGCCCCAGCGCAGCATCCCCGTGTGGTTCGACTTGTCGGCGTCGCGCGCGGGGTCGCGGTCGATGAAGCCGAGCTTGCGGCGCAGCAGCTCCACGTCCTCGGGCGAGCCGGTGAGGAACTCCCAGCCGGGGCCGACCTTGTACGCCTTCGCGTAGCGGCGGAGCGTCTCGGGCGTGTCCTCCTCGGGCTTCAGCGTGATCGAGTACATGAAGATGTCCTTGCCCATGCGGTCTTTGAGCAGCTTCTGCACCTTCACCAGGTTCGCCGTCGTGCCCGGGCAGATGCCCTCGCACCTCACGTACATGAAGTTGATGAGGACTATCTTGTCCTTCATCAGGTCGTCGTAGAACCTGACCTTTCTGCCCTCGTGGGTGGTCAGGACGACGTTCGGGAAGCTGCGCTCGGCAAGCTTCTCGCGCGGCGTCTTCACCCGCTTCTTGTCGCCGCCCGACGAGGCGGCGGCGCGACTCCCGGGGGCGGGGGCGAGCCCGTAGAGCAGGGCCGCCCCGAGCAGCAGGGAGAGCGTTGTCCTAAACATGCTTCTCATGTCGCGGCGTCTCCTTTCCCGCGCCCCTCACGGGTTCGTCCTGTTGTCGCCGGGGCCGTCGACGATCTCCCAGATGAGCATCATCGCGTGGTCCTCGTGGACGACGTTGTGGCAGTGGAACGGGTAGCGCCCCGTGAAGTCGCGGAAGCGGAAGAACGTCTTCGTCTGCATGTTGTGTTCGAGACGAATCACGTCCTTGCGGCCGTTCTGGATGAGCCCGGTCGAGGCCGGAGGCTGACCGTTGATGGAGAGGAACTGGAACTCCTCGAAGTGGATGTGCGCCGGGTGCTGCCAGCCGCCCGAGCTGTTGTTGACCACCCAGTGCTCGACCGAGTTCTTCCCGACCTGCAGGCGGACCTCCTGGCACTCGGGGTCCATCGAGCGGCCGTTGATGGTCCAGTTGCCGTTCGAGCGGTCGAAGTTGAAGGTCCGCGTGATGCGCGGCGTGGCCGTCTTGTCGGGCAGGCCGTAGAACCGGGTGATGGTCGCGGGGTCGGCGCTGTGGTCGGGGACCTGCGGGAGGTCGACGACTATCTTCAGTATCAGGTTGCCTTGGCCCGCGGGCAGCACCTTGCCGGTCGGGCCGCGGCCGTCGGTCTGCTCCAGCCGGTTCTCGATGTAGAGGGTCTTGCCCGCGTACTTCGAGAAGTCGATGATGATGTCGGCGCGCTCGGCCACGCCGAGGCGCACGCTCTGTACCTGGACGGGGTGGTCGAGCAGGTTGCCGTCGGTCGTGATCTGGTGGAACGGGATGCGCGTGTTCGGGCTGTTCGTGTC
>Ga0182001_10000310_pt1 | contig 10299 bp, 11 predicted proteins | sample BulsoiFelSFmetaG_FD_120485 | JGI IMG/M metagenome (GOLD analysis project Ga0182001, IMG submission 120485) | Bulk soil microbial communities from Mexico - San Felipe (SF) metaG | ecosystem: Environmental > Terrestrial > Soil > Agricultural land | place: Mexico: San Luis Potosi | collected... | reverse complement strand
CGCCATTCTTTGAAAGCCGCGACCGGCAGCGCCACAAAGACCAGAGGCTGAGCGAGAAAGAAATAGACCAGAAAGGCGAGCGCGTTCTGAAGGCCGACGGGATGCCTCGCTTCCTCAAGCCGCATGGACTCGCGCCACCCGTGCCAGGCCGCGCGATAGCCCTCGAAGTCTGTCAGGAAAAAGTAAGCGAATGGGCCAAGCGCGACGATGAGAAAAACTATAACGCTCAAAGCGACACGCCCTATCTCGCGCTTCTTAATTTTCCAGCCCGCTGCAAGCGGCGCGAGGATTAACCCGAGCGCGTAAAACGCAACCGTTTCGCGCACGTTGACGCCCGCGCCTAAAATAAAAGCTCCCGCGCACATCATCCACACTCGCTCGCTTCTCACGCCGCGCAGGTAAACCACGAGAGCGAGAGCGATAAGCAGCAACGACGGAATCTCCGTCATCACTTGTCCGCTGTAGATGACGAAGAAAGGCGACGTTGCGATGAGCAAGCTGGCGATTGTTGCCGTTCGGAGTGAAGCCGTGACCTCACGCGCCAGCGCGAAGCAGGCAATGATTGCGAGCGGACTCTCAATGACGACCATGTACTTGAAGAGCAAGTAGGCATTCTCCGTTTTGAGACCGAAGAGCGCATGAGAGAAAGACCACACGGCGTGATTCGTGAAGATGAAAAGGGAGCGACCCAGAGCCATCGAGGAAGGACTGCCTTTGATTGAAGCGAGCGTGTAATCCAGTCCATCCCAATCGCCTATGAATGGGTCGCAAAAAATCAGAGCCAGCGTGAGCGCGACGAGCGCAGGCGCAATCCACCAGCGCCACGAAGCCAATAAAGTTTTCGGCTCATCTTTTTTCAAAGAGATACATCTCCACGCCCGGCACATCCACATGCGTCCTCATTATGTACTCGTCGCCGAGTCTCTCGATAATCAGCGGAGTGAGCATGCCCGGATGCGAGATGATGAGCCAGACGCGATCATGGTCGGCGATTGCGGGCTTGAGCAGCTCTGCAATGTTGTCTGCACGAAGCTCTGAGCTGAAATCAGGAAAAGGTTTTTCGACGAGATCATGTCGCTTCAAGTAGTAGTCAAAAGGAGTCTGACCCGACTGTTGATTGAAGAGCAGAAGGTCATTTGTCTTTGCAAGCGGCTCAAACTTGGCGACCGCATCACGCCAGGTGTCTTTCTTAACAGTCGAGTAGTAGCCTTTGAGATCAATCAATGAAAGGCAGATGAAGAGAAGTGCGAGCGCCATGCGCAGTTGATGAAAACGAAAGCTCAGGAAACCGCGCGAGACGAGGACGATGAAGGCAGCCGAAGCAGGGATGGTGTACTTCGGCAAAAATATCGGCGATGTGAACTCCGAAACCAGAAACGGCAGCAGCACAGGACAGACAAGCCACAAGAGCAGAAAGTAAGTTTTCAGTTTCTCAGAGAGAAAGCTTTCGTGACTTTCATCTCCTGAGGATTCCTCAACAACTTCATCGCCGCTCCTTCCTCTTAATCCCAGAAAAATTGCCAGCGCGGCGAGCGGAAAGAGAACCCACGCGAGCGGGCGAGAGCCAGCGTAGAGGATGAGCGTGTCGAAGATTACGCGCGGCGGCAGTTTCGGAATCCAGAAGCCTTTTTGAACGCGCGAGACCTGCTGCAGCAAAATCGAAATCCAGGGGAGAAAGAGCACGCCGAGCGCGACTTGCGACAAAAGCCAACGCTTCCACACGCGCTTGAAGACATCTCTTGAAGTGAAGAGGAGCGTCAATAGGAAAATATTTTGCGCCGCGAGAATGAAGAAGCTATAGATGTGTGTGTACATCAAGAGCGCGCTCGCAACTATGTAACCCGCCAGAGCCAGGCGACTCCTTCCCGCTGCCAGCAACTTGAAGAAGAAGTAGATGGAAACGATGCTCAGCAGAGAGAGCAGTGTGTACATGCGCGCTTCCTGCGAAAACTCTATGTTGAAATGGGAGAAGGCAAGCAGCGTCGCCGCCAGCAATCCTGTGGCCTTGTCGTAGAGAAACGCGGCGAGTTTGTAAATTGCAAGGATTGCGAGCGTGCCGAAGAGCGCGGAGAGGAGACGCGAGGCGAATTCAGTCTCGCCGAAAATTTTCATCCAGTAGTGGAGCGCAAAGTAGTAGAGCGGCGGGTGAACGTCCTTGCCCGTTTCTTCAATAACTTCCGACAATGATCCGTGAGCGATCTTGATTGAGAAGGCTTCGTCCAACCAGACGCTTTCGCTGCCGAGTTTATAAATTCTCAAAGCAGCTCCAAAGGCAATGATGAGGAGAAAGGTCGTCAGCAGCAGGCGAGAAAGTTTTGTTTCGCTGAATCGCTTTGGTTCCGCAGTCATCGCGCCTGAGAAGTTACCATATAATTCAAGCGACGGCAGCGCAAGCAAGCTCTAATGAATCGGAATGTGCGTAGGAGAAAAGTTCGAGCTAATTCTTTTGGGCTTGATCTGCTTCGTCAGGCGTGAGGGCTTCGATCAGTCCGGCTTCGAGCGAGTCTTCGGGTCGCTTGACCATCGTCAGACGATTGCCGCGTTCGTTGTATTGGACCTCGTCCATGATGTTGTAGATGAGGAGCACGCCGCGTCCCGAAGTCTTGAAGAGATTCGACGGGTCGCAAGGGTCTGGAATGTCCTTCACGTTGAATCCCTCGCCTTCGTCTTCAACCGTGAAGCGCGCCTCTTTCGCTGAGAGTTCGGCGGTGATGCGCACCATTTTTGTCGGGTCGTTATGGTTGCCGTGCTTGACGGCGTTGACGAAGGCTTCGTCCAAAGCGACGAAGAGGTTGGAGCGTTCGGGTTTGATTAGCCCAAGCTTGGCGACGCGCTCGATTAAATATTGCAGCACGCCGTTCATCAAAGAAACGTCGCTCGGCAACTCGAAATCAATCTTCTCGCGGACGTAAGGCAGAACGCGCAGGTCGTCAACAAACCTGAGCTTGTAAGAGAGAGTCTTTTCGACAATCGCGCGCAGCTCATCTTTGTTGTAAGGCAGGCGCAGGAAATTGGCCGCGCCCATCTTGAAGGCTTTGACGACGCCGGGCTGCTGGCCTTCGTCGGATGAAACGACGACGGGCACCATCAAACGCTTGCGCTTGATCTCGCTCAAGAGCTGCATGCCCGTGTGCTCGTCTTCGGTGAGGTCTGAGATGATGAGATCGAACTCGTCCAAATCTTCGCGCGCCAGAGCCTGTTCGCGGTCGCCCGTCGCCACGACCTCGTGGCCGAGTTCACGCAGAACTTGCTCCAGCATCACGCGCAACTCATCGCTGTTATCAACGATAAGGATTCGTCGTCTCTCCATCAACCTCTATTCCGCCATGCCTTGATTTACCGAGGGAGGGAAGAACGAGCACCCCGCTTGTCAGGGACGCTCTCCGCACGCGCTATACGAAAATGGGGCGGGCGGCGTTTCAAATAATATCGCTAAAGAAGGCAAAAGGTAAAAGGAAAAGGGATGAAAAGCAAGGATGAAGGATGAAGGCGGCAACGATGAAAGAAAAGCAGAATCCTCGTCCGCTAATCTTCCATCCTTCCGCCTTCATCCTCCATCCTTGCTTTCAAATCTACCTCTCATTGATTGAGCTTTCGCTAATGGAAAGACCGGAGGTGTAGGCGCGTTTCCTTTACTTTTTCCTTTTTCCTTTTTACTTTGGCCTCTGAGTTTATGCGAGCTTCAGTGGAACAAGAGCGCGCCGCAGGGAGAAGCGAACGATTGAGCGCATCGGTCGAGCGCGCCTACGAGTTCGCAGACCTCTCGACTTATCCTTTCAAAAAACGTCTCCTTATTCGCCTGGCCGATCTGGTCTTCTACTCGCTCATCAATCTTTTGGGACTAACGACCCGCTTCGAGGTCGAAGGGTGGGAGCATCATGATGAGGTGACGAGCAAAGGCGGCCTTCCGATCTATTGCTTCTGGCACGACCGCATCTTTCTGACGACCTACTGGTGGCGTCGTCGCCGCATCGTCGTTATGACTTCGCAGAGTTTCGATGGCGAGTACATAGCGCGCTTCATTCAACGCTTCGGCTACGGAGCGGCGCGCGGTTCTTCGACGCGTGGCGGCGTCGGCGCGGTCGTCGAGATGGCGCGTCTGATGCGCGCAGGATGCACGACGGCCTTTACGATTGATGGGCCGAAGGGTCCGCGTTATGTGGCGAAAATGGGCGCGGTATTGCTGGCGAAAAAGAGCGGGCATCCTGTTATACCAGTGACGATGGCGCTCGCACGCTATTGGACGCTTCCCTCCTGGGACAAGTTTCAAATTCCGAAGCCATTTACGCGCGCCAAAGTCTTCGTCGCCGAACCCATTTATGTTCCGGCGGATGCGGACGAAGCATCTCTCCAGGCGAAGCGCGACGAGCTACAGCGCACGCTCGACGATCTGACGAAGCGAGGCGAAGAGTGGCGCGCCAGCCTCAAGCGCAAGTCGTCATAAAGCCTGCATTATATCAACTCACCGATAACGTAACCGATGTCATATAAACTGACACGATATGGTATGAATGTACAGGTAGAGAACTCTATTTTAGCGATAAACAGATGGATATTTGCTAGTCCTCGCTTACGGCATAGCAATTGTAGGCTACTTGGTTCGAGGGAGGTTGGGTATGAAATCAATCAACTTAAAAGACGCAATCGGAAAAACTTTCTTAGCATTCTCTTTACTGTTCGGCATCGGGATTATGTCGAGCATGACGGCACAGGCCCAGTGGCAGAATCCCAATTACGACAATCGTGACTATAGAAATAGTCAGGATCAGAATCGTGATTGGCGACGTGACCGCGATGGTCGTTGGAATCGCCGCAACGGGCGCAACAACGATGGCTACGGCAACTATGGCGGTTCTGTCCAGCTTCGCCAGACTGCCTTGAACGCTGGCGCGAACGACGGCAACAAGGCCGGGCGCGATGACCGCAGGAAAAACCGTCGCTATGACCCGTCGAGCCACAGTGAATACCAGAAGGCTTCGCACGATTACAGCTCGCGTCTAGGCGACCGTTACGCTTATCAGCAATACTACCGTGAGGCATTCGAGCACGGATATGCTGATGGTTATCAAGGTTACTAAGGCTACTAAGCCAACTCGATAATCGGTAACTAAAACTGAATGAGGGCGAGAGACAATAAATCTCTCGCCCTCATTCTATTTATTGTAGTCTCGAACAACTCGCTGTTACTCAAAACAAGACTCGTCCTCACGAAGCATCTTTAACGTAGCGCGATGATGGCGGCATGTAGTAGGATTCGTCAAAAGACGTAAATCGTGAATCGTAAATCGCGAATCGTGATAAGAAAGAGTGCTTTCTCTTATCACGATTGATGATTCACAATTCAGGAACAGAGGATTGACGGAGGGCAAATGATTAATCAGGAGCGTATCAAGAATCTTCTTCTCGAATTCGTGCAGATTGATAGCCACTCAAGAAAAGAAAGAGACATCGCCGAGCGCATCAAGAAGTATTGCGAAGAGATGGGGGCCGAGGTCGAAATAGATAATGCGGGCGAGAAAGTGGGCGGCAATTCCGGCAACGTCATCGCGCGCTTTCGTGGCACTATCCCTCATGCCGAGCCGATTATGATGAGCGCGCACATGGACACGGTCGTCCCCGGCGAAGGCGTCAAACCCATTATCGAAGGTGACATCATCCGTACGGATGGCACAACCGTTCTCGGCGGCGACGACAAATCCGGCTGCGCCGTCATCATCGAGACCATACGCTGTCTGCAAGAACAGAACATTCCGCATACGGACATCGAAGCAGTCTTCTCCATCTGCGAAGAGGTGGGCCTTCTCGGCGCAAAGCATCTGGACGTGTCGCGCATTCGCTCCAAATACGGCGTCGTCTTCGACTCGGATGATCCGGGCTTTCTCTTCACCAAAGGCCCATCGGCCAATCATCTTGAGTTCAAAGTCTATGGCCTCGAATCGCACGCGGGAGTTGCGCCCGAAGATGGTATCTCCGCCATCAAGATCGCGGCGGAAGCCATCCACAATATGAAGCTCTTTCGCATAGACGACGAGACCACTGCCAACATCGGCATTATCGAAGGCGGCAAGGCGACGAACATCATCACGAACCTCGTCCGTCTGGTGGGCGAAGCGCGCTCTCTCTCGGAAGAAAAGCTCAAGGCGCAATGCGACCACATGGTCAAATGTTTTGAAGACGCGGCGGCACAATATGAAGTGACTGTTGAAGGGCGGACGACAAAGGGGCGCGTCGAGTCAATCGTCGAGCCTGAGTATTACGCGATGGACGTGCCGGATGATTCGCGCGTCGTGCAGTTAGTCAAACAAGCCGCCCAGCGGATGGGCTTGAACGTCGAGACGATGGCCTCGGGCGGCGGCTGTGACGCGAACATCTTCAACCGCAAAGGCATCGAGTGCGCCAACCTCGGCACAGGCATGCGCGCCATCCACACCGTCAACGAATGGCTCGACGTGAAAGACATGTACGCCTCAGCCGAGATGACTTTGCAGATCATGAAACTGAACGGCGAGATAGCAATGAAGAGCAAGGCGGAATGATGAAGAGAGCAGAGACTAGATGCTGGATGTTAGATGTTAGAAAAAGCTCTCTACTAGCATTCAGCATCTGGCATCCGGCATCTGATATCTCTTTTTTCACCCTTGCCTTTCAAGCGCGCTGTTGTCATCGTCGGGCAGCGCGCTTTAGTTTTTACCAATGAGTGAAAGCTCTCAAGATCAAAATTATCGCAGCGGCTACGTCGCGCTCATCGGGCGGCCCAATGCTGGCAAGTCAACGCTTCTTAATCGGCTCGTGGGCGAGAAGATTGCCGCCGTGTCGAACAAGCCACAGACGACGCGCCACAAGATTCAGGGCATCATCACGCGCGCGGAAGGACAAATAGTTTTAGTTGACACGCCGGGTGTCCACAAGCCCGGCTATCTTTTGAATCGCCGCATGATGAGCGCCGTCCATGATGCGCTCGCGGACGTTGATCTGGTCTGTTTGATACGCGACGCAAGCGCGCCGACGGGCAACGGCGACCGCTTCGTCCTTGACCTGGTCAAGCAATCGGAAAAGCCCGCGCTGCTTCTCTTGAATAAGACCGACAGGCTCGCGGACAAGTCGAAACTCTTACCGCTCATGCAGTGGTACGGCGGCGAGTATGATTGGCGCGCGGTCGTTCCCATCTCCGCGATGAAGGGCGACATGGTTGAAATCTTGCTCGCGGAGATGATAAAGAACCTGCCCGAAGGCGAACCCGTCTTCGGCGAAGATGAGTTGACGGACCAGCCTTTGCGTTTGATGGTCGCGGAAATTGTCCGCGAGAAAATTTTGCAGGCGACGGGCGACGAGATTCCTTATGTGACGGCGGTCGTCACGGAAAAATTTGACGAAGCACGCCCGGACCTCACTGTCATTCACTGCGCTATCTTTGTCGAGCGCGCAAGCCAGAAGAAGATCATCATCGGCAAGGGCGCGGCGCAACTGAAAGAGATCGGCACGCGCGCCCGCCACGACATAGAAAAACTCTTGGGCACGCGCTGTCACCTGGAACTGTTCGTCAAGGTCGAAGCCGAGTGGAGAAACAGAGAGAACCTGCTCGATTCGCTCGGCATCGAAAAATAAGCTTTCGCAAGATACATCTTAAAGATAAAGGAAACAGTGGATGATTCTCTTGTTGATCTTAAGTCTGATCTGCTCTTTGCTGACACTCGTGCTGCTTGCCGTTTACTTCATCACAGGCGGCAAGAAAACAATCTTGATGCGCATCGCGGGAGCGTGCGGCATCGCCGCCAGTCTTTTATGGATAATTCAGAGCAGAATGCGTTAGCCGTCTTGATAAGTGTGCGATGAGCGTTGAAGGCAAACACGCGCGCGTCTGGTATGCGCTTGAATTAAAGATTGAGACTGCCGCGCGCGAAGCCGTCGAATATGCTTTGATGGAGGCGGGCGCGCTCGGAACCTTTGTCTCGAATGAAACGGCTGAGTTCGAGCAGGTCTCCGCCTACTTCGACGCCGCGCCCGAACGAGAGCATTTGCGCGCCATGCTTTTCGATGCCCTGCGCATTTATGATTTGCCATCATCTTCCGTGCGCGAGATGGAGTTGCGCGAAGTTGAGGATAGGGACTGGCTCGGTGAATGGAAAAAGAGCTGGCAGCCTGTAGAGGTTGGGACGCGCTTTATCATCGCGCCCCCCTGGAGCGAGATTGCCGAAAACTCTGATCGCATCATCATTCGCATCGAGCCAGGCATGGCTTTCGGCACGGGCACGCACGAAACCACCCGTCTCTGTCTCGCTGCCATAGAAAAATATTTTGCGGGCGGAAGTTTTCTTGATGTCGGCGCGGGCACAGGCATTCTCGCAATCGCCGCCGCAAAACTTTTTTCTTCCGCGCAGATAGAAGCCTGCGACGTGGACGCCGAGGCGGTCGAGATTGCGCGCGAGAATGCCGAGCTTAACGGCGTATCGGGGCAGATTGATTTCCGTGCCGGAACGATTGATGAGACAACCCGTTCGGCGGACCTCGTTTGCGCGAACCTGACGGCGGACGTGATCGTGCCGTTACTCCCAACTCTCATCGGCGCGACGTGCGGGCGTCTGATCCTCTCAGGCATTCTCGATTCGCAAACGGAACTTGTCCGCTCTCGTCTTCAGGAACTCGGCGTCACTGAAGAGCCTGAAGTCATCGCGGACGGCGAATGGGTGGCGATGATTATTTGAAGCAGAGGTCAGAGGTTCGTGAAAGATGACTACTAACCTCTAACCTCTAACCTCTGACTTATGGCTCGCAGACGTTTCTTTGCTCCGCCTTCTCAGTTCGCGCCTGATGGCTCAACCGTCCAGCTTGCGGCGGACGAGGCGCGGCATCTGTGCGATGTCTTGCGTTTGCGGCCTGGTGATGAGGTGTATGTCTTTGACGGCTGTGGCAGAGAGTTTCGCGCTGTTGTTGAAGAATGCGGGCGGGACGTAGCGACGCTCTCAGTCAGAGAAGAGGTCAAGCCAGCACGACCCGAATCAACGCTTCATCTAGTGCTCGCGGTCGCGCTCTTGAAAGGCGAGAAGTTTGATCTAGTGGTCCAGAAGGCGACGGAGTTGGGCATTACATGCATCGTGCCTGTGGTCACGAAACTCGCTGACGTTCGCTTGAAAGACGAGAGAGATGCAACTCGGCGCATGGAACGCTTTCGTCGCATCGCGCTCGAAGCTTGCAAACAATCTGGGCGCGCGCGCGTGCCTGAGATTAGCGAGCCGGTTGAATTTCATTCACTCATCAAAAGCGAGCCGTCAAACGAATGGCGTGTGATGTTCGCCGAGCGCGATGGCGCGACGTTGAGCGCAACGATTGACGGCCTGAAGGCACGCATAGATTCAATCACTGCGCTCGTCGGCTCGGAAGGCGGCTGGACCGACGAAGAGATCGCCACAGCTTTTGCAGAAGGATGGAACATTGTCACGCTCGGCGGGCGCACCCTCCGGGCAGAGACGGCAGCCATCGCCATCGCCACGCTTCTTCAACATCTCTTCGGCGATCTGACCTAAACCGTCAAAAAATTTGTAGGGGCAGGGACAAGTTCTCTGCCCGCCTTCAATATTAGGAAACGCGGGCAGGGACAAGCCCTGCCCCTACAGCTTTAATTCAGGCAACAAAATCCTGCACGGCCTGCTTCAAAAGCTTTGACGAAGCGACCTGCTGAGGCGCAGAATACGATTCAAGAGGAATGGTTGAAAATGGCTGCGAACAAAGAAGAGGCTGTCAAACGTGCGCGCGCCGATTTGGCGAAGCGTTTGGGTGTGGCGGAAGATTCGATACATGAAGAAACGGTCGAACAGGCCGACTTTCCAGACATGGCTTTGGGCGCTCCCGTCAAAGGCGAGATGAGCGGGCAGATGATTACATCTGGCTGGCGCATCCGTTTGAAAGCCGGTGACCTTGGCGGCTACGAATATCGCGCGGGCGATGGTCAACTGAGGCTCTACAATTACAAGGGCGCGAACCATAAAATTTAGTGAAGAGTGAATAGTGAATAGTTAAGAACGGCTATTCACTTTTCACTATTCACTCTTCACTTTTCACTGCTTTTATGAGGTGAATGACGATGAACCGAAAGAATTTTCTCGGCCATCTGGCGTTGGCGTTGACGTTGGTCCTGCTGGCCGCAGTCGCGGGGCAGATACGACGCTGGCGCGACGAAGCGCGTAATATGCCGACGACGCGCGGAACTTTAACGTCTGAAAATCTTGATACACAGCAAGAAGTCGTTTTAAACGATGCAGATGATGTCGCTTTCTCAGAGAGCGGCAAGGCCGAGATTTGGGT
>Ga0182001_10000309_pt1 | contig 10314 bp, 7 predicted proteins | sample BulsoiFelSFmetaG_FD_120485 | JGI IMG/M metagenome (GOLD analysis project Ga0182001, IMG submission 120485) | Bulk soil microbial communities from Mexico - San Felipe (SF) metaG | ecosystem: Environmental > Terrestrial > Soil > Agricultural land | place: Mexico: San Luis Potosi | collected... | reverse complement strand
TAGAAGCGCAGGCGCCCCCCGGCGCGCTCGCGCTCCAACTGCTCGAAGGCCGCGCGCAGGCGCCGGTCGAACTCGTCGCGCCCGACGGTCTGCAACTGCGTCTCGGGGTTGTGGACGTAGTACACGTCCACCGCTTCGAGCCCCATGTTCCTTAAAGACTGCGCGAGCTGGTGCGAGAGGTAGCGCGGCGTCATGCAGTGGCTCCCCGCCACCACGTCCGAGGCTTCGGCGACGCCCGTCCGCACGAACGTCTCCTCGAAGTAGGCGCGCACGCCGGGCTGCCCCGCCGGCGGCCCGCCGTCGAAGGGCAGGTAGCCGCCCTTCGTGCAGACGACCAGCTCTTCGCGCGCGAAGCCCGCCGACGAAAGCTGCTTGAGGGCATCGCCTATCGAACGCTCGCTGCGCTGGAAGCGGTAGTTGGCGGCCGTGTCGATGACGTTCGCGCCCAGTTCGACGGCACGGCCGACCGAGGCCGTGTAGGAGCGGTCGGTCTCCTCGTCCCACCCGCCCAGGTAAGTCCCGACGCCGACCGAGGAGAGCCAGAGGCCCTGCTCGAAGCGGAAGTGGTTCTCGGCGGCGGCGCCGCGGAAGCGGTCGCGGTAGCGGGCCGTCCCCTCCGTGGTGGCGAATCCCTGCAGGGCCATAATGTCGGATTCCTCCTGAGGCGGGCTGGGGAAAGGAAACTGCGGCGCGCAGTTTAACACAGATGCCGGAGGCGCAAGGCAAACTTAAAAAGGGCGCGCCGACCACGGGGCCGGCGCGCCCTCTGCGCCTTTCGTCCGAAGGGCCGCGGCTAATCGGCGTGCGTGGCGGCGAACGGCGGCAGCCGCCTCGGGGTGAACGTCGCCCAGCGGAGGCAGACCCCGTTCGGGCAGCGTATCCAAACCCGCGGGCGTGTGCCGCCGCCGACGGCGACGTGCGCGGCCTCCGAGACGACCCTGTCGTCCGTGACGGTCACGAACGTCCTCAAAGAAGCGGCCTCGGCCGGGACCGTCAGGGAGTGGACCTCGACCTCGGCCGCAATCTCGCCGGCGACCCTGCCTTCGCGGTCCACGAGTTGAATCCGGGCGGGCATGGTGCCGACGCCGTTCACGTCGGCGAAGGCCCTGAGCGTGTAGTGTCCGGCGGGCACCTTCGGCTCGGACGCGGAGAAGTAGGCGAACGCGACATCCGTGCCCTTCCGAAGGTCCGTCGCCGGGACCCTCTCCCAGCCGGCGATGGGCGCGACGGCGACCGTCTCCGCGCCGCGCGAGATGGTGAAGACTTCTTCGGTGTTGACCTGAACCCCGGCCGACTTGCTCGCCTCCAAGAGTTGCTCGCCGGTGTTTTGTGGTTTGGAGTCACGCCCCGAACATCCCGAGGCGACGAAGATTAGCAGGGTGAGCGAGAGCAGGCAGATGGGCCAACGTGGTGAGTGTTTCATGGTGGGAACTCCTTTGGCCGTCGCCGAGAGAGACTGCGGGGGCGACAGGCGCGTGGCGTGCGTGAGAGTGCGCGAGGATGCGCGAGGATGCGCGGTGAGAAAGAGGCGAGGACTCGAAACGCCAGCACAGTATGCCCGTCCGCGCCGTTTGTCAACGCCTTTCGGCTCGGCGAAAGCGTGAACGAACGCGCAAAGTCTTTCGCCCTTTGCCTTTCGCCTTCTTAGTGGTAGGGTTTCGTCAAAACCTTATGAGCGGGCGAGAGGACGAGAGCGGGGCGGGAACGAGTGCGGGCGGTCGCGCCGCGACGCTCGACATTCCGGAGGCCGAGATGCGCGAGCTGGCGCGCGGCTTCCACGAGCTGGCGCTGGAGTGCGCCGCCTCGCCCGAGGCGCTGCCCGTCTTCCCCGAGACTTCGGCCGAGCGCCTTGCCGAACTCTTCCGACGCCCGCTGCCGGAAGGGCCCGAGGCGCCCGAAAAACTTCTCGAAGACTGCCGCGAGGTCGTGCGCCACAGCCGGCAGAACAACCACCCGCGCATGTTCGGCTACGTCGCGTCGCCGGCCGCGCCGGCCGCCGTCTTCGCCAACTGGGTCGCCTCGGCGCTAAACGCGAACGTCACCTCCTGGCGCTCGGCGCCGGGGCCGACCGAGGTCGAGAAGACGGTCGTCGGCTGGCTGGCCAAGATGATCGGCTACGCGGGCGGCGGGCGGACGTGCGGCGGGCTGCTGACGAGCGGCGGCTCGATGGCGAACCTGAACGCGCTCTTCGTCGCGCACCGCGCCACGGCGCGCGAGCGCGACCCCGTCGGCGCCTCTCACGACCCTTCGAGCGAAGGGCTCTGGAACGCCGGCGCGCCGGCGACCCTCTACGCGTCGGAGCAGGCGCACCTCTCGATACCGAAGGCGGCCGACGTGCTCGGCCTCGGCCGCCGGCAGGTGCGCGTCGTGCCGACCGGAGAAGACTTCCGCATGGACGTGCGCGCGCTGCGGGAGATGGTCGAAGGGGACGCGCGCGCCGGCCTGCGCCCCTTCTGCGTCGTGGCGAGCGCCGGCACCGTCTCGACGGGCGCGGTAGACCCTTTGTCGGACGTGGCGCGCGTCGCCCGCGAGCACTCGCTCTGGTTTCACGTCGACGGCGCATACGGCGCGCTGGCCCGCGCCGACTCGACGAGGCGCGCGCTCTTCGAGGGGCTCGAAGAGGCCGACTCCGTCTCGCTCGACCCGCACAAGTGGCTCTACACGCCGGTCGAGGCCGGCTGCCTGCTCTACCGCGACCCGGCGCGCGCCCGCGCCGCCTTCAGCGGCACGGGCGGCGACTACATACGCGTCTTCGAGCGGCAGGAGGACGAGGCGCACGCCTTCTGGGACTACGGCGTCGAACTCTCGCGCCCCTTCCGCGCGCTCAAGGTCTGGGCGCTCCTGCGCTACTACGGCGCGCGCCGCGTCGCCGCGTGCATCGCCGAAGACAACGCGCTCGCCGGGCACCTCGCCTCGCTCGTCGGTGCGCGCGAAGACTTCGAGTTGTCGGCGCCGGTCTCGCTCGCCATCTGCTGCTTCCGCTACGTGCCTGCGGGAGCGCGACGCGCGCTCGAAGGGGCGGCGGACGACGCGGAGCGCGAGCGCGTCAACGTCCTCCTCGATGAACTTAACGCGCGCGTCATGCAGAGGGTGCAGCGCGGCGGCGCGGCCTACGTCTCGAACGCGGTCCTGCGCGGGCGATTCGCCCTGCGCGCCTCCATCACAAACTTCCGCACCACGCGCCGCGACCTCGAACTGACGCTCGAAGCCGTCGCGCGCGCCGGGCGGGAAGAAGCCGGAAGGATGAGTGCGGAACGATGAACGGTGAATGATGAATATGCCGAAGCCGGCTCGGTTTAATTCATCATTCACCGCTCATCGTCCATCATTTTCTTATGAGCCGAGGGGAATACGAGCGGGAGTTGAGTGTGGCTTTGGAGTTGGCGCGGCGCGCGGGCGCGGCGGCGCTTGGATTCTACGGCGGGCCTCTGAAGGTCGAGCACAAGGAGGAGCTTGACGAGCCCGTGACGCAGGCCGACCGCGCCGTCAACGAGCTTATCGTGCGCGGGCTCGCCGAGGCGTTCCCCGAAGACGGCATACTGGCCGAGGAGTCAGTGGACACTTCGCGGCGGCTCGGACGCGAGCGCGTGTGGATGGTCGACCCCTTAGACGGCACGAAGGGCTTCATCGCCGGCTCGGGCGACTTCGCCGTGCAGATAGGTCTGGCGGTCGGGGGGCGGAGCCTGCTCGGCGTCCTCTACGCGCCGGCCGTGGACGTGCTCTACTGGGCCGCGCCGGGACAGGGCGCCTGGGTCGAGCGCCCGACCGCGGGGGCCGAGACCGGGCCGAAGGTCGAGCGGCTGCGCACGACCGCCGAGACGGACCCGGCGCGGATGCGTCTGGCCGAGAGTCGTTCGCACCGCGGGCCGCGGATGGACTCTGTCGTCGGGGCGCTCGGCGTCCGCTCCGAGGTGAAGCGCCACTCGGTCGGCATCAAGGTCGGCCTGCTCGTCGAGGGCCAGTGTGACCTCTACATACACCTCTCGGGCAAGACGAAGCAGTGGGACACCTGCGCGCCCGAGGCCGTGCTCGCCGAGGCGGGCGGGCGCATGACGGACCTTTGGGGCGAGCCCCTGCGCTACAACACGCCCGACGTTTACAACCACAACGGCCTCGTCTCCTCGAACGGCGCGGGTCACGCGGGCGTCGTCGCGCGCCTGCGCCCGCTGCTCGAAGAGTGGGGCCGCGCGCGCGTCTCCTGACGCTTGAGAGGGCTGCCCCCTCTCGTCAATCCTCTCCGGTCAATTTATCCTCACGCGGCGCCCGGGCGGGCGGTATACTGGCCGCTCTCGGACGCGGAGCCACGGCCTTGGACCTCAAGAACAGAATCCTGCTCGTCTTCCTTCTGCTCGGCGTGCTGCCGCCGCTGGCCGTGTGCGCGGTGAGCTACTTCGGCGCGTCGGGCGCGGTCGAGGCGGGCCTGCGCGTCCGCGCCGCCGAGCGCGCCGAGCGGGCGGAGGGCGCGCTCGCGCACGCCATCAGGCGGCAGAAGGAGGCGCTGCTGGGCCTCGCGCGGTCGGAGCCGCTGCGCGCATACGTCGGGGGGGCGCGGCGCGACGGCGAAGGGGCGACGCCTTCGGGGGCGCCGGCCGACGTGCGCGCGGGGCTCGAAAGTTTTCTGACGAACGGCTCGGGGTTGCTGGAGTCGGTCGCCGTGCTCACGGCGCCCGGAAAGACGCTCGTCCGCGCGAGCTGGGAGGACGGCGTCGGCGTGAGCTTCCAGACGGCCGACACGATACTGTCGGGCGGCGTGCGCTACGACGAGCGCGTGTGGGCGCTCTCGAAGCCCGAGGCGCTCTGCTCGCAGGTCGCGCCCGAGGCGAAGGGCGCCTTCGCGCGGGTGACGGCCCCCGTCTTCGTCGGCGACGGGGCGGCGCCGGCCGGGGCCCTGCTGCTCGAAGTCAGGGTCCGCGCGCTGCTGGGCGAGGCGGCGGGCGGCGAGGCGCGGCCGAACCGCGGCGAGGGCGCGTCGCGCGCCGCCGCGTGCCGCGGGCTCTTCGCCGTCGAAAACTCGACGGGCCACCTCGTCTACCACACCAGCGGCGCGCTCGACTACAGGCCGCTCGCGGAGGCCATGCCCTACTTCGCCGACGCTGCCGGCGAGATGCGCGCGGGCCGCGACGGGGCGGCTTTCTACGAAGACTCGGGCGGCGACACTTGCCTCGCCGCCTACACGCAGGCGGAGGGCCTCGGCCTCTCCCTCGCCGCCTCAGAGAACTACGCCGAGGCCGCCGCGCCCGTGCGCCGCGCAGGGCTTTGGGGCGGCGTGGTCGCGCTCGGGGCGGGCGCCGCCGGGCTGCTGCTGCTGCTGTCGATGGCGAGGCGGGCCGAAGCCGACTTCCGACAGATAGCGCGCGGGGCGGCGGCCGTCGCCGCGGGCGAGCTGGAGCGGCCCATCGAGGTCGGGACCGGCGGCGAGGTGCGCGAGCTGGCCGAGACCCTGAACGCGATGCGCACGCGCCTGCGCGAGATGATTGCGCGCGAGACCGAGTCGAAGCAGTTCGAGTCGTTCATCCGCATCTCGGCCATGATCTCGCACGACCTGAAGAACGCCATCGCCGGCCTCTCGATGCTCGTGTCGAACATGGAGCGGCAGTTCCACCGCGAGGAGTTCCGCGCCGACGCCATCGAGTCCTTGCGCGAGGCGGCCGAGAAGCTCAAGCGGACGGTCGCGCGCCTCAGCGAGCCGGTCAAGTCCTTGAGCGGAGAGTACCGGCGCGACGCGCGCCCGACCGACCTCATTCCGCTCGTCCGCCGCGTCCTGGCCGCTCGCGCCGAGCCGGCACGCCCGCTCTACGACATCGAGGCGCGGCTGCCCGAGAAGCTGGTCGCGACGGTCGAGCCCGAGCGGGTCGAGGCCGTCGTCGAGAACCTCGTCGTCAACGCCCTCGAAGCGATGGGCGCGAAGGGCGGGCGCCTGACGGTCGAGGCACGTTCCGAGGGCGAGTACGTCCACCTCGTCGTGGCCGACACGGGGGTCGGGATGACGGAGGAGTTCGTGCGCACGCGGCTCTTCCACCCCTTCGCGACGACGAAGACGAAGGGCATCGGGCTCGGCCTCTTCACCTGCAAGGAGGTCGTCGAAGCGCACGGCGGGCGGCTCGAAGTCGAGTCACGCCCCGGCGCTGGCACGCGCTTCCGCGTCGTGCTACCATCCCGCCTGTTCAAGTCAGGCGACCGGCCGCAAAGCCCGCCGAAGGGGGCCGACTAACGTCGGTCAGGGGGCGCAGGCGGCCGACTCTGCCTGCGCCCCCTTGTTAGAGCTTTCCAGCCTTCACCCGAGCAGGCCGACCGATTGTGCGGAATCGGGCCGGCGCGTCGCGGATCAAAAGCAGCAAGCTTGTCGCCCTCACCGTCCGCAATCCGCAACAGTGAAAAGTCGATGGCCGAGCAGACCGAACAGCAGAAGACCACCGTTCTGATTGTCGACGACGACCGCCTGCTGCGCCGCCAGCTCCACTGGGCGCTCGTCGAGCACCACACGGTCCTGGAGGCCGAGACGCGCGCCGAGGCCGTCGAGCTGCTGCGCCGCGAGCACGTCGATGTCTGCATCTGCGACCTACACCTGCCGCCCGACCTCGAAGGCACGGAGGAGGGGCTCGCGGTCGTCGAAGAGGCGCGCTCGTCGCAGCCCGCCGTCCCCGTCGTCGTCATCACGGGCAGCGACAAGAAGCAGGACGCGCTCGAAGCCATCCGCCGCGGCGCCTACGGCTTCTTCCAGAAGCCGTTCGACGAGGAGGAGGTGTCGCACATCGTCACGCAGGCGGCGCGCGTGCGGGGCCTCGAAACGGAAGTCCTGCGGCTGCGCTCGGAGCTGAAGATGTTCCGCGGCTTCGGCCGCTTCGTCGGCTCAAGCCCGGCCTTAGAGCGCGTCCTGCGCCAGGCGCGCGCCGTCGCCGACACGAACGCCACCGTCCTGCTGACGGGCGAGAACGGGACCGGCAAGGAAGTTTTGGCGCGGGCCGTCCACGAGGAGAGCGCGCGCGGCGAAGGCCCCTTCGTCGCCGTCTCGTGCGCGGCGCTGCCCGAGACGCTCATCGAGTCGGAGCTGTTCGGCCACGAGCGCGGCGCCTTCACCGGCGCCAGCGCGTCGCGCAAAGGGCGCTTCGAGCTGGCGCAGGGCGGCACGCTCTTCCTCGACGAGGTGGGCGAGCTGTCGCCGGCCGTGCAGGTCAAGCTGCTGAGGGTCTTGCAGGAGCGCACCTTCGAGCGCGTCGGCGGCACGCGCACCATCGAGGCCGACATCCGCCTCATCGCCGCCTCGAACCGCGACCTTGAACAGGAAGTCGAGCGCGGCCGGTTCCGACAGGACCTCTTCTTCCGCCTCAACGTCGTGCCGCTCTGCCTGCCCCCCCTGCGCGAGAGGCGCGAGGACATCCCCGTCCTCGCCGCACACTTCGCCGCCAAGGCCGCAGAGAAGCACGACCGGCCGGTTCAGGAACTGGACCCGGCGCTCGTCGAGGCGCTCTCGGACTACGAGTGGCCGGGCAACGTCCGCGAGCTTGAGAACCTCATCGAGCGGCTCGTCGTGCTGACGAGGGATGGCCGCCTCGGCGTCGAGTTCCTGCCCGACAAGATGCTGCGGGCGCTGCCCGCCGCCGCCCCGGCCGCGAGCCCCGCCGCCCCCTCCGCCCCCGACGAGACGACGCTCGAAGGCGCGACGGTGGCCCTGCGCCGCCGCATGGTCATCACCGCCCTCCAGGCCGAGGGCGGCAACCGCGCCGCCGCCGCCAAGCGCCTCGCCATCAGCCGCTCCTACCTCCACCGCCTCATCAGCGAACTTTCCATCAGCGGAGTGTAGCTAGGGGCTGGAGGCCAGAGGTTAGAGACTGGTTTAAGACGCAACGGCGCTTGACGCATTCGGCGTCGCCGTCTCTCAACTACTAGTCCCTAACGTCTAGCCCCTGGCCTCCAGCCCCTTTTGTAGACTCCCGTTCACACCCGCGGGCCGCGCCTTGTCTACTCCTGTGCACACTCGTGCGCGGGCGCGTCGGGCCTTTCGCCGCTTTTCCCCGTAAATCGGGGCTCCGCGGGGCGTGCGCGCCGTTGGCACGGGCGTTGCGATAGTGTCGGGCGAGGGTGAAGTGAGGATGAAGCCTAAAATCCTGATCATCGACGACGACGTGGCGCTCTCGCAGCAGCTCTTCTGGACGCTCTGCGACGAGTTCGAGGTGACGAGGGCCAACGACCTCTCCTCGGCCTTCCGCCGCGCCCTCCTCGACGAGCCCGACGTGGCCATCCTCGACCTGCATCTGCCGCCGACTCTCGACGCCCCAGACACGGGCCTGCGTATCCTCGACTACGTCAAGAGCCGCCTCCCCGGCTCGAAGGTCTTCGTCGCCAGTTCCGAGTCGTCCGTGGAGGTTAAGAAAGCCTGCTTCAGCCGCGGCGCCGACGACTTCCTCGCCAAGCCGCTCGACGTTGAGCAACTGCTCTCGGCCGTCCGCCGCACCGCCATCGCGCGGCAGTTGGCGGCCGCCTGAGGGCCCCGGCCAAGGCCGGCAACAGTCCGCCCCAGCAGGCGGCCCGCGACGCCCCAAAGCTTTACCCAAACGCGGGCCGCCATGTTGACAGGCAGGGCGCGAGCAAGCCCCAAAGGGCTGCCGCCCACCACGCGCCCGCACCTGCTCTTTGAAAGCGTTTCCCATTCGGCCCTCGCCTACCCCTTTCGAGTGGCCGTGCGTACGCCCGCGCAATTTGCGGTTACCCTTCAACCGCCGCGCGGGCGTCAAGCCCCCGTCTCCAAATTGACTCCTGCCCAGAGTCGCGGGGGCTTTATTTTTTAGAGGCCGGAGGTGGGGGCCGGAGACTGTTTAAAGAGCGCGTTTTTAACAGTCTCCGGCCCCCACCTCCGGCCTCTTTCGTTGTATAATGTCCCCTTAAGTCGGCCGCTTTTAAGAGTCATGGATAGGTAAACGCGGGCTTTTTCAGACGGAGATTTGATGTTCAAGTTTTTGCACCTGTCGGACGTACACCTCGGCTGCCGCCGCTACCAAATCGAGGAGCGCACGAAAGACTTCTTCCGCAGTTGGCACGACCTGATAGTCAACCACGCGCTGCCGAACGAGGTCGATTTCGTGCTCATCGCCGGAGACTTCTTCGACCGCCGCCAGATCGACCCGCAGACGATGAACCACGCGCTGGCCGGCCTTCAGCTCCTGAAGGACGCGGGCATCCCCGTCGTCGTCATCGAAGGCAACCACGACCGCCACGACGCCGTCTCGCCCTATAGCTGGATGCGCTCCTTCTCGCAGGCCGGCTTCTTCATCCTCCTCGAACCGTTCGCCGACGCCGAAAGCTCGATGCAGATGCGCCCCTGGGACGAGGAGGCGCGCGAGGGCTCCTACATCGACATCAAGGGCGCGCGCATCTTCGGCACGCGCTGGTACGGGACGACGGCCAACGTCGCCATGACGCTCGTCGGAGACTCCATCCGCCGCGCGCGCGCCGAGGGGCTCTTCCACATCCTCATGCTGCACACGGACGTGGAAGGCCAGCTCAACCGCCCCATCCCTGCGCTCTCGGTCGAGAAGCTGAAGGAGCTGCGGTCCCTGGTCGATTACGTCGCGCTCGGCCACACGCACAAGCGTTTCGAGGTCGAGGGCTGGGCCTTCAACCCCGGCTCGCTCGAAGCCTGCTCCATCGACGAGTACCGCGAGGAGCGCGGCGCCTACCTCGTTGAAGTGTCGGACAGTCACGAGGTCAAGGCCGACTTCATCCGCGACTACGTGCAGCGCCCCTTCCAGCGTCTCAGCTTCGACGTGTCGGGCGCCGCGGACGCGGAGGCGGTCCACGCCGGCGTCGCCGAGACGGTCAGGCGCGAGGCACGCCCCCACGACCCCGACCCGGACACGCCGGCCCCCATCATCGAGATTTCCCTGCGCGGCCACCTGGGGTTCAAGAACTCTCTGCTCGACCTGCGGCGGATGCGCGAGGAGGCGTTAGCCTTAACGGGCGCGCTCCACGTCATGCTCAAGAACCAGAGCGTGCCGGTCGAGTACGCGGTCGCCGCCGGCCTCGACGCCGACGCCACGCGCGCCGAGCGCGAGCGCCGCATCGTCGAAGACCTCATCGCCCGCGACGTGCGCTTCCGAGACCGCGCGCGCGACATGGCCGAGCTGGTCCTCGAAGCCAAGCGGCGCGCCCTCGGCGACGACCCGCCCGAAGACATCCTCCAGCTCATCGAGCAGAAGATCGAGCCGCGCCCCCGGGCTGACTCGGCCGAGGAGTCGGCCCCCGCCCCCGGCGCGCTCCACGCCCTCGAACGGAACGCCGCCCAAGCGGTAAATCGTGAATCGTAAAAAGCCGTAAATC
>Ga0182001_10000308_pt1 | contig 10337 bp, 13 predicted proteins | sample BulsoiFelSFmetaG_FD_120485 | JGI IMG/M metagenome (GOLD analysis project Ga0182001, IMG submission 120485) | Bulk soil microbial communities from Mexico - San Felipe (SF) metaG | ecosystem: Environmental > Terrestrial > Soil > Agricultural land | place: Mexico: San Luis Potosi | collected... | reverse complement strand
CTCGCCGACAACGGCTTCCCGCGCGCGCGGTCGCACCTCCCCGCCGCCAACAGCGCGCTCGTTGATGTCATCCCGGCCGACGACCGGACGATCTGTGGCGGGACAGACCAGCGCTCGCGGACGCGCCCGCGCAACGGGAACAACGACGGGCGCAGCGGCTGCGACATCGGCGCAATCGAGCGTCCCTAAAGTTTCGCGCCGCCAGCCTTGCCCGGCGGCGGCTTTCAGGAGCGTCACGAGCTAAGCGGGGCAGTGTTGCAGGAATCGCTTCTCCGGTATACTCCCCTCGTCAGCTCATCAAATACTCCCTCGGAAGCGCCCTGGTGAAACAGAACAAGTCCTCGTTCAAGTGGGGCCACTTCGGACCGTCTATTGTGATGTGGCTTCCGCGGGCGCCAACAAACCGGCTGCTTCTGTGACTGGGCAGACGTTGAGGCTCACCTTCGAGTGTTACGCCATGACCGCAGCGACGACATCCGCTGATCAGTTCACCGGCTACGTGGTCTGCCCGAGCAACGCACTTATGGGTTCACGAAGGAGACGCTCGTGGACACTCCTGCGATGGGGAGCAACTGAGCTTCAAGACGCCACTCGAATACTTCGCCGAGTCTTCGTCGGTGTTGCACTTCAAAGTTGATGTCTGGCAGGCTCGGACACCTAAAAGCCCAAGTTTAATTTAACCATTATCTTTCCTTTTAAGGGTTTCGCGTTATTAGGGTCAACGGTTATGTGAACATGAGTAGGACTCCACCCGGGGCCTTTGCTGACGCGCAACTCATACTCGCCGGCGGGGATATCATTGAAGCAAAACTCCCCAGCCTTTTCTGTTTTACATGCCGCAACACGGCGCTGCTCTTTAGGCGGAGTCGTCGTGCAGTTGTTCGGGTTTTTATCTTCCCAATCACAGATTAAGTAATCCGGGAGGTCGAAGACCTCAACTAAGACATCCTCCTCAAGCTCTGGTAAGGGCATCTCGACGTTGCCTTGTATCCTTCTGTAAACGCCATCCTCTTTGTAAGCCACCCACTCATTGCCACCCCAGCGGGTAGTCTCGTCTGACGCGGCTTGCACACATTTACAATCGGGCTTGCCTGGCGGTAGGAGCGCCAAGGTTATAAGGACCAGTGCCGTAGCCAATACTTTCATAATTCCTTCTCAAGTAGCTGCTGTCTAACGCCCGGCATCACCCGTGCCCCTGTTCAATGTTCATGAGAAGTACGCTGATGGAGCGTAGGGCGCATGCACTTGTGAGGCGGCTTCGCGTTGGTAGAATTGAAACGCTACCCCCGGGGGCGCGATGAGGTGAAACTCCCACCGCCCCCACGCTTTCGTCTCCAATGCGCCGACCTTCGCGGAAATATTGCGGTACTCCTGATAAAGCGCCTCCAAGTCGGAGACGCCTATACTGAAACTCGCGTTCTCAGCCCAAGCTCGGTTGTCGTTCTCCACCAGATTGAACCCAATATCGCCGCGCGCAATGCCAGCCATGTTACCGTCTTGCCAAACTATAGAGAAGCCCATCTGCTCAGTGTAGAAGGAGATGGCTGCTGCCAAGTTCCTGCCCGCGGGAATCAAAGGAGTAACGGAGTGGAAAGATGCTCGGGTAAGTGTGGGCTGCACGTTCGTAACACCTCCGCGAGAATTCCTTAATCTGAGAACTATGTCAACACAGCCGCCTAAGGACGTATTTCGCCCCGGCGCCTTATTACACGGAGGACGTGTCAGCACGATTACTTGCTTGAGAGCTGTTCCTGCTCCAGCCGGTGGAGGTAATCGAAGACCCCCGTGCCTTCCTCTTCGCTGCGCAGGGGGTGGTTGTGGTCGGCGTCCCTCGCGGCCAGCATCCGCGCGGTCCAGTAGTCACGCTTCGACTCCTGCCAGTACTCGAACCGGCCCAGAAAGTAGGTGATGTGCGCCTGCTGCCTCTCGTTCATGAGGACTGATTAGGGTGCCACCCCTGTTGCTCGTGAGCCCGCGGACCTAAGCCGCGTCCTTACCGCCGGAGTTAAACCCGCAGCCTTCGCCGTCCCGGCGGAGTCGGCCGCGCATCTCGGCGATCATCCTCTTCAACTCCGGGTCGGGCGTAAGTGGCTGCCGCTCACCGGCGGGAGGGGAGAGAAGTTTCAGGTGCTTGAAGAGTGCGGCAGCCCCTTCGCCGTCGGGCGGAGCCAGGACCTTCTCGACCGCGGCGACGCACTCCGCTGTCGGGACGTCCCGCTTCGCCGTCCGCTTCGTCTGCAGCGGGCGGATGTCTATCCCGTGTTCGAGCAGCCCCTGGATGAACTGATGATTGCCCGGCGTAGTTTTCGGCCCGCGGTTGCCGTAGACGAACCACAACTGCTCGAGCCTCTCGCGCTGTGTCTCGGTTAATGTGACGGGAGTCGCCTGCCTGCTCTTACGCATAGGGGATGTCGTACCTTTCCGAGCCCTTCGTCGGCCCCACATCAATCAATTTATGCCCGCCGGAGCGAACACTCAAGACTTATTTTGACCGAAGCGCAGCCGGCACGCCATTCTACTTAGAGCGCCTAACAAAACTTAATGGTTGATGAAGTTCCAACAGATCAGCGCGCAGCCGATGTGCAAGAACGCCAGGTGGATGTCCGCCCGCCGCTCGTACCGGATGCGCAAGCGCCGGTAACGATTCAGCCAAGAGATAGTGCGCTCAACCACCCTGCGATGCCTGCCGAGCCGCTCGCTACTCTCGACGCCGCGGCGCGCGATACGCGGCATGATGCTACGCCGGCGCAACTCCTCCCGCAGCGGCTGCGAGTCATACGCCTTGTCGGCGTGCAACTTCGTGGGGCGCTTGCGCGGGCGGCCCACGGGGCGCTTAATCGGCTCGATGGGGTCCACCGTGTTGAGCATCATGCGCGAGTCGTGCACGTTGGCTGCGCTCAACACTACCGCGAGCGGGACGCCTGCCGGTCCACGACCACATGGCGTTTCGTGCCCGGTTTGCCGCGATCCGTCGGATCCTTCCCGGTTTGGGCGCCCCCTTTTGCGCAGGCACCGCCGAGGAGTCCAGAGAAGCGCGTGACCAATCGATGCGGTCGGCTTCCCCCAAGCGGTTGAGCAAGGCTTGGTGGAGTCGCCGCCAGACGCCGGCCTCGTGCCACTCGCGGAGCCTGCGCCAGCAGGTCATCCCCGAGCCGCACCCCATCTCGCGCCTGTCCTCACTGCGCTGAAGAGGTTTTCAAAGCGGGCGGGCAGGAAGAATAGACACAGTGGCCTTAAGCCGGAGGTTGACAAGATCATAAAGCCTTATTCTGAGGAGTTAGGGACTTCTGACCCCGAGGTCATTTCTACCTTTTTGGAATACTTGAGCCAAGGGGAATTAAAAGGACACTGGCCGTGCTATTGCGGGAGCGGCAAAAGACTGCGGCAGTGTCACATGAAACAGCTTCTCGATGCCCGCAATCGTATCAGCGTCGCCGATGCGCGTAATGTATTGACGCAATTGAAGAGTTAATCTTTATGACTTTGCTTGGGCAAAATTTCTCGGGGTAGTACCCCTGCACAGAGTCTGATTTCGGCAATTATGTAAAAGTAGATGGCCGAACGACCAAGCTCACCTGCCCGGCCCGCCCCAGGGGGGCTATGCGTCACGAAAAGCCGTCATGCGGGCCGGGTCAGGTGTAGCGCCTGGTTCGGCCTGCCTGCCCGGAGCCCTCAGCAGGTACGCCGGGCTTATTTTGGCTTTTGCGGCTTCGCATCGAAAAAGTCGTTCACCATCGGGACGATAACGGGCATACGCTCCATCAGCGTGACGTGGGTTGTGTTGGGCAATACGGCCAATCTCGATGCGGAGCGCGGCCGCAGGTCGCCGTAAATCTCCTCGCCCTTCAGGCGGAACATTTCGGCGATGTGCTCGAGCCGTACGCCGTCGGCATCGCCGTGGATGAAAAACATCGGCGCTTTGGTGGCCTTGAGTTTGTCGGCACCGAAGTCGAACGGTTTCAAAGCCATCGCGATGACGCGCTTGACGAAATTCGGAAATTCGTCCGGCGTCGGGCTCAGTTTCTTGTATTCGGCTTCGATGGGCGAGCCTGCGAATAGTTCGGGAGTGAGCTTGGAGATCGCGTCGAGCCCTTCTTTGACAAAGCCATCCTGGCGGAATCGGGCGGAAATGCTGACGACCTTGCGCACTTTTTCCGGATGGCGGATCGCACACTGCATCGCGACGCCGCCACCCATGCTGTAACCGATGAGGTCCACGCTTGGGATTTTGAGATGATCGAGCAACGCAGCCACATCGTCAGCGAGGTTTTCATAACTGAACTCGCGGTCGATGTCGGCGGTGCGTCCGTGGCCCTGCATCTCGATGGCAATCACTTTCCGCGTCTTAGAAAGTTCGCCGATCCACTGCGTCCAGTTGTTTGTAATGGTCATGAACGAGCCGTGGAGCAACACCACAGGATCACCGCTTCCATGGACTTCGTAGTACATTTTGAGCCCGTTGACCGGCGCGTAGCCCGTCGTTGGCTTTTGCTGCGCCGACACGACAGCCAGCACGAGCGTCATCAGGAGGAAAGCTATTGTCCGCATATTTGGTGTAAATCCGTTCCGCCGAACTTGTAATTAGATTGCGCGCCGCGCGATACCCTCACGACTTTCACTCGTCACCCTTCAGCTAGCACATCATCTAGCAGCTTGTAGCTCATCTCCATACCATCAGTCATGCCAGTAGAGAACGCCTCTTCGCGGTCGGCCTTCGAAGCATACTTGATCGAGGTCGCCATGTTCGTAATCCCGTCGGCTTCTTGGAAGGTGACGGTCACGATCGATGGTTCACCTCCCATGGAATAGCCCAGATCACCCGGATCGTAGATTTGGGTATGCACGATTCTCGCGTGCGGAACGACTTCCAGAACCTCGCCAGTGAATCCGAACTCCTGGCCGTTCTCGTCACTGCGCCAGCGCCAGCGATACTGGCCGCCGACGCGCATATCCATCTCGCAGACAGGCATCGACCAACCGGGGGGGCCCGAGCACCAACGACGCATCAGGACCGGTTCCATGTAGGCCCGCCACACCAGTTTGACGGGAGCATCGAAGCTCCGTTTGACGAGTACCTCGGTATCTGACGGCAGGCTTACTTCGGCGGGTTTCATTTCTTTCGCTCCTGCTTCTCTTGTTGTTTTAACTCTGCAAGCAACGCATCGAGACGCTTGTAGTTGCCTTCCCAGATCTCCTGCACCTGCTCCAGCCAGTCGGTGATGGCCTTCAGTCGCTCCGGCACCAGTTTGCACGGCCGCAACTGGGCCTCTTTGCGACGCGAGATCAGCCCTGCAGATTCCAACACCTTCAAGTGCGAGGAAATCGTGGGCTGCGTCAACGAGAAGCGGCCAACCAGCTCTGATACAGAGGCCTCACCGCGGGCAAGGTGCACCACGATTCCTCGTCGGGTGGGGTCCGCAAGAGCGGCAAAGGCTTGGTCCAGTTGTTTCATGTGTATAGATTACAGACTATATAGATACTTGTCAATATACAACTTAAATCGCGTTCGTTCGTCGCGAGTATCTTCGGTGGCATTGAATCCCCCATTTGCCCCTTCCCCCGTCGTGATTTGCACTTGGCAACGGTGAAGGGTCGCTGCACACTGAATTATCAAACGTGGTCGACTGAACAGATCTGAAATCAATCCTAAGACACGGCCAGCAGCCTAGACACGAAATTCAGCGATGCCGTCTGCGAGCAACTGATCAATAGTAGGGTCACCATTGACGCCCCATTTAGCCAAAATGGCATTCCGGTTGATGGAAGTCTTGCGGCTGAGGGTCAAAGACATCGACTTTGAGTACCGGCAGATTAACATCAGGGATGGCAAGGGAGGCAAAGACCGGGTCACCATCCTACCTGAGGCTACAGTTGAGCCACTCAGGAGACATCTGGAGCAAGTCAGGGCGCTGCACGAGATGGACATGCGAGAAGGCTACGGCAGAGTAGATCTGCCTTACGCCCTGGCCAGGAAATATCCGCAGGCCGAGCGCGAATGGGGTTGGCAGTATGTGTTTCCTTCTCAGAAGCGCAGTCCGGACCGATTGACGGGAGTAGTACGGCGCTACCACACGGCCGCCAGCGTGTTGCAGAAGGCTATGAAGGAGGCGATCAGGAAAGCCGGCATTACTAAAGCGGGGAGTCGCCACACGCTGCGCCATAGCTTCGCTACGCATCTGCTCTCGGCGGGTTATGACATCAGGACAATCCAGGAGTTGATGGGGCACAAGGACGTAACCACGACTATGATCTACACGCATGTGCTGAGCAAAGGCGGGAGTGGCGTCAGGAGCCCGGCGGACCGGTTTGCGGGCCCGGACAGACCCACCGTCTTATGCGATGATGCTGGAAGAAAAAGCGTCCCCGCCATAATGAGTTGATGTATCATAAAGGACGTTACGATACGCCAATTCAACTACCTCCAACCTGCTACAAATAGCTTCGCTGAATCCCCTTCAAGGATGGTGTTCAAGAATTGATGTATTATCGCCCTTGAATGTAGACCATGATTGTTAAACCCCTCATTTACTCCTACCGCTGAATAAACAACTCTCGACTATGTGTATGCCTGTCTCTCTAAGCAGGGAAGCAGGTGGAATCATTTTATGGTCTATAAGTGTAGGTTTGAATCATTTTATGGCCTAGGCTTTGCTCGTTTTATGGTGGAGACGCGGATGTAAGTTATTGATTCTAGGTGAGGGCTAGAATCATTTTATGGTCGAACTGACAGGGCGGCTTGTGGGAATCTGTGAGCTTAAAAGACGCGCTGGGTAGCGTTATGGTGGCGCCGGCTATTCCGCCTCGCGCTCGACGACGCTGATCTGGCCGTCCGACTCGACGTGAGCCTCCTTCACCCCTTCGACATCGGTTAGGCCGCGGCGGCGCAACTTGCCTACCAGTTCCTCCTCCGTCACCAACTCGCGCCGCATGTTCTCGCGCTGAATCTCCCCGTCCTTTATCAGCGGCTTGGGCTCGGGGTGGAAGACCCTGTGGAGCGCGGGGAAGCGGTGGGCCGTCCAGTTGAACAGGTAACTCCAGAAGACGATGGTGGCTATCAGGACGACCCCGTTGGTGATGGACTTGTAGTCGCCCGCGAGCGCGTTCGTTGCCGCGCTCGCGATGAGCACGATCAGCAGCAGGTCGTTCATCCCGACGCCGCCGACCTGCCTGTTCGGGATGACGCGAACGAGGAAGAAGATGGCCACGTAAATGACTGTGCCGCGCACGGCGACCTGGAGGAGCGGCTTGTCGGGGACGAACAGCTCCCTCCAGTCTACGCCTAACAGTAAATCCATCGAATCACACCCTTGCCCGTAAGACTTCCGCGGTCGTCGCCGTCCGTCGAAATATAGTTCGTTGCCCGCGCGCCGAAGGGCCTTGCTCAGTCCTTCGGCATGACGATGCTGATGTCGCCGTTGCGCTCAAGGTGAGCCTCCTTGACGCGGCTGATGTCCGGCTCTTCGCCGTCGCGCCTGAGCGCTTCCTCAAGGTCGTGCCTCGTGACGTGCGAGCGCTTCATCGCTCCCCACTGAATTTCGCCGCCCAGAACCAGCAGCCGATTGTGCCCCTTGACCAGCCTCCCGAAGACCTGAGAGCGGAAGGCGATGGCCGCGAACAGCCAGTGGAGCAACACGAGCACGAGCCCGGCCACGAGCGTCGGGCCGAAGGGGGCGTTGCCGGTGATGGCGCGGCTCACGGTCGAGCCGAAGACGATGCCGAGGAACACGTCGAGCGCCGTGCTCTTGCCCATGAAGCGCTTGTCGCCGATCTTCAGCATCACGATGGAGAGGATGAAGACCACGACGGCGCGCAGCGCCATGTGCATGACCGTCAGGTGCTTCCCCTCCAGCCCCAGCCCGAGTGCCTGTTCGATGAACTCCCACGCCTGCTCCATCTCTTCCCCCCTCGTTCGCTCACGGCCCGGCGGCCCGTCCCCCTCGCGACGGCGCCTAATCCTCCGAGTGACGTGTACTCAACCGCGCGACGCGTGCGGCGATAGTACAGGCCCGCCCGCGTTATTTACCCGCGCGGAGGTGTTGAAATTAAAAACCCTAGCAACCCCCGAAACGGGCCTCAGTACGATGACGGACATCACACGCCCGGCGCCGTCATTCGTGACCGAATCGTTAACGTTCCGGCACGCGCCGCTCTAGGGCCGACCCGAACGCCCCGCGTGGCAAACTTTTTGCCACCTTCCTACATCCTCTTTAATCTCACGCGAAAAACGTACGGCGAGGCCGGCGGGCGTAGATGATGTAACGGCCGGCGGCGGCAGGGGCCGGCGGGCAGGCTTTAGTCGGACAGGCAGTACGGGCGCAACGGCAGGAGGGTAAAGCTTTTGATGCTGAACAAGGGGGAATCGCTTTTGCGGCTCACGGAGAGCTGTGAAATTTCCGTCAGGAACATGGGCCGGGAAGGTGACTGCGTCGCCTTGGAAATAACACAGAAGAAGGCCGCGGGCGGGGAGGTGACGACCCTTCTGCTGTGCGGCGACAGGGCGCGGGAGTTGGCGTCGGTTCTGTTACACCATTCCGGCGGGGCTCGGGCCGACGCAGGCGAGACGGTAAGCGTGTGTGAACACGAAGAGGAGGCCGTCGCGGTCTGCGCCACCTGAATCACGTAAGGCGCTCGCGCGACGGCCGCTGGTCTTACTTAGGGTGAGGCCGGAATAACTTTACGGCCGAGCCGACGGCGGGAAAAAGAGTCGGGGGCTGACGCCTGAACGTCGCCCCCGATTTCTTCTGCCAGCTACCGGCTACTGTCTACCGGCTACCCGCTACCTCTTACTTAATCCCCCTGCGGGCGAGCTGCTCTTTGAGGGCGGCGGAGACGGCGGCGTCGAATCCGGTCCTGGCGCCGGACTGCTTGCCGCGCTGGGCGGCGATGTGTGCGTCGCGCTGTTTGGAGAGCGTGACTATCTCTTCGCGAATCTGTTTGCGCTCGGCGAGGCGGCGCTCGACTTCCTTCCTGCGCTCGGCGGGCGAGAGCTTCTGGAGGTTGTCGGGCAGGTCTTCGGCCTTCACGTCGTCGAGCTTGACCGTGTTGTTCTCGATGGACTGGAGCAGGTCGCCGACGTAGGCGTCGCGGTTGAGCGCCTTGTTGACGGCGCGCTCGGCCTGCGCGGTCGCGGGCGCCGAGGCCGCCACCTTCCTCTCGGTGACGACGGCCGTGTTGGCCGCCGTGGCGCGGAACCGCTCGCCCTCGGGGCCGGCGCCGCCGCCGTAGGCCATGTAGGTCGAGCCGAGCTTGTTGGCGAGTTCGGAGAGGCGCGCGTCGTAGGGCGTGCTGACGGTCTCAACGCCGCCGTCCTGCGCGATGGCGAAGTACTGGCCCTCGCCGCGGCGCGCGATTGCCTGCCAGATTTGGCGCGTGTCGCCGGCGACCCCGCACTGCACGGTGTTGACCGTCATGCCGCGCTCGACGGCCTCCTGGGCGGTCAGGAGCGCGTCGGGCTCGTTGCCGTAGTCGTCGTGCGGCGGGGCGTCGCCGACGAGGAAGATGATTTGCGCGACGTTCGGGGACTTCTGCGACCAGCCGGCGCGGCGGACGCCTTCCGAGAGGGCGCGGCGCACGTCCTCCTGCCAGTCGCCGCCGCCGTTGGCGCGGTAGTCCATCAGCGTCGAATAAACTCTGTCGAGGTCGTTGGTGAGCGGGAGCACCTGCGTCACGTACTCGTCGCCGCGGTCGCGGTAGGCGACGAGGCCGACGCGCACGGACGGGCGCGAGGGCGTCTGCATGACCTCGTTGACGATGCCCCAGATGCGCTGCTTGGCGCCCTCGATGAGGCCGCCCATCGAACCCGTCGTGTCGAGGACGAAGACCATCTCAAGCGTCTTGCCGCGCTGCTGTCCGCCGTGTCCGTGCGCGGGGGGCGCGGGCGGCTCCGGCGCCGGGGGCCGCTTGCCGGAGACGGCCGAGGATGCGACGAGGATGCCGACGGCGAAGGTCAGAATGGCCGCCGAGATGCCGTAGGAGAAACGCTTCATGACTCAGAAATTCCTTTCCTGCCGAGAGAATCCAGCGCGAGGCCGACGCTTTCTGTCGTCTTGAACGCGCGGCGCCGGCCCGGCTTGCAGGAAAAATTTTGCGGGAAAATCTTCAGCGCGCGACGAGCGCCTTGCGGTAGGCGCTGGGCGAGATGCCCGTGGCCTGACGGAACGCCTTGGCGAAGTGGCTGGAACTCATGTAGCCGACGCGGGCGCCGACCTCGGTGACGGAGAGGTCGGTCTCGGCGAGGAGCTGTCGGGCGCGCGCGGCGCGCAAGCTTGCGAGGTAGGCGTGCGGGGCCGCGCCCGTCAGCTTCTTGAAGAGGCGCGCGAAGTGGAAGGGCGAGAGGT
>Ga0182001_10000307_pt1 | contig 10366 bp, 8 predicted proteins | sample BulsoiFelSFmetaG_FD_120485 | JGI IMG/M metagenome (GOLD analysis project Ga0182001, IMG submission 120485) | Bulk soil microbial communities from Mexico - San Felipe (SF) metaG | ecosystem: Environmental > Terrestrial > Soil > Agricultural land | place: Mexico: San Luis Potosi | collected... | reverse complement strand
TCGACCCGCCGCCCGCGAGAGGTATCGTCGAAGTGACGCCCGCGGACACGACGCCCGGCAGCGCCCTGATCCGTTCCAGCACCTGGTCCTGAAAGGCTAGCTGCTGCGCCGTCTCCTTGTACCTCGTCGGCGAGAGGCCGAGGCTCATCGTCAAAGTGTTCTGCGTGTCGAAGCCCGGGTCCACCTGTTGCAGCTTCCAGAAGCTACGAATCAGAAGCCCCGCGCCGATTAAGAGAATCATCGACAGCGCCACCTCGCAAATCACGAGCGCCTTGCGCGTGCGCTGCTTGACTGCGCCGCCGGCGGTCCGGCCCGTGCCCTGCTTCAGCGTCTCGCTCATCTCGGCCTTCGTGAACTGCAAGGCCGGCGCGACGCCCGCGATAATTCCCGCGCCGAGCGAGACGAGCAGGGTGAACCCGAGAGTCCACCTGTCGAGGCCGATTTCGGTCGAAGAGGGCAGGCTGCCCGCGCTGAGCCTGACGAGCATCTCGCTGCCCCAGCCCGCGAGCAGCAGGCCGAGCAGCCCGCCCACGACCGCGAGCAACACGCTCTCCGTCAAAAGCTGCCGCGCGACGCGCCCCCGCGTCGCCCCGAGCGCGATGCGCAGCGCAATCTCCTTCTGCCGGTTGGCGCCCCTCGCGAGCATCAGGTTGGCGACGTTGGCGCACGCAATTAGAAGCACGAAGCCGACCGCGACGAAGAGCACCAGGAGCGCCGGCCGCACGTCGCCGACGATGTCTTCATGAAGCGGGATGACGCGCGCCCCCCAGCCCTTGTTTTCCTCCGGGTACTGCTGTTCGAGCCGGCTCGAAATCGTGCTCATCTCCGCCTGCGCCTGCTCAAGCGAGACGTTCGGCTTCAGCCGCGCGACTACCAGAGAGTCGTGAATCGAGCGCACGCGCCGCTGCTCGCCGCTCCACGCCAGAGGCACCCAAAGCTCCGCCTCCTGCGGGAACTCGAAGCCGGCCGGCATGATGCCGACGACGTTGAAGCTGCGGCTGTTGAGCGTCACCGTCCGGCCGACGATGCTCGGGTCGGCACCGAACGCGCGCTGCCAGAGTCCGTGGCTGAGCACGAGCACCTGGTCGCGCCCCTCCTGCTCCTCTTCGGCCGTGAACGTGCGCCCGCGAGCCGGCTGCGAGCGCAGCACCGAGAAGAAATCCGCGGCGACGGCGACGCCGACGACGGGCACCGGGTCGCCGCTCGTGCTGAGGCTGAAGCCCCCGTACTCGTACGCGGCCATCTGCTCGAAGGACTGGCTCTGGTCCTTCCAGTCGAGGTAGTTCCCGGGCGACACGGAAAACCTGTCCATGCCAGGGAAGCTGTCCTGCGGCGGCGTGTGCCAGACGTGCATGATGCGGTCGGAGTCCGGGTAGGGCAGCGGCCGCAGCAGCAGCCCGTTGACGACGCTGAAGATGGCCGTGTTGGCGCCAATGCCGAGCGCGAGCGACAGCACGGCGACGACGGTGAACACGGGGCTCTTGACCAGCACACGCACCCCGTAACGAATGTCTTGCCTGACGGCCTCGATGAACCTGCCCATTCTGACCTCTCTCACTTGTTCTTTGACCTGGTCGACTCCCCCCAGCTCGACGAGCGCCGCGCGCCGCGCCGCGCGCGGGCTCAGGCCTTCGCGCAGCTTGGCCTCGGTCAGCAGGTCCAGGTAGGCTTGAATCTCTTCCGAGAGTTCAAGCTCCACCCTCTCCCTGTGAAGCAGGTTGCGCCAGAGGCTTGTCAGGCGGGGGAAAAAAGGCACGGCGGCGCCTCCTCTAAGTGGCTTTGAGGGCGGTCGCGATTGCCAGTGATATGCGCTGCCAGTCGGCGGTCTCGGTTTCGAGCTGGCGCCGGCCGGCTTTCGTGAGGCGGTAGAACTTGGCCCGGCGGTTGTTCTCCGAATCGCCCCACGACGATTCGAGCCAGCCGGCCTCTTCCATCCGGTGCAGGGCCGGGAACAGAGAGCCCGGCTTGACCTGGAAGGCCCCCTGCGTGATCTGTTCGATGCGGCTTGAGACTCCCAGCCCGTGCAAAGGGCCGAGGGCCAGCGCCTTCAACACCAGCAGGTCGAGGGTTCCCTGCAACAGGTCGAGTTTCTTTTTCGGCACGGCGCCTCCTACAGACAGTCTGTAGGGGGATAGATACATCCTTTCCTATAGAATGTCAATAGGAGGCGCCGCGCCTGTCTTCAGGAATGGGCTTTACTGCGGCGAGGCTGCGAGCCCCGCCTGAGGCGGGTTGAGCAGGGCGGGCGGCACCGCCGGCCTCACCCTGTTGCCGAAGACCTCGGGGCCGGCCGTCTGCGCCTGCGGGCTCAGCGGCTGGAGCGGGATGTTCAACTCAGCCATCATCCGACGGTCCCACGCTTCGATGGGGTCGAGCCCGGCGATGTACTTCCTCTCGGGGTTGCCGATGGGGTTGCGCACGCTCAGGATTTCGGGGCCCGAGGCGAGAATCACCTTTTTGTAGTTGGGCATCGCGCTCTGCCAGAGCTTCGAGCGGTAGTGGCTCGCGAGGTTCTTGAAGCTCCCGAGCTGGCGGCAGAGCCTCTGGAAGTGCTCGATGACCTCGGCCGGCTCCATCCCGACGGGGCGGTGGCAGAGCGTGTAGCCGTCGTAGTCGCGGCTAGTGGTGCCGGGAAGTATCCGGCCCTCACGCGCGAGCTGGCGGTAGAAGGGCGTCTCCGGGTAGGGGCAGACGATGCCGAGGAACGTGATGTTGAAGTATTGCAGTTCGGAGAGGTAGTCGGGCAGGCGTTCGAGGTACTCGGTCGTGTCGCCGTCGGAGCCGACGAGCAGTCCGAAGGAGAGCATGATGCCGTTCTCGAAGCAGCGGCGGATGACGCGGTCCACTTCGCCGATCTTGTTCTGCCCCTTGTTCATCGCCTTGATTGAGTCTGGGTTCAGGGATTCGAGCCCCGTGTAGACGTAGCGGCAGCCGGCCCGCGCCATCAGCCTCACCGTCTCCTCGTCCTTCAGGACGTTGAAGGTGAGCGCGCAGCCCCAGGTCTTTTTCAAAGGGATAAGCGCCTCGCACAGCTCGCGCAGGTAGCGCGGGTTGCCGCCGAGGTTGTTGTCGAGGAACGAGAAGGAGTTATCAAGGAGTCCGAAGTAGTTCTTGTTCCAGCGCATCTTGAACTTGATTTCGTCGACGACGTGCTGGACGGGCCGGTAGCGGTACTTCTCGTGCCCCGTCAGCACGCAGAAGTTGCAGGTGAAGGGGCAGCCGCGCGAAGCCTCGATGCCGGGCAGACGTATCTTGTTGGTGCGGAAGTCGACGAGGTCGTAGCGGTACGGCCTGATGGCGGTAGGGCCGGCCGAGGCGAGGTTGTAGCGCTTCTTCAGCTCGCCGCGCTCAAAGTCGTCGATGAGAGCCGGGACGTTCGACTCGGGCTCGCCGGTGACGACGGCGTCGAAGTACTTCTCGCAGTCGTCTGCGAAGTGGACGGCGTGGCGCCCGCCCGCAACCGTCTTGATGCCGCGCCGCCTGAAGAGCGTCGAAAGCACCTTCGTGTGCTCGTAGTAGGAGTGGAGGTAGGAGAAGAAGACGAGGTCCCAGTCGCGGTCGAGCGGGATGTCGGCCTCCTTCTCGTTGTAGACTTCGACCTCGGCGTGGTCCGGGCACAAAGAGGCGATGAGTTCGGGCACGGACGACTGCATGACGCCGCGCTCCTTGCGGTGCAGCCTCGTCGGGTGCGTGTAGGTGCTGATGACGGCGATCCTCATGATTCCCTGGGCTCCTGTTCTTCCCTTGAGTTCTTATGAAACGTTGTGGGCCGGCCTGTTCGTGCGCGTCGTGTTGCGCCTCTTCTCGATGTGGAAGGTGCCGAAGAGGTAGTCGAACAGCGGCGACGTGACGCCGTAGCGGACGGTCGCGTCGTAGTGGTGGTGTTGCAGGTGGTACTTGCGGAAGTAGCGGACGAGGCGCGAGCGCGCCGTGCCGTGGTGCGCCTGATAGTCGAGGTACTCGTAGAAGAAGTAGCCGGCCATCAGGCCCGTGTAGAGGTGCGTGGCCGCCTGCCAACTGCCCGCGAGCCCCCAGGCCAACAGGAAGTAGACGACGCAGACGGGGACGCTCTCGCCGAGTTGGACGTTGAGCCTCTGGAGCGAGTTGGGGTCGGCGTGGTGGCGCAGGTGCGTCACGTTGCCGGGCAGGTTGAAGCCGTCCTCGCTGGGCTCGCGGTGCAAGACCCAGCGGTGGACTGCGTACTCGTAGAGCCCCCACGACAGCAGCCCGCCGACGAAGAGCGCCGCCGCCGACGCGGGCGACGACTCGCCGCTCCGGACAACGGCCGTGTGCATCAGGACGAGGACGACGGTGTAAAAAATGAAAGGCTTGTAAAGCTGGAGCCTGTCTATCTGCCGGTTGCGCTCGCGCCTTGTCTGCTTCGCTTCGTTCATGGTGATACCCGTTCCCGTGTCTTGCGACACCTCGTTCGATTTATGAATTGCTGTCAACTAATCAATGAGGAGCGTGTAGAGATTTGTGCTCAACCCCTAACGCGTGAACGCGAGGCGAACGGGATCACCCTCCGACGACAACGTCACGCGGCGCGGGCCGAGGGCTCTTCACGGACGGCGGCCTCGTCGCCGGCCGTCCTGTTTTTCGGGAAGTAGACCGCGGGCCCGGCCGTCCGCGCCGAGGCTGTCGGCGCCTCCTTCAGATTCCACACGAGGCCGGCGGCGGCGAGGAGGCGGAGCAGCAGGTAGGAGAGGTCCAACTGTCGGCGGCCGAGGCCGTGACGGGCCGAGCGCGGGTAGGCGTGGTGGTTGTTGTGCCAACCTTCGCCGAGCGCGAGCAGGCCGACCCACCAGACGTTGCGGCTGCCCTCGCGCGTCTCGAACAGGCGCGAGCCGAAGCGCGCGTCGTGGCAGACGGAGTTGACCATGTAGGTGCTGTGCATCCAGCAAACGACCGGCAGGAAGAAGACGAGCGGGACGGCCGCCCAGCCCAGCGTGAGGCCGACGAGCGCGACCGCCGCGGCCTGCGGCGCCAGACGGAAGCGGACGAGCCAGTGATAGTAGCGGTCGGCGGCGAGGTCTTTACAGTATTTCTTGTAGGCTTCGGGGTCGGTCGAGGCTTCGTCGATGATCCAGAGGATGTGGCCGTACCAGAAGCCCTTGCGCGGCGAGTGGATGTCGCCCTCGCGGTCGCTGCGGCCGTGGTGTATGCGGTGGTTGGCGACCCAGAGCAGTGGGCTTCCCTGCCCCGTCAGCATCGCTACGGTCACGAGCAGGTGTTCGAGCCACTTCGGGCACTGGAAGGACCTGTGACTCAAAAGCCTGTGCAGCCCGAGGGTCGTGCTGAAGCCTATCGAAAAGTAGGTGACGAGGGCCAGCGCGACGAGGCCGGGCCGGACCGGGAGCAGGAACGCGGAGGCCGCGATGATGTGTATCAGACAGAGATAGGAAAGGACCAGATAGTTGATTTTGAGGCCCGCCCGCCCCTCTCTTACGTCGCCCGCCGCCCGCACGCTCGCTCTCATCACGCCGCCCCCCAGTTCTCGTTAAAGGTTTCCCAAACCGGTAACGCGTGGCCGGAGGCCGCCGGGGATCAGTTTTCGGGTTGAACCAAGTCGGCCCGCGCGCGTATAACAGTCGAGCCCGCTCGAACGCGCCTTTCTCGGTCGGCGGTTTTTTACAACCATTTTACAGTCCGGCCGGCTGATTCGAGGATAATACGCCGCATGAAACGAGCACTGCTGGTACTGGCCGTCGCCTCTCTCTACGTGCTCCATCAGGACATCTGGTTCTGGGGGTCGAAGCGTCTCGTCTTCGGCATCATCCCCGTAGGGCTCTTTTACCACGGGTGTTTTTCCGTGGCGGCGTCGCTGCTGATGTGGCTGCTGGTGCGCCACGCGTGGCCGGCCCACCTGGAGCGGGAGGTCGAGGGGACCGGGCGCGAAGGGGGTGAAGCGAGTTGATTCCCGCCATCTTCGTTTTCATCTACCTCGCGGTCGTCGTCTACATCGGCGTCTTCGCCTTCCGGCGCTCCGAAGGGCACAGGGCCGAAGACTTCTTCCTCGCCAACCGCTCGCTCGGCACGTTCGTCTTCCTGATGTCGCTGTTCGGGACGAACATGACGGCGGTCGCCATCCTCGGCTCGTCGGGCCACGCGTTCACGAACGGCATCGTCACCTACGGCCTGATGGCCTCTTCGTCGGGGCTCGTCATCCCCCTGACGATTTTCCTCATCGGCACGCGCGTGTGGGCGCTGGGGAAGAAGTACGGCTTCATCACGCCCGTGCAGATTTTCCGCGACCGCTGGGAGTGCGCGCACATCGGGACGGTGATTTTCGCCGTGCAGGCGGTGCTGCTCGTCCCCTACATCATCATCGGCATCATGGGCGGCGGGACCACGCTGTCGGCCATCTCTGGCGGCTTCGTGCCCTACTGGTTCGGCGGCGCGATAGTGGCGATGGTGGTGATGAGCTACGTCTTCTTCGGCGGGATGCGCGGCACCGCGTGGGTCAACACGTTCCAGACGATTCTGTTCCTCGTCTTCGGCGTCATCGCCATCGGCGTCATCGGCACAGGGATGGGCGGCTTCCGCGGCGCGGCCGAGGCGCTCGGCTCCGCGCCCGCGACCTCCTGGCTTTTGACGCGCGAGCGCATCTCGCCCTACTACTTCTTCAGCTACACGTTCATCCCGCTCTCGGCCATCGCCTTCCCGCACATCCTCATCTTCTGCCTGACGGCGAAGCGGATGGTGCAGTTTAAGAAGACGGTCATCTTCTACCCGCTCTGCATCCTCCTGATATGGTTCCCGTGCGTCTTCCTCGGCGTGATGGCGAACCGGACGGCGGGCGAGATTCCGGCCATCCGCGAGAAGCAGGAGGCGCGGCGCGTGCTCGCGCAGCAGGGCAAGACGATGTCGCCCGAGCAGCGCGAAGTGGTGCGCGAGCAGGCCGCGGGCGACGACGTAATCCTCCACCTGCTACAACACTACGCGCCGCTCTGGCTCGCCGGCATACTCGGCGCCGGCATCATGGCGGCCGTCATGGCTTCTGACTCGCAGATTCTCGCGCTCTCGACCATGTTCACGGAGGACGTGTTCGCCTTCTACGGAGGCAAGCGGCGCTTCGGCGAGCCAGTGCAGGTGCAGACGGGCCGCATCTTCGTCATCGTCCTGACGATTTTGGCCTACGTGGTCGCGCTGCGCGCGCCCGAGACCATCTTCGAGATTGCGATCCAGTACGCCTTCTCGGGCTTCGCGGCGCTGTCGCCTTTGATGATTGCGGCGCTCTTCTGGCGCGGCTCGACGAAGTGGGGCGCGCTGGCCTCGACCGTCTGGGTCGCGCTGGCGGTGACGGCCGTCGCCGTCTTCCAGCAGACGACGGCCGCGCCCCCGCCCGGCCCGCCCGCGGTCTTCTGGACGGTCGGCGGCACGGAAGTGCTCGCGCGCACGCCCTCGGGAACCAGCGTTTTCGGCTTCATGCCGGTCGTGCCGATGGTGCTCGTCTCGGCGCTGTTGATGGTCGTCGTCTCGAAGCTGACGCCGAAGCCGAGCGCGGCGACGGTCGCCAGGTATTTTTCGGAAAGAGATTAGGAGGCCCCTCGATGAGACTCAAAAAAACCCCCGCCTGCGCCGCACTTCTGCTGCTCGCGGCCGTGGCCGTCTACGCCGCCGCCCGCCCGAATTTTTCGGGCACCTGGGAGCTCGACCAGAGCCGCAGCCACAGCGTCCCGCCCGACATCCAGCAGACGATGACCGTCAAGCACGACGGCGACAGCGTCAGCGTCGAGACGAAGGTTATTTCCAAGCAGGGCGAGCGCGTCCTCAAGGACGCCTACACGCTCGACGGCAAGGAGGCGGAGTTCGCGCCGCCCCCGCCGCCTAACGCGCCGCCCGACGCCCCGGCCCCGAAGGGCAAGCGCACCGGCCGCTGGATGGCGAACGGCAAGGGCTTCATCGTCGAGGAAGAGGTCGTCAACCAGACGCCCAAAGGCCCCGAGACCGTCCTCGTCGCGCGCAAATGGATGACTTGGCCCGACGGCACCATCTCCATCGAAATCATCACCGAGCGCGGCGGCAACGCCTTCAACAACAAGCGCGTCTTCGTCAAAAAGTCGTGAATGGCCGAAAGCCGTGAATCGTGAATCGTAAATCGTGAATCGAACAGGCAAGACGAGAGCCGCCGTGACCGGAATAGTTCCGGTCACGGCGGCTCTCAAAGCTTCTTCACGATTTACGATTTACGATTCACGATTCACGGCTTTTGTTCACCCGAAGCAGTGGAGCTTGCCGTCCTGCGAGCCGACGACGACGCGGCCGGAGGCGACGGCGGGCGAGGCGGAGACCGGCGCGCCGAGGTTGAACTCGGCCACTTTGCGCCCGCTGCCGAAGTCGAGGACGTAGAGGCGGCCGTCGTTCGAGCCGACGAAGACGCGGCCGTCGGCAATCGCGGGCGACGACTCGACGCGCGCCTGCGTCGGGAAGGTCCAGACGGCGCGGCCCGTGTAGCCGTCGAGGCAGTGGACGAGCTTGTCGCGCCCGCCGAGGACGACGCGCGCGTCAATCATCGCGGGCGACGAGTAGAACGGGAACTGCCGGTCCCGGTTCGAGTAGCGCCAGCCTATCTGCTTCGAGATGAGGTTGACGCCGAGCACCTCGTTGTTGAAGGTGCCGTAGAAGGCGTTGCCGGCGCGCAGCGCGGGGCTCGCGCCCGTGTAGGCGCCCGAGCGAATCTGGAACGCCTCGCGCCCGGTGGCGATGCGCACGGCGCGCAGGATTTCGTCGCAGCCCGTCACGTAGGCCACGCCCTCGGCCACGCCCGGCGTCGAGTGGACCTGCCCGCCCGTCTTCAGCTTCCAGAGCAGCCGGCCGTTCACGGTCGAGAGGCAGTAGAGGTGCGTGTCGTAGGAGCCGAAGAGGACGCGCGTGCCGACGACCACCGGCGACGACTTGATTTCCGCGCCCGTCTTAAACGTCCAGACCTTCTGCCCGTCGGCCGCGCGCACCGCGTGCATCACGCCCGACAGGTCGCCGACGTAGGCGACGCCGCGCGCCACCGCGGGCGAAGACTCGCCGATTGGGTTCCCGGCCGCGTATCGCCAGCGCACGCCGCCGTCGCCGAGGTTCACGCTGACAAGCTCGCCCCTCTGCGTCCCGACGAAGACGGCGCCGCCCGCGACGGCCGCCGAAGACTCGACCGATTCGCCCGCGTCCGCCGCCCAGAGGTGGCGCAGGTTGCCCACGCGCGAGCTTGAGTAGCCGGAGAGCAGGTGGTTGCCGCGGAACTGCGGCCAACTGTCGGCCGGCGTGACGAAGTTGTCCCAGCTCGCCCGCGCCGACGAAGGCAGCAGCGAGAGCGCGAGGGACGACCATAAGAAGCTCCGCCTTGAGACGAGCCCAGGCCGCCCTTCCGCCTCGCGCGGCGCCGCGGCCTTCTTCCCCTCAGAGTCACCTAGTAAGCCCACTTGTAAACCTCCAGCGCCGCCGCGGCGTCGAACGCGCGCGGGTTAAAGCGCCCCGTCCACTGCCCCGCCGCCTCTTCGGCCAGCGCGGGCAAGTCCTCGCCCTGCACACCTAATTCGGAAAGCCTGCGGCGCAAGCCCCCGGCCTCTGCCAGCGCCTCGATACGTTCGGCCAGCGCCTCGCCGCCTTCGTCTCGAAAGCCGTGCGCGGCGCCGTTCGACAACTCCGCGTAGCGACCGCCCACCTCGCGCGCGTTCCAGCGGACGACCGAGGGCAGCAGCGACGCCAGTGCCGCGCCGTGCTCGGTGCCGTAGCGCGCCGTCAGGGGGTTCGCGCAGGCGTGGGCGGCGCCGAGCATAGAGTTCTCGATGGCCGCGCCCGCGAGGTGCGCGCCGAGCAGCATCCGGCCGCGCGCCTCAACGTCCGAGGGCTCGGCGAGCACGCGCTCGTACGCGCCTTCGAGCAACGCCCAGGCCTCGCGCGAGAAGATTTCAGAGAGCGGGTTGCGGCGCGTCGTCACATGAGTCTCGACCGCGTGCGCGAGTGCGTCGAAGCCGGCGGAGGCCGTCACGTCGCGCGGCTGCGTGAGCGTCAGCTCCGCGTCTAAAAGCGCGACGCGGAAGGCCGCGCCCGCGTCGCCGCAGGCCATCTTCGCGTGCGTCCGCTCGTCGGAAATGAGGGCGTAACTCTGCGCCTCGCTGCCGGTCCCGGCCGTCGTCGGCACGCCCATCATCGGAAGCAGTGGGCGCCGCGCCTTGCCGTAGCCGGCGTAGTCTTGCATCCGCCCGCCGTTCGTCAGGAGGAAGCTGATGCCCTTCGCGCAGTCGAGCGAACTGCCGCCGCCGAGCCCGATTACCGAATCGACGCCGAGCGGCGCGGCGAACGCCCTCCCGCGCTCGACCATCGCGGCGTCGGGGTTCGCGCCGAAGTCGTGGAACGTCTCGGCCGAGACGCC
>Ga0182001_10000306_pt1 | contig 10388 bp, 12 predicted proteins | sample BulsoiFelSFmetaG_FD_120485 | JGI IMG/M metagenome (GOLD analysis project Ga0182001, IMG submission 120485) | Bulk soil microbial communities from Mexico - San Felipe (SF) metaG | ecosystem: Environmental > Terrestrial > Soil > Agricultural land | place: Mexico: San Luis Potosi | collected... | reverse complement strand
GGCGCGGGCGCGGACCGGCGCGGCGGCGGTCGTGCCTGAGTGGGAAGGGCGCGGCGGCCACCCCGTACTCATCGACGCGGGCTGGCGCGGTGAGCTTCTGAGGCTTGACGCGGCGGGCGGCCTGCGCGGGCTGCTGGCGGCGCGGCGTGCGGAGGTGTTGCGGCTGCCGGTCGAGTCGCCTTACGTCAGGCGCGACATGGACACATGGGACGACTACGTCGCGCTGCACCGCGAGGTGTTCGGCGTCTCGCCCGAAGGCGCGAGCGGCCGAGAAGACTACTGACGAGGCGGAAGACTGCTGACGGGGCGTCGGCGCGGCCCTCACTTGCACGCGTCGGACGAATCCTGCGAGAGCCTGCCGAGCTTCACGAGGCCGTCGAAAGAGTCGAGCGTGATTTGCGCGCGGCCGTCGCCGTGGCGGCCGGTGAGGCGCGTGCCGTTGGCGCCTTTCGGCTGCTGGCGCGAGCCCAGCTCGAAGTCGGTTTCGACGGGGCCGCGGTAGGACGAGAGCAGCGCCGTGAAGCCGGGCGGGTTGCGGCGCAGGCCCATCTCGACCGAGCCGGACATCGACTTCAGGTGGTAGCGCCCTTCGGCGCGCAGGGGGCCGTCGAACTTCACGTCGCTGTTGACGGTCATCGCGTCGGCGTCGCCCTCGATGCCCGTGAGCACGATGGCGCCCTCGGTGCTGCCGGCGTTGACGCGCCCGCGCACGCAGCGCACGTCGATGCGCCCGCTCAGAGAGAGCGCGCGCACGTCGCCGCGCACATCGCGGATGCTGATGTGCCCGCCGCTCGTCACCACGTCGACGAGGCCGGCCGCGCCTTCGACCTCGACCGCGCCGCTCTGGTTGCGCGCCTCGACCGCCCCCACGTCCTTGAACCTGATGGCGCTCCGCCTGCCGCTCACGCGGACCGTCGTCGCGACGCCCGTCACCTCGACCTCGCTCCTGTTGACTTCTATCAAATCCAGCTCGGCCTGCCGCGGCAGCTTGACGTGCAGGTGGACCTCGCTCGGGACGGGGAAGACTTTCGGCTCCGGCGCGGGCTCTTGGGAAGGCGTCGGGGTCGCATTAGGCGTCGGCGTGGGCGTCGGCTCGGGGCGCCGGCCGAACACGCCCGAAAGCGCCGGCAGCCAGGGCGCCCAGGAGGGCGTGAGGTAGTCGGCCGTGAGCACGACCTGCTGGCCTTCGGGGCCGCTCGAAGTCCTGGCCCGCACGTGCTCGGTCCCGCGCTCGCTGGTGGCGACGGCCTCGACGTAGTCGCGGTCCCAGCCCTCGACGACGATGCGCCCGGTCGTGGTGTTGTCCACGGCGACCCGCACGCCGCGCGCGAGACGGACGCGCACGCGCCGCTGCTCGTCGCGCTCGACCTCGGGCGCCGCCGCCGCCTTGACGGGCTCCTGCCGGAGCGCCCTGACGGGCGGCGCCGCCGCGGTCAGGGCGAGGATTAAGAGGAGCGTGGTTCGCGGCGTCTTCATGTCAGTCCTGCGCCATTTTATCTCAGTCCTGCGCCATCTCGCGGAGCACTTCGACCTTCTTGGCGTAGGCCGTCAGCATGTACTGGACGGCGAGCGGGTCGCGCGGGTGCCGGCGGGCGGCGGCGCGCGTCTCGGCGATTGATTTGTCGATGACGCCGAGCGTGCGCTCGAAGCGCGCGAGCGCCTGGGGGTCCATGCGCGTGCGGCGGCCGGCCACGTCGCGCGAGAGGATGCGGATGGCTGCGAGGTACTTTTGCTCGGCCTCGCGGACGAGGCGGTCGGAGTCTGCGCCCTGCGCGTCTGTCGGCTGCGCCGCGCGCGCGTGCTTCACGTTGACGACGCGGGGCGGCTTCCTCATGACGGCAACGCTTCCAGGGCCTCCGGGCCGGCCTTCGGGCCGGTCTGCGGCCGTGCGTTCCGCTTCGTTCGCCTCGCGCTTAGGCGCGACGGACTCGGGAGGCATCGGGGCGGCGTCGCCGTCCTTCCTCGCCGACGCGGTCCCGCCTTCCTGCCTGACCTCGGCCGTGTGTGCGGGCGCCGGGTCGCGCGGCGCCCAGTATCGCATGAAGGCGGCGGTCAGGCCGACGGCGGCGACGAGCAGGGCGGCGACCAGCGTCGGGCTGAAGCGCGGGGCCGAGAGCGCGGCGAGCAGGGGGGCGAGCCGGCCGCGGCGCCAGTGGGACGCGGCGAGCGGCGCGCGCGACTCCTCGGCCGCGATCTGCGAGAGCACTTCGTCCCAGAACTCGGGCGCCTCCCGCGCGTCGCACTCGTAGCGCAGGTAGAGCGCCTGCTCGTCGCGCAAGCTCTGGAGGCGCGCGGCGCAGGCGCCGCAGCCCGCGAGGTGCGCGGCGACCGAGTCCGAGTCGCGGCCCGGCAGCTCGCCGTCCGAGTATAAATCCAAAAGCGGCAGACACTCTTCACACTTCATCGCTCTCGCCCACGTAGCGCCGCAGGCGGCGCCGCATCTCGGCCCTCGCGCGGTGGAGGTCGTTCCTGACCTTCGGCAGCGAGAAGCCCGTTATCTCACAAATCTCCTCGTAGGAGCGTTGCTGGTAAATTTTCAGGACGAACACGAGCCGCTTGTCTTCGTCGAGCGCCGCGAGGGCCGCGCCGATGGCCGCGCCGAGTTCCTTGTCGAGAAGCCTGCCGGCGGGCGAGTCCGCCCCGGCGTCGCAGAGCGCGGCGACCGAGGGGTCGTCAAGCTCGACGCGCCGCGGCTCGCGCACGCGCTCGCGCAGCCACTCGCGCGCGACGTTCTTTGCGATGCCGAACAGCCACGAGGAGAGGTTGGCGTCTTCGCGCAAAGAGGCGATGGAGCGGTAGGCGCGCAGGAAGGTCTCCTGCGCCAGCTCTTCGGCGGCGGCGCGCTCGCCCGCCATGTAGAAGATGAAGCTGATGACGGGGCGCGTGTACCGCTCGAAGATGAGGCGGAAAGCCTCCGCGTCGCCGCCGCGGGCGCGCGCGATCAGGTCTTCGGAGATGTTCATCGCGGGCCGCGACGCCGGCCCGAAGATGTCCACAGCCAGCCGCACCATCTTCGATCAGTTAGAAAATCACTTGTAGGAAAGGCTGAGCACCCTGCCCTGCCGGAGCCCCTGGTAGAACTTTTCGGCCAGCTCGCCGTCGAGTTTTTTCAGCACGCGGAACTGCTCGAAGGCTTCGTCGCGCTTGTTCCGCGCGAGGCTGACGACGGCGAGGTTGTAGCGGGCCGTGGCCGACTCGCCGTCCAGACGGACGGCGCGCGCGAAGGCTTCCTCGGCCGAAGCCTTGCGGCCGTCGTTGAAATACGCGACGCCGAGATTGTTGTACGCTTCGGCGTCGTCCGGGTTCAGTCGGATGACGCGTTCGAGAGCGCGGACGGCCTCGGCCGTGCGGCCCGTCTGCGCGTAGGCGAAGGCGAGCTGCGTGTGCGCCTCGGGCCAGTCGGGCCGGAGCCGGACGGCCTTGCGGAGCGCGTCGGCCGCGGCCTCGTAACGGCCCAGCTCGTAGCTCGTGACGCCGAGGTTGTTGAGCGCCCAGGCGTAGTCGGACCGCAGGCGCACGGCCTCCGCGAAGGCTTCGGCGGCCTGCTCAAGCTGCCCCGCCGCGTAGTGCGCCGAGCCGAGGTTGTAGTGCGACTCCGCGTACACGGGCCGGAGCCGGACGGCGTTCCTCAGCGCCTCGACCGCCTCGGCGTTGCGGCCGCATTTCAGGTAGGCCGCGCCGAGGTCGTTGAAGGCATCCGGGTGGTCGGGCCGCGCGCGGACGGCCCTTCGGAAAGACTCGGCGGCCTCGGCGCAGCGCCCCGCGGCGTAGAGGCGCAGGCCCTCGGCGCGTGCGTCCTGCGCGGCGCCGGCCTGCCCTTCCTTCGCTGCGCCCGGCGGCGCTTGCTGCGGGACGCCGGCTTGCCCTTGCTGCGAGGGCGCGGCCTGCGCGGTCGAAAAATGCGCGAGGAGGACGAGAAGCGCGGTGCGTGCCAGTCGTGCGGGATTCACCAAAACCCCCTTTCGGCCGTGCGGCGAGACGCGGAAAAACCGTCAACGCACAGTAAGTGGCGTTCTGGGAAAAAACGTCCCGAAAATTTATTCGGCGGGCGGCGTGTAAGCTATCCGTCCAACTAATCTATTTGACCGCACATCTAAGGTCAGGTGGGTAAGGCGCCCGCGCCGGTGTTAGAGTTGGGAAACTCTCAGGAACGTTCTACCGAGCCGGCCGAGCGCCGCACGCCCGTAAGGAGAAAAGGATGCTAACCCTCAAGAGGGGCACGACGGCCGCCGCGCTGGCGCTCGCGCTCCTGCTCGTCGCGGGCGCCGTCGCGCCCGTCAAAGCCGTCAAAGCCGTCAACGCCCAGCTCGACTTCCGCCTGAAGACGACCGACGGCGGCGAAATCTCTTCCGAGATGCTGAAGGGCGACGTGGTCGTGCTCGCCTTCGGCGCCTCGTGGCTGCCGCTCTCGAAGGCGCAGATACAGGGCGTGCAGGAGCTTGCCGACCAGTTCGGCGAGCGCAACGTGCGCGTCTACTGGGTGAGCACCGACTCGGTCTCGCCCAAGTCGAAGAACTACGCTTCGGACGAGCAGCTACGCGAGTTCGCGCGCAAGAACGGCCTCAAGATAGCCGTCCTGCGCGACCCCGACGGCGCGCTCTTCAAGCGGACGGGCGCCGACCAGCTCCCCTCCGTCGTCATCCTCAACCGCGCCGGCGAGGTCTCGGTGCCGGTCGTCGGCGGCCTCGACCCCGGCCGCAGCAAGCTCGTCGACATCCTCTCGCCGCGCCTCAAAGAGCTACTCGGGGCGCAGTAACCCGCGCACCCGATTCAACACCGAAGGGGCCGCCTCCACACGGAAGGCGGCCCCTCTGCTTTGGCACGGCACTCAAGTCTGCACGCCCGGCATCGCCCGCGTTCCCGGATAACGTTCATGAAAGGCAGCGTGGCGGGGCGTCGGGCGCATGCCGCTGTCAGCCCGCCTCTGCTCGAAGCCGCTCTACTACTTTTAACAGTCCTAAACTTTCGGCCATGTCCAGCGCCGTCTCCCCGTCTATGTCCCGCGCATTGGGATCAACGCCGAGCCTTAACAACTCCTCGACCTCGTCCAGAGAGGCTGACGCGGACACCGCCCGCATAAGGATGGTATTTCCTTCCGCGTCTCTGGCGAAGACATCCGCCCCGGCGCAGAGCAGAACTTTGAACCCTTCGGAAAATACCGGCGCGTAGAACAGGGCCGTCCTGCCCCGATCATCCCGCGCATCGACTTCCGCCCCGGCACAGAGCAGCAGCCGCAACATCTCCGCCCCGGCGAACTTGGAGGCGAGAATGAGCGGCGTCTCCTCGTGCTCATAATCTCTCGCATTAACATCCGCCCCTTGCTTCAACGACTCTCCCACTCGGGCGATGTCGCGCATGACGACGGCGTCGAGGAGGGCGCGGTTAAGCCGTTTACGTTTCGACGCCATTTATCTGATGCCCGCGTGACTCGAAGCGGGCTAGCGCGCGTCGGGCGGCCCTTTGTTTGGGGCGGGGGCTGCTATTGCTCGTCGCGCATGCGGCGGGCGAGTTCGTAGACGAGGCGGACGGGGAGGCCGACGACGTTCCAGTAGTCGCCTTCGATGCCTCGGATGAAGAGGGCGGCGCGGCCCTGTACGGCGTAGGCGCCGGCCTTGTCGAGCACGTCGCCGGTGCGGACGTGCCAGTCGATCTCTTCCTCGGAGGTGGCGGCGAAACGCACGCGGGTCCGCTCGTGTGCGACGAGGACGCGGCCCGACTCGGCCCTCACCAACGCGACGCCCGTCAAGACCTCGTGCCAGCGCTCGCTCAGGAGGCGCAGCATCCGCCGCGCGTCCTCCTCGTCGGTCGGCTTGCCGACGACCTGTCCGTCGACGACGACCGTCGTGTCGGCCCCGAGCACGAGTCTGAAGAGGCGCGACCGGGCGACCGTTTCGGCCTTGGCGCGCGCCAGCCGCTCGACGTAGGCGACGGGCGACTCGCCCTCGCGCAGCGTCTCGTCCACGTCGGCCGGCGACGCCTCGAAGGGCCAGCCGACCGCCCGCAGAATCTCCGAGCGGCGGGGGCTGCCCGAGGCCAGCACCAAAGGCTCCATGCCCTCCATCGCCGCCGCGCCCCCCGCTTGTGGCACCCGCTCGTTTTCCATTACACTCCCCCACATTCGACCGCGGATTCGGATTGCGGGTTTTAGATTAAAAAGATAATCCCGAATCCGCAAACCGAAATCCGCGGTTCCGCAAACGAGTTTATGGACGATCTGTTCAAGGCGCTACCGAAGCTTCTGCGCGCGGCCGGCGAGAGCGAGGAGGTCGCGGAGGCCGCGGCCTTCGCCGCCTGGCGCCGCGTGGCGGGCGACGGACTTCGGGGCTCGGCCGTCCCGTTCCGCCTTTACCAGAAGACGCTCGTCGTCGCCGTGCCGGACGCCACGTGGCGCCGGCAGCTCGAAGGCGTCTCGGGGCAGTACCTCTTCCGCATCAACTCGCTCGTCGGCCAGCCGCTCGTCACCTACATCGAGTTCCGCGTGGACCCGAAGACGGTGGCCGAGGAGCGCGCGCGGCTGCGCAACTCGGAGTACGAGCGGCTGACGCGCGAGGACAACGCCCTGCGACGCGCGGGCGAGCTGGACGACGCCGCACGCCAAATCCAGGACGATGAACTGCGCCGCCGCTTCCTCATCGCCGCCGGGAGCTGCCTGAACCGTCGTTCGTGAATCGTGAATCGTAAATCGTTCGTTCATCACGCGGCTTGCGATTCACCATTCGGCCTCGGTATCACTCAAACACGATTCACGATTCACCATTTACGATTCACGACTCTTTATGCCGATAACAGAATCCGACATCGAGAAGATTGCCGCGCTGGCGCACCTTGAGATTACGCCCGAGGAGCTGCGGACGCTCGGGCCGCAGGTGGCGTCCATCGTCTCCTACGTCGAGCAGTTGAACGAGCTTGACACGAGCCGGACCGAGCCGGCCATCGGCGGCCTCACGCCCGAGGGCGAGCGCACCGACGCCGCGCGCGAGGACCGCACGCGCCCCTCGCTCGGCCAGCCGCTCGCGCTCGAACAGGCGCCCGACCCCTCGCACGGCCACTTCCGCGTGCCCAAGGTCATCGCCAGCCCGGAGTAGAAATAGAACCCCTGACAAACCGCCCGTCCGATTCCGTCAAACACAGTTTATGACCGTCCCCGGAAAGACCATCGAACGCATCTCCGCAGAACTCTCAAGCGGCGAGGCCGACGTGCGCGCCGTGACGAACCGCGCGCTCGACGCCGCCGAGGGCCTGAACGAACGCCTCAACGCCTTCCTGCAAATCGACCGCGCGGGCGCGACGCGGCGCGCCGAAGAACTCGACTCCCTGACGCAGGGCGGCGGGCCGACGGCCTTGCGGGGCGTGCCCGTCGCCGTCAAGGACAACATCTGCGTGCGCGGCCTTCAGGCGACGTGCGGCTCGCGCATCCTCGCCGGCTACCACCCGCCTTACGACGCGACCGTCATCGAGCGTTTGAACGCGGCCGGCGCCGTCGTCGTCGGCAAGACCAACTGCGACGAGTTCGCGATGGGCTCGTCGAACGAGAACTCGGCCTACGGCGCCGTGCGCAACCCCTGGGACACGGAGCGCGTGCCGGGCGGCTCTTCGGGCGGGTCGGCGGCGGCGGTCGCGGCGCGCATCGTGCCCGCGGCGCTCGGCTCGGAGACGGGCGGCTCGGTCCGGCAGCCGGCCGCGCTCTGCGGCATCGTGGGCGTCAAGCCGACCTACGGGCGCGTTTCGCGCTACGGCCTCGTGGCCTTCGGCTCCTCGCTCGACCAGGTCAGCGTCTTCGGCCTCACGGTCCGCGACGCGGCCCTCGTCCTCGGGACCATCGCCGGCCGCGACGAGCGCGACTCGACGACGGCCGACGTGGAGGTGCCCGACTACGCCTCCGGGCTGTCGGGCGATTTGAAGGGCGCGCGCATCGGCGTCCCGCGCGCCCTGTTCGGCGAGGGTCTGGACCCGGAGGTGCGCGCGCGCGTCGAGGCGGGCGTCGAAGCCTTCCGCGGGCTGGGCGCCGAGATAGTCGAAGTAGAGCTGCCGCACGCCAAGTACGGCATCGCCGTCTACTACATCATCGCGACGGCCGAGGCCTCCTCGAACCTCGCGCGCTACGACGGCGTGCGCTACGGCTACCGCGCCGAAGACCCTGAAGACCTTAAGCAGATGTACCGGCGCACGCGCGAAGAGGGCTTCGGCGCCGAGGTCAAGCGCCGCATCATGCTCGGCACCTACGTCCTCTCGTCCGGCTACTACGACGCCTACTACCTCAAGGCGCAACAGGTCCGCACGCTCTTGAGGCAGGACTTGCTCTCGGCCTTCGAGCGGTGCGACGCCGTGCTGACGCCGACCACGCCGACGCCCGCCTTCCGCCTCGGCGAGAAGACCGACGACCCGCTCTCGATGTACCTCTCCGACATCTACACCTGCACGGCCAATCTCGCGGGCGTCCCCGGCATCAGCGTCCCCTGCGGCCTCACCGACGAGGGGCTGCCCGTCGGCCTCCAACTCATGGGCCCGCACTGGGGCGAGGCCACACTCTTCCGCCTCGCCCACGCCTACGAGCAGGCCCACCCGCTCGCCGCGCAGCCGCAGGTAATCAGCAGTCGGTAGACAGTAGAAAGACCTTCGCCCATGAATATTCACCGTGCCGGCGTCGGCCGCCGCCGCGCGGCGCCTACCGTCTTCTGACTACTGTCTGCCGTCCACTGAATTTTTCCCCGTATCTTTTCCGCGGCCCGCGGTAATCACTGACAGAGCAAGTCGAGCCCTCCGGAGGAGGACGGGCGGAAGCGTTCCGAGGCCCGGCGGCGGATGACAGACGAAACCCTTCTTCACAAGGCGTGTCGCGGCGACGAGGCCGCCTTCCTCGCCCTCTACGAGCGCCACCGCGAGACGGTCTTCCGCTTCGCCTTCAGGATGCTCGGCTCGGCCGCGCTGGCCGAGGAGGTGACGCACGACTGCTTCCTCTCGCTCGTCAGCCCGCCCCTCCGCTTCGACCCCTCGCGCGCCGCCCTGCGCACGTACCTTTACGCGGCCGTCCGCAACCTCTCGTCAAAGCACTTCCGCAGGCACGGCGGCGAGCTGCCGGTCGAGGACGTGGAGGAGGCTCTGGCGGCGCCGGAGCGCGACGAGCCTCTGCGGAAAGTTTTGGAGGCGGAGTTGTCGGAGGAGGTGCGCAGGGCGGTCGCGGCGCTGCCGCCTTTGCAGAGGGAGGTCGTGGTGCTCTTCGAGTACGAGGAGCTGTCGCTGGCAGAGGTGGCGGCGGTGGTCGGGGCCGACACGGGCACCGTCAAGTCGCGCCTGCACCGCGCGCGGCAGGGGCTCAGGCGCGCGCTCGCGCCTTACTTTAAAAGCGGCGGAGTGAGCGCCGCCGAGAAGGTTAACCGGAGATGAGCGAAGAGAAGAGACAGACGCGCCTGCTGCCCTTCAGCCTGCGCCACGAGAGGGAGACGGGCGGCGGGCGCGAGCGTTCGGACGAAGACGCGGAGCTGCGCGCGCTGCTCGGCGCGTGGGAGGCGCCTAGCCCGAGCGAGGGCTCGCGCGAGCGGCTGCTCGCCTCGTTCCGCGCGCGGGTCGCGCCCGCGCCGCTCTGGAAGCGTCTGCTGACATCGACGGTGCGCGTGCCCCTGCCCGTAGCCGCCTGCGCCGCGCTGGCCGTGGCGCTCGCGGCCTACGCGCTGGCCTCGCGCCCCGCGCAGGCGCCGCCCGCGACGGCCGAAGCCAAAGCCGAGACGCCGCCGGCCGTCCGCGTCGTCGAAGTCCCGGTCGAGCGCGTCGTCGAGCGCGTAGTTTATGTAAAAGAGAAGGAACGCACGGCCGCGCCGCGCGTGTCTAAAGCGCGGGGCGCGCTCGCGCGGCATGATTCGCGTGACGGGGGGCGCAGGGCGCGGTCGTCTTCGTCGGAGGCGAGCTACGTGACGCCCCTCGACATGGACGAGTTTCAGCCCGCCGAAGAGTTGAAGATGAGGGTCATCAGGAGGGGGAAGACTGATGAGGACTAGGCCGCACGTTCCGTCGCTCGCCCTTGTGTGCGTGGCGTGGCTGCTGGCGCTCGTCGCCGCGGCGACAGCGGCCCGCGCCTCGGACGCCTCCGAATCGAACGCGCAGGAGGGACGGCCGGGCGCGGTCGTGCCCATGTCGAGCGGCGCCTACGTCTCCATCACGACCGAGAGTTCCCGCGGCGCCTCGGGCGAGGCGTTCGGGACCAGCTTCATCGAGGCCGAGGACCGGCCCAACCTCGTCCACCGCGTCTTCGTGGACGCGAAGAACGAGCTGTTCTTCGGCTACGAGCTGCTGGTCGAGCCCGTGGGCGCCGCGCGCCGCTTCCGCGTCTCGGTCCGCCCGCTGAGCGCCGAGTACGTGCAGGCGCTCCGCGCGCGCCCCGCGTTCGCGCGCCG
>Ga0182001_10000305_pt1 | contig 10395 bp, 8 predicted proteins | sample BulsoiFelSFmetaG_FD_120485 | JGI IMG/M metagenome (GOLD analysis project Ga0182001, IMG submission 120485) | Bulk soil microbial communities from Mexico - San Felipe (SF) metaG | ecosystem: Environmental > Terrestrial > Soil > Agricultural land | place: Mexico: San Luis Potosi | collected... | reverse complement strand
GCTGCGCCAACCGGACCCGTGAGTGGCAATGCGAGCTATAGCTCGCATTGCCACTCACGGGTCGTGACCACGCGGACGCGTGGTCACGACCTTGCACCACGTCCAACACCGCAGCGGCGTCCGCCGCGTCGGTGGTGAAGATGCTCACGCAGTCCAGTGATCGGCAGGCCGGCACCACACCGGCGGTGCTCACGAGGCCACGGGTCGGCTTGCAGCCGACGATCCCGTTCATCGCGGCCGGGACGCGTCCTGAACCGGCGGTGTCGGTACCCAGCGCGAAGGAGACCAGGCCGGCGGCCACCGCCACCGCTGAGCCGGAACTGGAACCACCGGCGATCAGATTGCCGCCGAGCGCGCTCTCCGGGGCACCGTATGGTGAGTTGGTGCCAGTCAGCCCGGTCGCGAACTGGTCCATGTTGGTTTTGCCGACCACGATGGCACCGGCGTCGACGAGTCGCTGAGCGCAATAGGCGTTGCGGGTTGGCTGGTAGCTGAACGCCGGGCAACCCGCCGTGGTGGCTAGGCCGGCCACGTCAATGTTGTCCTTGACCGCACAGGGGACGCCGAACAGCGGCAGCTCCGCCAATCCGCGCGCCTGCCGGATCCGGTCCAGCTCCGCGGCCTGCCTACGCAGCTCGTGGTCGGGCCTGCGGGAAATCCAGACCGCATCCTCGCCGCGGGCGGCGATCCGCTCCAAGACGAGATCGATGACCTGCTGCGGTCGCAGCTGCTCCGTTGCGTATGCGGCCCGCAGCTCATGAACCCTGAACGGGTGAACGAGCGAGGTGAAAGCGGGTGGTACGTAGGACACTTCGTCGATTGTCGACCGAATGATGTCACCCGATAGTTCAATTTGTTACATCCATGTTACATGCCCGTGCATACGCCGAGCTTGGGACACCGGGTGTTGTTCGGGACTCGAGGTGTTCGAAGCCGTGCGCCGGTAGCAGGGCCTGAGTGGCGAGCGCGGTCAGCCGAAGTAGGAGCGAGCGCCGTGGTCGCCCAGCGCGGCGAAGACCTGCTCGACATCACCGGTTGCCACGGCGTCGAACAACCGCTGGTGGCGCCGGACGCCGTCCTGCGGGCTCCGGACCTGTGCCTCGCGGCGCAAGTTGGCGGCCATGTACAGCTGCAGCGCCATGGCTACCAGCGCCAGGTGAAACCGCCGGTGTGCCTCTGCCTGCTCGAGGGTGGCTCCAGTGGCGGCGGCCTGCCGCATCACCTCGAGCCGGTTGGCCAGCTCCGCGAGGGCCAGTGGGTCGGGAACCGGCGGCGCGATCTGGACAGCGAAGCGTTCGAGCACCTCACGCAGGCCGAACAGCTCGTCGACATCCTGCGGCGAGAGCTGCGCGACCCGCACTCCGCGTCTGGGTAAGTAATCCACCAAGCCCTGCTGGCCGAGTAGCCGCAGGGCCTCGCGCAGCGGTGCCCTGCTGGTGCCGAACCGCCGGGTGAGCTGTTCCTCGATCAGCCGATCACCGGGCACGAGTGCACCACTGAGGATCTCGCTGCGCAGCCGTTGCACTGCGAGTTCGACCAGGCTGGTCGGCACCAGGACGCCGTTCGCGGTGAGCTGCGGCTGAACTGGCACAGCGGTCTCCCTCGTCGCGGCGGGCACGTCGCTCGAGCTCCACAGTGCCAGACGCGTCCTGTGCGGTTAGCGCCCGCGGGGGTCACCGAGCCGCATTCCGCCGGTCTCCCTCGTGGTGAATCCCTGCTCGCGCTAAGCGGCTCCGGCCGCCCAGCAGCGGCGTGGGGTGGCCGTTCAACTCCACTTTAGTGTGATAGACGCGCGCGGATCGATGGCTTTCAGTGACTGTCCGAGAGAGAACCATCCGTTCCTAGTAGCAGGCTGAACGCTGGTGGAGGCCAGATGGGGCCAGTGGCGAGGCAACTCGAAAGCAGCTATCCTACACCCGAGTGAGTTAATGACCGTCTCACTATGTGTTACCAACAGGTCTCCCACCATGAGTAGTTTTGGAGGTGAAGATGACCCCCGTCTGCACCATCGCCGCCGCCCTCGCGGGTTCCCCCGACGGTGTCGAGATTGGCCGTTACATGCCAGAACGGCACGGGGCAAAGGTCGGCTGAGTCCGCGCCAACCGCCCAATCCACCGAGCACGTGCGCGCTGATCGGGGGCTGTAGGCGGGCGAGGATCAGCCCTTGAGCCACCGCGGGAGGTACCTGTGCATGCAAGATGGCGTCCGCCGGGCGCTTTGCTCTTGCGCGGGCGAGCCATGGCGTCGAGGGCCTTTGTGGCCGCTCTCACCTGCACTGCTGCTATAGCGGTAGTTGCTGTAGTGGGCACTGCGGCGGTCACGCCGAACCTTGGCACGCTGCTCGGTGGCCTTGGGTTGGCGGCCGCCTTCGGGGTGGCCCGAGCCCTCGCCATCGAGGTTGAGGTCCGCCGTGACAACGCACGGATCACTCCCACTGAGATCCCGCTGGTGTTCGGTCTGCTTTATCTGCCTGCTCCGGTCGTACTGGCAGCTTATGTCGGTGTAGTGGTCATCGCCCGGCTGCTGCGCCGGGACCCTGTATCCAAGCTGCTGTTCAACGCGTCCTATGCGACTCTCACCGTTGCGGTCACCGACCTGCTGGCTCGCTTGATCTTCGAGCCGAGCTGGCCGGGGCTGCCGCGATGGACCGCGGTGCTCGCCGGGTTCGTCATCGCACATGCCATCACGACGGGGCTGACCTGGATCTTCATCGTGCTACTGGATCACCGGCGCCCCGGTGAGAGTGCCCGCCCGGTAGTTCATGTCTACTTTATCGGCCTGCTCAATGCCGCCCTGGCACTCGCCGCCGCGGAGATGGTGCGGGTGGTGCCGTGGGGCACGTTGCTGGTGGGTCTGCTGGCGGTGACGGTGGGCGCGGCCTACCACGTCTACTACGGACTGCTTCGCGACCAGCGGGATCTCGGGGTACTCAACGACCTCAGCCTGCGGGTCGCTGCGGTTGGGCGCGGTCGTGACGAGGACCCACCGGAGATGCCTGAGCTGGATGAGGGCACCTGGTCCGCCGCCATGGAATTGGCCCGTGAGCAGCTCAATGCCACCCGCGTCGTGCTACGGCGTACCCATATTCGAAACAATTCAGCCCACGGCGATTCAGCACAGAGCGGGCCGCACACGGTGGTGGCCGGCCTTGCACTGCCCCGCCCGTTGACCCAACACGACGTCACCGCGGTACTACCGGCCGATCCGCCTGCTCGGACCGGGCAGGTGCTGCGCCTGGTGGACAGCAATCCGGACCCGGTCGTCGCCTCCGCTCTCGCAGCGCGGGAAGCCTCGGAGGTGCTCGTGGCGCCGCTGCGAGGTGCCGACCAACTTCTGGGCGTCATCGAAGTGCATGACCGGCACAGCCGCCTGGGCTTCGGCGCAGCGGACGTGCGCTTGGTCGAGACACTGGCCAGCCATCTCACTACCGCACTGGACAACTGTCGGCTACTCGCCCAGCTTCGTTATGACGCCTACCACGACAGCCTCACCAACCTGCGTAACCGGCTCGGTTTCCTGGAGGCCGCGACCGAGGCACTGCGTCGGGACTCGACACCGTCCGCTGTGATCGTCATCGAGCTCGGACTGCTCTCCGCGGTGAACGACGCACTGGGCCAGGTGTGGGGTGATCGAGTCGTCCTGGGTGCGGGTGAGCGGTTGTGCCGCACCGTGCCGGAACAGGTGGTCACCGCCCGGCTCGCCGGAGATGCCTTTGCCGTGCTGCTGACGGATGTGGGCTCCCAAGGGGCGTTGCAGGTGGCCGAGCGGGTGCAAGCAGCGCTGAGCGCACCCTATGCCGTCGACAAGCTGGCGGTGGAGTGCACTGCGGTGGTCGGCGTGGCCCTGACCGGGATCGAGCCCACCCGGGATGCGGATGTCCTGCTGCAACGCGCCGATGTGGCCTTGCGCTCGGCACGCGGTGCCGACCAGACCGTCCGCAGTTATCAAGCCAGCATGGGCCAGCTCCTGCTGCGCCGATTCCAGTTAGTGACCCAGTTCCGGCAGGCGCTGGATACCGGGCAGGTCGACGTGCATTTCCAGCCCCAGCTGGCCCTGCGTACCCGTCGGGTGATCGGGGTTGAGGCGCTGGTGCGCTGGCAACATCCGGAATTCGGGATGGTCGATCCGGCGGAGTTCGTCACCCTCGTCGAGACCACCGGTCTGATCAATCCACTCACCGACTACGTGCTCGACCGTTCGCTGGCGCAGTGCCGCAGCTGGCTGGATCGTGGCTTGTCACTGGCGGTCTCGGTCAACCTCTCGGTTCGTAACCTGGCCGATGCGGAGTTCCCTTGCCGGGTCACCGACGCGCTGGCGCGGCACCGGGTCCCCGCCGCACTCCTGGGTTTCGAGCTCACGGAATCGGCGGTGATGAGTGACCCCGAACGCGCACTGCCGGTGCTGCGCGGGCTGCATGGCCTGGGGGTTCGCATCGCGGTGGATGACTTCGGTACCGGGTATTCCTCGCTGGCTTACCTGCGGCGGCTTCCGGTCGACGAAGTCAAGATCGACAAGAGCTTCGTGCTGGGGCTGGCCAGCGATCTGGGTGACCTCGCGGTCGTGCGGGCCATCGTCGAGCTCGGCCATTCGCTCGGATTGAACGTCGTCGCGGAGGGCGTCGAGCAGGATGCCACCCGGGACCAGCTGCTCGAGATGGGTTGTGACGTCGCTCAGGGTTACTTGATCTCCCGCCCGCTCGGGCGGGACCGATTCGACGCCTGGCTGGCGGCCCGGACCGTCCGCACCCCCGGAGCTCAGAACGAGGAGACCGTGCTGACCCTGGTTCCGTAGTTGCCGGGCCGGCGAGCGCGGTGCGGGTCCCCTCCCGTGGGTCGTCCCTTCTGATAGTCCTGTAGAGTCGTTACAGCCCGTTCACTCGGGCGCCATACCAATGCTGCCCCAATAGCTCAGACGGCAGAGCGTCTCCATGGTAAGGAGAAGGTCTACGGTTCGATTCCGTATTGGGGCTCGGTCAAGCGTGGGAGGGGAACGCCCGGCGAGGCGGTGTAGCTCAGTCGGAAGAGCAAGCGGCTCATAATCGCTGTGTCGCCGGTTCGAGTCCGGCCACCGCTACCATTGGTTTGGCTGGTTTGGCGCGCCAGGCGTCCAACCGCAGGTCCCCCGCCTGTACCACTGACAGCTCCGGAGAGAGAGGCACCCGTGGCACGCGCCACCGACATCCGGCCCAAGATCACCCTGGCCTGCGAAGAGTGCAAGCACCGCAACTACATCACCAAGAAGAACCGGCGCAACGACCCTGACCGGCTCACCATCCGCAAGTACTGCCCTAACTGCAATACACACCGGGCGCACCGCGAGACCCGCTGAGTCCTCAGGTACCGAGGTAACCTGCGCAGATGACGCTGGACCCCTCCTTCGTTGGACGGTGTTACCCCTTGGCAGGGACCTACCAGGTGGGTCGCGCGAAGATCCGGGAATTCGCTGATGCCATCGGGGACGATGACCCGATCTACCTGGTTCCTGATGCCGCGCGGGCGTGCGGATACTCCGATGTGCTCGCTCCGCCTACTTTTGCGATGACCCTCGCCCTGCGTGCGCAGGAGGAGCTGGTCAGCGACCCCGGGCTTGGCCTGGACTACCGCCGGATGGTGCACGGCAGCCAGTCCTTCATCCACCACCGGCCGATCAAGGCCGGCGACGAGTTGGCCGCGACGCTATACGTCGATGGCATCCGAGCCATGGGGGGTAACGACATGCTCACCGTGCGCTGTGAGATCACCGACCAAGCCGGGGATCCGGTGACGACGGCCCGGACCGTGCTGGTTATCCCCGGCTCGGACCCAGAGGGGCACGGGTGAGTCGGCGTTGCTGCACCGACGTCGCCGAGGGCGAGGAGCTGCCCGGGCTGCAGGTCCGAGTCACCCGGGCTGATCTGGTCAGGTATGCCGGAGCCTCCGGTGATTTCAACCCGATCCACTGGAGTGATAGGGCCGCCCGCGAGGTCGGACTGCCCGACATCGTCGCGCATGGAATGCTCACCATGGCGTTGGCCAACCGCCTGGTGACCTCCTGGGCCGGCGATCCGGGTGCCGTTGTGGAATGTGCAGCCCGCTTCACCCGCCCGGTGGTGGTGCCCGAGGACGCCGATGGGACGCTGATCGAATTCGCTGGCAAGGTAAAGAAGCGACGCGATGACGGCACCGTTGTCATCATGATCACCGCACGGGCAGCTGGTCAGACCGTGCTCGGCCAAGCCACGGCCACCGTTGCCTTACGCTGACCAGTCGTCTACCAATTGTGGATTGTCCATTGCTTGGGCGATTTGTCGAGATAATCGGCCACACGTTGATGATCGGCTTCTCTGTTATCGGATGCGCTCTGGCCCGCGTACTGAAGTGGTGTCGCCGCAGGAACTACCACTCTACGTAAGAATTGGCTAGCCCATACGGAGTCTTTCGCTCTTGCGTAGGTACCTCTAATCTTTGCCACAGAATCGCACGAATAGGCTAAGTGGTAGCGAGAAAAACACTGTAATGTCTATCGACCCTGGGGGTGTCGTGGACAAGCGCTACGAGGTGTACTGCCTGGTTAACCAGCACTTCTATGACGCGACATCCAGATTGGTCGAGCAGTCCCGAGACTTCGAGCTCAGCCGCGCTCCGGCACCCGAGGGCTGGGCGGTCAGTGACCGTGACAACTGGCATGTCCTTCATCCGGCGGACGGGGAGTTTCCGGCGCAGGGGTGGAAGGTACATGTCTCGGCATGTCTCGACAACGCCCAGCGAGTCTTGGCCGCGGTCGCGGACTACTGCCGGAACCGGCGGATTGCGTTCAAGTTCCTGCGCAGCCTCGACGTTCTGCTGCTCGCGAATGCCAAGTACGCTAACCGTGGGTCCAGCGGCAAGTTCATCACGGTATATCCGTCGGACGAAGCGCAGCTGGAAGGGGTGCTCACCGAGCTCGGTGAGCTGCTGGAGGGTAACCCCGGTCCTTACATACTCAGCGACTTGCGGTGGGCCGGCGGACCCCTGTACGTGCGCTATGGAGGTTTCGCCGAACGGTACTGTTTGTCGGAAAACGGGTCGTTGGAACCCGCGATTGAAGATCCGGAAGGGCGATTGGTGCCGGACCGTCGGGTCCCGACTTTCCGGCTTCCCGAATGGGTGCGCCTGCCGGCGTTCCTCGAGCCGCATCTGGCAGCGCGAAACAGTGTGAGAGTGGACGCCCTGCCCTACCGGATCGAGCGCGCGCTGCACTTCTCCAACGGGGGCGGCCTTTACGCGGGCCAGCATATTTCGACCGGTGCGCAGGTCGTACTCAAAGAAGCCCGGCCGCACGCAGGGCTGGACATGGACGGTACGGACGCGGTGGCCAGACTGCGTCGCGAGGGGGAGATGCTGGAGCGGCTTGCCGGGCTCGATGTCGTGCCGGCGGTGCACGGTTCATTCACGCTCGGGGAGCACCACTTTCTGGCACTGGAATTCATCGACGCCACGCCGCTACGGACGGCCATCGCTGAGAGATATCCGCTGGTGAAGCCGGACGCCGACGAGCGGACTATCGCCGAGTACACATCGTGGGCCCTCGATATCCAAGCCAAGCTCGAACGGGCAGTCGGCGCTTTTCACGGCCGTGGTCTGGTCATCGGAGATCTGCACCCGTTCAACGTCCTGCTCCGGCCCGATGGCCGCGTTGCGCTCGTCGATTTCGAGGTCGCGGCCGGTGTCGAGGAAGGCCGGCGGCAGACCCTAGCCAATCCGGGCTTCGCCGCGCCACAGGACCGCACCGGTTTCGACATCGACCGTTACGCGCTGGCCTGCCTGCGCCTGTTCTTGTTCCTTCCGCTGACCACCTTGCTCGCGATCGACCGAGCCAAGGCGGTCGACTTCGCCAACGTGATCTCTGACTCATTCCCGGTTCCGGCGGCATTCCTCGACGAGGCGGTGCAGGTCATCACAGGCCAGCCGCGCTCTGAGCCGTCCCGGCCGCCGCTCCGGCTGGACCCGGATCGAGACGGCTGGGAACGGATCCGGGCGTCACTGACCGGGTCCATCCTCGCCAGTGCCACCCCAGACCGCGACGACCGGCTGTTTCCCGGTGACATCGAGCAGTTCCAGACCGGCGGGCTGAACATCGCGCACGGGGCGGCCGGGGTGCTCTACGCGCTGGACGTGACCGGCGCGGGCCGCTGTCCAGAGCACGAAGAGTGGCTCCTGCAGCGAGCGCTGCACCCGGTTTCCAGGACGACGCGGCTAGGCTTCTACAACGGTCTGCACGGCGTCGCGTACGTGCTCGACCATCTCGGTTACCGGGCCGAGGCACTGAAGGTCCTCGACATCTGCATCACCGAGCTGGGTGGGCAGGGGGATCGGCTCGGCCTGGACCTGCACGGCGGGCTGGCCGGGGTCGGACTGAACCTGACGCACTTTGCCGCCATCACCGCAGACCCCTCGGTGCGTACCGCGGCGCTCACCGTGGCGCAGGCGGTCGCGGACCGGCTGGGAGCCCTGGACTCCGTGGGCGAGGTGAGCGGCGGTTCCCACCCCTACGCCGGGCTCATGCACGGCCGCGCGGGTCCGGCCTTGCTATTCATCCGTCTCTACGAACTCCTCGGCCAGCCGACCCTGCTCGATCTGGCGCGGACCGCGTTGCAACAGGACCTCCGACGCTGCGTGGTCCGCGACGACGGATGTTTGCACGTCAAGGAGGACGGGCGAACCATGCCCTACCTGGCTGTCGGCAGCGTCGGCATCGGGCTCGTCCTCGACCACTACCTCGCCCACCGCAACGACGACCAGTTGACTGAGGCGGCAGGTCGCATTCGCCGTGCCGCGTCGTCCCCGTTCTACGTCGAGCCCGGGCTCTTCCACGGCCGGGCGGGCATGATCCTGTACCTCAGTCACGGGTGCGGTCCCCAGGACCGCATTGTCGGCGACCACATCCGGCGGTTGACCTGGCACGCCGTTGACTACCAAGGTTGCGCGGCGTTCCCCGGCGCGGAGCAGCTCCGGCTGTCCATGGACCTGGCCACTGGCACCGCCGGGGTGCTGCTGGCTGTCGGCGCCGCGCTGCACCCAGCGCCGGTGCACCTGCCGTTCCTCGCAGCCGCCCAGTCCATCCCGGTCAGCACCGGGTCCGTGGCATCACCCGTCTGGTGAAGGAGGTGAGATCACATGGCACTGCTCGACCTGCAGGAGATGGAGATACCCGAAGCACCGAACGGCGCGCTCACGGCCAGCTGGGGCGACAGCAACAGCGACTGGGGCGGCTACGGGAGCGGCCTCAGCCTGCTGCTGTGCGGATAAGAGGTACCGGTGAGGATCGTTACCCGGCGCATCCCCACCAGCGTGACGCCCCGTTCCGGCCACCCGCCGGGGCGGGGCCTCGGCCCGCCTCCGACCGGTTGATCCTGCGGACCATCCAGCATGGCGGGGGCTGGACGGGTCTGCTGGTGGTTGCCTCGCTCACCCTTGCCGGTGTCGAGACGGTGTTCCCTGCCGTGCTCGGGGGTGCCGTCGACGCCGTGCTCGGTGGTCATGACGCCCTGCCGTGGTTCGTGGGTTGCGGGCTGCTGGTCGCGGTGCTCATCGGCAGCGGTGCGCTCGATGAGCTCGCCAGCGGCATGAGTACCGCGGGGGCCACGGCGTGGTTACGGAGATCCGCTCTCGACCACGTCCTCGCGCTGGGTACGCGCTCAGCGCGCCGGTTCCCGGTGGGCGACATCACCACTCGCATGGTCGGCAACGCCGCGGACGCCGGGCGGGCGAGCACCGTGCTGGTTCGGACGGTCGTGGGCGGCGTGCCTGCGCTCGGCGGGATTGTCGCGCTCGCGCTCATCGACCCGCTGCTGTGCCTGACGTTCCTCGTCGGGGCTCCGGTGTTGCTGGCCCTGGTGCGGAGCAACGTCCGGGATGCCTCCGAGCTGGCCGAGCGTTACCTGCGAGCGCAGGGGACCATTGCTACCCGGCTGGTCGACGCGCTGGCCGGAATCCGGTCCATCGCCGCCGCGCACACCACGGCTCGGGAGCGCCGGCGCGTGCTCGCGCCGCTGCCCGATCTGCACGGCGCCGGGATGGGCATGTGGCGTGTGCAGACCCGCCTGGCCGCCCAGCAGGCGCTGCTGGTTCCTGGGCTGCAGGTCGCGGTGCTCGCGGTCGCCGGCCTCGAGCTCAGCCGGGGCCGGATCAGCCCCGGACAGGTGCTGGCGGCCACCCAGTACGTCGGGTTGGCCGCGGGAATCAGTTCGGTGGTGAGCTCGGTGTCGAGGTTCGCCCGGGTACGGGCAGCCGCCGGACGGACCGCGGAAGTCCTCGCCGAACCCGCAGCGGAATACGGTGCCGCCCGGCTGCCTCCAGGCCGTGGCCGGCTGGAGTTTCGCGCCGTCACGGTCCGGGACCGAGGTCTGCCAGTGCTGCGCAAGCTCGATCTGGTGGT
>Ga0182001_10000304_pt1 | contig 10405 bp, 7 predicted proteins | sample BulsoiFelSFmetaG_FD_120485 | JGI IMG/M metagenome (GOLD analysis project Ga0182001, IMG submission 120485) | Bulk soil microbial communities from Mexico - San Felipe (SF) metaG | ecosystem: Environmental > Terrestrial > Soil > Agricultural land | place: Mexico: San Luis Potosi | collected... | reverse complement strand
CTTCGTGAGCGGCGCGAAGATATTCCGCTCATCATAGATCATCTCGTCGAGCGTTTTAATCGTGAGCTGGGATTGAACATCAACGCGCTCTCTGCGGATGCACGCCATCTGCTTGAGATGTTCAACTGGCCCGGCAACGTCCGCGAGCTTGAGAACGCTGTCTGTAGCGCGATGATTATGTCCGAAGGCGGCACGGTCACCGCGAGGGACATGCCCCCGCGCATCCGCGGCGAAGCTGAAACCGCAGACTCCGCAGCCACCTCGCGCGACATCACGAAAGGGACGCTTGCCGATGCTGTTCGAGAAGCGACAGAGAAACTCGAACGGATGATGATCGTCTCGCGCCTCTCTGAGTTTAAAGGCAACCGCACCGCCACCGCCGATTCCCTCGGCATCAGCCGCAAGACGCTCTTCAACAAGATGCGGCAGTATGGATTGGGCGAGGGAGAACTTGAAGAAAGCGCGTAATAAATCTTGTCCTGATCACCGAAATAACGCTGCCATGATCGAAGCTATTGACCTGACGAAACGTTACGACGAAAGCAGTCTCGCGCTTGATGCGTTGAACTTAAAAGTGTCTCCGGGCGAAATCTATTTTCTGCTCGGCGCGAATGGCGCGGGGAAGACGACCGTCATCAACATCTTCCTGAATTTCGTCGAGCCGACCGCAGGGCGCGCACTCATCAACGGGATTGATGCGACGGAAAATCCCCTTGAGGCGAAGAAGTATCTAGCTTATGTTTCGGAAGACTTGATGCTCTATGGCAACTTCACGGCGCGGCAGAATCTGGATTTCTTCGCCAGGCTCGGCGGCAAACAGAATCTCAAAAAGGATGATTGCTATCAGGTCTTGCGCGAAGTTGGCCTGGAAGAGAAGGCTTTTGAACAAAGGGTCAAGGAGTTTTCCAAAGGCATGCGCCAGAAGGTGGGCCTCGCGGCGGCAATCGTCAAAGATGCTCCGGCGATCCTTTTGGATGAGCCGACATCAGGGCTGGACCCGAAGGTCGGCGCGGAGTTGATGGAGACGCTCTCGGATTTACGCGCTCGCGGCAAGGCCATCCTCGTGGCGACCCACGATATTTTCCGCGCGACGGAGATCGCCGACCGCATCGGCATCATGAAAGAAGGCCGCAAGGTCATGGAACGCACGCGCCGAGAGCTTGAGCAGGAAGACTTGCAAACTCTCTATCTCGATTACATGCGCGGCGGCTATAGTCAGAATGCAAAATTAAAGATGTAAAATGCAAAAGTGAAGAGAGGATGAGGCTCGCTCTTTGTCTTCACTTTTGCATTTTTAATTTTGCATTCACCTGAGTGTGAATCCTCTTACCCTGTGCCTGAGTAATCGTTTTCCCAACTCTTTAATTTTCACTCTCAAAACCAAAACAATTCAGTAAATGAGACGCTTTCCCTAATGGAACACGTCTTGCTCTTCTTTCTCGGCGACCCTTGGTGAGTGGCTCTCTCCGAAATAGCAGATCAAAAAGGAAAGAAGGCAGGAAGATGAAAAGCTATGAACGATTCGCAATGCTTATGGCCGTGCTCTCTATCATCGCATCAACGCTCATGCAGCCAGCGCAGGGGACGGCTGCGGCTCAAGAATCAGTCAAGGGGTCTGCGCGAACGCGAGAGGCCACGTCCGGTTTGCGCCAGCGAACATTTGAGATCGTCTGGCGCACGATTAAAGAGAAACATTTCGATCCGAACTTCAATGGCGTTGACTGGAACAAGGTGCACGACGTTTACGCTCCGCGCATTGCAAAAGTGAGAAGCGATAAAGAGTTCTACGAAGTTTTGCAGGAGATGTTAAATGAACTGCATCAATCACACTTCGTCGTCATCCCTCCTGAGCTAACGCATAAGCCTGAGACGAAAGACCAGCAAGAGGCGAGCGTCGGTCTCAGTCTCAGAATCATTGACGACGAAGCGGTCATCAGCCGCGTGCTGCCCGATTCACCGGCAGCGCGCGCAGGTCTTAAGCCCGGCTTCGTCATCAAAGAGATTGATGGGGAGACAGTCGAGCAGATTGCTGCGCCCCTCTTGAAACGTAAAGAGTCGCCCGCAAGCTTGCGCGCGACTCTCAACGGCATCTTAGAAGAACGCCAGCTTGGCAGCCCAGATACCTCTCTGCGTCTCACCGTTCTTGGCGTCGGTAACGAAAAGCGCGCACTCACTATCAAGCGCGAGATGTTGAAAGGCGAGATGTCTCCTCCGGTTGGCGGCTTCCCTTCCTTTCTGATGGAGTTTGAATCGAAGCGACTCGCGGACGGCATCGGCTACGTGCGCTTCAACATGTTTCTGCCCGTCCTCAATCAAAGAATCCGCGCGGCTGTACGCTCAATGGAGGACGCGCCCGGAATCATCATTGACCTGCGCGGCAATCCTGGCGGCTTCGATGGCGTCGGTCAGGGACTGGCCGGACTTTTCTTAGATAAACAGGTGAGCCTCGGCAAGAGTCGTAGTCGTCAGGGTTATGAGAATTACGTCGTCTATCCACTGAAGAATCCTTACGCTGGACCAGTAGTCGTTCTCATTGATTCCATGAGCGGCTCTGCGAGCGAGAGTTTTTCGGGCGGGATGCAATCAATCGGACGCGCCGTCGTCATTGGCGAGCGCAGCGGCGGCGGCGACCTTGATGCATCAATAGATACTCTGCCAACGGGCGCGCTTCTGCTTTACGCCTATGCGGATTTCGTGACGGCGAAAGGTGAATCACTCGAAGGTCGCGGCGTGACGCCTGACATTGAAGCGCATTTAACGCGCGCCTCCTTGCTCAATGGCAACGACCCGCAACTCGAAGCCGCCATCAACTACATCAAGAAACAATCCGGTCAGCAAAAATAAGAAAGGATACGACAATGCGTAAACTGTCAATCATCGTGCTCGGACTCTTTCTCTCCATCAATGCTCTGGCGCAAGCGCCGCATCGCTCAACCAAAGTTTCATCCCATCCGACAAAAGCGTCCCTCCCGCTGCCGACCGTTGATGCGGTGCTTGAAAAATATGTGAAGGCCATCGGAGGGCGCGAGGCTGTTGAGAAGATCAGCAGCCGCGTTTCAAAAGGAACGTTCGAGCTGGCATCGCTCGCGGGCGTCAAAGGCCAACTCGAAGTTTACGAGAAAGCTCCGAACAAGCAGGTCTCTTTTATCAACATTCCAGGCATCGGCGAAGAGGCCGAAGGCTTCGACGGCGCAATCGCCTGGGAGCTTGAACCGGATAGCGGGGTCGTGCACGAGAAGACGGGTCTCGAACTCGCCTCCGCGCGCCGCGAAGCAGATTTTTATGAGGACATCCGGTTCAAAGAGCTATACACGCGCTTGACACTTAAGGGTATCGAGAAAGTGGGCGCTGCCCAAGCTTACGTCCTGGAGGCCGTGCCCGCCGAAGGAAGCGCAGAGCATTTCTACTTCGATACACAAACGGGCTTGCTCCTCAGACGCGATTCCGTAGAAGAAGGCGAGGAAGGCCGTCGCGCCACCGAAGAATATTTTTCCGATTATAGAGTGGTTGACGGCATCAAGCTGCCCTTCACGATTCACGAGGTCAGCCCCGGCATGGACTTCCTAATCAAGATTTCGGAAATCAAACACAATGTCACCATTGACGACACAAAGTTCAACAAGCCCGAAGGACAGTGAGAACGACCGCACAAGCCACAGAGACACTGAGGCACAGAGAAGAACAATTTGAGATTGAAAATTTGAAATCTCAAATCTGAAAGGTTTGAATTCATGAAGAAGCTGCCTGTTATTATCGTCGTATTCTTTGCTGTGGTCGTCATGCTCGACCCGCAGTCTGTTCGAGCGCAAACCATCACGGCGCATGAAGTGCTCGAAAAATCTTTGGCCGCTCTCGGCGGCGAGGCGGCTCTTGAGAAGGTGAAGACGCGCACAGCCACCGGAACTATCGAAGTGACGGGACTCACGGGCACGTATCAGCTCTGGGCCAAAGCGCCTGACAAGTTGAAGGTAGAAGTGGAGCTTGTGCCTCATCACATGGAGTTAGGATTTGACGGCTTCATTGGATGGGAGAAGCGCGCGAACGTGCGCGAGCTTTCAGGCGATGAGTTGGCGACTCTGAAACAGCGCGCAAATTTCAATGCGCTCCTCTCTTATTTACGCGCCGCCACGCCTGCGGAGCTGAAAGGCAAGACACAGCTTGTGCGCGGACTTGCCTATGAGATTGAATTCTCTCCGAAAGATGAGCGGCCCGTCACGATTTACTTCGACGCCAAGAGCTTTCTGCCCTTGCGTGAAGACCGTGAATTGGAAACCGGCAAGCTCAGGCTTATCTACGACGATTATCGTCGGATTAACGATGTGCTGTTGCCTTTCCAGATCAACGAGCAATCGCCGCGACAGAATCTTTTAATTAAGATCAATGAATACAAGCTCAACGCTCCCGTCGCCGACGATCTGTTTAAAAACCCGCTGGGCGAGCACAAAGATGAGCCTTACGAAGTGAGCCTCCAGACAATTCCGCTCCACGTCTATAAAGAGAATGATGGCGTCGAGTCTGTGGGCGCAACCGAAAGCTTTGTCTTCAATCTGCTCGTCAAGGAAAAGTACGGGCGTCTGCTGGACGCGAAGGCTGCGACTGTCCAGTTTTTTGCGGGCGCGAAAGAGGTCCAAACGCTTGAGCTTTCAGCCGAATCATTGAAGGCCGCGCGCAAAGCTGCCTTTACTTCGCTCGCCGGACAGGCTGAGGTCTTCGATCTGTGGCACTATTTCTCCGTGCCGGTCGCGCTTCATGTGGATAAGCTCATCTACTCTCTGGAGTTGACCACGCGCGCGGGCGCGCCGGTTCGCAAACAGTTGGAGATTCCCGTCACGAATTACGAGTTGAAGACTAAACTAATCTTTCCCATCAAGGGAGAGTTCATGGTCGCCGCCGGGCATGATTTCAACGAAGCGCATAAAGCCGAGTGGAGTCAGCAATACGCCTACGACATCATCGGTCTTAGCTCGCATTATGAGATCATCCGAACCGACGGAGAGAAGAACGAAGATTTCTTCGGCTGGGGACGAGAGATCATTGCTCCTGCCGATGGCGTGATTGTCTATGCGCGCAACGATGTGCCGGACAATGTGCGTCCCGGAGTTATTCAAAGCAACATCTTCCTCAAGCTGCCTGATCCTGAATGGGCTATCGGAGGCAACGCGGTCGTGATAGATCACGGCAATGGCGAATACAGTTTCCTGGCGCACATGCAGAAGGGTTCTGTGCGGGTCAAAGTGGGAGACAAAGTGAAGCAGGGTGAAATCCTGGGGCTGCTGGGCAACTCCGGCAATTCCGACGGGCCGCATCTTCATTATCATTTGATGGCAGGCCCCGCGCTCTTTCGCAGCGACGGCCTTCCGTCACACTTCACCAACCTGGAAACACCCTTGCCCAAGCGCGGGATTTATATGGAAGCTAAATGAGATGCAGAGATGGAATTAACCGCAGAGGACGCGGAGGACGCAGAGGGAATTATGAATTATGAGTTTTGAATTTTGAATTAAGAACAAGACCGCTTCTTCAATTCAAAATTCAAAACTCATAATTCAAAACTTCTTTTCATCCTCTGTGGTTAAATTCTTACTTGCACGAGCAAGACGTTGAAAAGAACTCTTGAATAGTTCAACAAATGAACGGCGTTGATAGCACACAGATGAACAACTCGAAGGTGAAGCACGAGCCGAGTGCGCTCTCAGCGGTGCGCGCTATTGCTGCGCGTGAGTTACGCGAACACTTGTCGAGTGCGAGGTTCAGGCTCATCTCTGCGACGACGCTGATTCTGGTCGCCCTCTCCACGCTGGCCGGAATCTTCAACTATCGTGTTCAGGCCGAGCAGTACCGAATGGACCTGGCGCGCAATGAACAGAAGCTGCATGAAGCGACAACCTGGTCAGAGATTCAACCCTTGCTGGTGCGCCCGCCCGCGCCGCTGATGATTCTCAACTCTGGATTCGAGACCAGAGACGGGCGCGTCACCCTCGCATCAAACAGCCAGATACCGGCCATGACCGAAGATGCGCCCGTCGGCGCACCGTCCCTGGCACGCTTCGGCGAGTTTGATGTGACGACCGTTCTCATCTATCTGCTCGGACTACTCGCCGTGCTGCTTTCGTTCGATGCTGTGAGCGGCGAGCGTGAGCGCGGCACACTGGCCTTTTCCTTCTCAAACTCTCTCATGCGCTGGCAGATTCTCCTGGGCAAATACCTGGGTGGGATGCTCGCGCTCGCGCTCGCACTCGCAATGAGCCTCGTGATAGCGATCATCGTCTGGCTCGTCAGCAATGTTCATCTCCCTGGCGCGATGTGGCCGCGCATCATGCTCTGGCTCGCAGCCCTTCTTCTCTATTTGTCCGCCATGTTCTGGATTGGATTGCTCGTCTCCGTGTTGACTCGCCGCGCCTCAACTTCATTGCTCGTGGCGATGCTCGCTTGGTTCGCGCTCGTTCTCTTCATCCCGGTTGTCGCCGCTTTCGCCTCTCGTCAGTTAGCACATGCTCCATCTTCTTACGTACTCATCAAAGAGATACAGAATCTGGACAAAGAGTTGGAAGACAAATCCGCAGAGTTCAAAAAGAGTTTAGGCGCGACGCCCGAAAGCGAAGGCTTTGCCATTTCGCTTGAGCAAGGAGTTAGCATGAACTTTTACAGTCCCGAGTCTTATGCCTGGTGGTTGAAGTATTACGAAGGGCGCGTGCGATTCGAGCGCGAATACGCGCAAAAAGTCTATCAAGCTATCAAAAAGTTTCAGGACCAGAATCGCGCGCAAAGTGAATGGGCTTTCATGCTTGCCGCTGTCTCGCCTGTCGCGCACATCGAGCGCGTCTCGAATGAGCTGACCGGCACGTCCCGCGATGACACGTACTATTTTTTTGAGGCTGCGCGCCGTTACCAGCAGACGTTGGTCGCTTTTTACGACGCCAATCACTTGACGACTAATCTCAGTTGGATTTCCGACGACCCGCCAAACACGCAGTCGCCGTTTCCAAAAACAAGCGGACTCGACAAGATGAACGACGAAGATTCTGAAAAGACTGTGGAACTGGGCAAACAGTTGTACGCGCAGGTGCTGGCCGAAAGAGCATCCGGCAAGCGAACGCTTGCCCTTAACACGCTCCCGCGCTTTGACTACACGCCGCAACCTGTCAGACGCGCGCTCGCACAAGTCTCCGCATCAAGTTGCGCGCTTCTCCTTATCAATCTGCTCTCAGCCGCGGCGGCTTTTCTCAAGTTCAGACGATACGACGTGCGCTTGAGCGGCAGAGGAGCATGAGAAAAAGGTATGTCTGCTATCTACTGGCGAGAACTGAAAGAACTTTTGCGGAGCCTGCGCTTTCGCGTCGCGGCTTGCATTTTTCTGCTCGGCATGGCCGTCAACGGCTTCGTCATGGCTGGCGTCTATCGAGAGTTGTTCGAGATGCACAGAGAGATCGAAACAAAAGGCGACGAGCGCATCCGCGAGGCTGCGTCTCACGTCGAGTCACTTGCGATCAATTTCAATGAAATTTTCGGCGTGAGCGGGCAGGCGGAGGTTCTCACCTTGAGCGCGCCTCCGCCGAAAATTCTTCCCATTGTCGCTGGCGCTGAGCTTGGAGGGTTGCAAGCGGTCGAATGGAATTTTCCTGATAACGTAGAACCTGCCGACCTTGGAATCGGCAATCAAGAGCTACCTGTGCGCCCTGTCCTCGATTGGGAGTTCATGGTTCGCATCCTACTTTCTTTCGTCGCCATCATTCTCTCTTACGACACGGTTGTCGGCGAGCGTGAAAGAGGAACACTTGCGCTGACGCTCGCCTATCCTGTCTCGCGGCGGCGCGTTCTCTTAGCAAAGCTCGCAGCCATCATGACGCTTCTCGGCTGGCTGCTCGTCGCTGGAAGCCTGTTGAGCATCTTTATCTATCTGGGCAAAGGCGGCGGCGCGCTCGCGGCGACCGATTATGCGCGCGCAGGGTTGTTTGACTTGGGCGCGTCTCTGTATCTTGCAATCTTCGTCGCCGTCAGCCTCATGGTTTCGAGTCGCGCCCGCAGTTCCGTGTCGAGCTTAACGACACTGCTCATCTTCTGGATCGCCGTCACAATCGTCATCCCGCAAGGAGGCACTGCCGCCGTTCAAGGGTCGGTCACAACCGTCTCAGACGTTCAGGTCGAGCAAAGAGTGATGCAACAGTTGGAAGGTCAGGTCAATGAGCTGGTCGGCGAGATGGACTCTTTCATTCACTCGAACCCGGAAGAAGCGCGCCGTGAGAATTATGCTTCCGAAAGAAATTACGCGCGCCGCGTCAACCAGATGATTGCGACCATCAAGGCAAGCTTAGACGAGCAGCAAGAGAGTCATCGTCGTCAGGCGCGCGTCGTGCAAAATGTTTTGCGTCTGACGCCTGCCGGTCTCTTTCAAATCGGGAGCGAGCGTCTGCTCGGGGTCGGAGAAACAAGAGAGCGGCACTTTCTTCAAGCCGTAGATCGGTGGTCTGGGATTTACACCCGATTCGTCGAGGACGAGGACATGCTGGATGCAGATAGTCCGCACATCTTCTACGTGCAAAATTTCATGTCTTCAAGGGCTGTGGACCCGAATGCCGTTCCGCGTTTCAAGTTTGAGGAGATACCGATCAGCCAGAGCTTGAAAAATTCTTTACTCGATTGGTCGCTGCTGCTCGTCGAATTAGCGGTCGCGCTCTGTCTCAGCTTCGCCTGGTTTGCGCGCGCGCCCGTCTCGCAAGCCCGCTCTTAAAGACCACAGCACAGCTATCTCGCGCTGGCGATCTCTTTCGCGCCATCGTTCGTCAAGAAATTTATCTCCAGCCGGTTGAAGCTCTGATTGAGGCTGACGCTTGCGCCCGGCTGCAAAAGAAACGAGATGATGACATCCTCCTCTTTCTCTTCAACGCGCATGTCGGCAAACCCGCGCCCCGTTGGATTGCCATGAGCGCGGAGAAGTTTTGTCTGCGGAAGGCGCACTAGAAAACGCTCGCCCTCGACATAAGAGCTGTAATCATCAAGCAGCGAGTCGGAAGTGACGATGCAGCGCGAGCCTTCCGCAGTTTCGTTGTGGCGGACCAGGACGATGCGCTTCTGGGCACTTTGCGGAATGAAGCTCGCGCCCGCGCGCGAGGTGGGCAACAAGGCTCTGCCATAACTGACTCCGACGAGCGCGATGAGCATCGCGCTGACAGGCAGGATGGATAAAGTTCTATGTCTCCGAAAAGTTGAAGCGAGGAGACAGGGCGCAATAGTTGAGGCAAAAGCCCTCAAGTTGGGGGATAAGTTTTTGTGCCACATGCCTACAATCGAAAAGCGTTGGGATTCTGGGGGCGTCTCTCAAACCTAGAGAAAGAGGCGCGGCTTTCAAACAGCGGACCAATCTTATCATTTTTATCTCAATTTCCGAGACAAAATTTTTGCAGGCGGGGCTTATTTAAGTTTTGAATTATGAGTTTTGAATTTTGAATTAAAGACAAAAGGCTTTCAATTCATAATTCAAAACTCATAATTCATAATTTTTTCTCACCTCATCGTCCAGGTCTGTCCGGGTTCGGTTAAGGCTATGCGCCAACGCTCGTCTCCGGCTGCTTTGAGCAAGCGCTTGATAGGCTCTTTGACCGGCTCGCGGCTCAAACGGAAAGTCGAATGGTGCATGGGCAAGATGTATTTAGCGTCCATCTCGCGCCGCATGGTCCAAGCCTGCTCCGGGTTAGCGTGAGCGTGTATGTAAGGATCGTAGCCGCCGATGGGCAGCATCGCCAGATCAATCTGCGCCCGCGCGGCCAATGAGGCGAAGGCGTTTGTGTAAGCCGTGTCGCCGCCGAAGACAAGCGAGCGACCACGCTTGGTGATTAAGAATCCGCCGTAGCCTCTGTGCTTATCCGTCAGACTACGCGCACCCCAATGGTTTACTTTGATAGATTCAATTCGCGCTCCCTTAATCTCCGTGCTTTCGCCCCAACGTAGCGCGTGCGCGCGACTGAAGCGACGCACGAGGTCTGCGTTGCCGTGCTGGACGACTACTTCCGCTTTACGCGGGAGACGTTTGAGCGTGCCCAAGTCAGAGTGGTCCATGTGCGCATGCGAAAGCAGCACCGCGTCAACGGAGGGCAAATCTTTGATTGAAAGCGCGGGCATAACCAGGCGGCGCGGGCCGATTGTTAGCCCTGCGACGTTAACGCCAACATGAGAGCGGAGCGCCGGGTCTGTCAGAAGCCATGTGCCGTAAAAGTTGATGAGCACGGTCGCGTGGCCCAACCAGGAGACAGTCAGCGATTCATCATCCCAGCTCAGAGGCTGTGGACGATGCGGCGCGGCGGCGATGGGCTTGCCTGCCTCGGCGAACCTTTGTGCGAGAAACGAGCGCGCATGCTGCCCCGCAAAGCGAGCGTAAGTTCTAATTTTTTCCGGTGTCATCATGCTTCGG